>Ga0209566_100432_pt1 | contig 31398 bp, 27 predicted proteins | sample Araplavi_mTSA_r2_2_FD_184287 | JGI IMG/M metagenome (GOLD analysis project Ga0209566, IMG submission 184287) | Arabidopsis root microbial communities from North Carolina, USA - plate scrape CL_Cvi_mTSA_r2 (SPAdes) (version 2) | ecosystem: Host-associated > Plants > Roots > Endosphere | place...
GTCTCAGCTAGCGGCCGGGTTGTCAGCCCTGCATCTTTAGCTTTTGTATTATCGATATGCATCATTCCGATCAAGCTGTCACGGCGAATCCAGAGCGGCAGCTCCATCCACTCGCCAACCCCTTGCTCGATGAGGAACTGCTCATCGACCCACGTCAACACCGGCTCCGCCTCACTCACCCGCCCGCAGGTGTCCACAAGCTCTTCCATCGTGTAATTGCTGCCGCTCGCATGGATCGTACCAGTCGTCCTGCTTTCGATCAAACGCACAGTCCATGCCGCCAGATCCCTGACATCGATGAATTGCAAGTTCCGCTCCCGCGGCAGCGGCACCAGCGCTTCGCCGCCGCGCTGAATGCGGGCTGGCCAATAAGTAAACCGATCCGACGCATCGTAGGGGCCGACGATCAGTCCCGGCCGGATGACCAGCGTCCGCTCCGGCATCTCGGCATGGGCCGCTTGCTCGCAGAGCGCCTTGAGCGCGCCGTAATTGCCGCCGATCTCGTCCACGCGGCTGCCTTCGGGAAGGTTGGCTACTGGCGCCTGCTCGTCGACATCGATCTGTGTCAAATCGTCGTACACCGAGATAGAAGAGATGAAGGTATAATGTTCGACCTGATCTCGGAGGCAGCGCGCCGAATCGCTCACGATGTGCGGCAAATACCCGCTGGTGTCCACAACCGCATCCCAGCGCCTGCCTTGCAGCTTCGCCAGCCCCCCGTCTCTGTCCCCCAGTATATGCTCCATGTCTGGAAAGATGGAAGCATCATGCAGTCCACGATGAAACAGCGTCACTTCGTGGCCTTGATCCCACGCCGCCTGAGCAATCGCTCTGCCAAGAAATTTGGTCCCGCCAAGAATAAGTAATTTCATTCGCAATTACCTCCAAATATAAAATTATTTCGTAAAAATTTATTATTACGTATAATCATTATTTTAAATGAATGAAACCGTTTGCGCAACAAAAACCAAAAAAGGCTGTCCCCTCGTCAATCTTGACGAAAGAACAGCCTTATCGCTTAAACAATCACTAGATCATTCAATTTCTCACGAACATCGCGAATCAATTCCGCCGCATCTTCCGGACGGTTCACCACGTCAAGCCGATCCATGTCGACGATGAGCACTTCGGATGCATGATAATGCTTCATAACCCATTCATCATAACCTGACCATAGCGAGCGATAGTAATCAACCAAGGACTTGTCTTGCTCAAAACTGCGGCCTCGCAGACCGATGCGGTACATGACCGTTTCGAAGGAAGCTTTCAAATAGACCATCAAATCCGGCGCCTTCTTCGGAAGTTCCGCCAGCTCAGCCATCATATTATCGGCAAGACCTTCATAGACGTCGAATTCCAGTTGGCTAATACGGCCCAATTCCCGGTTCACCTTGGCGAAATACCAATCCTCATAAATGCTGCGGTCAAGTACATTGCGATTATGTACCAGTGCTTCTTTAATCGCTTTAAATCTTGTATTCAGGAAGTGCAATTGCAGCAGAAACGGATAACGCTTCTTCTCAATTTCTTCCGGAGATGATGTATAAAAAAGCGGTAAAATCGGATTGTCGTCCACACTTTCAAAAAATACATCCGAATTCAGTTCTTGCCCGAGCAATGTGGCGACTGACGTTTTACCCAGCCCGATCATTCCCCCAACCACAATCACAGCCATTGACCCCTTTCTCCTTCTGCCCATTCATATTAACCACGTGTTAATTGTTGCAAAGCTTCCCTATTATACAAGGAAATATGCATCGTGGGAATCTTTTTTTCGCGGCTTTAATTTCCTCCCTCATGCTGGTTTATTCGCTTAATTGCACCGTTTCAGATCATCGGGTTCGCTCTTTGATCCAAAAATAAAAAACACAATTTTGATTGTACTTCCTCTGATTGGGAAACGCTAGATAAAAAAAAATTAATTTTTGCGTGATGAACGTATTTCTCATGCTGTCTCTAGTAGTGTAATCAATTCAACTACGTTCAATAAATGACTGAGGTGCCAAGATGATCTACGGAACGAAATTACTTGAATCGGATATTGAAATGTTTACTGCGGCGTTGACCCAAGCACCTGTATATGTTTGGTCTTTAGACCAATTAGGCGTTTATTACCAAGCAGATACAGGGTATATCGTGAAATATACCGCAGATTATGTGAAAATCTACAGCAACCAAGGTGCAGATGGCCCAAAATCTGTCACCTATTCCAGAGACACCAATGAATTCAGCCTCCGTTAATGACGAATAAACCGCCTATGTCTGCTTGTTCGGAGCAGCGCAACGGCGGTTTAATCATTTTCTAGGCCATGGCCATGTTCGCAATCGATCTTACTTCCGGGGAATCGAGCGGCAGCCGAACGTCAATCGTTGTGCCTTGTCCGATCATGCTATGGATCTGCATGGTGCCTTTATGCGCCTCCACAATTTTGAAGCACATCATAAGGCCCAATCCCGTCCCTTTTTCCTTCGTCGTATAGAATGGCTCGCCAAGCTGTTTCAGCCTATCCTCCGGAATCCCGCACCCATTATCCCTCGTTCGTACTCGAACATAACCGTCGTCCTCCAAGGATACCGTCATATGAATCTGACCATCAGACCGGATGGCTTCAATCGCATTCTTCACTATATTAATGAACAGCTGTTTCAAATGCATCTCGGAACATACAATCTCCGGTACATCTGTCAGGAATTCAAGTGTCAGACTCGTGTTGTTTAGCACCGCCTGAGATTCGAGCAGCGCGACGACGGTTTGCAGAATGTCACCGAGACGGCCTTGCTTATAATGCAGCGCCTCCGGCTTGGCAATGACCAGAAACTCGCTGACAATGAAATTGATCCGATCAAGCTCTGAAAGCATGATCTCAAAATAATGCTGCTTGCCCTTCAGATCGCTCTGCAGCAGCTGCAGAAATCCCCGCAGTGAGGTGAGCGGGTTGCGGATTTCATGGGCTAGCCCGGCTGCCAGCTGACCGGCGACAGACAGCTTGTCCGATTTGCGCAGCAGCTCCTCGGTCCGTTTGCGTTCAGTAATATCGCGGTCGATCCCTGCGAAGCCAATAATGTCGCCGCATTCGTTCTTGATCGGCGTCTTCGTCACGCTGACGTGGACGAGCTGCCCGTCCTTGCGCTGCCGGACCGTTTCCAGACCGGAGATCTGCTTCCCCGCACGGAGCATCTCATAGATCTCGTTCCGCTGCTCCTCCAGACACGCAGGATAAATCGGAAGCGGCTGGTTCTTCAGTTCTTCTTGCCTCCAACCGAATACTTGCTCGTAAGCGGCATTCACCGAAATGACTCTGGTGTCCAAGTCCAGCACGTAAATCGCATCGGTCGTATTATTAATGAATGATTCGAGCAGCTCTTTCGTCTCGTTCAGCTCGGTTTCCATTCGCTTCCGTTCCGTAATATCGACACACGAGCCGATAACCTCAATAATGACACCTTGCTCCCGAATCGGGCGCAGAGAAGTCAAGTAGGTGATCCCGCGATAGGTCGATTCATACATAACATTCTCTTCCCCGTTCCAAGCGCGGTGATAGTAGTTCTCGATCACAGCGGCCAGCGAGGCAGGCCATATCTCGAGCAATCCCTTGCCGATGATGTGCCCAGGCTTAAAGCCAAGCCGGTACAACAGCTCCCCGTCGCACAAGGTGTGCAGAAATTGGCCCTCGACTTGTCTGAACTTCATCGTCATGCCTTGCTGTCTGCGGACGGTATCATGAAGATCCTGCTGCGCAATCCGCAGCTGTTCCCGATCTTTGTTATGCTGCGTAATATCTCTGGCAATCATATACAAACCTTCGACAATCCCGTTTACGATGATTGGCACATTTTTCACGCCAAGTTCTATCGTGTCCCCATTCTGATGCGTCGCTCGGAGCAAGTAATTGTCCGCTTCCTGGAGCGAGACCTTGCCAGTCCCCAGATCATCCAGAAACCGGCTGACCGGATGCCCCATCATCTCGATTTCCGAAAAACCGAGAATACGTTCCATCGCAGGATTCGCACTGAGAATAAGTCCATTCATATTGCAGGTCAGTATGCCCGCAGGATTATGTTCAATCAACGACTTGTAACGTTGCTCGCTTGCTGCCAGTCTTCGTTCCATGTCGGTTCCGCGCGAGATATCTCTATAGTAGGCTATAAAATAAAGCGGTTCACCTGATTCGTCTTTGGCAAGCGACATGCTGCAGTCAACCCAGACAAACTTGCCGGATTTATGAATAAACCGCTGTTCCAGTTGAAAGGAGCTCAGCTTTCCTTTACGGAGCTGCGACAATAACGTAAGCAGCTTCTCCGCTTCTTCCGGCATCGAAATTCCATGTACATCGGTATATAAGAGCTCATTGGAGGAATATCCTGTAAGTGCACTCAAATAGTTATTGATTCTTAACCATGTGCCGTCGACGGATATCAAAGCCATTCCGATCGCGGCATAGTCGAACGCGGCATCGAAGGTCGTTTCTTTCCAAGCGGGCTGTTTCGGCAGCGTGCCGGAAGCATCACCCTTCTCACCCAGCGGCAAATTGTTCATGATTCACAACTCCCATCTTCAAAACCGTTTGGAAGGTTCTATCACCGCATGTTGATTTCGACGACTTGTATTTAATTCCTGCTTTAGAAACAGCTGGATTCAAATTTGCGCTCCAAATGCGCCCTCTTTGTTGAAGGATGTGCTAGAATAGATCGTATGTAATCGGATAAGGGGTGACCACTGTGCCCAATATTTGGACACATCTCATTTTCGGCCAAGAATTGTTGACTCATATGGGTCACGCCAACGTATTGAATGACAAACAGCTGAAGCACGTGCTATCGCTCGGATGTCAAGGACCGGATTTTTTGTTTTATCACAACTTTTTGCCCTGGCAAAAGGACAGGAAGCTGAATACACTCGGAAGCAGCATGCATACAGACGCTTGCGGACCGTTCCTGCTTGATCTGGTTCGCCAAGTGCAAGGCAGAGGCTTGTACAATCCTGCTGTGCTCTACGTCCTCGGATTCCTAACCCATCACATCCTGGACCGCAACATGCATCCATATGTATTTCATAAATCGGGATTTAAAAAGTGGAACCACCAGCGTTTCGAAATCATCATGGATACGATCGTCCTCAAACGCAAACGCGGGTTGAACACCTGGGAGACTCCTGTATGGAAGGAGATTTACGTAGGCGGCGCCTTCCCGCTCGGCATTGCACCGGCGCTTATGAACGCCACCGCCAAGTACTATCCCGAATCGGCTGACTTGACAGAGGCTGATTGGAATGCCGCTTATCGAGACATGATTCGTGCACAGAAGCTGTTTCATGATCCTGGCGGTATCAAACGCCTGCTAACATTAGGACAAATCGCGCCATTCGTCTATACCAAAAAGCCGGCTCCGCTCGATTACATGAACGAAGCCAAGGCAGTCTGGAATTGTCCCACATCTCTTGCTGAAACCTATACATACAGCGTATGGGATTTATGGGATATTGCGATGGAAGACGGCCTTACGGTGCTGCATGCCGCGATAAAAGCGCTGCAGAGCGGTAAGGACGCCGATTACGCCGCCTTCTCACAAGTGCTCGGGAATCGTTCCTACGAAACTGGGAAGCCCTGCGGAGAAGGCCACGAAATCATCCATGTCCAGCCGATTATCTAAAGCCGGGTATCGTCTACCTGGTCAAGCCAAGCCTCGATATGACCGATGATGGAAGCGACACAGCCATCCTGGAACGGCGAGATGAGATCCGCCACTTCAACAAGCGCTAAGAACGACTGGCTCCCACCTTGCTGGCATAGACGCAAATAGTCATGCCAAGCTTGTTCGGGAGTTTCGTTTGCCCGCTTCCAGAATTGCAAAGCACATACTTGCGCAAGCGTATAGTCGATATAATAAAATGGGCTTTTGAAAATATGCGGCTGCTGCTGCCAGAATCCGCCCCTTTCCAAATAAGCCTGATCTTCATAGACGCGATGCGGCATATATTTGCGTTCGATTTCACGCCAAATCAGCTTGCGCTCAGCTGGCGTTAGTTCCGGCTGTTCATAGACGCGATGCTGGAATTCATCGACGGCTACGCCATACGGGATGAACATAAGCGAACTGCTTAAATGTTCGAACTTGTATTTGTTCGTCTCCTCTGCGAAGAACAGCTCCATCCACGGCCACGCCAGAAACTCCATGCTCATGGAATGAATCTCGCATGCTTCAAGCGTTGGGAACGTATACTCCGGCACCGCATAATCCCGGCTGCTGTAGCCTTGAAACGCATGGCCCACCTCATGGGTCAGCACATCGATGTCCCCGCTCGTTCCGTTGAAATTGGAGAAAATAAACGGCGCCTTATACTTGCTGATGAACGAGCAGTAACCGCCGCCACGTTTGCCTTTCTTGGCAACAAGATCCATTAAGCCATTATCAATCATAAAAGTGAAAAATTCATTCGTTTCCGGCGAAAGTTCTGCATACATCTTGCGAGCCTGCTCGACGATCCAATCCGGGCCGCCGTGCGGCTTGGGATTCCCCGTTGCGTATATATATTTATCATCATAATAATGAAGGGAATCCACGCCAATTCTTGCCCTCTGACGTTCCTTCAACTTCGTGGCAGCCGGGACGATGTGCGTAAGCACTTGATCGCGGAACGCCTGCACATGCGCAGCGTTATAATCGGAACGATTAAGACGTATGTAAGCTAACTCCACAAAATTGGCAAACCCGAGCTTCCGGGCAATTGTCGTGCGGATACGAACGAGTTTGTCGTATATATCATCCAGCTTCGCTTCGTGCTCCTCAAAGAAGCTATATTTGATATCATTCGCAGCTTTGCGCACCGTTCTGTCCGTTGACAACTGAAATGGCGCCAACTGTGACAAATTTCGCTCCTCGCCTTCATACATCAGTTTTGCCGAGGCGAGCAGCTTGGAGTATTCACTAGCCAGCTTGTTCTCCTGCACCAAGTCATCGACGATTTCCGGTTTAAAGGTTCGCAGCGATAAGTCAGCTATCGTGAAAAGCTGTTTGCCCCACTTCGCCTCCAGCTCGCTGTGGTAGGACGAATCCACCAAGGCTTGATAATATTTCGTGATCAGGCCCTGATAAAGCGGTGCGTGCTCATCGACGAACTCTTGTTCCGCTTTGTAAAAGGCGTCCGTCGTATCAATCGTGTGCCGGATGCGTGCAATCGCTTCCATGGATTCGTATTCGCAACGGAGATGGACGAGGGATTCCATAGCATGATCCTGCTCGGCAAAGGAGCCTGCTTGCGCAAAGCGGTCGAGCAGACGGTGAAACTCTTGATCCCATGCAGCAAAATCAGGTCTGACATATTCAAATTGTTGGAATTTCATACGTTCGTTTAGCCTCCTTTGGGCAACGGTCAATTTTTTCAACCATTGATCTACTTCTAATTTACACCAACTTTACAAAGCTGGGAATGAGTAATTTGGCGGAGCGCCAAAAAGCCTGCCTCATGCGTAAACATGATAGCAGGCTTGGTGAAATGTCCGCGTCTTACACGTCCATATTCGGGATTAACCAGTCAATCTCTGTGCTGCCAATTTCGCGCAAATATTGATTGGCCTTGGAATACGGCTTGCTCCCGAAAAATCCGCGGTATGCGGACAACGGGCTCGGATGCGGCGAAGCAATGATTTTATGTTTCGCCGTATCGATCATTTTCGTCTTCGCTTGCGCATGACTCCCCCACAAGATGAACACGACAGGCCGCTCCCTCTCATTCAGCGTCTGAATGACCGCGTCCGTGAACGTTTCCCAGCCTTTGTTCTTATGGGAATTCGCCTCATCCTCCCGCACGGTAAGCACAGTATTCAGCAGCAGAACTCCCTGCTCAGCCCATTTCGCCAGATGCCCGTGATTCGGTACCGGATAGCCGAGATCCGTCTGCAGCTCTTTATACATATTTTGCAGTGATGGCGGGATGGCAACGCCAGGCTGTACAGAGAAGCTGAGACCATGCGCTTGACCACAGCCGTGATAAGGGTCTTGCCCCAGAATGACCACCTTGGTTTCCGCCAAGGAAGTTGTATGCAAAGCTTGGAACATGTGTTGTTTATTTGGAAAAATCGTTCGGGAATGATACTCATCTTCAAGAAAATGACTTAACTTGAGAAAATAAGGCTTTTGCATCTCCGGTTCCAGCCAAGCCGACCAGTCGTTGGTAAACATCATCTGCTCCTCTCCCTAATCGTTCTCGGTCTAATCGGTCTCCGTTCCCAGCTCGCCAGTCGCAGGATCTTTAAGCACGATGCGGCCGTCCACTGGCGTGCCATCGGCAAGCACCAGCTTCAGCTTCGCCGTTTTCCCTTTGTTCACGAGCGACTGGACCTGCGTGTCCGTTAAGCTGCGGCCGAAGCTTTCCTTCCAGATGACGAACTTGCAGCCCTCTTTATAGTGCGAGCAGCCGTAACCTTTGCGGCCCATAAACAACGCCCCGCCGCAGCCGGGACGCGGACAAGCCGCAAGCACAGTCGGCGCGCCATCAGGCGGCGCCTGTTTGGCCGGCGCCGCTTTCTTCGGCGCTGCCGCATCGCCGCTTTTGCGGGCCGTGGATCCTCCGCCTTTGGCAGCACCACGCTTCCCGCTGGAAGCAACCGGCGTCTCCCCTTCGAAGGCCGTCTTGGCCGCCCGCGCCTGCACCCGCACCTTATCGACGATCAGCGCGGCAAAGCGCTTCACGTTGTACATGAATTGCTCGTCCGATGCGGCGCCTCTGGAGATTTCATTCAAGCGGCGCTCCCATTGGCCGGTCATTTCCGGCGAAGTAAGCAGTTCAACGCCAGCTCCGCGGATCAACTCGACAGCTGTGCGGCCTTTTTGCGTCAGGGCAATTTTCTTGCCCTGCATATCCACGTATCCGACCTTCTTCAAGCGTTCGATCGTCGCAGCGCGCGTCGCCGGTGTGCCCAGTCCGGAATCTTTCATCGCATCGCGCAGTTCCTCATCCTCAATCTGCTTGCCCGCACTTTCCATCGCCTTGAGCAGCGTGCCTTCTGTGTAATGCTTAGGCGGCTGTGTATCTTTCTCCTTCACGATGGCATCGCTGCAATGAACGCCGGCTGCCGGATCGACGGAAAACGGCTCCGCCACCTCAACTTCCTCTTCTTCCTCCTCGCCATCCTTCTCCTTGGCTTTGGAAGATTTGGGTTTATCTTTCTTCTGATCAGCGTAAATCACTTTCCAGCCAAGATGCAACAGCTCTTTGACGGTCGTTTTGAATTGTTCCTGCTCAACCTCAGTCAATACAGTATGCATTTTATATTCAGCAGGGGGATAAAACTGGGATAAAAATCGACGCACAATCATATCGTAGAGCTTTTGCTCGTCCGGATTCAGACCGCTTGCCTTGCGGTTCGTCGGCAGAATGGCGTGGTGATCCTCCACCTTGGCCGGGTTGCAGATCGCTTTATTATTTTTGTGCACGAGATTGCGGTTCGCTCCCTGCACCATTTCCTGGTAAGCGGTCCCTTGCAAAGCCGATAGCGCTTTGTGCATCTCGGGTATGTTTTGATCCGTCACATAGTTCGAGTTCGTTCTTGGATACGAGATGACCTTGTGCTTCTCGTAGAGCGCTTGCGCAGTGTCCAGCGTCTTTTTCGCCGAAAATCCAAGTTTTCCGTTCGCTTCGCGCTGAAGCAGCGTCAAATCGTAAAGCTTGAACGGGTACTCTTTCGTATCTTTCACTTCATATAAAGCGATTCGCGCGGGTTTGCCTTTCACTTTGGCGGCCAGCGCCTCGACCTTCTCTTTATCGGTCATCCGCTCGCCCTGCCACATCGCTTTATAGGTCGTGTCGCCCTGGACAAAATGGCCTTCCAGTTCAAAAAACTTCAATGACGAAAAAGCTTCAATCTGCTTCTGTCGATCGTAAATAAGCGCCAGCACCGGCGTCTGCACCCGTCCTACGGACAGCAGCACATTGTGCTTGGTCGTAAACGCGCGCGAGCCGTTCATACCAATGAGCCAGTCCGCTTCACTGCGTGATCTCGCCGCCCGGGTCAGGTTCTCGTACTCCGTGCCGTCCTTCATCGTGGCAAAGCCTTGACGAATCGTCTCTGATGTCAGGTCTGAGATCCATAAGCGCTTGACGGGATGCCGCAGCCCCAGATGCCGCTGAATCAAGGAGAAAATGTGCTGCCCTTCGCGCCCGGCGTCGCAAGCGTTGACCAGCTTATCACATTTTTTGGCTAGTTCGGCAATCACCTTCAGCTGATCAAATGTGCGCGGGTTCGGCACAAGCTTGAACGTCTGGGGAATAATCGGCAAATGATCGATGCTCCACTTTTTATATTTCTCATCGTACTGATCAGGTTCAGCGAGTTCAATTAAGTGTCCGATCGCCCATGTAATAATGTAGGATTCGCCTTCCAGATAAGATCGTTTGTTAACTGCCTTAGGCTCGATAGCGGACGCAATATTGCGGCCCATATCGGGTTTTTCTGCAATGACTAAAGTTTTCAATACCCATACCTCTTGTCGAAATTTACTATCTACATTTCCGTTCAACTTACATGTATTCGTACCTCAAAAGCGGAATTCCTCTTTGACAAATGAAAGCTATTGCTTACTGTCATAGTAAAAATGCTCCGCACGGATCGTATCGCCTAACTCCAGAATGCCGTAGGAATACCTCGGCTGCCTTCTTTTATCCGTTGGCGAACCGGGATTAAACATCAGGATGCCGTCAATTGTTTGCAAGTACGGAATATGTGAGTGTCCAAAGATCACAACATCCGGCCGTTCTGCCAGAAACGCCTCCCGCGCCCTTTCCTCCGTCGTTTTGCGGGATCCATCGCCGTGAATCATCCCGATGCGATAACCTGCGACCGTCAGCAGCTTGCTCATGCCGAACCGCTCACGGATCAACGGCCCGTCATTATTTCCCGTTACCCCTTCGCAAGGTGCAATCTGTTCAACCAGATCAATGACCAGCGGGCTCACCCAATCGCCTGCATGCAGGATCAGATCAACGCCTTTCAATCCTTCAACCAAGGCATCCGGCAGCTTCACCACCCGGTCTGACAAATGTGTATCTGCAATGACTCCAATTCGCATGTTCCGCGCTCCTTCAACTTTGTCCATGAAAATCATTGTAACATATTCGATGTTTGCTCTGCAGTTTGGTACAATATGAGTTATGATTTGATGAAGGAGTGAGGATCAGCTCTATGAAAGAACCGATCGTCGTGCAGAACAAACTGAGAGAAGCAATGGGACACCTCGAGAAGCGCTTCATGGAACGCGAAGAGCTTATTCGTGTCCTGTTATTAGCCCTGATGAGCGGCGAAAATGTCTTGCTGGTCGGGCCTCCCGGCTCAGCCAAATCACAGCTTGCCCGTGCTGTGGCGCAGTTGTTCGGCAATGAGTCTTTCTTCGATTACTTGTTAACCCGCTTCACAACGCCAGACGAGCTGTTCGGACCGGTCTCGCTGCAGAAGCTGAAGCAGGATGAGTACGTCCGCCTCACCCAAGGCTACTTGCCGGATGCGTGCTTTGCGTTCCTGGATGAAATTTTCAAAGCAAACAGCGCCATCTTGAATTCGCTGTTATCCGTGCTGAATGAACGCGTTTTCTTTAACGGGCGCGTCAAACAGATGACTCCCCTGCTCTTCCTAATGGCTGCTTCCAACGAGCTGCCGGAGGATAATGAGCAATTGGCTGCTCTCTACGACCGCTTCTTGTTCCGTTACGAAGTGGAGTACGTAAAGCAAATTTCCAGCTTCGAACTTATGTTTGGTGCTCCCACAACGGCAATTCCAGCGTTGCTGACCACGGACCTGGTGAAACAGATCAAGGTGCAGGCATTGGATGTCACCCTGCCGGAGCCGCTTATTTATATGCTTTTTCAATTAAAAACAGCGCTGGAGGAAAAAGAATACGTTCTCTCCGACCGCCGCTGGAATAAAATCGGTCATGCCTGGAAAGTGTCGGCAGCCATTCACGGACGCAGCACAGCGGGCGTCTGGGACACGGTGCTAACGCCGCATATGCTCTGGGACTATCCGGAGGATCTCGTCGAGCTGAAAGAAATTTTCAGCGGGCTGTTCCAAGAGATGCTCAAGAAAGAAATGGAACAAGAACTGCCGCTGCAATCGTACCAGCTTAATGTGCGCAAATGGTTGGACAAGGAAGATGAATTGCATGCATTTCAATTTAAAAAAGAAGTCGGCGGCGCCCTGAGCAAGGAAGCCTCCGAGCGGCTAAAGCTCACGCTGGAGGACTGCCGCGCCGAATTGGAGGAAACAGCCAGAAGCTTACGCGGCCGACTCATCAACTGGCAGGAAAAGGAAAAGAAGCTGCCGGAGTGGATTGCTTCGCAATCCGTGTTCCTGCAGTATCCCGAGCAATATGCGGTCAAGTTCACCCACCTGCGTATTCAAGGCGAGCGCATTTTACAATCGGTTCAAGGCTTGTACCGCACGTTGTTTGACAGAGAAATTCCAGGTATTGTGTACGACTATACGTTATAAGAGGTAATTTGAATGATCATACGCTGTACTCGGGTAGACCGTTATGTATTTGACGGCTATGTGCATTCTTCCCGCGTCGCGCAGGAATGGATGCGTGAGGCGGTGCGGCAGACGCCATGGTTCACGCTGGAGCTGTTTGCCGATTTCTTCATGTGCTTCTATTTGACGAAGCCGGAGATCGACGGCACGGTCGAGGAGTCCCCTTTTCACCGCTGGCTCGTGCTGACCCTTCGCAAGCAGTATTTCTATGTTACGATCCATCCCCGCACCATCGGGCAAGTGAACGCCGCTTTCAAAACCGCGCTCAAAGCGCTCATGTGGCTGACGGAATCGTACGAGAAAGAAGTGAAGCGAAGACATAAAGAGCAGCAGCCGTTGCTTCACGCAGGCGCCCAGGAGAAACAGAAGCAGAGCGGCCAGGACGAAGCCAAGGTCAGCGATCGGCTGACGGACAAGCAGATCGAGAAGCTGCGGCTTGTCGGCTATACGCTTCAGCAGGGCAAGCGCACGGTGGAAGACAAGCAGGATGCGCTCGATTCGCGCCCCCTCATCGCAGCGGAGATTCTTGCGCTCAAACGGCGCATCCTTGAGCTGCAGGAGGAAATGCGCACGGAGTTCATGAAGCGCGATAAATTGAAAGCGAAGCTGCGCAAGGCTGAGGAGGAGCTCGAGCGCCGCGAGCGGCAGATGAGCCGCATGACGGCGCGCGACATGACGGCGATGAAAGAGATTGAGGACGAGCTGGGCGAATGGCTAGGCCGGGCTTTGAAGGAGACGCTGTCCCTCGAAGAGGCGGACAGCTTCCAGGTGCACGAGCTCGTGCAAGCCAGCCAGCGGCTGGCGAACCGCCGCTGGGGCAGCGAGCTTGGCAAGCTGCGGCGGCAGACGTTCGAGCACTATATGCAGTGGATCGACAAGCTGAAACGCAGCAAAGATTTGATCGCCTTCCTGCAGGAGGTTGGGCGCAATCTGCACCATTTGCGCGTACAGCGCAAGAAGCTGCGCTCGCCCTACATCCCGGAAGCTTACGATGATCTGCGCCAGTCCGGGGACATCGCGCATCTGCTGCCGAGCGAAGCCGCCTTGCTGGCTGATGAAGATTTTGAGCCTTATTTCCTCGTCAAGTGGATGGAAAATAAGCTCATGACGTACAACTACACCGGCCAGTTGGACGAGCCGCAAAAAGGGCCGGTCATCTGCATGCTGGACACGTCCCATTCAATGCGCGGCAGCAAACTGCGGCTGGCCCAGCTCTTCACCGCCACCTTCGCCTCCTTCACACTGCTGGAACGACGCGACTTCGTTCTGCTGCTGTTCGGCGCGAAGGGCGAGCTCATCGAGCATGTGCTGTACCACAAGCGGCCCGACTGGGATCGCTTCTATGGACTCGCACAGCTCGCTTTTGGCGGCGGCACGAATTTCGACCCGCCGCTGGCCCGCGGCATCGATATCGTCGAGCATCAGCCGCATTTTAAGGACGCCGACTTCGTTATGGTGACGGACGGCGTCGGCCAGCTCTCCGCTGGCATGCTGCAGAAGCTGAGCCAGCTCGGCCACAAGAAGCAGCTGCGCTTACACTCGCTGATCATCGGCTCCGCTCGCCAGCATTTGGCGCAAAAATACGAAATTGTCGGCGTCTCCCACCAGATCCGTTTTGCAACCGCTTGGGATATGCAAGACTCGGTGAAGGACGGGCTGCTGCTAGATGTGTTCGCCAAACATTAAGAAAGTCCCTATTCCTCTGCTTGCGCCAGTAGGTGAATAGGGACTTTTTTTCCAATTTTCATATCAATTCTTTTATCGTCTGCAACGATACCCCGGTCTGATGGTACACGTCCATGATGCTAGCTCGCGGATGTAAGCGAACAAACTCTTTCACTTTTCTCGTTTCCTTCAGGTGAAGTTCGGCACATGGTTTGCAGCGCTTATCAAAGCTCACTAAAATCACTTTTCCGCACTGCTCACAATTGGCAATCGACATGTTGCTCCACCTTTCTCTACTATGTATGATACATACTCATAGGTTTCGGACGTGTCCGTGACTTTAGGAGGGTATCCGGCATTAAATTTGAATTTCGATCTCGTCCCCTGGTTTCAGTTCGCCGGGACGTTCGACATAGGCCACAATACCTCGGCTCTGTAAGGCGGCTTTGACAAAGCGATGGGTCAGTTCCTTGACGCCGTAGTGATTGGCAATCTGCTTGCCGGGTCCTGTGCATGGCTCATTCTCTCCCTCACACACGAGGCCTGCACCGCTTGGCAGCAGCATGCGTATGCCCATAGGAAGCTTGGTTAAGCCAGGAATGCCGCAGACCACGATATTAGCGCCCAGCCATTCAGGTCTAATCTCATCCACGCCCAAACGATCCGCGATGCCCTGCAGCTCTTCCACGGATACAATGCTCAATTGGCGCCGGTTCATAATCTCTGTGCCCCTTGGGTACATCGGCTGTCTGACGTCCGCTTTCGCAATGATGCCGAAATGACGGTCACCTTCGATCCCGCCGAAGCTTAAATCCACTTTATCCAGTTCTCTTGTGACAAAGGTAGATGGATCATCTGCAATGAGAACAGCTTGGACTCTAGCAATTAAATGCATTTCACACCTGCTTTCCTGACATATTATACCACTATAGGCGATAGTTCTGCTACATTTGTCGAATTATTGCCGATTGTGGTCCGGGTACAGCAAGTTGGCACTTCCCAGGTGTGCGGTTAACAGGCCAGGGCGATCAAGCCGCAACACGGGCCGCTTGATCGCGGGGCGTGGACTTCTGGATCGCGTGGGGCTGGCTCCATCGTCTGGATCGCGCGGCGTCGACGTCTGACTCACGGGGCACGGACCTCTGGTTCGCGGGGCGCGTTCCGTTCCAAAGCGATAATTCCGCTCTAGAGCCGCTACTTGGTTCACATGGCACCTCTCTAAGCGGCTTAGTCGCTTTAGAGAGGCGGCGTTGCCCCCGTTATAACTGCCTAAAGCGGATTTCCGCTTTTGAACAATCGCCGGGGGAGCGGTGGCGATGCCTTGGCGCAGCTAGATGCGGCTGCTTCATTACGCGGTGCGGGCAACCTGCCCGCGAGGCGTCGCCCCGCAGTTATGTAAAATTCAACGGAGGAAAAGTCCGCTCAATCCGATAAATCGCCAAATCCATCGGCACGCGGGCCTCCCACTGCTCGTAGGTATCGCAGATTGTTACGCAGGCGTCGTGCAGCTCTGCCTCGCCAATCCAGATGATGAATCGCGGACCATGCTCTTCATCCGGAAGCGAGTGTTCGCCCCCATCCTTGCCCAATTCCATCGCTTCCACCCATCTTGCGCTGACACTGACCGCTTGCAGCTCCATCGTGAGGCGCATCGCTTCCTCAACCGCTCTCGGATCGAGCGGAATAATCATCGCCTGGCAAGGGCAAGCGTAAAGCGCTGGTTGCTCCTCCCCCACCTTCCCGTACCGAGTCTCTGTTCTCCCATTCGCTTGCTGCATCCTGCTCATCCTTTCCGCTCCGTGAGCGCGAGATTAAAATAAAAAACGCGCCGGACCTCTTGGTCCCGCGCGATTTGCTATCCCGCAGGGAGGCCAACGCGAAATGCGTTAGCCCACCCTGGAAAATGTCAGGTGTGTGCTAACGCTTCACAAAATAATGAAATTGTACGAATCTACCGTGACACATTGGACTCGACTCCTTCAAAATCGTTAATTAATCTGATTATAGCGGTTGAATGTCTATGTTGCAATTTATTTTTTGTACAATTCAGCGTTTAGGCTAGAAGCGCTTCAATATCCGGCGCAATCTCTGCAGGCTCCGTCCGAGCGCTGTATTGCTTCACAATATTACCCTCAGCATCAACCAGCCATTTGACAAAATTCCATTCAATTTCCCCGGTCCGGTAAGGCTCCGGCGTTTGGTTAACGAGATATGTAAACAAAGGATGTGCGTTTTCACCTTTTACATCTACTTTTGCGAATAATGGGAATGTTACATTGTAGTTCAACTCACAAAAATTTTGGATCTCTTCATTGGTGCCTGGCTCCTGACCGGCAAATTGATTGCACGGGAATCCCAGTACGACAAGCCCTTGATCCTGGTACTTTTCATACAAACCTTGCAGACCTTTGTAGTGCGGGGTCAATCCGCAGGCACTTGCGGTATTCACAATAAGCAGCACCTTACCAGCGTAATCACCCAGGGAACGAGTTGTCCCTTTAATCGTTTGAACTTCGATATCATACAAAGACATGGCTGCATCTCCTTTGTTTTTAACAATATTGTCCATACCTCATAATTATAGCATTTATTTGCCTGCGACCCCAAATCGTAACGATCATCACACAGCGCTTCCTTATTGCCGCCAGATATGATATGCTGTTTACCTATTTCATTTCCAGAAGATGCTAACATTCTAAACTCTTAGGAGGTAACTGATCTTGGACACAGAGACTCAAAGTGCCTATCAAGAAGAACTGCAGCGGCTTGAGCAAACAAGTGCAGAAATCGACAAACAATTGCAGCGTCTGCAGGCAACACCTGTGTACTATGGACCCGATCTGACCGAGCAAGCGCTTGAAGTCGCACGGGAGCATGGCCGGCAAAATTTGGGCAAAGCGGTAGAGGAGCCTTATTTTGGCCGGCTTGATTTTCAGGAAACCGGACATTCCGCAGCCGCACCGCTCTACATCGGCAAAGCCGGCGTCGAAGACGAACGTACCGGGCAGCTGCTTGTCATTGATTGGCGCGCGCCTGTCGCCAGCCTGTTCTATTCCTTCACCGGCGGCCTCGATCCCGCTTCTTATGAATCACCGGACGGCATCATTGAAGGTCTGGTTTATATGAAGCGCAACCTCGTAATCCGCAAGCAAATATTACAACGGGTCGTGGACACGTACAACCGGGATGAAGATTCACTGGCCGTCGGCGACGAGTTCTTGCTTTATCGATTGGGCGAAAATAAAGACAATAAACTGCGCGATATCGTATCGACGATTCAAGCCGAGCAGGATCGCATCATTCGTGCCGCCAAAAACACGGCGCTCATCATCCAGGGGGTCGCGGGAAGCGGTAAAACGACGGTCGCCCTGCACCGCCTTGCTTTCCTGCTCTATCAATACCGTGAACAAATCCGTGCCGAACGCATGGTTATTTTTGCCCCGAACTCGATGTTCCTCGATTATATTTCCGGCGTGCTGCCGGAGCTTGGTGTCGGGAATATTCAGCAGAGCACATTTTCGGACTGGGTGCTCGATGTGCTTGATAACGAAGTGAAGCTGGCTGATCCCTCCCTCACGCTGCAAACGTGGTTTGCCGTCGGGCCGAAACGCCCCATCATCGATGATACAGCGCCTGGCCGCTTCAAGGGCTCGATCGTTTTCCAGCAATTTTTGGATGACTGCCTGAAACTGTTTGAAGAATCGTATGTACCTACAGCTGATTTCCATCCTTGGGATGGAGCGAGGCTGCCGCTTGCCATGATCCGCGAATGGTTCTTCGTTGAAAATAAACATTATCCGATCGCCAAAAGACGGGAACGCGTCATTGCCCGCATCAAACGTTGGGTGGAGATGCAGCTTGACAAGATTTGGGAGCAGACACGAAAAAAAGAACTGAAAAAGAAAGCATCTCAGCGCTTGCGCACGTATTTGACAGGCTGGCCTGAGCATACGGCTTTTACGTTTTATAAAATGCTGTTCAGCGAGCAAGGACGCCCTGCCAGTTTACCGCCGGAGCTGCTTGCCCGTATTCCGGAGGGAATCCTGGCCGCTTCCGCCAAGCAGTTCAAGAAAAAGGAAGTCCAGTTGGAAGATCTCGCGCCGCTGCTTTATATTCATACTCGGCTCAACGGCATCGCCTCCGATCAAATGTTCGACCATGTTGTTATTGATGAAGCCCAGGACTTCTCGCCTTTCCAGGTGGCGGTTCTTGACAGCTACACACGCAACCGCTCGTTCACGATACTGGGGGACTTATCCCAAGGTATCCATGCGTATCAGGGAATTCTTGATTGGAATGAATTTTCCAGCTTGTTCCGCGAAGAAGAAACCGGCTATTTCGAACTGGAGCGCAGCTACCGGTCCACGATGGAAATTATCCAATTCGCGAACCAGGTGCTCCAGCGCGGCGTCGAGCATCCGCTGTTGGCGGTGCCAGTTTTCCGCAGCGGCAATAAGGTGCGCGTCCTGCAGACGGACACCAAGGGCCGTTTGCCCTTGGTGCGACAAGCCATTGCCACGCTGCGACAGGGCAACGTCAGCACGATCGCGATCGTCGCGCGCACCGAAAAGCTGGCCCAGGAGCTTCATGATCAGCTTACGGCAGCAGGCCTCGACGCGAATTTGATTACCGCGAAGCAGCGCGTTTATCGCGGAGGCATCTCCGTCCTTCCTGTCTACTTGACGAAGGGACTGGAATTTGATGCTGTTGTGCTGATGGATATCACGGCACAACATTATGAAGCGACGCTTATCGACGCCAAGCTGCTCTATGTGGGCTGCACCCGCGCCCTGCATGAGCTTTGGCTGATCGCCTCCGGCGAGCTGTCACCACTCGTCAGCACCGATGATGCTGACATCGTGACAACGGCAATGCCGCAGCGCAACTAGTTAGCGGCTAACGCAGAAAGGACCTCCAAGTGGAGGTCCTTTTTACATTAGCCAAACTTGGGGCGCCCGCTGCAGTCCGATTTTCCCGAATTGCACACCGTTTTCGCTGGCACCAGCTGCAAATATCTACCGCCGTCGCTTAATACGCCACCAGCACACCGCCTTCGCCAGCGTATGTCCCGATCACCGTACCCATGTTTGCGAACAGCACCTGACGGAACGGATGCTTCTCCTGCAGCTGCTTCATGACCACCCGCGCCCGATCTTCACAATTGCTATGGGCAATCGCAATGATTCCTTCTTCGTAATCATGCGCGGCCCCCCCGATCTTCTCGATCATGCGTTTTAGCGCCTGCTGGGTGCCGCGAATTTTTTCAATGACCTCAATCGTGCCCTCATCGCTGGCTTTCATTAACAGCTTAATGTTCAATACGGACGCCACGGCGCCGCGCACGCGATCGAGCCTGCCGCCTTTGATAACGTTTTCCAACGTGTCCAAAAAGAAAAACGTACCCGATGTATCAATCGACTGGTACATCGCTTCCACGATCTGCGCGAACGATCGACCGTTCTCGGCCATCTTCGCCGCTTTAAACACAAGCAGCCCCAAACCCAATGAAGCCGTTTTCGAATCCACAACCTCGATGTTTCCTGTAAAGCCTTCTTCCAGAAGCATTTCCTTCGCCATCATCGCATGGTGATATGTGCTGCTGATTCCAGATGAGAGACAAAGCACAAGAATATCTTGACCCGCAAGTGCCCGTTGATATTCAGCCAAAAAATGAATCGGAGACGGACTTGATGTCTTCGGCAGCTCACTTTCTCTTTTCATTTTGGCATAGAAATCGCACATTTCCATGTCATGAGGCATACATTCTTCGCCAAATTGCACGGATAGCGGAACGATTGCAACGCCCAGCTCCTCTACCAGCTTATGGGGCAGGTCGCAGCTGCCGTCTGTGATTATCTGGATTGTCGTCATGCTCATCTTCACTCGTTTCTTATGTTTTGGCGAATACAATACCTACGGTCTGTGGACCGCAGTGGCTGGAAATGACACAGCCGGCTTCCGTAATAATAACACGCTGTCAGCTTGGGCAAGCGCATTGTCCAGTAGTTGATCGAGCGCTTTCTCCCGTTTGCCCCGCACTTTATCGGTCAGCGTCATCGCCCCGCCGATCACCTTTACGAGTGGCCGAATCTTCAGTAAGCTCCCGAGAAAAGCTTGCACACTGGAACAGCGTCCGCCTTTGTGCAAGTACGCCAGCGTATCAATGATGAACTTGACTTCGATCTTGGCTGACCGCTCTTCAATCAGCCTTGTAATCTGCTCCGCGTTCTTCCCTTCCTGCGCAGCCTGTGCAGCTTTCAAGACTAGCCATCCAATGCCCGTCGATAGATTGCGGGAATCAATCACGGTCACCCGGCCATCCGCGAATTGGGGAGCGGCAACTTGCGCATTTTGCACCGTTGACGATAATTCCGTAGAAAGTCCGATATAAACGACAGCATTACCCGCTTCAACATAAGGCGCGAATGCCTGTTCAAAATCCGTCGGAGATGGCGCAGATGTCTTGGGCAGCTTCCCCGTATGTGCAACAAGTCAAAGAGCCGCTTGGGCTGAATCGTAACACCGTCCTGATAGGAATCACCTTCAAAAACCACATAAAGCGGCACGACTTCAATCTGAAAAGCTTGCTTCAACTCTTCGCTTAAATCACACGTGCTATCTGTAAATATTTGAATGCGGGACATGATCTTACCACCTTGTCATATGACCTTGCCATACCTACGAAACCGCTGAGGATTCGAAATTAGTATTATAGATCAAAATGGAAAGCTCAATCATCTACACCGGCCCGCGAACAAAACAAACCGCTGTTCAATGCAGGCTTCCATATGGAACGGCCTGATCGCAGCGGTTTACGCTTGAACTACTATACGCACCTATCACTCCGCGCGTTTCAACCATTTTTTACATTGTTAACCATGCCGTCTTTCAACAGCCCGTTTTGTTTCACACATACATATTGCTCAATGAATAGTGGATTCTCTAGCATCTCGCTCATCCCCTTAGCTAATGGTCCGTGTTTCATAAACCTATCTTAGCATTGGCACAAGATTCCAGCGTCGGCGCCTTGAACGAGATGTAGATACTTCATTAGACTGACAACTAGTCTCGGAGAGTCGTACGACCAAAGTCGCAGATTGGCTAATCACCGGGATCGGCGGCGAGATCCGCAAGTTCAGTAAGTCCGACTAGCTCGTTACGAGCTTAGCCCCTTCTTCACCGCATAAATAGCCGCCTGCGTGCGATCCGCCAAACCCAGCTTGCTGAGCAAGTGACTGACATGCGTCTTCACCGTTTTCTCGGTGATATGACAGTGTGCAGCGATTTCCTTATTGCTTTTGCCTTGCGCCACCAGCATAAGTACTTCACGCTCCCGCATGGTCAAGCTCTCGATGCACTTGTCGTCCGCTTCCTCCGGCACTGGAGAAGCCAGGTGAGCCATCAGCTGATCCGTAATGCGCGGATGCAGCTGCGCTTGACCGGAATGCGCGCCACGAATGGCGAGCACCAGTTCCTCCGGCTGCACATCCTTGAGCAGGTAGCCGTTAGCCCCGGCGCGGATCGCCGGCAGCACGTGATCCTGTTCGGAGAAAGTGGTCAGGACGATGACTTTCACATCCGGATACTGCAGTTTGATTTGACGAGTCGCTTCAATTCCATTCATAACGGGCATGATCAAATCGATGACAACGACGTCAGGGTGAAGCTCCTTGACTTGGTGCAGCGCTTCTTCCCCGTTGGAAGCTTCGCCCACGATTTCTATACCAGCCTGTGTCCCGAGAAAATAATGCAATCCCCGCAGCACAACGGCGTGATCATCGACCAGCAAAACGCGAATAGCCATAACTCTCTCCTCTTATGATTGCATCATCGATAATGGCAAAGAGATGCGAATAATCGTACCCTTCCCCTTTTGGCTGTGCACGCTGCAAGTTCCCCCGAGCGCTTCGGCCCGTTCACGCATCGTATGCATGCCGAACTTCACCTGCCGGGTCCGGCGGTCCATCACAAATCCGATTCCTTCATCTTTAATTTCAAAATAAACCCGCTCCGCCTTGATGCGCAGCGTAATGACGGCGCACTTCGTCCTGGCGTGCTTGATGACGTTGTTCAGCGCTTCTTGCCCGATTCGCCACAGCGCCTCCTCCAGCATCCGCGGCAGCTCCATGACGCCTTCCACTTCGGTCGTGATCGTCAGGCCAATCTGCTTTCCGTACCCAGCAAGCCCTGTGAGCAAGCCGTGTTCCAAGCCGGCCGGCCGCAGCTGCAAAATGAGTGAGCGCATCTCGGTCAACGAATTTTGTGACAGCTGGCGAATGTCGCTCAGCGCGTCTTTGACCAGCGGCTCTGCTTCGCCGAGCATACTCTCCAATCCGCGCGAGGTCAGATTGAGCGAGAAGAGCATCTGGCTGACGGAATCGTGCAGATCGCGCGCCAACCGGTTGCGCTCCTCACTGCGCGCCAAGTCACGCCGCTGTTCATACACCCTCGCGTTCTCGTAAGCAAGCGAGATGTGATCGGCGAACGCCCTCGCCACCTCGGCATCGACCGCATCAAAAAATTGCCGCTTCGGACTGCCCAGAAAAAACACGCCGATCGACTGATCCCGAACCAGGATCGGCACCGCAACACCGGAGCGGATGTCAGGGTACAGCACCTTCTCTGTACCCTGCCCAGGCGTCGTAAAATGCCGATCGAAACAGATGACTTCCTGCTGCCGGAAAGATTGCGCGATCGGCCCGAGGCTGCGCATGCTGAATGGCTGACAGCAGGAGTACACCTTCCCGTTGATAAATTCCGTGCGCGGCGACAAACTGTCCCCCTCCTGGATGAACACCGTAACCAGCGGAATGTCGAAAGCTTCGCCGAAGCGCTGTACGGATTCACTGGGAATTTTTTCCGTCGTCAACAGCCTGCCCAGGGACCGCGTGATTTCCCCCAGCTTGGCAAAATGCGCAGCCCGCTTCTGCTGCTGCCGGTACAGCATCGTCCGTTCGATCGCCGTACCGATCTGGTAGGCAACGGATTGGAGCAGGGATAGCTCCTCATCTGAGAAATGGATTTTGCCCGGCGACGCGACGTTCAATATGCCGAACATCTCCTGCCCGGCCCATAGCGGAATCGTCGCATGATGGCTGATCCCTTCCGTATCGCCGATCGCAATCTCCGCTTCTTCCTCCAGGCGCTCACAGCGCAAAATATTGACGGCATGCTTAAGCCGGCCATCGCGAAATCGATCGATGCACCAGCAAGGCTTCTCCTTCAGCGGCGCCATGTCGCTGCGGCGGAGCGCATCAGGAATGCCTTCCGCAGACAACATGACATGACCGAGCTCGGTATCTTTGCTGACACGAAAGATCCATCCGGCTTTCAAATTCGTCAGTTCAAGCAGCTTGGCCAGCACTAGGGAAAGCACCGATTCCAGCTCATTGGACTGGTTCAGTGTCTCGGCGATCGTTTTGAGAATCACCAGTTCATTCGCGCGAATTTCTGCTGACACAGGGTCTCCCCCACCTTCCTAGAAGCCGTAAATGGTCATGCCTCCATCGACAAATAACGTCTGCCCCGTGACATAACTGGCAGCATCGGAGGCCAGAAATACAGCGGGTCCGACTAGCTCCGGCAGCTCACCCACACGCGCAAGCGGCGTTCTGGCGACGATTTCACCTAAATAAGCGGGATCTGCGAGCAGCTTTTCCGTCAACGGCGTCTTAAAATACCACGGACCGATGCTATTGACATTGATGCCGTATTTTCCCCACTCCAACGCTAATACTTTGGTCATTTGAATCATGGCAGCTTTCGTTGCGGCGTATACAACACCGGTTCTTAGGGCAACCTGTCCAGCGACAGATGAAATATTGATAATTTTTCCAGCACCCTGCTCCTTCATCCGGCTGCCGATCACTTGCGAGCACAAAAACGCCGATTTCAAATTCGTCTGCATGATCTTGTCCCATTCTTCATCGGTAACGGCAAGCGCCTGACTGCGAATGTTCATCCCCGCATTATTGATCAGAATATCGATCCGCCCTGTTTGTTCAATAAGCTGGCTAACCGCTTCTTCAACTTGCTGCCTGTCGGTCACATCGACGGTAATCGGGTAAGCCTTGCGCCCGACAGCACGAATCTCTTCCGCTACGCGGGCAAGATCGTCTTCTGTGCGGGCCAGAATGGCCACATCCGCTCCGGCTTCGGCAAGCCCGATCGCCAGCGCTCTGCCAATGCCTCGACCGGCACCAGTGACAACGGCAACTTGATTATGTAATTGAAATGAAGGTAAAAACATATTTTCATCGTCCTATCTATATCAAATGGAAAGAAGGCTAATCGTATGGACTATTCAATTCGTGAAGAACGAGCTAACGCCATCAGTCATGGCGTCGGCGTATTGCTCAGCATCATCGCTTTCATCCTGCTCATTGTGCAGGCAAGCCTGCGGGGGGATGCCTGGCATATTGTCAGCTACAGCATATTCGGCGCTGCGCTGGTTACGCTGTATTCCTGCTCCACCCTACTGCACGCCGTACAGCATCCCAAGCTCAAAGATTTATTCGAGATCATGGATCATTCCGCCATTTATTTGTTAATCGCCGGCACCTATACGCCCTTCTTATTAGTAACCTTGCGCGGTCCCATAGGCTGGACGCTGTTCGCCGTGATTTGGGGGCTGGCTCTAATCGGCATGGTGCTCAAGATTTTTTTCGTCAAACGATTCATCGTCGTTTCTACACTATGCTATATCGCCATGGGCTGGCTGGTCATCCTGGCGTTTAAACCGCTGTATGCCAGCCTTCCGTTCGGCGGGATCCTCTGGCTCATTATCGGCGGCGTGCTGTATACATTCGGCACCACCTTCTATCTATGGCGGCGAGTTCCGTACCATCACCTGATTTGGCATCTATTCGTGTTAGCCGGCAGCGCTTCGCATTTCATATCCATTTACGGGTATGTGCTGCACTAGATGATCAAGTCCTGCAGCTGCTGCGCCGGAACCGTATCCTCCACCTGACGGGCAACCGCTTCATAGCCCTGCTCGTTCGGGTGGATGTAATCTTCGGACAGATAGCTGTCATCCTGACCTACGAATGCGTCGTACACCTGGACGTTAATGATGTGCGGCTGTTCCAGCTTGCGCAAAAACAAATTAAAACGCTGCACCCAGTAAGCGGCATCCGGCACTTGTGGCAGCGGGTTGTACAGGCCGATAAGGGCCATGACGTATGGCTTCGCACTACCTTGATGCAAAACTTCGATAAGCTCAACGAGCTTCCGGTAGTTAGCTTCGTAGACCTGCAGCGCTGTCTTTAGATATTGAGGATCATTTTCATAAAAAAATGGAATTGCTGCCTGGATCAGGTCGTTTCCCCCTGCTGTGATGGTGATGAGATCTGCATCTCGGACTTTCGCTTGCAAATCCGCATCCGTTTCCAGCTGCACAAGCAGCTCTGCCGTCGTCGCCCCGTTCGTGCCTGCGTGCTGCAGGGTAACCGGCACACTCAACAGCTGTGCTACCCATTGCTGGTATAAGACTACAAAGCCTAAACCGGCTGGATCCCCAAAGCCTACTGTCAACGAATCGCCGAATGCCAGATAATTGATCGTCTTCTCCATCGCAATCACTCTCCCAAGCTGACTTATTACCAATGTATGCGCGTGCGCCCAAATTGGGCACGTCAAGCCAGGAAGACGGCGGAAGTTTTTCTAAGTGGTCAGCGGCAATACGAAGCGTTCGATCTGATCTTTTTCCATCAGTGTAAATTGAAATTCACAATCACAGCCTTCATCATGCAGGACGATTTGGATGATATCCCCTACTTGGTTGCAAATGACCAGAACTGCCGGGTCTTGCAACTCCTCAGGCAGCGTCTGACCCGCCTCCGGCTGAATGCCAAGAAAAATGTCCAGCCATTGCCCCCTCGTCTCTTTTTCCAAAAAAGATAGTGTAAACCGATGCTCCTGCGGCTCGGCACCGTATTTCATCATAGAAATTGACCTCCTATTAACAAACATATGTCCTTATATTGTAACCCAGCTGCGCAAAAAGTGGTAGTTCACTCTTCTTTATACTACAATGAAGATAAGAACGGATTGATGAAGGAGTAGGAACTTCCCCATGAAAACAACGATAAACCAGACGATTGATCAGCATGCCGAGCGGTTCAAAGCGATCTCCAGCTTCATTGGCGCGAATCCCGAGCTGGGTCATGAAGAACTTCTCGCCTCCGCGCGCCTGACCGAGGAGCTTGAGCACCATGGCTTTCAAGTAGAACGCGGTGTCTTAGATATCCCCACCGCTTTTCTGGCGACTTATGATTCCGGCAAACCCGGCCCTGTCGTCGCCTTCCTGGCAGAGTATGATGCGCTTCCCGAGCTGGGCCACGCATGCGGCCATCACTTGATCTGCATGATGAGCATCGGCGCAGCGGTCGGTCTGAAATCCGTACTCGCCGAAACCGGCGGTATCATTCGCGTCTACGGCACGCCTGCCGAGGAAACGAAAGGCGCCAAAGTGCCGATGGCGGCAGCCGGCATGTTCCGCGATGTAGATATCGCCTTAATGGCGCATCCCTATTATACATATGAGAAATCCGGCGAATCGCTGGCGATGGACGCCATTCAATACGAGTTTTTCGGCCGCCCTGCCCACGCTGCCGCCCAGCCTTATGAAGGCATCAACGCGCTGGATGCCGTGCTGCAGCTGTTTAACTCGATCAATGCGCTGCGTCAGCAGGTCAAATCCGACGCGCGCATCCACGGCATCATCAGCGAAGGCGGCAAAGCGCCGAATATTATTCCGGAGTATGCGGTGGCGCAATTTTATATCCGCTCCGCTACCCGCGCCTACACGAATGAGCTCGTGGAGAAAGTACTGCGCTGTGCGGAAGGGGCCGCCCTGCAAACCGGCTGCACGCTCCGCACGTCGAATTACGAGTATTCGTACGATGAGCTGCGGACGAATGAAACGTTATCCGAGGTGTTTACTGCGAATTTGTTTGCCATGGGCATTCAGCCGAGCGAGATTGAAATCGGCAAAGATCACGGTTCGCTCGACCTCGGGAACGTCTCGATTCAATGCCCGACGATCCACCCGTTCGTCAAGATTATCGACGAGAAGCACAATTTGCATACCAAGGAGTTTCGCGACTTGGCTATGCAGGAGAGGGCGCTGGACAGCATGATCTTCACAGCCAAAGTATTGGCGCAAACCGCTTACGATGTGCTGTCCGATGCAGCCTTGCTAGAGAGCATTCAAGCAGAGTTCAAAGCGAAAATATAGCACAAAGGACTTCCATCGCCACGATCCCGTGGTTTTGGAAGTCCTTTTTTCCTTTTGCTCATGCGATCACACCAGGGGCTTGATTGCGAAATCGTTCCGCCTTCGTTTTGCGTTCCGTCAAGCGCACCATGATGGAATAGAACATGATCATGCCGACAAAGCCGCACAAACCGATAATCGCAGCCATCATCCACGAAGACAAATAGCCGCCAAGGATGACACCGCCCCCGCCAAGCAGCATCGCGCCTCTGTAAACCAAGCCGTATAGGGCCATGTAGGAGCTTCTGGCATGATCTGGCGCAATATCGCCGAGATATGCTTGTTTAATCGGCACGTACATCAGTTCGCCGACAGTTGCAATCAGCATAGTGAGCAGCAAGAGCCACGGCTGATTGCTGTAAGCGAGGTAGCTGTAGCCAAGAATATAGCAGGTGTAGCCGATGAACAGCACCTTACCGTCCGGAAAGCGCTTCATGATCGCCGTCATCATCAAGGAAAGGACGACCACAAGGACGGTATTCTCCGTGCGGAGGAAGCCGATCATTTTTAAACCGTCCACGTGCAGGTTGAGGTTGCCCCAATCCAGGAATGGTGCATCGGCCATCTCTTTGCCTAACCGCACCGATATGTAATTGCCAAGATGAAATTCTACCGAAACGAGCAATAATGAAGAAATGGTGAAGATGATAAAGGTCGAATCTTGGATCACAGCGCTGTAGTTGGCGAATATGGAGCGCAATCCGGATGACTTCCGGCCTTCTTTGCCCGCTTCGGCTTCCTGCACCGGTTGATAAACTTCGTCAATGTATAAATATGTCACGGCTAACGAAAGAAGTCCGATTACCGACAAGCCGATGAACAGTTCGAAGAGATAAGACTTGAATAAAAATGCGCCTGCCATGCCGGCAACGGCAAAGCTGAGGTTGTTCAACCAGTATGTTATCGCGTACATGTACTTGCGCGTTTCCGGCGCAGTTACATCGAGCAGCATCGCATCACTCGCAGGACCGTGAATGCCCCAGAACATGCTGACGGCAATCATCAGCACAAATGTGATGCCCGGCGATTCCAGCCATGGCGAGTTCGTAGCGGCCATCCCGGCAAAGCATAGCATCCAGCCGACTTCAGCGGCGAGCATCAGCTTCTTCCTGCCGATACGGTCTCCGTAATACCCGCCGATGACGCCTGCCAGCACACCTGCGAGAATGCCCAGAATGACGACCAGACCTGCGCTCGTATCCCCCATTTTGCCCGAAAAATAGATCGACATGAACGGCAGCACCATATTGTTTGCTGTGCCGGAAATAAAGGACAGGCCAATGCGAATTTTGACATTGCGATGAAAATCACGGAACCTCATGCTGCACCCCCGACTCTTTTTCGTTGCTGCGAAGAAATAATCCCACCCCCACCAGCAGTAAGCAGCCAGCCCAAAGCTGCAGCATCGTCACAGTTTCTCCCAGAAGCAAATAAGCCAGCAACGTTGCCCCCAAAGGCTCACCCAGTACCGTCATGGAGATCGATGTCGCCTTCATATATTTCAGCAGCCAATTAAACACATAATGTCCAAATACGGTCGGGACGATGGCCAGCAGGAAGAATATACCCCATTCACGCAGCGGATACCCGCTAAATGGCACTTGGGCAAACAAGTTGTATACGGCTAACACAGCTGCGGCAAACAGGAATACAAAAAAACTGTACACAAATGCGGACATGTGTCTGCGAATGCTTTGCCCCATCAGCATATGGACCGCTACGGCGATCGTCCCTACCAAAGAGAGCACATCGCCTTTCAAGGCGTCACCCGAAAAGCGGAAATCGCCCCAGCCGATGCAGACGGCGCCGACGATAGCGATGATCATTGCAAATAAGGCGGTACGGGTCGTGCGTTGACCGAACATAATGAATCCGCCAACTAACACAAGGATCGGCTCCAGTGTCAGAATGGCAGTTGAACTGGCAACCGTTGTATAGCGCAGCGAGTCCATCCAGAACAAAAAATGGAGTCCAAGCGCGATGCCGGATCCAGCTGTCCGCAGCCAATCTTTGAAGCTGATGCGAGCGATTTCCGGTATATAGCGCCAAAGAAATGGCAGCATGAGCACATTTGTCATGAGCAATCGGTACATGGCGATAACGGCAGCCGGAGCTGTAGACCATTTGATAAAAATGGATGAAAATGAGATGGCGATAATGCCGAGAAAAAGAAACATGGAAACCGGTATTTTCGTTTTGTTCACGGTGGCGTTCAACTTACAAATCTCCTTACTTTATACGGGTATGCGTCCGTTTAAGTATAGTAGAGGATCGGTTCCTTGCCAATCCTTTTTCAGCCAACGTTCAATTATGCCGAGCATCTGTCGAATCCAAGCAAATTTTGTCCCGATTAAAAATAATTTATCAGGCAAAGTCGATCATTTTCATATATAATGGAAACTATGATAATTGCGTATTTACGGAGGTTGCAGCATTGACATCATATTTCAGCACCGAACGAATGAATAAGCTTGAGCAGGATCTTCATTATGCGCAAGAAATTGTTGAGGCATTGACTGGTCATAGTGCCGTCGCGTTCGTCGTTTGCGACCTCAATCACCGCGTTCAATATAGTAATGAGCGATTTCACACGACTTTTGGCTGGAACGCCCCGGAATTGCTCGGACAACCGCTGCCCATTATTGCTGAAGAAGAGAGGCAAGCGTACCAGGACCTCCTCTCCTTGAACCAATGGGAGTTTCAAACAACCGGCGCCAGCCGCCTATGCAGAGACGATTCGACACTCACCGTGCAGGAAACCGTCACACCGCTCCGCGATCAGGCTGGCACCGTCAGAGCCTATGCTTATGTCATTTCGGATATAACTGACAACCGCAACGATGTCGAACGCAAGCTGATGGAAAGCCGGCAGCGTCTGCAGTCCCTGTTTGATAATAATCCGGATGCGGTCATTTCCTTAGATATGTCTGGCAAATTAACAGGGATGAATCCGGCCACCTACCGGCTCAGCGGCTATACCCTGGAGGAACTAGGCAGACTGCCGGTGGAACAACTCTTCGCCCCAGAGGATCTGGAGCAATTTCGCCAAGGCTTCGAACGCACGATGAGCGGCCGGCCGCAAAACTTTGAATTGATGATCTCCAGCAAAACCGGCGTCAAACTAGCGCTTCATGTCACTTTGGTGCCTATTTCCTATGACGGATCCATTAATGGTGTCTACGGCATCGCCAAAAATATTACCGAGCGGAAACAAGCCGAAGATCTGATTCAATATATGGCTTACTACGACGCCTTGACGGATCTGCCGAACCGCCGCTTATTCGAACGTAAAGTGATGCTCCATCTGAATGAGGCGGATGAAAGGCAAACCAAGATTGCCATTCTTTACCTGGATTTGGACGGATTCAAATTTATTAATGATTCGCTTGGGCACAGTTTCGGCGATCTTGTGTTGAAAGAAGTCGCAGCCCGGTTGAAAACGAGCACACGCGAAGTTGATACCATTGGCCGAATGGGCGGGGATGAGTTCACCATCTGCATCCCGCATGTTCGCACAACGGAAGATGTGCAGCCGATTGCAGAGCGTATATTGCAAGAGCTGCGGCAGCCTTTCCAGCTGCAGGGCCAGGATTTCTACCTCACCGCCAGTATCGGCGTCGCTTTATATCCCGATCACGGCAGCCAAGCGGAGATGCTGATGCATCATGCGGATACGGCGCTTTATAAAGTGAAGGAATACGGTAAAAATCACGTCAAAATTTATTCGCAAACGATGAATGAAGAAGCGATCCGCCGCCAACAGCTGGAGAGCGAGCTTCATAAAGCGCTGAAACGGGACGAATTCATTCTCCATTATCAGCCGCAAATTGACGTCCAAACCGATCGAATTACTGGATTGGAGGCACTGGTAAGATGGAACCATCCGTTCCGTGGCATCATGTATCCCGGCGATTTTATCACGATTGCGGAAGAAAC
>Ga0209566_100433_pt1 | contig 31290 bp, 26 predicted proteins | sample Araplavi_mTSA_r2_2_FD_184287 | JGI IMG/M metagenome (GOLD analysis project Ga0209566, IMG submission 184287) | Arabidopsis root microbial communities from North Carolina, USA - plate scrape CL_Cvi_mTSA_r2 (SPAdes) (version 2) | ecosystem: Host-associated > Plants > Roots > Endosphere | place...
ACGCCATGTTTCCAGATTGACGGCATCGTGCTGGAAGACAACGTCTTCCCGTGGCTAGTCGACCTGCTCAAGCCTGTCAATGGACAGTGTGTTGGCAAGCAAGGTCTCGAGGCCATCGAGCTGCAGGTGAACAACGCGTTGATTGAGCGCGGCTACGTCACTTCGCGGGTGCTTATCCCGAAGCAGAACTTGGCTGGCGGTACGTTGCAGCTCAAGGTACTCCCGGGGCGCATCGGTGCCATCCGCAATGCCTCTGACGACAACATCGGCTGGGCGCGCATGGCTCTGCTCGCGGGCCCAGGGGACCTGCTGAACCAGCGTGACTTGGACCAAGCGCTAGAGAGCATTCGTCGCCTGCCAGGTCAGTCGCAGACGAGCTTTGACATCGTTCCCGGCGAACGCGTTGGGGAATCGGACATCGTACTGAAGCCGGGCACTGACAAGCGCTGGCACGCGTCGCTGTCAGCGGATAACACGGGCCTGAAGTCGACCGGTAAGTACCAGATGAGTGGTTCGCTGGTCATCGACTCGCCGTTGCACCTCTACGACCAACTATCGATTTCCGCCACATCGAACACCGACCGAGGCTCCAGCACAGCGGGTACACGCTCCTACTCCGTCAACTGGAGCGTACCGGTCGGCTATGCCACCCTATTCGTGGGCGTGAACAAGTCACGCTACAACCAGACAGTGGCTGGCTTTGAAGAACCCATCGTCTACAGCGGCCAAAGCTCCGAGGTGAATGCTGGCATCAGCGGCGTTCTGCACCGCGATGCGACGTCTCGTACTGGCGCGCAGTTCAAGCTCTTCCGCAAAATCAACCGCAACTACCTGGACGACACCGAGATTGCCGTCCAGCGTCGTGACGTGGTGGGCTATGAGGCTTCCATGTCGCACCGACACTACCTGGGACCGGTCGTGCTCGATGGCGGCTTTGCGTGGCGCGAGACGCTGCCCGACCACTCGAATGTGCCCGGCGTGGTCGTCGGTGACCCTGGCTACGGCGGGCGCTCACAGGTTGAGACGGCCAACGCAAGCCTGTACTGGCCGTTCAAGCTCGCCAGCCAGGTGTTCGAGTACACGAGCAACTGGTCCATTCAGCATGCCCGCACGCGTGTGTTGCCGAGTGACTACTTCACCATCGGTAACCGCTACACCGTGCGCGGGTTCGACGGCCAATTGACGCTGGCGGCAGAAGATGGATGGTTCTGGCGCAACGAGTTGGCTTGGCGTGTGGCCGGCCAAGCCATCTATGCCGGTGTTGACATGGGCAAGGTCCACGGTCCCAGTGCTGAATTCCTGCTTGGCGACAAGTTGGTGGGGGCTGTGGTTGGCGTGCGCGGGCGGGTGCCGTCGGGGCCCATGCTGGCGTTCAACTACGACGTGTCGTTCGGTTGGCCGCTGTACAAACCGGCGGGCTTCCGAAGCCAGCAGCCAGCGGTGATGGCGCAGGTTGGCGTGGAGTTCTAATCGACGGACCCGCACCTATTTTGGCTGGATGGGACGGGAAATTTGGGAAAGATTGTGTCTATGGCAATAAATAAAAGGAGGTCAGTTTGAGTTCGCTTGGCATGAACAAGTACGGAGAGGTGCGCACTGCCTCAGAGTTCAAGTCCCTCTTTAGGGATACGGGGGACTCATACGGCCCGTATAGCTGTCCGTTCTGCGAAGTCCGCTACGAGGACCGGTGCATCACTACAGAATGCGTGAAGGCCCCGCATTTCAAGCTGCCGAATGAAACCACCCACCGCAATGGCTGTAACGGCGAAGTCGGTGCGGGAACGGACGGTGGCGTGAGCGGAGCATCCAAAGCGCCAAGGCGAAGGGTCGAGGGAGAGCTCGACCTGCCTGAAGCTTTGGTGAAACGGCGGAAAGCGTCAATTGTGCGTAAGCCTGGTGATGATGGGCTTGGGTTCCCCCCCGATGTGGTTGAAGTGGCTCGACGCCGTAAGCTGATTGCTGCAGACGACACCATTCCGAGCTGCTACACCACCTCTCAGCTTGGGGCCATCATCGATGCCTATAAGCGCGCAAAGAAATACGCGTATGACAAGGCCGTCGCAGCCGGCCTCAAACAAGGAAGCGCCGAGTACAACAAGAGTTTTCGCGAGACTCTCAATGCCTATGACTTGTCGCTCTACGGCCACAAGGTGACGTACGGAAATGCTTTCCAGGGCAGCAAGCTCCAACCCTGGCGTGTGGAGCGCGTGTACTACGGCTCAGGCGCGGTTCGAGCCGAAGGCGACTACTTGGTTATCAAGGACAAGGATTCTTGGCCGAAGCAACTACAAGACAAGAAAGACCGTGCTGCATTCGAAGTCAAGCTTGCCAGGACGCTAACGCCTAACGCGCCAACCAGCCATTCGCGAGCGCTGGAGGAGTTGGAGCGCCTTGCCGCAGTAGGTCAGGAACTCAAGTGGTATGCCTATGGTCGCCCGCTACTCCTGGGAGAGACGTTCGAGCTTGTCGTGGACTCGTTGGACCACCTTTATTGGACTGACCAACATCAGGTTAAAGTGGTGGCTTGAGGCTGGCCAATGCCACCAGTTGGGCAAGGTCCGACTTTGACGGGACGACAGGGGCATGATTGCCGCACCTCAGGTCTAGCATGGCCAGCGGACCCAGGCCTTCGTCGGCCAAGTCTTGTGCGCATAGTGGACTTAGTGTGCGGGGCAGCCGCGATAGGCGATGCACACGTAGATAATCGACAAGGTCGTCCGCGAGCGGCGCTATTGATGCTGTCAGCCCACGACTTTGCGCTGGGTGCGATACATACTGTAGGCGCCAGTTGCCGTCGAGCTCGGACGTTAACTCAACGGTCGCGACTTCAATGGGCAGTCCATCATCTTCATGGTCGATGGTCACCACGATGTAAACTTCGCGAGTTGTTTCGTTGGGAATTTCACGAACAATGTCGATGACACTCTCTCGCGTCAGTGGCAGCGAGTCACTCGCAAGGAGGCGCGCTAGGGGAATGTGGAGAATTGTAGGTCGCATTATGGTCGAGCGAGTTGGTCTCGTACCGTATAGCGCGAACAGCTAACGTATTTGGGGGAAGCAAATCTATTCCCCTTCAAGGTCGAAGTTGACCTGACTAGCCGCTCCACGCAACGCGCTACCTAGGCCCACTCCGACCCAAAGGACGTTGTGAGTGCCCACAATTAAAAACACCATGGGTTCGCTTTTTGCCTGGCAAATTTTTCGCCACTCCCTCGAGTCAATTGATGATGGCGTAGGTTTGGTCTCCGGATGGGTATGCCATTCGCCGACGTAATCCATCGTCTCGCGCTCCGCCTTCCACCGCTCAATGGCAATTTTCTGATGCTGCTCAGCCTGACGTTGGAAGCCATAGCGGTGTTGGGTGTCACCTGGCAATGGCGTTGTCATCGTCGACACATGAATATGTATGCCCCGGCGATAGCCGAGCAGAATGCCTCCGGATTCAGGTGCCACAACGCTTGTTTGCCGAAATTGCATCAGCGTCGCCAGGACCGATGGCTCAACCAGGATTCGGGCATCTTCGTGAAATGGGTGCCCAAGAATCAGGGGTTTTGGCATGCTGGACATCCAGTCATCGGGGCGACATCTTGATTTTTTACCTGTAACCGCCTACGGAAAATGGCTTCCCCATGTTTTTCAAAGAGCTCAACCATCGTCCGGGCCGGGATTTCAAGCGCGACCGCCAAGGCCAAGATGCCACCAATGGATGTGCCGGTAACTAAATCAAAGCGCGAACCGATGGGTGCATCAATTTGCCGCTCGATTTCCGCCAATATGCGAGCCGTAAACAGCCCGCGATAACCACCGCCAGACAAGGCAAGGATTTGAAACCGCGATTTTTCTGTAGTCATCCACTTCCCCAAGGCAACTAGCGAATCTAGCCAGCTACTTCTTTTTCTGATGGCCGGCACCATACCGCGGTGGAAGACCGTTGTACAGAGTTAGCACTCCGTGGCCAAGAGTGCTAAGACCCACTATAGGCGCCGTGTTAGCACAGGTCAAGGCACTATATGTAGTAATAAGTGCAGTATAATGCACATTAACGTTTGATAAAGCGGCAGAGCTGCGCTAATTCAGCATTAGCCTGCCAGGCGACTTGGCTGTACGGGGTGAGCTTCGTATGGCTGGCGAAAATTGCGGAATCTCTGCCTTCCCACAAGTGCAACTGCAACTGGGAAGCACCATTAAATGGCGGCACACCACCAGCAGGAGGGCCGGGTGACTGTCATGTTGCCCTCAACGGTGTCGCATAAGGAATTGGTGTCCAGGATGATTTCACCGAGTAAACCGGCTGCTGCACTCGCATACCAACGCCATCTGGGCATTGGACTTTGGCATTGCGTGGTATCTCGAGCGTACGACACTTACCGTAGCCCCGATGGGCACTTGTACGCCAGCGCGTCGTTTCACTCGAAAAGTTCAATATTTTTATCAGCGATATTGCTGTATGCAGCGACCTAGCCGCCGGTGCACCCCAGATTTACGGTCTTTTGGTTTCGCTAGCAGCGGCTTGCCGTAAACGAATACTTAGACGACCGCACTCCGATTTTTTTGACTTGTGGCTTGCTAGCCCGCTGATGTGGCGCAGCAGTGCGGGTCAGCATGAGGGGGGTGATGGTCGGGACTGGTGCGATGGTCTCGAACCATTGTTCCCGACCGAGAGCCCGGGCAACCAGGACGAGTGTGCAACACACGACCCGCTGCAGCCTTCCAGATTCCGCAGTCGGCGAACACAGTTTTCGACGATATACGCATCTCGATGCGCGAGTGAAGTCTGGGCGGAGGGGTGCGCTGGTTACGAAAGCACCACCGGCGACTGCGCACAAATTTCCACTGCAGACATGGCTGTCTTCAGGCACCGGCTCCTTTCGCTGCCCGGAAAATCAATGCTTGAATGGTCGGCCTTCATTTGCTAGGTTGGTTTTCGGCGCAATGCCAACCAGGCTCCGTTCTATCCACCGCCTCTGCACCGCAGACCGGCGAAGTCCCTTTTTATGAGAGGGTACGTAGTGGGTGGACGCCATGCGACCAGTCGAGTGCGACGCAAACCAGGCTCGAATGGGGCCGGTTTTGACCGGTCTATTTCGACAGACCGGAAATGGGGACGGAATCCACGTCCATGGCTGCCAAGCACGCGAGCAGAAATGCCGCCGAGAACCGTTTCCGGTTCACTTTGCGGTTGATTTGGTCGGCCGACTCATTGATGCCATACCGTTCCAGCCGTCGGGCCAGCTCCTTGTAGCCGAGCTTGCGCTGCCTCATTCCGTTCAGAAGCAGCATTTTGGCTTGCTCCTCCCATGGAGCGTAGGGCGCTTCCTCTGGCGCCTGGTCATCGCGCTGCGCACTTCGCATTCCCGTCCTCCAGCCTTCCCCGCGGCGTTCTCTTTCGGGGCATCAATGTGCCCACGGGCAAAAATCGGTCTTATACGACCGATTCGTCGATTATGCCTGTCCGGCGTACCTACACGTCTTTATCAGCCATTGATTCTCACGTTGTGATGCTGGACAAGGCCCAACTAACCGAACTCTTCGACCGGCACGGCACTCCGTCTGCCGGCCGTCAACTCATTCTGGATGCGCGAATCCAGGCTCCTGTGCGCGCGGTGCAGTCCCGCGGCGGCAATGTCATCACTGTTCTGAACAGCCGCAAGATGGGGCGCGAAATCACCACCGAGAGTCGCCACATTGAGTTTCCCGCTGCGATTGGCATGGAATACGACGACCGTGTGCTCGAGTACTACCCGCAACCGTGCGAAAGGAAATTCGAGTTCACCGATGCCGCGACAGGGGAAATTCACTCGCACCGGCACATCCCTGATTTTCTGACCATCAGGGACGATGGCTTCACGCTGGAAGAATGGAAGTCGGAGGCATTTCAACGTGGCTTGCGCGAAAGCGGTGAACGTGAGCAAACGTACATCCTGTTCAACCGGGATTTTTTGATTGCAACTTGCCCGCCTGTGGACCGTAAGGGTACGCGCGACGTTAACCGACAGCGCGGGGTCAAAGTGGGCGACCGGTTCTACTGGAGCGAAGTGTTTCGCTCATCGAGCGTCGCGGGTGGGACCTTCCCCGTACGGTACGACCCCTGGGATGCCTCTTCCGTATACGTCTGGGTTAATGACCAGTGGCATCAAGCAGTTTGCCGGGCACTACTTGGCCTGGGTCAGTTGACGGATGTTGAACAGAAGCTGGTGTCCCAAGAATTTCTTCGGCGGACAAAGACAAAAGAAGCAGACCCGCAGGCTCGTCAACGCCTGCGCGAGTTTCTCCAAGTGTTCACGCCCGAGGGCGCTACGGCCATGGAGTTGGAGCGCCAGGCCGAGAACAAATCGCTCTACGACAGCTTACAGCTGGCGAGCGTCACGCCTGTGCCGCTGTCGCCCCGACTTAGCCTCACTGAGGAAATATCTAGTGCTGCCGACGTGCCGGCAGAGCCGAGTTCAACAACGACAAATCCGTCCACGCCCCTGCATGAGGCGACAGGGTTGGACGACCCTTTCGATTTTGATGATTTTTGAGATAACCCTATGTCGCAACAGAACTCTTCTGCACTGTCGCCAGTTCATTCTTCCGCCAGCGTATTGCTGGCCAAGCGTATCAAACATACTCGGGTCATGGAGGTGATGGCTGAGCTTGATACGCTGATTTATCCGGGCAGCCAGGACAGCATCCTGCTGGTATGTGGGCCTACGGGGGCGGGTAAAACAACTTTGGCGAAGCATATGGTCCATGAGACATTGGACCGGACTCGCGTCGAGATGGAATCGAACGCTGGTGTGGTTCCCGCAATTTATGTTGAAGCCCCCGCATCGGGCGAGCACGATTTTTCATGGCGACTGTTCTATCAGCGCATCCTTGCGCAGCTCGGTGATGACCTCGACTCGCCGAAGGTCGCATATGGCGTTGACGCCCAATCCGGAAGGATGGTGCGTCCTCGGGGTGCAAGTGGTAACAGCCTCGCAGCGCTGCGTACTGCGGTCGAACGGGGACTGCGTGAGCGGCAGGTGCAGTTCGTCGTCATTGACGAGGCGGCCCACATCATTCGCCAGACGCGCAGTAACAACAAGCTCGAGATTCAACTGGACACACTGAAGTCGCTGGTCAATCAGTGTGGCACCCAGATGGTCATGGTCGGCTCGTATGACCTGTACCAATTGGTGTCCCTGTCGGGGCAGCTCGCTCGGCGCACCCATGTGCTGCATTTCGAGCGCTATCGAAGTGACCGAGGGGAAGACGTTCGTTCCTTTGAAGCCTGCGTCCGCTCGTTCGAGAAGGCCCTGCCGCACCTTTGGGGTGGTCAATTGACTGGCTACACCAAGGAACTCCATGAGAACACGCTCGGATGTGTGGGGACGTTAAGCAGCGTGTTGACCCGAGCGGCCAGACTTGCAGAAGCAGGCGGAGCCTGGACTATCGACGCCCTGAAGCGGGCACTCCTCAATGAAGCTCAGCGCACGCGCATCCTCGAGGAAATCATCGATGGCGAGACCGCTATCGGTCCGAGCCTCACGCGGGTGATGTTTAAACCGCAGCGTTCTGGTGCAGGTCACAGCAGGAGCGCCGCATGAGCACACAGTTGTCGAATCCACGCTCGGTCTTGCACGCGCTTGCGCCCAACGGTGTGGGGACCCCCGGCGTTGAAAGCCTGTTGAGCTATCTCTGCCGGCTGGCCGTGTCGCACGCGGTGTCAGTGACGGAACTATCGCGCAAGATTGTAAAAACGGTCGGTTGGGAGCTCTGTGACAACTACAACTGGAAGCGCCTCCACCTTAATGGCAATGGTGAAGCAGCGAGGAATTGGTCGGGTGCGCTCTCGGCACTGACAAGTGTTGAACAACTGGACCAGCTGACGCTGCTTCCATGGGCCGATGTTGTTGCTCAACAGAGCTTGACGACCATGTCGGCGCGTTGGTGCCCGCAATGTTTCGCTGAGGACCAGGCTGCAGGTCGCTCGCCGTATCTGCGGTTGGCGTGGGACATTGGCTGCGTGACAGCGTGCCCGCGACACCGAGCGCAGTTGGTCCACGTTTGTCCTGACTGTGGGCGGACAGATGCGCGGCATAGGTTTGCCTATGTCGTACCCGGATGGTGTGCGCATTGTGGAGCGTTTCTTGGTGATGTTGAGCATCCCATGCCCGCCACCCCGGAGGAGACCTGGAAAGCGTCCCAAGTCGGCGACATGGTCGCGGCACAAGCAACGCTTCAGGCTTTGCCGGCTCGGGAATCTCTACATGAAGGTCTGCGCGAACTGGTTGCTCGACTGGACCATGGCAAGAGCGCTGCGTTTGCGCGGCGAATCGGACTGAGCAAGGGCACGGTGCACCATTGGCTGAAAGATGGCGGCATTCCTGCTTTGCCCGCCCATCTTCGTATTGCTTGGCAGACCGGACTATCGCTTGCCAAATTGTTGGCTGGTGACTTGGCTAACTGGTCGCCCACAACTGAAGTTCACCAATTGACCTTCCTGTTTCCACGCCCAGGGGAGCGGGTAGCTCGAAGAGAACTGGACTGGGAGCAGATACGCGCAGAACTGACGGCCATGGGGAAGTTGTTGGTTCCCGTGAGCGTGGCTGAGGCAGCGCGATGCCTAGATGTCGACGTGCGCCTGCTCTATCAGAGCGCGAACAAGGAGGCTCGCATCCTGGCCGAGCGCTGGCGGCAATATATGCGGCGCCGCGGAGAGCAAAGTGTTGCGAATGCACGTGAGGCCATCGAGGTTGCCTGCCAGGACATCGCCGGTCAAGGCAAGGCAATCAATCTCCGAGAGGTGAGAGAGCGGGTCCCCCCAGAAGTCATCGGGAAAGTGCGCAACGTTATTAGCCTCGTTCAGGGCGCGAGAGAGCGTAACGAGGCGGGCTGACCATCTCGAACCAAAGAAAAAGCCGACCAAGTGGTCGGCTTTTTTGCGTCTGCTGTTCCTGCCGCGAGCGGGAAAATCCGCTCAGGCTAACACCGTTTTTCGATAAAACATAATGTGTCCCAACGGGTAAACAACAATAACCTGTCCAGATGGCCACTTTATGCCTAACGGCACAAATTTCGCTGATCGTAAGCGAATAAGAAGATGGTGGGACGTACAGGAGTTGAACCTGCCTGCCTGCAGCGGTTGTCCGCTGCCGCTCGACCCATGAGCTACCGTCCCGCCCTCACTATATCGACCCTTCCTGAGGAAACCCGAGTCGGGACATCTCCCTAGCCGGATCGGTCAATGAAACGCGCCGGCCGAGGCATCCGGACGCCCTAGCCGGGAATGATCTTGCGTTGCCGCAAGTCGTCGAAGATGCGCATGAACATGGCTTCCGTCTCCACGTATTCATGAAAGCCGAAGCGGCGTGCCTTTGAGCCGTCGCCGAACATGTCGTAATCCCACGAGAACACGAAGTCGGCAAAGCGCCACGAAGACACATTGCGATACGGCGTGTCGGCCAGCCCATGTCTGGCAATCATGCTTTGCCACAGCGGTGCTTTGTCGGCCATGACGGTGTCAAGCGACAGCGGTAGCGGCGGGGCGACTTCCAGATCAAAGTAGCGTGCGATCTTGGGCCACATTTCGCTCCAGCGGAACAGGTCGCCATTGTTGATGTTGAAGGCCTGGTTGGCGCAGCGTGGGTTGGTGGCGGCCCACACGGTGGCGCGGGCGAGCAAGCCGGCGTCGGTCATCTCCAGCAGGTGGTCGTATGCGCCGGGTTTGCCGGGAAAGCGCAGCGGCAGGCCAAGTTCTTTCGACATCGACGCATACACCGTAATCGCCACCGCCAGATTCATTGGGTTGCCCAGCGCAAAGCCGCCGACCACCGATGGGCGGATGGCCGACCATGTCCACGCCTTGCCGTTCTGACGTGCCTCCAGAAGGGTCTGCTGGTCGAACATGAATTCGGGCGGCATGAAGTGCGCGTCGGTTTCGCGTGCCGGGGTCTTGAAGGGCCCGAGGTGGCCGCCGTAGACCTTGTAGCCCTGCATCAGGCTGACATGCGCGAGACTGGGCGCCACGGCCTCGATGGTGTCGACCACGTTGGTCAGCATGGCGAGGTTGGGCGGGACGAGTTCGGCCCAGGTGGGGCGGTCCTGGTAGGCGGCGTAGAAGACGTGCGTGACGTTGTTGAGCGTGCTGAGCTTGGCGCGCGTGTCGACAACATCGAGCAGGTCGACGGCAATGTGGCGCACACGTTCTGTCTGCTCGGTTGACTCACCGCCGCGGCGCGACAGGCCGATGATGCGCCAGTCGTCCAGCGTGGCCAGGTGGTCGATCAGGTTGCGGCCGATCACGCCTTGCGCGCCGACGACGAGCGCGACTTTGTTTTCGGTAGCCATAGTGTGGTTTTTGAACGGAATTGCAAGGAAGGCGACCAGTATGCGAAGCGTGACATCTGTGCGATAGACTGCCTTGAAGCACAACATCTATGAACTGAAATCACAATGTCGCGGCTCGATGTCAATCGCTTTGGCGAGATGGAAGTCTTCGTACGGGTGGTGGAGCAGGGCGGTTTTTCCGCTGCTGCACGGGCGTGCCGGATGACGCCCTCGGCGGTGAGCAAGCTGGTCGCGCGGTTGGAGGCACGGCTGGGCGTGCGGATGGTGAATCGATCCACGCGGCGCTTCCAGCTCACGCCCGAAGGCGCGGCCTTCTATGAGCGAAGCGTGGCGGTGCTGGCGGACCTGGATGAGGCCGAGCGCGAGGCTTCATCCGGCGCGCAGCCCTCGGGGCGTTTGCGCGTCAACTCCAATGTGCCGGTCGGTACCCACTTGCTGCTGCCGATCGTGCCGGCGTTTCTGGCGTGCCATCCGCAAGTGTCGCTTGACATTGCGCTCACGGACCGCGTAGTCGACCTGCTGGAAGATCGCACCGATGTTGCGTTGCGCAGTGGGCCGCTGAAGAGCTCGCGGCTGGTCGCGCGCAAGCTGGGGCAGACGCGGCTGATGGTCGTGGCCTCACCCGCCTATCTGGCACGGGTGGGCACGCCTCGCACGCCGGCCGACCTGGCAAACCACAATTGCCTGGCGTTCAGTTACGCGCGTGCGGTCAACGGCTGGCCTTTTACCAAGCGGGGCCGTCGCACCGAGGTGATGCCGCAGGGCAACACGCAAATCAGCGATGGCGAGGCCCTGCGTGCGGTGGCCGTGGCTGGCCTGGGCGTGGCGCGCTTGGCGGCGTTTCAAGTGCGCGCCGATCTTGACGCTGGCCGCCTGGTGCCCGTGTTGGAAGACTACGACCCGGGCGAGACCGAAGACATCCATGCCGTCTATGTTGGCCAGGGCGCGCATTTGCCGGCGCGGGTGCGGGCATTTCTGGATTTTCTGGTCGCGCATGTGAAGGTTGCCTAGGCGGCGGTTCCCCAACGGTGGAGGGGCGTGGCCTTCACATGCGTAAATCCCTTCAAGTTGGCCGGCGGCATGCCGTTTACCGCCACATAACGTGTGCTTGAACCGGGGGAAGACGCAATGTCACAGCATTCGCAGCACGAAGTCGATGAACGGACCAATCTGACGAACAACAACCGCTTTGAACTGTTGCTGTTCCGCCTGGGCGAATCTGCGCGCTCCAATCAGCGCGAGATGTTCGGCATCAACGTGTTCAAGGTGCGCGAGATCATGGTCATGCCGCCTGTGACGCACGTGGCGGATGCCGGCGCCCACATCCTGGGTGCGGTCAATGTGCGCGGCCAGATCATTCCGGTGATCGACCTCGCCAGCGTGATCGGCACCAAGAACAGCAGCGCCAACATTCTGTTGATTACCGAGTACGCGCGCACCACGCAGGGTTTCGCGGTGGAAGAGGTGGACGAGATCGTACGCCTGGAATGGAGCCAGATCTTCCCGGCCGAAGCGAGCGTGGGCAGCAGCAACATCACCAGCCTGGCGCGCCTGGACGGTAATTCCGAGAACTCGCGCCTAGCGCAGGTGATCGACGTTGAGCAGATCCTGGTCGACGTGTTCCCGACCCGCCGCACCGATCTGGCTCCCGATAGCGACGAGCGCCCCATCAAGCTGCCGCCGGGCTCGAAGTTGCTGGTGGCGGACGATTCCGGCCTGGCACGCACGCTGATCGCCAACGGCCTGGAGGCCATGGGCGCACCGTACGTGATGACCAAGAGCGGCCAGGAGGCCTGGGACACGCTGCAGAACATCGCGCGTGATGCCGCCCGCGAAGGCAAGACCGTGCGCGACAAGATCGCCCTGGTGCTGACCGATCTGGAAATGCCCGAGATGGATGGCTTTACGCTCACGCGCAAGATCAAGACCGAGCCGGCGTTCCAGTCGATTCCGGTGGTGATTCACTCGTCGCTGTCGGGCTCGGCCAATGAAGACCACGTGCGCCGTGTGGGCGCCAATGGCTATGTTGCTAAGTTCGAGGCCAATGAACTGGCACAGGCGATTGCATCGGCGCTGGGCTGATCCAACGCCATCTGTAAGGTAGGGCGGCGTGCAATGCGCCGCCCGGTTCGACGCGGCTCGGCGTTATTTGCGGGCGTCGCGGTCATTGCCGCCCAGTGGGTCGACCACGATCATGGTGCGGTCCAGCACGCCGTTGTCATCAAACAGGGCGTTGAAATGCGCTTGCTGATACCCGGCAACGTACATCCGGTATGACCACGCCTCGCGCTTCATGAGCCGGTAGTACTGCGTTGGCTCTTTCGGTGTGCCGAAGCGCTCGAGCACATCTCGCTTGGTCCACACCCCAGGGCGCGCTTCGTAGATTTCCTTTTCAGTCAGCATCTGCCGGTAGTTGGTGAGCTTGCCGTTGGCGTCAAAATCGGCGGCATACACCTCGTGCCCGAGCGGCTGCTTGGAGTAGATCCACCGGTGCGTGCCACCCGCAAGCTGATACGTCTCGGTGGGCGCGCCAAAGGTTTCTCGCACGGCACTTTCTGGCTGGCCGATCATCTTTTGCGCGGTCTGCACAGGGTTGAGCGAGGCACACGCGCAAAGGGCAAGTGCCGTCAGGCTGATCCATCGGCTGAGTGGTCTTGGCATGGTGTTCTCCGGAGATGCTGGGATTGACCTCCTGGATGGTAAACCCCGCAGCCGCCCGAAATATTCCCTCGATCCAAACTGGCGCCTGTGCCGCACAACATTGGTGCGATCAACCGGGTTTCTTGGCGGAGGCAGCGATGACGCGGTGCACGAAACGCAGCTTGTCGATCACGGGGGATGCCAGCGTAAACGGGTAGCCATCGGGTTGTCCCAGGCTGCGATTGAGGCTGTTGATCACGTAGGTGAGCGGAAACCAGCGGCTCATCAGGTTGTTGAAGCTGGCTTCTTCCACCGGCGTCTGGTCGGTCAGTTCGGGCTCTTGCGGGTGGTCGGGCAGCAGTGCCAGGCCGTACGACACGGCGGTGTCCAGGGCGTCGACTATGTGCAGGTAGTGCGCCCAGGTTTCGGCCCAGTCTTCCCATGGGTGCATGGTGGCGTAGGCGCTGATGTAATGCTGTGCCCAGTCGGCCGGCGGCCCATTGTCATAGTAGGCCTTGAGGGCATCGGCATAGCTGGCGCGTTCATCGCCAAAGCGCAGGCGAAAAGCGGCTTCCCACATCGGCTTGCCGGCAATCAGGCGGTCGAAGAAGTAGTGCCCGGACTCGTGGCGGAAGTGGCCAAGCAGCGTGCGATAGGGCTCGCGCAGGTCGGTACGGGCTTTTTCGCGTACGGCGTCATCCGCTTCGGCAATGTTGAGCGTGATGCGGCCGTGGTGGTGGCCGGTCATCACGGGCTTGCTGTCTTCCTTGGTTTCCAGAAACGCGAACTCCAACCCTGTCTCGGGGTTCTCCTGGCGCGATTCCAACGGCAGGCCCAGGGTCACGAGCGTGTAGAGCAGCCGGCGCTTGGCCACCTCCATCTTGTACCAATAGAACCGGTTTTCCGGCACGGTCAGGTCGGGGATGGTGTCGGTGAATTGGCAGGCGCGACACAGTGTGTCGGGTGAATCGGCCGGGATCATCCAGTTGCAGACGTTTTCGACCGCGTAGTTGTGGCATTGGCGGTAGAGCTGGCTCTGTGCATCGGGGTGCAGGCTGCGCCAGCGCCTGTCTGCGGCCTCGGCTGTCTCTGCCGTCTCTGCGGGCTCGTCGGCGGGTTCAAACGCGCTGATCTCGCCCACGTCGGGCAGGTAGCCGAGTAGGGCGTCGCAGCGCTCGCACAAGACGTTTTCAAAGAAGACGAGTTGCTGGCAACGGTTGCAGTGGAACGTTTTCATGGTGATCCAAGGGCGGGGCAAGGGCTAGCGTTCGGGGCGCTCGCCAATCAAGATAGTCGTGTGGCAGCGGCGAGCCGTCCAGCAAACGTTGTACCGCATTGGCGTGTCATACGCACGGCCGTGCACGCGTGGCACGATGGTCCATCACCCCAAGCGGGGCATGCCGCACAAACGGCATGAACCTTGCTTGAGCTGCCCGCCGGCACCGCGCCGGCACGCCATTACGAGCCACCGAGGAGTCCGTGTGTCGATCCGAGTCGCGCTGAACCACGTTACCCATTATCGCTATGACCGGCTCGTCGAGCTGTCGCCGCAGGTGGTGCGCCTGCGTCCGGCACCGCACTGCCGAACGCCGATCCATTCCTATTCCATGCGGGTGGAGCCGGCCGAGCATTTCATCAACTGGCAGCAAGACGCCTTTGCCAACTACCAGGCGCGGTTGGTGTTTCCGCACAAGACGCGGGAGTTCAAGGTCACCATCGACTTGGTCGCCGAGATGGCGGTCTACAACCCGTTCGATTTCTTCCTCACGCCCGAGGCAGAGTCGTTCCCTTTCACTTATGCCGATGACCTGGCTGCGGAGCTGGCGCCCTACCTCGTCAAACGCGAAATGACGCCGCACTTTGCCGCGTTTGTCGCCAGCATTGACCGTACGCCGCGCCGCACGGTGGATTTTCTGGTGGGGCTGAACCAGCGCCTGCAGCAGGAGATCCGCTACCTGATTCGCATGGAGCCCGGTGTGCAGACGCCGGAAGAGACGCTGTCGCTGGGCTCCGGCTCGTGCCGCGATACCGGCTGGCTGATGGTGCAGACGCTGCGGCAATTGGGGCTGGCGGCGCGCTTTGTGTCCGGCTACCTGCTGCAGCTCACGCCCGACGTGAAAGCCGTCGACGGCCCCAGCGGCACCGAGGTGGATTTCACCGACCTGCACGCCTGGTGCGAGGTGTACCTACCGGGCGCCGGTTGGATCGGCTTTGACCCCACCTCCGGCCTGCTGGCGGGCGAGGGGCACATCCCCGTGGCCTGCACGCCGGAGCCCGGCAGCGCGGCGCCCATCTCGGGCGCGGTGGATGAATGCGAGGTGGAGTTCGAGCACACGATGTCGATCACGCGCGTGCTGGAAGCACCGCGCGTGACCAAGCCCTACACCGAAGCGCACTGGGCCGATGTCGTGCGCATGGGTGCGCAGGTGGACGCCGACCTCGACGCGATGGATGTGCGCCTGACCATGGGCGGCGAGCCCACCTTCGTGGCCGTGCGCGATCGCGATGCCGCCGAGTGGAACACCGACGTCCTCGGCCCCACCAAGCGCAGCTACGCCGTGGGGCTGATGGAGAAACTGCGCCAGCGCTACGGCGCCAACGGCTTTCTGCACATCGGCCAGGGTAAGTGGTACCCCGGCGAACAGTTGCCGCGCTGGGCGCTGTCGCTCTATTGGCGCACCGACGGACAGCCCTGCTGGAGCGATCCAACGCTGTTTGCCGACGAACGCGAGCCCGGCCGCTACACGGCCGCCGATGCGCAGCGCTTTCTGCACCATCTGGCGCGCAAGCTGTCGGTGGACGAACAATGCATCCAGCCCGGCTACGAAGACACGTGGTACTACCTCTGGCGCGAGCGGCGTCTGCCGGTGAATGTCGACCCGTTCGATTCGCGGCTTGACGATGAAATGGAACGCGTGCGCCTGCGCCGCGTGTTCGATGCGGGCCTGTCAGCCGTCACCGGCTATGTTTTGCCGCTGGCGCGCGAACACGATGCCGCGCTGGCCGGCGCGCGCTGGGTGACCGGCCCGTGGTTCTTCCGCGATGACCGCATGTATCTGATTCCCGGCGATTCGCCGATGGGCTATCGCCTGCCGCTCGACTCGCTCCCGTGGGTCAGCAAGAGCGACTATCCGTATCAGCATGCGCACGATCCGTTCGGCCCGAGCGCGCCGCTGCGTACGGCGGCTGAGCTGCGCATGCAATACCAGGGTGAGTCTGCCGGCGCGACAGGGGCAGCGGCAGCGAAAACCGCTTCGGCCGCGCGCGGCACCGGCTCGCGGGGCGATGCCCGCGTGCCCGCGCAGAATGAATCCGCCTCGTGGGTCCACCGCACCGCGGTGTGCGTGGAAGCGCGCGACCCCGCCCGCGCCGCCGGCCCCAAGGTCGAGAATGACACCTTCGGCTCCGGCCACAGCCAGTTGCACGTATTCATGCCGCCGCTGACGGCGCTGGACGACTACCTCGACCTGCTGGCCGCCGTGGAAGCTACCGCGGCCGAGCTGCGCGTGCAGATCGTCATCGAAGGCTATCCGCCGCCGCGCGACCCGCGCCTGAAGTTGCTGCAGGTGACCCCCGACCCCGGCGTGATCGAGGTCAACATCCACCCCGCCGGCAACTGGGCGCAGTTGGTCGACCATACGGAATACCTGTATGAGTCGGCCCACCAGTCGTACCTGAGTACCGAGAAGTTCATGCTCGACGGGCGCCACACGGGCACCGGCGGCGGCAACCACTTCGTGCTGGGCGGGGCCACGCCGGCCGACAGCCCGTTCCTGCGCCGGCCTGATCTGCTAGCGAGCCTGATTGCGTATTGGCACAACCATCCGTCGCTGTCGTACCTCTTCTCGGGGCTGTTCATCGGGCCGACGAGCCAGGCGCCGCGCGTGGACGAGGCGCGCAATGATCAGGTCTACGAGTTGGAGATTGCCTTTGCCGAGCTGCAGCATCAGCTTGACCGTCTGGGAGCGGCTAACGTTCAGCCCTGGCTGATCGATCGCATCCTGCGCAACATCCTGATCGACGTGACGGGCAACACGCACCGCGCCGAGTTCTGCATCGACAAGCTCTATTCACCCGACGGCCCCACCGGCCGCCTGGGCCTGCTGGAGTTGCGCGGCTTTGAAATGCCGCCGCATGCGCGCATGAGCCTGGCACAGCAACTGCTGCTGCGCGCGTTGGTCGCCCGCTTCTGGAAGACGCCGTACACCACGCGCCTCACGCGCTGGGGCACCGAGCTGCACGATCGCTTCCTGCTCGGCACCTTTGTGCAGATGGATTTCGACGACGTGCTGGCCGATCTGCGTGAAGCGGGCTACGCCTTTGAGCCCCACTGGTTTGCACCACATTTTTCGTTCCGCTTCCCGTTGGTGGGCGAGCTGCATACGGGCGGGATTTCCCTCACGCTCAGCGGCGCGCTGGAACCCTGGCACGTGATGGGCGAGGAGGGCGCCCAGGGCGGCACGGTGCGCTATGTCGATTCGTCGGTCGAGCGGCTGGAGGTGCGCGTGCTGGGCCTGAACGAGAACCGGCACGTGGTGACGGTCAACGGCATTCCCTTGCCATTGCAACCAACCGGCCGCGTGAGCGAGCAGGTGGCGGGGGTGCGGTTCCGGGCGTGGTCGCAACCGTCGGCGTTGCACCCGACCATTGGCGTGCATGCGCCGCTGACGTTCGATCTGGCCGACACCTGGACCGGCCGCTCGCTGGGTGGTTGCCAGTATCATGTGGCGCATCCGGGTGGACGCAACTACCAGACGTTTCCAGTCAACGCTTACGAGGCGGAAAGCCGCCGCCGCGCGCGCTTCTTCACTATCGGGCACACGCCCGGGCCGATGGAGGTGAGGGCGCCCGAGCGCAGTCTGGAGTTTCCGTTTACGCTGGATTTGCGCCGCTACTAATCTTTTCCAGCCAAGCCAATCTTGTCTTACCAGTCGACCCTGCCGCTCGAACCCGCTGCCGCCCACGCGGATGTGCTGGCCCTCCTCCGCATGTTGCCGGTGCGGGAGGGCCACTGGGATGAGCTGCACGACGCCACGGGCGCGTTGCGTGGACCGTGGCGGCAGTTTTTCGAGTATGTGCGCGAGGGGGGGATCGGCGGCCTCGTCGGGCTGGAGCAGGCCCGCGCCTCCGTCGCACAGCAGGTGCGCGACAACGACATCAGCTACAACGTCTACGCCGATAAGGGCGAGCCGCGCCCGTGGGCGCTCGACCTGTTGCCTTTCCTGATCGACCACGAAAGCTGGGCTGTGATCGAGCAGGGCGTGACGCAGCGCGCGCGGTTGCTCAACGCCATCGTGGCGGATACCTACGGGCCGCAATCGTTGCTTGCGCAGGGGCTGGTGCCGCCGGCGCTGGTGTTCGGCCACCCTGGCTACCTGCGTGCGGTGCGCGGCTTCACGCCGCCGGGCGGGCAGTACCTGCACATCGTGGCGGTGGACTTGGCCCGAGCGCCCAGCGGCAACTGGATGGTCGTCGGCCACCGTACCGAAGCCCCGTCCGGCCTGGGCTATGCACTGGAGAACCGGCTGATCGTCTCCAGCCTGTTTGCCGATGCGTTTCGCGAGCTGCATGCCACGCGCCTGGCGCCCACGTATTCGCAATTGATCAGCACGCTGGCCGCCGCCGCGCGCACCACGATGTCTGACGACGAGGCAGGCGATTCGCCGCACATTGCGCTGCTCACGCCCGGCCCTTTCAGCGAGACGTATTTCGAGCATGCCTTCCTGGCGCGCTATCTGGGCGTGACGCTGGTGGAGGGCAAAGACCTGACGGTGCGCGGCGACAAGCTCTACTTGAAGACCTTCAACGGGCTGGAGCGTGTGCACGCCGTGCTGCGGCGCCTGGACGACGTGTTCTGCGACCCGGTGGAGTTGCGTGCCGATTCCACCATTGGCGTGCCGGGCCTGTTGCAGGTGATGCGCGCGGGCAACGTGATGGTGTCGAACGTGCCCGGTGCGGGGTTTGTCGAATCACCCGCCATGCTGGGTTTCCTGCCGGGAATTGCGCGGGCGCTGCTCGGCGAGCCACTGGCCTTGCCCAGCGTGCCGACATGGTGGTGCGGCGAGGCATTGGCGCGCGATGAAGCGCAGGCCCACCTGTCCGCCGGGCTGCTGTTGCCAACCTGGCCCGGACACCACCCCGACGGCCCATCCGGTATGGCAGGCGGCCCGCAATCACTGGCCGACTGGCGCGCCCGCATTGACAGCGCGCCGGACACCTTCACGGTGCAGGCCCCGTTGCCATATTCCTGCACGCCACGCTACGAGGCCGGCATGCTCGCGGGGCGGCCGTCCGTGCTGCGCGTGTTTGCGATTGCCGATATGGCCGGTGGCTGGCACGTCATGCCCGGTGGCTTCACGCGCCTGGCAGCCGAGCGACAGGTCTCACCCTCCATGCAGATGGGCGGCAGCAGCGTCGATACTTGGGTGTTGTCGAATCAGCCGCAACCGGCTGCGCCGTTTTCCTTGCTGCCCTCGCCGATGCGGCCGGCGGACCTCGCGCGCAAGCACAGTACGGTGGTGTCGAGCCGCGCGGCGGAAAACCTGTTCTGGTCCGGCCGCTACGGCGAGCGCGCTGAAAACGGCGTGCGCCTATGCCGCCTGATTCTCGGCTCGCTGGAGGCCAACGACGCCGACACCATGTTCGGCACGCTGACGGAGTTGGCGGCCGAATGTGGTCTGATCTTCAACGCCGATGTGTTCGCGCGCAGCAGCCCGAGCGCATTTGAGCGCGCGCTGGTGGCGGGGCTGAGCGAACAGTCGGGCACAGCGGGCATTGGCCAATGCCTGGCTGCGCAGGCGCGCTCGTCGGGCGAGGTGCGTGGGCGTTTGTCAAACGACCATTGGCGAACCATCCTCGCTGCGCGCAATGATTTCCGTGACGGGCTAGCCAACCTCACGGCCGAAGGCCCGCACGATCGTGTGGCGTTGGTCGATCTGCTCGAATATCTGGCGACGCAACTCTCCGCCATCAGCGGTGCGCAAGGCGACCGCATGACGCGCGACGAGGCTTGGCGCCTATTGTTTGCCGGCCGCCATATCGAGCGCGTATGGGCCATGGCGACGTTCCTGCGCGTGATGGCCGAGCAGGGCAAGCTGGCCACCGCCGAGGGGTTTGATCTGCTGCTGCAACTGTTCGACAGCACGCTCACCTACCGGTCGCTGTATCCAGGGCGGCTGGAGGTGCCGGCATTGCTGGACTTGCTGGTAGTCGAATCGACCAACCCGCGCGGGCTGTACGGCGTGTACGACCGGTTGCGGATCAAACTGGCGCAGATCGAGCGCGCCGCCGCCGATACACGCCGTCCGCCGTTTGCTGACCTGATGCCAGCGGTCGATACGCTCCCCTCGCTGGAAACGCTGTGCGAGACCGATGCCGACGGCCGCTACGCCAACCTCATCGCCCTGTGCGACAAGTTGGGCGACTACGTGGCCGCCGCATCCAACGAGATCAGCGCGCGCTACTTCAGCCACGCCAGCACGCCAACCGCGCAGGTGGCCTGATGGACGCACGTGCCGCGCTTCTGTCGGTCTCCCACAGCACGGTCTATCACTACGCGACGGCCGTCGAGACGGCGCAGCATCTGGCGACTATTCGCCCGCGTGCGTGCCCGTGGCAGGAGATCGTCGCGCACGACGAGCAGATCGAGCCCACGCCCTCGTATCTGACCAGCCGTGTTGATGGCTTTGGCAACGACGTGCTGTATTTCTCGCTCGACACCCCGCACGAGAGCCTGCGCATGACCAGCGAGACCACGGTGCGTCTGCTGCCACGCTGGTCCAACCTGGACCCGGCCGCCACGCCGGTATGGGAGTCTGTGGCGCAGCGCCTGCGGTATCAGGCCGGTTCGGTGTTCTACCCCGAAGCGGAGTTCTGTTTTGCCTCGCCCAACATCGCACTGAGCCCAGAGTTGGAACGTTATGCGCGTGCAAGCTTTGCAGCGGGCGCGCCGATCGTGGCCGGCGCCATCGACCTGATGCATCGCCTGCATGCGGACTTTGAATACGCGCCCACCGCAACCGCTTTCGATACACCGGCCACGCAAGCGTTTGGCCTGCGCCGGGGCGTCTGCCAGGACTTTGCGCAAGTGATGATCGGCTGTCTGCGCGCGCTGGGGCTGCCTGCGCGCTACGTCAGTGGCTATCTGCGGACCGAGCCCCCGGCCGGGCAACCGCGCTTGATCGGCGCGGACGCCTCCCACGCGTGGGTGTCGGTGTTCTGCCCGCAAAGCGGCTGGGTGGATCTTGATCCGACCAACGACGTGCTGGCCGATCTGGATCACGTCACGCTGGCCATCGGGCGCGATTACAGCGATGTTTCGCTGCTGCGCGGCATGATCCTCGGCGGGGGCGAGCATCAGGTGGACGTGGCGGTCAGCGTGCGGGAAGTGATGACCGCTTGAGAGGTTGCTCAAAGGGCGGATTGAGTAGCGCAGTGGGGAGCATCATGGAAAAGGACATCTCTTGGCAAGACCTGCCCGACCCGGCAGACGTGTCGGGCGTCTTCGCTTTTGCCCTGTCGTTCAACGGCTATGAAGAGCTGGGCTCGTTTGAAGCCTGCACCCGTGCCGCGCGCGAACGCAGGCGCGCTTCGCTTGCCGACTTGCGCAACGAACTGTTCTGCGCCGCGCGTGCGTCGCGCCATGCCGGATCAACGGGCTACCTGGGGACGTACGAAGCGTTGCTTCCGCTCTTCCAGCACATGTTGGGCGCACCCACGGACAGCGCTTAGGGCTGGTCCGCCAGCTCCTGTGCGGGTTGCCGACGCCGTTGCGCGCCCGGGTGGGCGTCCGGCAAACGGTCGGTACCAAACAGCTTGCGGCGCAAGGTGCCCGGCGCATACGCGGTCTTGTAGACACCTCGGTTCTGCAGCTCCGGCACCACCAGGTCGATGAAATCCGCATAGCTTTCCGGTGTCACCGTGCGCGCCAGGTTGAAGCCGTCGATGTCGGTGACATCCATCCACTGCTGCAGCGCGTCGGCTACCTGCTGCGGGTCACCCACGATGGTGGCGTAACGGCCGCCTAGCGCGAGCTGATCAAGCAGGCGCCGCACGGTGAACTGCGTATCGCCGCCGGTCGCGCGGCGGATGGATGACTCGATCGCATTCGTCTTCACCGCGCGCAGCGGATCGTCCAACGCATAGGTCGAGTAGTCGACGCCGGCGCCTGCCGAGAAATGCGCAAGCCCGGCTTCGGCCCTGGCATAGCGTTGGTATTCGGCGAGCTTTTCGCGTGCAAGCTTTTCGGTCTTGTCGACCACCACGGTGATGCCCATGAAGACTTTGATGTCATCGGCGCGGCGCCCGGCCTGTACTGCGGCTTGCCGCAACTGCGCCACCTGATCGCGCGTGGCTGATTGGCTCTGGCCGGACAGGAACACGCACTCCGCGTGCTGCCCCGCAAAGGTCTGCCCGCGCGCCGATGAGCCCGCCTGAAACAGCACCGGCGTGCGCTGTGGAGAAGGCTCGCTCAGGTGGTAGCCCTCCACGTCGTAGTAGCGGCCATGATGCCGGATGCGGTGCACCTTGTCGGGCTGTGCAAACACGCGCGTGGCGCGATCACGCAGCACCGCATCGTCTTCCCAACTGCCTTCCCACAATTGGTAGACCACATCCAGAAACGCGTCCGCACGGTCGTAACGCTCATCGTGTGCGATCTGCTCGTGCAGGCCCATGGCGCGTGCTGCGCTGTCCAGGTAACCCGTGACGATGTTCCAGCCGACGCGGCCTTCGGTCAGGTGGTCGAGCGTGGAAAAGCGCCGCGCAAACAGGTACGGCGGCTCATATGTCAGATTGACGGTGAGGCCAAAGCCAAGATGCTTTGTCACGCCGGCCATGGCGGAAACCAGCATCAGCGGATCATTCACCGGCAACTGGATCGACTCGCGCAGCGTCAGGTCGGCAGACTGCTGATAGACGTCGTACACACCGACGATGTCGGCGATGAACAGGCCGTCGAACAAGCCGCGTTCCAGCAGCTTGGCGAGGTCGGTCCAGTAGCTGAGCTTGCGGTAGTCGGCGGAGGTATCGCGCGGGTGGGTCCAAAGGCCATGGTTGATGTGGCCGACGCAGTTCATGTTGAATGCGTTGAGCAGGATCGGTTTTTTGGCCATTGCAGTCAGGCGCCAAGGCTGGTGAGGGCCGGCAGGGTGTCGGCGGGGCGTTGCAGCAATACGCCCAGAATCTCGCGCCGCCATGCGTCGTAGAGCAGTACGTAGTTGCGCGTGTCGATGCCGGCTGCGCGTTCGTTCAGCGCCCACGATTCGCGCAGGTAGTCACCGAGCAGCCCTTGCAGCTTGTCGTCGGCTTCCAGTACTTCACCGACGAGCTGTTCGCGCTCGCCATCCGACGCGGCGTCGAGCTTGTTGTGCCACCACTCGGTGATGAGGATGCGGTGCACTTCCTCGTCCGGCATGATGCGGTTCTCAGCAAAGTCGCGGTTGGCAAGATCGAGCACGCGCGACGTGCGCCGGTTGACTTGCAGTCGCGCGAGGATGTGGTGCTCGTAGTGGAATTCCCATGCGAGAAAGGCGGCCTGGCTTGTCAGCGGGTAGTCGCCAAGGACGTCCCAGTGGTGGCGCACATCCTGCGCGATGCGCTCGATCTGATCGCGCCCCGATAGCACGCGAATGCGCTCGCGCGACGCCACCGCGTGAAACCCGTCATCGCCAATCTGGCGCGACAGTGCGAGCTGGAAGTCGGGCTCGCTGCGAAAGAGCCGGTCCAACCCCGCGCTGGCCAGTTGCACGATGAAGAGGTCGTGCGCGGCGTTCCACACTGCGTAGTCGATCACGCCTTCCAGTTCTTCCGCCGTTTGCGCGTCGCGCGGTGGTTCCGTACGCGCAGGCGGCAGGTGCGGCGCATGCACGGCGGCAACGCGGTCGAACAAGTCTTTTTCCAGCGCGGCGCCATAGCGCGTGTGGGCGGCGGCGGTGGTTTCGAGATGGGCTTGGGTCACGTTGACATCCTCGTCGCGGAGGGTCGCTCCGGTTGATGGGGCAATGCACCCGCCGGGTGAGCGGGTGCAGCGAGGCTGTCATCGTTGCATTGAACGTTGCGCAGGCAAACGAAGCGTTGCGCATGTCGTCAGACGCTATGCGCACAAGGCGCTCGTCGCTTGGCTATAGGCCGTTCTCCACCATCTCGACCACGCGCAGGGCGATGGCGCCGGTCTGCTCGGGCGGGCGACTGCGCAAGGGGCCATCGATGATGAGCAGGGCGAGCCCATGCACGGCAGACCACGCGAGGTATTCGGCACCGGGGCGGCGCTCGGCGGGTAGCACGCCGGCGGCGGTCATGCGATCCAGCGCGAGGCTCAGTAGCTGAAACGGATTGAATCCGCTGTCGCCCGCTTTGGCGGGGTCGACGTCGTTTTCCACCGCATCTGGCACGGCAAAGGCGGTGCGGAACAAACCGGTTTCCATTTGCGCAAAGCGCAGGTACCCCACCCCGATGGCGCGCAGTGAAGCACGTGCCTGCGCGTCTGCCGGCCAAGTGGGGTCAATGCCATCAAGTTCGGCCTCCATGGCGCGCGCCAACGCCGCGAGTGCCGCTGCGCGTACCCCTTGCAGCAAATCCAGCCGCCCCTCGAAGTGGCGATATGCCGCGTTTGGCGCGACACCGGCACGGCGCGTGGCCTCGCGCAACACGATGGCGTCCGGCCCGCCGGAACGCGCCAACTCGATGCCTGCGTCAAGCAGCGCGCGCCGCAAGTCGCCATGGCGATACGTTGAGCGCACGGGCGGGCGGGGTGGTTCCTGGGTCATGCAATGAAACTCCGCAAAAGCGATGTGGACACTGTTCATTATGTCTGCTATCGTTTGTGGACAGTGTTCACAAATCAACATTATGCGCTGTCACGCAGGATGCCAAGTACTTTCAGGAGGTCGATATGACGAGCGAAGCCGTAGACGATGCATCACAACTGCGCAGCCTGATTGAAGCGTGGGCGGCAGCCATCCGTGCCAAGGACATCGACGCCGTGATGCGCCACTATGCCCCGGATGTAGTGGTCTTCGATGTGATGCCGCCGTTGTTTGTCAGAGGCGCGGAGGCGTATCGCCGTAACTGGCAGAGTTGGTTCGATGCGCTGGATGGCCAGGCGGATTTCCAGTTCGTCGAATTGCACCTTGAGGTGAGCGATAACCTGGCCTATTGCTTCAGCGTGAACCGCCTGCGTGCACGGTATCGAGATGGCGCAAAGCACGATGCGCAAACACGCGCCACCGTGTGCTTTCGCAAAATCGACGGCCGCTGGCTGGTCGTTCACGAGCACGCCTCGGTCCCGATGCCGGTGCCCGAGACCGCTTGCAGTTGAAACCATCGAAAAGCGAAGAAACGCTTTCCCCAACCGCGTGATGACGTAACCCGTGCGCGGCTTTGCAGTCCCTACCCCAAGGAGTTGTGATGCTAGTTCAACCGTATCTGTTCTACGAAGGCCGTTGTGAAGAAGCCATCGAGTTCTACAAGAAGACGCTCGGTGCGAAGGTCGACATGTTGATGCGCTACAAGGACGCGCCTCCGGGAGCCGAACCCAAGGCCGAGCAATGCGGCGGCGTAGTGCCCCCGGCCGACAAGGTGATGCACGCGGCCTTCCGCATTGGCGAAACCACCGTCATGGCTTCGGACGGCATGGCTTCTGGCAAGGCGGATTTCAAGGGCTTTGGGTTGTCCGTTAACGTGGCGGACAAGGCGGAAGCCGAACGCACCTTCAAGGCACTCGGTGATGGCGGCCAAGTCACGATGCCCATGTCAGAGACCTTTTTCGCCAACGCGTTCGGCATGGTGGTCGACCGCTTTGGCGTGATGTGGATGGTGATTGCACCCAAGCCGATGTAAGCACGCTGGCACATCAAAAACGGCCGCCGCAGCGCGGCCGTTTTTTGCATAACATCAGACGTTTCACCTCTTCAACATCGTTGAACAAGGAGTGCTTCCATGACGCATGGCATCGACGAACGTAAACGATGGCTTGCCCTGATCGTGCTGTGCCTGGGTGTGCTGATGATCGTGCTGGACACGACCATCGTGAACGTCGCACTGCCGTCCATTCAGGCGGATCTTCACTTTACCGAGACCGCGTTGGTCTGGGTGGTCAATGCGTACATGCTCACTTTTGGCGGCTGCCTGTTGCTCGGCGGGCGATTGGGTGACCTGTTCGGGCATCGCAAGCTGTTCCTGCTGGGGCTCACGCTGTTCACGCTGGCGTCGGCGGCGTGCGGGCTGGCGAACTCGCAAGGGCTGCTGATTACCGCCCGTGCGGTGCAGGGCGTGGGCGGGGCGGTGGTGTCGGCCGTGTCGCTGTCGCTGATCATGAATCTGTTCACGTCGCCGGCGGATCGCGCCAAGGCGATGGGCATCTACGGCTTTGTGTGTGCGGGCGGCGGCAGCATTGGCGTGCTGTTGGGCGGCCTGCTGACGAGTGCGCTGAGCTGGCACTGGATCTTTCTCGTCAACCTGCCGATTGGCGTGGCGGTGTATGCGGCCTGTGTGGCACTGCTGCCGGCGGGCAAGCCGCTGGCCGATCGCGCCAAGCTGGATGTGGCGGGCGCGATTTCCGTGACGGCATCGCTGATGCTCGCGGTGTATGCCATCGTGCATGGCAATGAAGCGGGCTGGACCTCCACGCAAACGCTGTCGCAGCTCGGCGTCGCCTTCGCGCTGATGATTGCGTTTCTCGTGGTCGAATCGCGTGTATCGCATCCGTTGATGCCGCTGCGCATGTTCGCACTGCGCAACGTGGCGACAGCCAATGTGGTGGGCGTGTTATGGGCCGCGGCGATGTTCGCCTGGTTCTTCATCTCGGCGCTGTATATGCAGCGCGTGCTCGACTACAGCGCGATGCAGGTGGGCCTGGCGTTCTTGCCGGCGAACATCATCATGGCTGTGTTCTCGCTGGGGCTGTCGGCCAAGCTGGTGATGCGGTTTGGCATTCGCGCGCCATTGTCGCTGGGGTTGCTGGTGGCGGCGGTGGGGCTGGTGTTGTTTGCACGTGCGCCGGCTGGTGGCAGCTTCGTGCTGGATGTGCTGCCCGGCATGCTGTTGCTGGGGCTGGGGGCGGGCGTGGCGTTCAACCCGGTGTTGCTGGCGGCCATGAGCGATGTGGCGCCGGACGAATCGGGCCTGGCTTCGGGCGTGGTCAATACGTCGTTCATGATGGGCGGCGCGCTCGGGCTGGCCATTCTGGCGAGCCTGGCCGCCGCACGCACGGAGGGTCTGGCTGCAGCAGGGGCCGACGCCACGATCGCGCTCAATGGCGGTTACCACCTTGCGTTCTTGCTGGGCGCCATTGCCGCCGTGGTGGCTTCCGTGTTGGCCGGTGCGTTTGTGCGCACGCGCGCGCACGGGCATGCGCAAGGCGACGCGTCTTCCGCCGCACCCATCTGATCTGAAGACACAGTACGCGGGTTTCACCGCATGTCTCCATCAAGGCATGGGGTGAAACCGCCATTGACCGACCGGTCGGACGGTTTATAATCGATCTATCCCGACACGGGCCGAATGCGGTGCCGTGCACATGCCGTCAAAGCGGCCGGAGGATCGGATGTACACCCAAAGTCTCGACCAGCCCGGTGGCGTGCCCACCGAACAAGAACTGGCCGCCGTCCCCCAAGGTGAAGCCGAGCTGCAGGCGCGTTTCGACGCGCGCATCGGCGGTGATCACAAGATCGAGCCGCAAGACTGGATGCCCGCACCGTATCGCAAGACGCTGCTGCGGCAGATCTCGCAGCACGCGCATTCGGAGGTGGTCGGCATGCTGCCCGAAGGCAATTGGATCAGCCGTGCGCCCTCGCTCAAGCGCAAGGCCATCCTGCTGGCCAAGGTGCAGGACGAGGCGGGCCACGGCCTTTATCTCTATTCCGCCGCTGAGACGCTCGGTAGCTCGCGCGACGAGATGATCGACGCGCTGCATGAAGGGCGGGCCAAGTATTCCTCCATCTTCAATTACCCGACGCTCTCCTGGGCGGATGTGGGCGTGATCGGCTGGCTGGTGGATGGCGCGGCCATCATGAACCAGGTGCCGCTGTGCCGCTGCTCGTACGGCCCGTATGCGCGCGCCATGATCCGCATCTGCAAGGAAGAGTCCTTCCACCAGCGCCAGGGCTACGAATCGTTGCTCACGATGATGGGCGGCACGCAGGCGCAGCGTGACATGGTGCAAGAGGCCGTCAACCGCTGGTGGTTTCCGGTGCTGATGATGTTTGGGCCGCCGGATACCGCATCGCCGAATAGCGCGCAGACGATGGCCTGGGGCATCAAGCGCATTTCGAATGACGACCTGCGGCAGCGCTTTGTTGATGCGACTGTCGAGCAGGCGAGCGTGCTGGGCGTGACGTTGCCCGACCCGGGGCTCAAATGGAATGAAGCGCGCGGCCATTACGATTTCTCGCCGCTCGATTGGTCCGAGTTCAAGCGCGTGCTCGACGGTCACGGCCCGTGCAATCGAGAGCGCCTTGCCACCCGCAAGCGTGCGCACGAAGAGGGTGAATGGGTGCGCGAAGCCGCGCTCGCCTATGCGCGCAAACAGGCCGAACGCGCGGCTGCCACCGAACAAGCTGCCTGAGGAATCACGATGACGACCACCACGCATCAACACGAATGGCCGCTGTGGGAAGTGTTCATCCGCAGCAAGCAGGGGCTGGAGCACAAGCATTGCGGTAGCCTGCATGCGGTCGATGCCAAGCAGGCATTGCAGATGGCGCGTGATGTTTACACGCGCCGGCAGGAAGGCGTGTCGATCTGGGTCGTGCCTTCAGCCGCCATCACCGCCAGCGATCCAGACGACAAGCCCATGCTGTTTGACCCGATGGCCGACAAGATCTATCGGCACCCGACGTTCTATCGGCTGCCCGATGAAGTCAACCACATGTGAGTTGCGGCGATGAGTTCCGAAGCGCATCTGCAATACCTTCTTCGCCTCGCCGACAACGCCCTCATTCTCGGCCAGCGCAACGCGGAATGGACCGGCCACGGCCCTGTGCTGGAAGAAGACATTGCGCTCTCCAACCTGAGCCTGGACCTGATCGGCCAGGCGCGGCTGCTCTACACGCATGCTGGGCGCATCGAGGGCGCGCTCACCGGTACGCCACGCAATGAGGACGACTACGCGTACTGGCGCGCGGAAAGCGCGTTCCGCAATTACACGCTGCTTGAGTTGCCGCATGTCGGCCCGATGGTGGCGACTTCCGCTGCCGCGCGCGACTACGCGGTCACCATCGTCCGCCACTTCCTGTATGCCGCTGTGATGGTGCCGATGTGGGAGGCGCTGACTGCATCCGCCGATACCGACTTGGCCGCGATTGCCGCCAAGTCGCTCAAGGAAATGCGCTACCACCTCGCCCACACGCGCGACTGGCTGGTGCGCTTTGGTGATGGCACGGAAGCATCGCATGCGCGCGCGCAAGCCGCACTCGATTGGTTGATGCCGTACACCAACGAGTTTTTTGCCACGGATGCGGTGGAAGAGGCCGTGGCCAAGGCCGGCATTGGCGTGCGTCTCGCGGATCTGCGCGAAGCCTGGGAAACCATCGTGCGTGATGCCCTGGACGAGGCCACGCTGGCCTGGCCGGAATCTGGCCCGTTTGTCAGCAACGGCAAACACGGCGTGCATTCCGAGCACATGGGCTATCTGCTGGCCGAGATGCAGGGGCTGGCGCGTCAATTTCCGGGGGCATCGTGGTAGCCGAGCGCTTGCGTCGGGCACGTGCTGCGCTGGAGGCCGTGACCGACCCCGAGATCCCCGTCATCACGATTGCCGAGTTGGGCGTTTTGCGCGACGTGCAGATCGACGAGGCCGGAACTGTCGTGGCAACGATCACGCCAACCTACTCAGGTTGCCCCGCGATGGACCAGATCGCTGACGATGTGAGCCGCGCATTGCAGGCAGCGGATGTGGGGGCCTATCACGTGCGCTCGGTGCTGTCGCCCGTGTGGACCACCGATTGGATCACCGCAGAAGGGGCACGCAAGCTGCGCGACTTTGGCATTGCGCCGCCTGCGCATGTGGCCTCGGCGGACGACGCCCGCCCGATCCGCATCGTGCGCCCCGCGCGCAACGCGAATGCCGAGCACATTGCCTGTCCGCAATGCGGATCGCACGACACGGTCCTCGTCTCCGCGTTCGGGTCGACGGCCTGCAAGGCGCTGTACCGCTGCCGTGCGTGCCGTGAGCCGTTCGACTATTTCAAGCCCTTCTGAACCACACCGAGGCCCCACCGAGCGAGTGCCATGACCCCGCAATTCCACCCTCTGCGCGTTGCCGAAGTGCGTGGCGAGACGGCCGATACGATCTCCGTACGCTTCGACGTGCCAACGGATCTGCGTGATGCCTACCGTTTTACGCAAGGCCAGTTCCTGACGTTGCGTGTGCCGCGTGGCGATTTGCCCGGCCAGGGTGAGCTACGCCGTTCGTATTCCATCTGCTGCGCCGTGCAGGATTACGACGCGCATGGCGAGTTGCGCGTGGCTGTGAAACGTGTCGATGCGGGGGTCTTTTCCAATCACCTGCACGATCGCATTCGCGTGGGGCAGTCGCTGGATGTGCTGCCGCCGGATGGTCGCTTCTACGTGCCGTTGGCAGCCGAAAGCGCGCGCCACTACGTGGCCTTTGCGGCGGGCAGTGGTATCACGCCTATCCTGTCGCTCATCAAGACGACGCTGGCTGCCGAGCCGCACAGCCGTTTCACGCTGGTCTACGGCAACCGCAGTGTCGACAGCATCATCTTTTGCGAGGCGCTTGAAGACCTGAAGGATCGCTACCTCGACCGCTTCGCGCTGTATCACGTGCTGTCGCGGCAGCCGCAGGAAATTGCACTGTTCAATGGGCGGCTCGACGGGGCGAAGACGCACGCGTTTCTGGATGCCCTGATCCCGCCTGATGACATCGATGCCGCGTTCATCTGTGGCCCGTCCACGATGATCGATGCGGTAGAAGCCGCGTTGCTGGAGCGCGGCGTGCCGCGCGAGCGTGTGCATGCAGAGCGCTTTGGCGTGCCGGTGGGTGATGCGTCAGCCAAGCCGCGCAAGCGTGCCGCCATGGCGGGCGATGTGGCGTTGACAGTGGTGCTCGACGGCAAGTCGCACGAGGTGCCGATGGCGGGCGACGCCAAGGTGCTCGACAGCGCGCTCAGCGCGGGGCTCGATTTGCCCTATGCCTGCAAGGGCGGTGTGTGTTGCACGTGCCGCGCCAAGGTGCTGGAAGGCCGTGTGGAAATGGACAAGAACTTCACGCTGGAAGATTGGGAAATCCAGCAGGGGTTTGTGCTGACGTGCCAGGCGCGACCGCTCACACAGCGTGTCGTGGTCAGCTACGACGAGCGCTGAGCCTCAGCGCTGGCT
>Ga0209566_100434_pt1 | contig 31279 bp, 24 predicted proteins | sample Araplavi_mTSA_r2_2_FD_184287 | JGI IMG/M metagenome (GOLD analysis project Ga0209566, IMG submission 184287) | Arabidopsis root microbial communities from North Carolina, USA - plate scrape CL_Cvi_mTSA_r2 (SPAdes) (version 2) | ecosystem: Host-associated > Plants > Roots > Endosphere | place...
ATTTTTTTACTAAAAATATTTTTTGTACATCTTCCAAATTACGACAAAATAAAGCGTTTACATCTGCGATCGGGCTTTGCTATAATGAACTCGTTCACGTGAACGGCATGAATCATCAAGATTTTCGTTCACGTGAACGGAAACAGTGAAGAGCTTTTCATTTTGATCGCGGAGAGGTGTCTATTCAAATGAAAAAGATTCTGACATGGGTGTTGGTCTTGGTTTTCACGTTGAGTTTAGTAGCCTGTAGCAGCAATTCAAGTCAAACCGCATCAGGTTCCGGCAGCGGGGAGAAAGTTGAGCTTACGCTGGCTTATCCGGGTGGAGACGAGAAGAAGGATGATCTGGAGAAGTTTCTGAAGAAATTCACGGATAAATACCCCAACATCAAAGTGAAGCTGATCTTTGTACCGAACACGAGCTGGGCGGACTATTTTAACAAATTGCAGACGATGGCGGCAGGCGGCAACTCCCCAGACGTCATCCGTGTCGCGATCGAAGGCATTCAGATGTTCGTCAAAAGCGGCATGGCGCTTCCGCTTGATGACTATATGAAAAGCGATCCGGCAGCTTTGGAAAACTACGATGACTTTCATGCGAAGCTGCAATCGGCCTTTGTCATCGATAACAAAACATACGGTTTTGCTTGGGATTGGAATAACGTCGTCGTTCACTTCAATACGGACATGCTGAAGAAGGCAAATCTGCCTGTGCCGGATAAGAATTGGACGAAGGATGACTTCTTGAAATATGCGCAAGCGATGACAACAGAAGAGAACGGCAAGAAAACGTACGGCTTCGCGATTCCGAACTACTACTTTGGCGCATCCGCCTGGCTGCTTAACAATGACACGAACGTTTTGAACGCCGATATGACGAAGAGTACACTGGATGATCCGAAGTCGATCGAAGTCATGCAATTTTTCCAGGATTTGATTTACAAATATAAAGTTGCGCCTGTGCCGAATCCAAAGACAGATATGATCAATCAATTGATGACCGGACAGGTGGGCATGATTGCTGCAGGCAAGTGGCCGTTCGGCACCTACGAGAAAAATAACTTCAAATCCGTCGAAGTCCAATTCGTACCAAAGTTTACAACGCAAAAAGTCATCTACGGCGACGGCAGCTTCCCGGTATTGAAATCGACGAAGCACCCGAAAGAAGCTTATCTGCTGTCAGCTTTCTTAAGCAACCCAGATTCGCAAAGAACGATGCTTTCCGCCGACTCCATTCCAGCACGCAAATCCGTCATGAATGAAGTGCTGCCGAAGAGCCCGATCAAGAACTGGAGCGTTTATGCCGAAAGTGCGGATATCGCCGTAGCCGTTCAAGCCCCGGCTGAGTATGCAGGCATTGAAGCTATTTTCAACAGACATATGTCGGATATCTTATCGAATCAATCGGATGCAGCAACAGCGATGAAGAAGGCTGCCCAAGAAATTAACGATCTGTTGGCGCAGAAGAAATGAACAGCAAAGCCGTAAGAGACGCGCTCGCCGGCTATTTATTCCTGCTGCCTGCTTTGATCGTCTTCGGCTTATTCATCGCTGAGCCGTTGGTGAACTCGATCATTTTAAGCTTTCATCGCTATGATGTCATTACGCCGGCCGTGTTTGTCGGGCTCGATAACTTTATTAAATTTTTCCATGATGCGCGCTTACTGACCGTCTATAGCAACACGATTGAATTTGTACTTATTCTTGTACCTTTACATCTGATCATGGGCTTGCTTCTGGCGCTCGGGGTAACGAAGGTGGTATCGCTGAAATGGAAGTACATTTTCCGCACTGCCTTTTATTTCCCGGTATTAGTGACAACAGCAGCCGTGGCCGTAGCCTGGGTGTATATGTACGATTTTAACTTCGGGATCATGAACTATTTGCTCAGCTTGTTTGGCGCAGCGCCGATCCCTTGGCTGAATGATCCGCATTGGGTGTATGTGTCGGTTGCGATCTTCAGCTTCTGGAAGTTTGTCGGTAACCCGTTCCTCTACTATTTGGTCGGTCTGCAAAACATTCCAAAAAGCTTGTATGAAGCCGCCGAAATCGACGGTGCCAACGCGACGCAATCGTTCTTCCGCATCACCCTGCCCATGCTGACACCTACGATTTTTTTCGTTATGGTCGTTACCTTGATCGGCGCGATTCAAATTTTTGACGAGCCGTATTTAATCACCGGGGGTGGACCTGGGGACGCCTCCAGGACGATCAGCTTGTACATCTATGAGCAGGCTTTCCAAAATCATGCGATGGGCTACGCTTCAACGGTGTCTCTCAGCTTATTTATCATCATTTTGGCGATCACGATCATCCAATTCCGGTTCAGCAACCGTTGGGTGTCCTATGACCAGGAGTAAAGGAGGTGTCCGATTGAAATGGATGCGCACAAACCAGCTTATGCAGCGAACAGCGTGGTAGGGGTAAAAGCGGGCAGACCAGGCGCCAGAATCAAAGTCCGAACCGTGCTGCTTTACGTTTTGCTTCTGCTTGTGACAGCTTACATGATTATCCCGTTTCTTTGGATATTTTCGACTTCTTTGCGTCTGGCGAAGGACTCGTTCGCGCTGCCGCCGGCGATTTTGCCAACTTCCTTCGTATGGGAGAACTATCTGGAAGTGTTTGAGAAAGTTCCGTTTGCTGCTTTCATCACCAACAGCATTAAAATTGCGGCGATCGTCGTCATCGGCCATGTGCTGATTTCCAGTATGGCGGCCTTCGCATTCTCGCGAATCAAATTTCCGGGTCGGGATGTCATCTTCCTTATTTTTTTATCCGGCTTGATGATTCCGTCGCAGGTGACGATTATCCCGCAATTCATTATGATCTCGAAACTGGGGCTAGTCGATACGCACTGGGCGATCATTTTGCCGGCGCTCATTAATCCGCTCGGAATTTTCATGATTCGCCAGATGATGCTGACGATTCCGCACAGTTACGATGAGGCGGCCTATATGGACGGCGCGAACCGCATGTGGGTGTTCTTGAAAGTTATTCTGCCCATGGCGTTTCCTGCGGTATCCGTGACATCGGTGCTGCTTTTCATTGCCAATTGGAACGATTTCTTCCGTCCGCTTATTTTCCTTAATACGTATGAAAAAATGACGCTACCGCTCGGGATGACGGTATTAACCGGCTTGTTCGGAACGGGGAACTTGTCCGCCGTACTCGCCGGAGTCACACTTTCCTTAATTCCACCGCTGCTATTCTACATTTTCGGCCAAAAATATTTGATTGAAGGTCTTTCCGTAGGCGGATTGAAAGTCTAGTCTAGCTGACTGCATCCAGATACAGATTACATAGCCAATATATGATCTTGGAGAGGAGCAAGAAACATGGGAAATGAGAGGGAAACATTATTTCAATTAGGTTCACAGCGGACGTACACAGGCGAGGCGACGGAGGCGGCATTCCTGCTTGGCGGGATCGGCGCCGGCAACGTATCGCTCGGGGCGAGAGGAGAGCTGCGCGACTGGGAGCTGTTCAACCGCCCGGGGAAAGGCGTGAGCTTGCCGAACAGCTACTTCGCCATCTGGGCCAAAGCTGAAGACGCTTCACCAGTCGCCAAGGTGCTCGAATCCCAAATCGCGCCGCCGCACAGCTTGTCGCACGGCTATCACCCGATTTCAGGCGGAGGGCTGCCCCGTCTCGATGGCTCCACACTGCGTGGGGAATTCCCCGTGGCTCGCATTGATTTTACAGATCGCGATCTGCCGGTATCTGTATCATTGGAAGCTTTTACCCCGTTCATCCCGTTGAATCCGAACGATTCAGGCTTGCCTGGTGCTGTGCTGACCTATCACGTGACCAATACCTCCGATAAGCCTGTGGATGTAACGATTGCCGGATCGCTGCTGAATCCGATTGGCGGTTTCAGCTACGATAAATTTTATAATTTAATCACCCCTGAAGCGGGGCAAAATGTGAACGAATACCGGACCGCTGCAGGATTTAGCGGACTGCACTTATATTCCAATAAGTACCAATCCGGCGAGGAAAAGTATGGCAACTTGTCCCTTGTGACAACGAATCGTCAGGTGACGTACAAAAGAGCTTGGCTGCGCGGAGTTTGGTTTGATTTTCTGCAAGAGTTCTGGGATGATTTTGTCGAGGACGGACGTCTTACTGACCTGGGCTATGAAACAGCGAGCGAGGAAGGGAAGACGGATACAGCCACGCTGGGCGTGTACGAAACGCTGGCTCCGGGCGAAAGCAAACCGTTCCAGTTCATTTTGTCCTGGTATTTTCCGAATCGGATGAATGGTTGGAGCGATCATGTTAGGGTGAAGGAGCCAGGTCGCGAGCTAACGCAAAATCACTACGTTAATCAGTTCGACAGCTCATGGTCTGCGGCTTCGTATCTGGTCAACCAGCTTCCCCGCTTGCAGCAGGATACGTTCAAGTTCCGGGACGCGCTGTTCAGCAGCACCTTCCCGCCCTATGTGACGGAAGCGATCGCAGGCAACATCACCGTGCTCCGCAGCACGACTTGCTTCTGGCTGAAGGATGGACGCTTCCTTGGATATGAAGGCTGCTTCAACGACTGGGGCTGCTGCGACGGAAACTGTACGCATGTATGGAACTATGCGCAGACGCTGGCTTTCTTGTTCCCGACTTTGGAGCAGAATATGCGGCGCACCGAGTTCTTGGAAGAGGTCAACGGCGACGGGAAGATGAACTTCCGCGCGCTGAAAATGTTCGACACCGAGTGGATCTGGCATGGCAAGGAAGCGCCTGCGGCCGCCGACGGACAGATGGGCGCGATCATGCGGGTGTATCGGGAATGGAAGCTGACCGGAGATGACGCCTTTTTGCGTGAATTGTGGCCATCGGTGAAGAAGACGTTGAAATTCGCTTTCAACCATTGGGACACAGATGAAGATTATGTGTTTGATGGCGTACAGCACAATACGTACGATATAGAGTTTTACGGACCGAACCCGCTGACGGGCGCGTTTTTCCTGGGGGCGCTAAGAGCCGGGCAGGAAATGGCTGCCTATCTCGGCGAAGAAGCCACGGTCAACTTGTACAAGGATGTATTTGCCAAAAGCTCCGCCCAGCTGGAGAAGCTGACGTGGAACGGTGAGTATTACGTACAGCGCCTTGAAGATGTGAATGCGTATAAATATCAGCATGGTATCGGCTGTCTCTCCGATCAATTGCTGGGGCAGCAGCTCGCGCATTTGTACGGACTCGGTTATTTGTTGCCGCAGGAGCATGTCAAGCAGGCGATTCATTCCGTGTTCACATATAACTTCAAGACGGACTTCTCCAATCATGCCAATTGTCAGAGAACGTACGTGCTGAATGACGAGCAGGGACTGCTCCTGTGCTCCTGGCCGCAAGGCGGACGTCCGCGCCTGCCATTTGTCTACTCTGACGAGGTGTGGACCGGCATTGAATACCAAGTCGCGACGCACTTGATCTATGAGGGCCTGATCGAAGAAGGACTGACCGTCGTCAAAGCCGTGCGCGACCGTCACGACGGCGTGCGCCGCAGCCCGTGGAACGAAGTGGAGTGCGGTCACCACTATGCGCGATCCATGGCAAGCTGGGGCTTGCTGGTGGCGCTGAGCGGTTTTGAGTTTGATATGGCGCGCAAGCAAATGAAGTTTGCGCCGGTGATAGAGCAGGAGCAGTTCACCTGCTTCTGGAGCACAGGAACGGCTTGGGGGACGTACAGCCAGGTGAAGAACAGCGCAACCGGCGAACTTGAGCCAGTTGTCAACGTCCTGCGCGGCGATGGCGCCGGGATCGAGGTTCAGGCGTGCGGCAAAACCTGGACGCTGTAGGTGGGGAGCAGCAGGAGCACGCGCTAGGCGTCGTGGCTGATGGTGACGGCCGTTGGGCTAGAAGGCAATGAAGGCTGGAAGTCATAAAGGTAAAAAGACCGCAAGACCGCAAGACCGCAAGACCGCAAGACCGCAAGACCGCAAGAACATATGACTAAAGGCTATAAGACCGCCAGGAAATTGTTAAGGAAATGCAGGTGCAGCTATGGAAATTACATCTATAATAGAGCGGATCACAGGTCTTCTGAAAAACGTCTCAGGCGTGGAAGCCGTCGTACTCGGCGGCTCCCGGGCGCGTGGGACGCATACCGAGAAATCCGATATCGATATCGGCATTTATTATTGCGGGGACAGTTCGCTTGACCTTGATGCCTTGTCAGTGATTGCGCGCGAGCTCGATGACTTGAATCGTGAGCACCTGGTGACAGCGATCGGTGAATGGGGACCATGGATTAACGGTGGCGGCTGGCTGACAGTGAACGGCCTTGGCGTAGATTTTCTGTATCGCGAGCTGGAAAAAGTGGCGGAAACCATCGAGGATTGTACACATGGGATGGTTCGCATCGATTACCAACCCGGTCACCCGCATGGATTTGTGAACAGCATCTATATGGGTGAGATTGCGGTTTGCCAGCCATTATGGGATCCGAGAGGGCGGATTGCCAGGTTGAAAAGCTTAACGCAGCCTTATTCACCGGTGCTGCAGCAAGCGACACTCGCCAAGTTTCTGTGGGAGGCGGAATTCTCGGCCGACAATGCTGCAAAAGGCGTGTCCCGTGGCGATATTTCGTACATCGCCGGGCATTTGTTCCGTGCGGTAAGCTGCCTGACGCAAGTGATATTTGCCTTGAATAGCGACTACTTGCTGAACGAAAAAGGCGCTGTGGCTTATGTGGCGAGATTCGGTATCGCGCCAGAGCAGTTCGACTCTCGTGTGCAGCAAGCATACACGAGGCTCATGGCAAGTAGAGATGGTATGGCAAGTGCCATCGCCATCATTCATGAGCTCATTCGTGAAACAAAGGAGCTGGCATCGAAAAAGGCCCCTTAGAGCAGGGGGCTTTTTGTTGTGCAGGCGAGCAGCTGCATCTTGTAATCCGTCGCGAACAGCTGCATCAAATGAACCGGAAGATCCGTTGCCGTTGCTAATATTGATTTTCCATTGACCTGCTTGAGCTGAAGTAAGACTGTGCTCCGTTGTAACCGAATTTCCTGCTGCTAAATCCACCCAGTCTACCCAAGTGGATCCGGAAGGTGAGATAAGTTTGTAGTGAATGCTCTTTCCACCATTGTTTTTGATGTATATGCGGACAATTTCGGATTGCTTATTAGGAAGCCCTTTGTAAGTGAAGTACGCGTAGCCCTGTCCGTTAAATGAAACTGACTGGCTTAACAGCAGCGATCGTGCGCCCAAACGAACACCGAGGTCGTCGACTATTTTCATGTTTGGCACTTCTGTTGCCACGGAGTCAGATGCTGTCGCAGAGGATAGATTCTCTACGGGAACTTCGTCGGGCTGGGCAAAAACAAGTGAGGAGGAAGCAATGGTTGCTGCTCCAAGGATTGTTGCGGATAGAGCGACGATTTTCTTGGAAATCACAAGTATCATCTCCTATTGTGTAATATAAATACAACATTAATTTTATGGTGAAAAAAAGTATTTATCAAGATATTTTTCCATATTTTTCTTTATTATAAATCAAGTAGCTCCTAACTTGATAAGCTCATGGTGAAAGTAATTGGAAACAAGAGAGGGCGTCGGAAGATAAGTCAAGCTCAAGAAAACACAAAAAAACGGGACGACACAGGCGTCTCGTTTTCTCGTGGTCTTACTCCCTGAACATCTTCTGCACAAAAGCAATCCACTCCCGCGCCGCATACGACAAGTAGCCGTCCCGCCGCCAAATCATGGCCAGATGCCAGGGCAGCACCGGCTGGGTCACAGCGATCGCGCGCAGGCGTTCCGGATCCAGCTCCTTGCAAACCGCTTCGGGCAGCAATGCAATGCCCAGATTGGCGCCGACCATTTCGCAAATAAAGTCCCATTGCGTGCTTTTATACACAACATTCGGCTGAAAGCCCTGCTCCTCGCAGGCGGCAATAATCCGATCATGCAAAGCGAAATCTTCATGAAACAACAGAAAAGGCTCGTCCTTCAGCTCGGCCAACCGGACTTCGCTGCTGGAAGCGAGCCGGTGTGCAGAGGAGACAACGAGCATCAGCCGCTGTTTCACCACGCAAAAAGACTCAAACAGCTCCTCTTTGGTCGGCAGCAGGATAACGCCGATATCAAGCTCGCCGGATCCGACCTCGGCTTCGACTTTTTTGGCGCCGTGTTCAACGAGCTGCAGCGTGATTTTCGGAAATTGCTCGTGGAATTTGCCGATGATCGGCGGGAAGAAGCTTGCCCCCACCATCGGCGGCAGCCCGATGCGGATGCGCCCGACCTTGACCTGCATGAGCTCGTCGAGCCGCGATGTCATATATTCGAACGACTGCACCATCTGCCCCGCCTGGGCCAAGAGAATCGAGCCTGCATCCGTCAGAACGATGCGTTTGCTGCCGATGCGCTCAAACAGGACGACACCCAGCTCGTCTTCGATCATTTTGATCGTTTTGCTGATGGTGGGCTGTGTGATGTAGAGCGCTTGAGCGGCCTTGGTAAAACTTTGCCACCGAACCACTTCCAAAAAATATTGTAAATGCCGAATATCCAACGGACTTCCGCCTCCCCGTACTTCATAACAAAGTGGAATGAAAACCATTCTGTAAATGTATTTTACCTATGAAAGTGGCTGCTGTACACTTTTCATGAAAGGGGATGGAACCATGAAGATGGGACTTATCGTCAGCACCCAAATTGCTTTTTTAATACTTGTTTCGTGGCTTATGAACAAACTTGTCCAATGGCTGCATATCCCTGTACCCGGAAGTATTCTCGGCATGATTCTCGTATTTCTTCTGCTGCAAATGAAGCTGCTGCCGCGAAAATGGCTGGAGGCGGGTTCCAATTGGCTCATCGCGACGATGCTGCTGTTTTTCATACCGCCTGCGGTTGGCATTATTTCATACCGGCAATTGCTTGTTGATACAGGTTGGCAAATTGTGCTTGTGATCGTACTCGGGACCGTCATCGTGATGGTATGCAGTGGACTGGTTGCCCAAGTCATCGCCAAACGAAAGGGGTATTCACGATCATGATCATGGGAGCGGCCAGTATCTTGGTCACCGTACTTATTTATGTATTAGCCGGCTATCTTTATCGCTACAAACCTATTATGATTCTTTCACCGCTAATTATTACGCCTGTGGCATTGGGGGTTCTTTTGCTGACCACACGCATTCAATTCGAAACCTATAACGCTGGGGCGCACTGGCTATCCGATATGCTGCAGCCTGCCACGATTGCGTTTGCCATACCGTTGTCGAAGCATTTTGATCTGATGAAAAAGCACGCCGTGCAAATTATCATCAGCGTGCTGACGGGCTCCGCGGTCGCTGTCGCTTCGTCCATGTGGCTCGCCAAGGCGCTGCATCTCGACCCACAGCTCATTTTCAGCCTCACGCCGCACTCGGTGACGACGCCGATCGCCATGACCGTCTCCCAATCCATTGGCGGCATTCCGACGATAACGGCGATTGCGGTGATGATTACAGGCATTTTCGGCTCGTTGATCGGGCCGTTTATCATCCGGTTGTGCAAGATCCGCAACGATATCGCTCGCGGCGTGCTGCTCGGGACGAGCGCTCACGGGGCCGGCACCTCCAAAGCTTTTGAGTTTGGCAGCATTACAGGTACAGTATCAAGCATCTCGATGATCATGGCTGGCGTGATCACGCTTTTTATCACACCTTGGATATTAAAAGTATGCTTATAAAACGCAGATAAAGGAGAAACATCACGTGAGTAAACCAACGAAGTTGAATTCCGCCCTGCTGATCATCTTCTTAGTCCTCGTCTGGGGCGTCAACTGGCCTTTATCCAAATATGCACTGGCCTGGGAGAAACGATGAACGGCTTGAAAATTGTCGGATTGATCCTCGGTTTCGCCGGTGTCGGCGTGATTTGTCTTGGTTCAGGCGGTGCGTCCGGACATATTTCTGCCGCGGGGATTTTGCTCGCATTAGGATCGGCGTTGAGCTGGGCCCTGGGTACGATTTTTGTGAAAAAGACGGGAGCGAAGGTGGACCCCATCTGGCTCGTCACTCTGCAGCTGCTTCTCGGAGTCGTGGTTATGACCCTTTTAGGCTCTGAAGTGGATAATTGGTCCGACGTGATCTGGAAGCCGGGCTTTATTTGGAGCTTACTGTTTATTTCCATTTTTGTTATTGCGATAGGCTGGCTTGTGTTTTATAAGCTAATCGTTTCTGGTGAGCGAGCAAAGTGGCATCCTATACGTTTTTGATTCCGTTAGTCGCTATTTTGACGGGTACGCTATTTTTTCATGAACCGTTTCCACTTTCGCTGCTTGAGGGATTGATTTTGATATTGATGAGCATCATTTTAGTGAACCGCAAACGTGTTCGAAGCATAAGCAAAGCCGTGAAAAGAAGCGCTTTACGATAACGATTAGGATTGTCTCCTGACTGGTGATTCTGGTATGCTGAAACTGGCAGTTAACAGAAAAAGGAGGCCGTACGATGAGCAAGCCTAAAGTCCTTGTTATGAAAAAGCTTCCAAGCGAAGTGATGTCTTATCTTTCGGATCATTGTGAAATTATTATTCCTTCTTCCAATGAAACAGCAGACAAGTTAGGAGAAGTAGCGGGACTCATTCCCGCGGGAATTCGTATTGACAATGCCTTGCTGGCATCCGCGCCGCAGCTGAAAGTGGTCAGCAATATTTCTGTCGGCTATGACAACTTTGATATTGCGGCGATGAAAGCCAGATCCATCATCGGCACACACACGCCATATGTTCTTGATGATACGGTTGCTGACCTTGTGTTCGGTCTCATTCTTTCCGCAGCGCGCCGCCTGCCGGAGCTGGACAAGCTGGTCAAAGACGGCGGCTGGGTGTCGTCTTTGCGGGACGAGCAGCTGTTCGGCGTTGATGTGCACCATAGCACACTCGGGATTATCGGCATGGGCCGGATTGGCGAGGCGATTGCCAAACGCGCCAAATTTGGGTTCGATATGAACGTGCAGTACAGTAACCGCAGCCGCAAAGCTGACATCGAAGAGAGGCTGGGCGTGCAGTACGCCGCGCTGGATGAGCTGTTGGCGACTTCCGACTTTGTCGTGCTGATGGCGCCGCACACGAAGGAAACCCACAAAATGATCGGCAAAGCGCAATTTGCCTTAATGAAACAAACGGCGATCTTCATTAATGCTTCGCGAGGCGCGTTGGTGGATGAGGAAGCTTTGATCGAGGCGCTGGAGCAAAAGACGATCTATGCCGCCGGCCTTGATGTGTTCGACCAGGAACCGGTCGACGCGGCGAACCGGCTGCTGCAGTTAAGCAACGCGGTCACGCTGCCGCACATCGGCTCGGCAACCTTGAAGACGCGCAACGACATGGCGATGGTTGCAGCGCGCAACCTCGTGCTGGCGCTGAAAGGCGAGACTGCTCCGAACGTTGTACCGGAGCTGCGTTAATAGAAAGGACTTCCACCCCACTTGAGTAGTGGGATGGAAGTCCTTTTTGGTTTGGCGCTCTGCGGGCGCGAATCGCTGCAGTCCGACTTTTCCGGACTACAGCCCAACCGCCGCGCCCACCGCTTCCTAAGGCAGCGCCTGTTTCCGGAACTCGCTCGGCGTGATGCCGGAAAACTTTTTGAACATGCGATTGAACGAGTTCATGTTCTGGTATCCCGCCTTGCGCGCGACGTCCTGGATAAGCGAGCCTGGCTCGAGCAGCATCTCCTTGGCCTTGCGGATCCGCAGATCGTTCAGGTAGTCGATGAAATTGACGCCGGTTTTATCTTTGAAATACGTCGATAAATAGCCGCTCGAAATGTTGAGCTTATCGGCAACGAGCTCCAGCGTTATATCTCCGCTGTAATTTTTCTCCAGATGCTCAAATACAAATTCCGTAATCGGATCACGCTCATCCTTCTTCCGATGAATCAGCTCCACCGCAGCGGTCAAGAACTGCTCCAGGTAGGCGGAGAGCTGCTCATACGTATGGCAGTCGATAATCTGCTCGCGCAGCGCCGCCTGATCCCCCAAGTGGCTATAGTCCGCCTGGATGGCACTCAAAATTTTCAGCGTCTTATGAATGATTTCATCGCCAAAATGGTAGAACTGCAGCGAAGTCGCCGCTTTTTTGTGCAGCTGAGCGAGGAAGCGGTTCACGATCTGAAGTGTTTCGGCTTCATTGCCGGCCTGCAAATTGACAGCGAACTCCTGTTCTTGCTGCGGTGGCAGGAAGATGGAAACAAGCCCCGGCGCATCCGTGCAGTCGATTATTTGCGTTTCGTTGTTGAGACGGCGCTTTTTGCTAAGTTTCAGCGCTTCATCGTAAGCTTCGGTCATCTGTGCTGCACTCGTGTAGAAAGGGCTGATCGCCATCGTGACGTAAACCTCTTCCTTATCGAAGTCGAAGATGTGCTTCATTTGACTTAATAATTGCTTCATAGCGGAATAATCGCTTTCCTCCAAGAAGACGACGCTCAGAATCCGGCTCGATTCAATCTGAAAGGTCAGCGATTCCGGATAATGTTTTTTAAATTCCAGCTCGATGAATTGCCTCATATAATAGGACCAATTTTGCTCGATTCGCTTGTAGTCTTGACCGCGTTTCATATACGTCAATTCAAATAGAACGATCACATAAGGTCTGTCGACGAATTCCATCTCCAGATTACTGCGTATTTTCTTCACGTTGCTCATATAGGCGAAGCTCTGCAGCTGCGAATTTTTGCGGTTCAAATCCTCATGGATGCGGTTGATCTGGCTGCCGAGCTGGTTGAACTCGCGAATGCGGCTGTGAACCGGAACTGACGAATTCGCTTGCTTGACGGAGGCGACCATGCGCCGGATCGGCTGATGGAACCCGAAGCTGAAGAGCAGTGAGGCCACGATACTTATTCCCAGGGAAATAATGAGCAGCGATACGAGCGAGACGTTTAATTTGACTTGTGAGGCAATGAAGGCGTCGGGCACAACATTGACATAAATCAGCCCGGAAACAGCCCCTTTTCGGTAAAAGTAATAGTAGTTATCTTTCTTCGTATACGCTTCGGCCGGGTCGTAGGCCGGGGGTGCGCCGAGATGGGCATCCGTGGAAGAGGTGAACAATTGCTTGCCGTCCGCATCCAGAATGAAGAAATTGTCATTAATGGACAAGTGGTAAGCTTGAAACATTTTACGCATATCGAGAAAAGCAGCCATGTAAAAGTCCTGTGACCAGGTGTTCTTCACGACAACCGGAAAAGCTTGGCCGAGGGAATTGTAATCATTCGCGAATGGAATATCGTAAAAATTGGACGGCGCATAGACGTGGAAATTCGTCTGATTTTGGAATTGCGACTGCCAGAAGGCAAGCGGATAGTCTTTGCTGGAGTAAAATTTATTGAAAAATGTGCTGTCTGCGGTCATGGAGTTTTTGTCCAGCACAAGTGAGGGTTTTCTGTAATAAAGGATTAAGTTATCCAAAAACAGCAGGGGATTGACCGTAATTTGCCGGATGTCCTGCATCGTCTTGGCGGCAATGTCATAGTTGATGGAGCCTCCGCTGAAATACAGGAGCTGCACGTTCTCATTGAAATAAAAATTAAGCAGCTGGTTCTTGATCAGCTCGAATTCTTTCTCATAATTGTCCGTTGTCGACTTCAAGTTCAAGGTGTTGTAATTAATGACTTCATCCCGGACCTTGTTCTTGGAGAAGGTCAAGGAAAAGAAATTAAAGGAAACGAGGATGACGACAACGATGAGAAAGCTGGCGAACAGCCGGATGAACAAGGAATTCGCAGTTGCCCGGAGCTTGAGATTAGAGAGCATCATGGACGTGCTTCCCTCCTTCCTTCAATTAGCCGATCCGTGTTTACAAATAAATTATAACTGAGATCGCCGGCTTTGAACATGCAGGGGCTTCCAGAGTAATCACCTTTTTTTTGAATTCTTCACTGTTTTATGGATTTCCGAAATTAGGTGAGCCAGATGAAATAGCGGGGATAGGCAGCAGGCGCGGAACCGCATACAATCAGGGCATGGCAGACAACGAAGCTGATTAGGGGGGAACACGATGCTGCGGGTAGTTGTCATAGGGGCAGGCAAAATCGTCGATGCACATCTGCAGGCAATAGCACAAATAAGCCGCCTGCAAGCCGTAGCGGTTGCTGATGTGCAGCAAGACAGAGCGCGTGACGTAGCGGACCGATACGGATTGAAAGCGTACACCGATTACAGAACGATGCTGGAACGGGAGAAAGCGGATGTGGCGATTGTCGCCCTGCCGCACTTTCTTCATAAGCAGGCTGCGCTGGATTGTGCAGAAGCGGGATGCCATATGTTGATGGAAAAGCCGATGGCGCTCACCGTCGCTGAATGCGATGAGATGATCGCAGCGGCAGCGAAGCAAGGAGTTCAGCTGATGGTCGGGTTAACGCAGCATTATTTTGCGGAGAACCGGCTGGCGAAACAAATTTTACATCGCGGGGACTTAGGCAGATTGGTCATGATCAATGATGTGCGGCACCAGCATTACTTTGTGGATTCGCGACCGGATTGGTTTCTGTCCAAAGCGAAGGCCGGCGGCGGTATCATCACGAATCTCGGTGCGCATTCAGTGGACAAAATTCAGTGGCTGCTCGACAGCCGCATCCGCACGGTCCGCGCCCAGCTGACCCATTATGCGGACCGCGGAGATGTGGAAGGGAGCGGCAGCATTTATGCCACGACGGATGCCGGGATTCCGGCGACAATCGTCCAATCCGGCTATAAGGGCGTGCCGGTGAACGAAACGCATCTGATCTTTACACAAGGGATGCTGAAGCTCTTGACCGGGAAGGGGCTGTGGATCAGCGATAACGGCAGTTACCGCGAAGTGCCGCTTCCACAGACGGCGGATCCGTACGTGCTGCAGCTGGCGGATCTCGTCGATGCGATCGACGGAGTAAAACCTCTGGAATGCTCCGGTGCTTATGCACGAACGATTAATGAAGTACTGGAAGGAATTTACACTTCCCAAGAATCGGGGAAGGAACAGACTGTGTAAGCCAATTTACAATACGAGGTGATCCAAATGTCAAAAATCCGTTTTGCTATCGTTGGTGCAGGCGTCATTTCGCCTTTTCATGCCAGAGCTATCGCTCATCATCCGGAAGCAGCGCTTGTTGCGATTTCGGACGTCATTCAGGATAAAGCGCAATCTATGGCAGATGAATATGGAATTCCGAACGTCTATGCCGACTACAAGGAGATGCTGAAGCGCGATGACGTCGACATCGTATCCGTCTGTGTGCCCAGCGGCATGCACGCCGAAGTGACGATCGCAGCAGCGCAGGCAGGCAAGCACATCCTTTGCGAGAAACCGCTGGACATTACTTCGGACAAAATGTCACAGATGATCGCTGCCGTTCGCGCCAATAACGTGAAGCTCGGCTGTGTCTTTCAGCGGCGTGTCATGCCGTCGGTTATGGCTGCGCGTCAAGCGATCGGCGACAATAAGCTCGGCAAGCTTGTGCTTGGCGATGCGTATCTGAAATATTACCGCAGCCCGGAATATTACAAGAGCGCCGGCTGGCGCGGCACTTGGCAGTGGGATGGCGGCGGGGCACTGATGAATCAAGGCGTTCACGGCATCGATGTGGTGCAATATTTGATGGGCGGCGTCGCTTCGGTGTTTGCTTACGCAGCCCCGCTGCTGCGTGACATCGAAGTCGAGGATACGGCTGTCGCGGTGCTGAAATACAAGAATGGCGCCTTCGGCGTCATTCAGGGCACCACTTCGGTGTACCCGAACCAGGAGACGCGCTTCGAGCTGCACGGGGAGAAGGGCACAATTATTGTAGCGGACAGCGGCATCAAGCAATGGAAAATACTAGACTCCGATGAAGGGGCGCCGGATGTAGGCGCATTGTCGACGATGAGTGCATCGAAGCCTGAAGATATGTCATCGGATGGTCACTACATTTTTGTAGACGATATTTTAAGAGCTGTGAAGGAAAACAGGGAGCCGTTGGTGAACGGTGAAGAAGCTAGAAAATCGGTCGACCTGATTCTGGCGATTTACGAATCGGCGCGGACAGGCAAAGAAATTCATTTGGACTAAGGGAAGGATGTGCTCAAGGTGGAAGCAACTTTAAAAATTGGCATGATTGGGCTGGATACGTCGCATGTCTCCGCTTTTGCGAAGCTGCTGAGTGATGATACACAGGAATACCACGTACCGGGAGGGCGCATTGTCGCCGCCTATCCAGGAGGCTCGCCGGACTTCGAGCTCAGCTGGTCGAGATTGCCCGGCTTTCGCCAAGAGCTGGAGAACAGCTACGGCGTCAGCATCGTTGACTCCCCAGTTGAAGTGGCCGAGCATAGTGATGCGGTGCTGCTGCTGTCGGTAGACGGCCGTGTGCATATGCAGCAGCTGCAAGCTATCGCTCCTTTACGCAAGCCGGTGTTCGTCGACAAGCCGTTCGCGGTGTGCTCGGAGGATGCACAGGCCATGGTTGCGCTCAGTCGGGAGTACGGCTTCCCGATGATGAGCTGCTCGGCGCTGCGCTATGCAGGCGCTTTGACCGCAGCGCTGCAGGATGCCGAGCAAGGCTCCGTTATCGGCGCCGATTATTACGGGCCGCTTGAGATTCAACCGACCCAGCCGGGCTTCTATTGGTACGGCATCCATACGGCCGAGATGCTGTTCCGCACGATGGGACCGGGCTGCCAGTCTGTGCGGACAACAACGAACGCCGATCACGATCAAGTCGTCGGTGTATGGGCGGATGGCCGGGTCGGCACAATTCGCGGCAACCGCCGGGGGAATAAGACGTTCGGCGGACTCATTCATCGCGAGAAAGGCACGCAGTTCGTCAACACGGCGTCAGTTGCCAAGCCGTATTATGCCAGTCTACTGGAGCAGGTGATGCAGATGTTTGCCACCGGCACGCCTGATATTGAGGCCTCAGAGACGCTGGAAATCATTCGTTTCCTCGAGGCTGCCAATGAGAGTCGGGAAACGGGATTGACGGTGAAGCTATGAGCCGGTTTCGCTTAGGGATTATCACCGATGAGGTGTCGCAAGATTTGCGCGAGGCCATCGCTTTTGCCCGGCAGTTTGGGCTGCAAGCGCTGGAGCTCCGCTCTGTAAATAATAAATTGCTCCACCAGATGGATGATGCGGAGATCGAGGAGATTCGTTCGCTCATCGCGGACAGCGGGCTTGCGCTATGCGGCTTGTCGGCGCCGATCTTCAAATGCGAGCTCGACCAGGAAGCCGAGGTCGAGAGTCATATCGCGCTGGCCCGGCAGTATATCGCCATTGCGCAGCGCTTGAACGTCTCGCTGATTCGCGGGTTCAGCTTCTGGGCGCGGGCGCCGTTCGAAGAGGCACTACCGGGCATAGTTCGGCAGATTCAGCGGATCGCACCGCTATTCGAGGAGGCGGGGCTGACGTTCGTGCTCGAGTTCGATCCTAGCGTCTACGCCAGCAACGCCCGCAAAGTCGCGCGCCTCATTGACGAGGTCGCATCACCGGCGGTGAAGGCGCTTTACGATCCCGGCAACGATCTGTGGGACCCTGATGGCGAGAATCCCTATCCGGATGGTTATGATTATCTACAAGAGCGGATTCGCCATATTCATTTGAAAGATGCCGTCAAGACGGACACCGGCATTGAGGCTGTGGCGATCGGAAGCGGGCTCGTCGACTATAGAGGGCTCTTCCAACGGCTGATGAGCACCGGTTATGACGGATATCTCGTCGTCGAGACGCATTATCGGCTGCACAGCACATTGACCGAAGAGCAGTTGAAGCGACCGATGGGCGCTTCGTTCTCGGACGGGGGCAAGGAAGCATCCGAGCAGTGCATGCACAGCTTGCTGGAGTTGCTTAAGGAAGTTGGCGCTTAGCTTATATAACTTGATCCGAGGAAGGGGAAGAAGACAATGAAGCTGCAAACGCAACCGATTTTAACGCAAACTGTGGAACATTTGAACGTGCAAGTATATCCGGACCGCCGGTCGCTGGGCGCAGCGGCTGCTTCGCAAGCGGCAGCGGCCATCAGGAAGCAGCTGGGCGAACAAGAAGGGCTCGTGATGGTGTTCGCAGCGGCACCTTCGCAGAACGAATTTCTCGAGACGCTGATTCGCGAGGAAGGGATCGAATGGCAGCGCATTACGGCCTTTCACATGGACGAGTACATCGGGCTTCCGGCAGACGCGCCGCAATCGTTCGGCAGCTTCCTGACGGAGCGGTTGTTCGGTAAACTGCCGTTCGCTGCCGTTCATCGGATCGACAGTGCGGGCGACATTGCTGCAGAATGCGCGCGCTATGAAGCGCTGCTGCGGGCCAATCCGGTTGATATCGTCTGTCTTGGCATCGGTGAGAACGGGCACATCGCGTTCAATGATCCGCCCGTTGCCGACTTCGAAGACCAGGCTTGGGTGAAACCGGTGGAGCTCGATGACGCCTGCCGCACGCAGCAAGTGAATGACGGTTGTTTTCCCACGTTCGACGACGTTCCGACGCATGCGCTAACCCTGACAATTCCCGCGCTGGTCTCAGGCAAGCAGCTGTTCTGCATGGTGCCGGGGCCAACCAAGCGCGAAGCTGTGCGCAGGACACTGAGCGAGGCGGTGTCGACCGCCTGCCCGGCTACCATTTTGCGCCGTCACCCAGCTTGTACATTGTATGTCGATTCGGACTCCTATGGGGAGGTGCCAGACGAAAGAGGGGATGCGCATGGAGCCGGTTAACCCTGCCATTGAAGTCAAGCCTGATGCGCTGCCACTCCGCGTGCCGAGTGTGCCGTCTAACAAAAGGTCCCTCTTTCTCAAGCGGTTGAACCGCAGCAAATACCTGCTCATTTTATTCCTGCCATGTTTTATCTATTATGTGCTGTTTAAATACTTGCCGATGTTTGGCCTGGTCATTTCCTTCAAGGATTACAACTTGTTCAAAGGTGTATGGGCCAGTCCGTGGGTCGGCCTCAAATATTACAAAATGTTTTTCGAAAGTCCGGACTTTCTGAAACTGTTCCGCAATACGTTCCTGCTTGGCGTCTCCACTGTCATATTTGGCTTCCCGGTCCCCGTCATCCTTGCGCTCTGCCTCAATGAAGTCAAGAACCTGTTCTTCAAACGTTTTGTCCAAACGGTCAGCTATGTGCCGCATTTTATTTCCAACGTCGTCGTCATCGGGATGGTCGTCATGTTCTTGTCACCTACGACGGGAATCGTCGCCCACTTCGTCAAGCTGCTCGGCTGGCAGCCGGTGAACCTGCTCGTGCAGCCGGCATGGTTTCGTCCGATTTACGTGCTCGCTGACATTTGGCAGCATGCAGGCTGGGGCTCGATCATTTTTTTGGCGGCGCTCACAGCCATCGACCCACAGCTGTATGAGGCGGCGGCCATTGACGGTGCGACCCGCTGGAAGCAGCTTTGGAATGTGACAATTCCGGGCATTATGCCGGCGATGGTCATTATGCTGATTTTGAATATTGGCCACATCATCGACATCGGCTTCGAGAAGGTGTATCTCCTGATGAATCCGGCCACGTACGATACCGGTGATATTTTCAGTACGTTTGTATACCGCATGGGGCTTACGCTGGGCAATTACAGTTACGGTACCGCAGTAGATTTATTCACGGGCGTTGTCAGCTTAATCTTTATTTATGCGGCCAATTATGCCGGACGTAAAGTCAGCGAGACGAGTTTATGGTAAAGGAGGATGCCAGTTGAAGCGTAAATGGTCGTTATCCCGTCTGCTCATCGGCTTATTCCTGCTGTGCATCGCTGTTGCCACCCTCTATCCTTTCCTGTACATGATTTCGGTGTCGCTCAGCAGCGATGTGTATGTCATCAAGAACGAAATCAGCTTGCTGCCCAAGGGGCTGAACTTCAATGCCTATTCCGTGGTGCTGCATGATGACCGCATTTGGACTTCGTACCGCAATACGATCCTGTACGTCGTGGTCGGTGCTCCGCTATCCCTGCTCATTACGGCTGCCGGCGCTTATGCTTTATCGAAAAAAGAGATGGTGTTCCACAAGCTGCTGACACTGATGATCGTGTTCACGATGTTTTTCAACGGCGGAATGATTCCTACTTTTCTGATCGTCAAAAGCTTCGGGCTAGTCGACTCGTTCTGGTCGATGATTATCCCGTCTGCCATCAGCACGTGGAACTTGATTATTATGCGCACATTCTTTCTGGGACTCCCCAAGGAGCTGGAGGAATCAGGAAAACTGGACGGGCTTACCGAAATCGGCATCTTCGCCCGCATCGTACTGCCGCTGTCCGCAGCTTCGCTGGCCACGATCGGTCTTTTCTACGCCGTGGGCATTTGGAACAACTTTTATTCGGCGCTGTTATATTTGCGCAATGACCAGCTGTATCCGCTGCAGGTTGTGCTTCGCAACATTGTCATGGCGTCGCAAATGGTCTTGAACGGCGGCAGCAATGTCGGTGATAACCAGGTGCTCGATGAGCCGCTCAAATATGCCACGATCATCGTGTCTACGGTTCCTATTCTTTTGGTGTATCCGTTCTTGCAAAAGTATTTTGTTAAGGGCGCTTTAATCGGGTCGGTAAAAGGCTAGTCCACTAAACCAGTGAAAAGGGAGATTGATTGCTATGAAGAAGACTCTCAATTGGGCGCTCACCGCAGTGCTAACCGTAGCTGTTGTTTCAGGCTGCTCCAGCCAATCAGGGGACTCCCCCGCACCTGCAGGCGGTTCGGCCGCACCTGCCGACAAAGCTTCCGCTGCTCCTATTAAAGAGCATACATTTACCTTCCTCGATTACTCGAACGCAAGTTGGCCGTACAACAAGGATTGGCCGGTCTGGAAATACGTTAAGGATAAAACAGGGGTCACGTTGAACGTTCAGGTTCCGCCGGACGCGCAGTTGGATAATGCCTTGAATTTGACCGTCGCCTCAGGCAATATGCCGGATATGCTTTATACCCAAAGCAAGAAAACAGCCGATAAGTTCGGGCAGCAAGGCGCGCTTGTCAACATTCTCGATTATCTCAACGAAATGCCGAATTTGAAAAAATGGATGGAGCAATTCCCGACGGATACGCAAAATGCCATGTCCGCCGACGGCAAAATGTACGTTTTCCCGAACCACGGGATTGGCGAGACGAACCGGATGAACTGGATGTATCGGGAAGATGTATTTAAGAAAAACGGACTGAAAGCGCCGGCGAACTGGGATGAGTTGTATACGGTGCTGAAGACTTTGAAGCAGGTTTATCCGGACAGCTATCCGCTGGCTTGGCGGCAAGGGCTGATCTACTTGCGCAACTTCGCTCCGGCCTTCGGCACGGGCAGTGATGACGGCACGAATGATGTTTATTTTGATTTTGACAAAAAAGAATGGCGTTATGGACCGACCGAAGAGAATTTCAAGAAAATGATCACGTATTTGAACAAATTTTATAAAGAGGGCTTGATTCCGCCGGATTTTCTGACGATCGATACGAAGCAATGGCAGGATTTGATGTCTACGGACCGTTCGTTCGTGACAGCGGACTACATCAGCCGTGTGGATTTCTATAACTTGCCGATGCGCAAGCAGAACCCGTCGTACAACTTGCTGTTCATGCCGACGCCGGCAGGCTGGCCAGGCGGCCCGCAAAAGAATGCCTACACCCAATTTCTGGAAAACGGCATTATGGTGACATCGACTTCCAAAAATATTAAGGACATCATGCACTATATGGATTTCTTCTATACGAAGGAAGGGATTGATCTGGTGAGCTGGGGTAAGCAAGGCGAAACGTACAGCGAAGAGAACGGCAAAAAGAAATTCACCGGCAACTACGCGGACGTGTCCGACATGCGGAAGAAGACAGGTCTTTCTACGGACGGCACTTACACATGGTTTGATTATGACGCGCACTTATCCTTGTCATCTCCAGAACTGCAGGATGCTTACAAGCAAGCGGTCAACTATGACAGCGAGCAGCAGCCTCGTCCGGCGATGACCCAGCAAGAGTTGGAAGTCGTGTCGACGATCGGACAGACGCTGCAAAAGACACGCGACCAGGCGCTTGCCAAATTTATTACCGGGCAGCGTGATTTGGGCGAGTGGAACACCTACGTGGACGAATTGAAAAAAGTTGGCGTTGACAAGGTCGTTGGCGTGTACAAATCTGCCTATGACCGTGCGCAAGCTGCCAAAAAATAAAGGAAGTGGACCCAGCGCGTTATGGCGCTGGGTTTATTTTGGAACGAGGAGAGGAGTCTGATTAGCGTGGGAAATGAACAATCTGAAATCCGGCAGCTTTATGGCCGCCATTACGCAAGCGGTGTCCCGATTCGCATCACGGTTCGTGAGGGACGGATTGACTGTGTGGACGAGATTGAGGCTGACGGGCATGCTGGCGTGCCCGGGATTGGGATGGAGATATGGCAGCTTCCCTGGGTGGGGCCGGGGTTCGTTGATTTGCAGATCAACGGTTATGCCGGGATGGATTTTAATACCCTGCCTATCGCAACGCAAACGACGGCTTCCGTGACTCGGGCGTTGTTGAAGGAGGGAGTTACCAGTTGTTTTCCAACGGTTATAACGAATAGTGACATGGCTATTACGGAAGCGGTAGGGGTGATTGCCCAAGCATGTGAGGCAGACGCTGACATTGCTGCAGCGGTAGCGGGCATTCATTTGGAGGGGCCGTTCATCTCTGCAGAGGACGGCGCCCGAGGCGCGCATTCACGGCAGCACGTATGCGCACCGGACTGGTCCAAGTTCCAGCGCTGGCAGGAGGCTGCCGGGGGGCGCATTAAGATTGTCACTGTTTCCCCGGAATGGCCGGAAGCGGAGGACTTCATTCGCCGGTGCACGGCTTCCGGCGTGCTCGTATCCATCGGCCATACCGCTGCCACGCCGGAGCAAATCCGGCGGGCTGTAGCGGCAGGCGCGGCGATGTCCACGCATTTTGGCAATGGCGCCCACGCTGTGATGCCACGGCATCCCAACTATTTATGGGAGCAGCTTGCCGCAGATTCGCTGTGGACGTGTCTCATCGCCGACGGCTTTCATCTGCCCGACGCGGTGCTGAAGGTCGCCATGAAGGTCAAAGGCGAGCAGGCGCTGCTGGTCAGCGATGCCGTCCATTTCAGCGGTATGCCGGCTGGCTCGTATGAGTCGCATATCGGCGGCAAGGTCGTGCTGACTCCGCAGGGACGACTGCAAATGGCGGATCAGCCGCACCTGCTGGCCGGTTCCGTGAAGATGCTGCTGAGCGGCGTGCATCACCTCTTGAGCCATGGGCTGTGCAGCCTGGGGGAAGCGTGGGACATGGCTTCCGTGCGGCCGGCGCTGCGCATGGGGCTGCCCGTGGCCGCAGGGCTTACGGTCGGCGCTCCTGCAGATCTGCTGCTCGTAGGGCAGAACGGGGAGGCAGAGCTGCGTATCGCCGGTGTGTACAAGAACGGGGAGCGTGTCGGTCCATGACCAGCGTGATGCCAAGTACGACACCGCACGTGAACAGCGAGGTTAACCATCGCTGGATGGTGCTGCTCATCGTCAACCTCGGGACGTTCATGTCCACGCTTGATGTCGGTATTGTCAATGTTTGCCTGCCGACATTGGCGGCAGAATTCGCCAAGCCTTTGGCGCACATCCAATGGCTCGCTTCGAGCTATCTATTGACGATGGCGGCTTTGCTGCCTTTTTTGGGCAAGCTCTCCGACCGCTGGAAGCGCAGCCACATCTATAGCGCCGGCTTCATCGTGTTCGCGCTGGGCTCCCTGTGCGTCGCGCTATCGCATGGAATCGTCATGATGATCATCTCGCGCTGTGTGCAGGGCTTGGGGGCGGCGATGATCATGGCCAACAGCCAAGCGATGGTGCGTCAGGTGTTTCCCGACCATGAGCGGGGCAGAGCGCTCGGCCTCAATGCCGTTGTCGTCTCGCTCGGCACGCTGATGGGGCCGGCGATCGGCGGCTTCGTGCTGGCGTGGGTTGGCTGGCCGTGGCTGTTTTGGATTAACGTGCCGATCGGGCTCGCCGCATTCGGCCTCGGGTTGAAATATTTCCCCCGTGCAAGCGCGCATTCGGCTCGGGGCTCTTTGGATCTTCCCGGCTCTGCGCTGTTGGCTGGCGGGACGGTATTGCTGATGCTTGCGACCGGCAGCTCCGGAGACGCAGCCGCTGCTGGCATGCCGCTGGCCACATGGGCCGCTTTGGCGGGAGGCATCGCTTTACTGGTCGTGTTCGGGTTGTATGAACGGCGTATCCAGAACGGGATTCTCGACCGAGCACTCATTCGTTTAAGGCCGGTCTGGGCCGGCAATCTGAGCTCGTTCTTTATCAATATGGCGCTGACCGCTTCGTTGATCGCCCTGACCTTCTACATGCAGGGGCCGCTCAGCCTCACGGTCGTCGCCTCCGGCGGCTTCCTCATGATCCAGCCGCTGCTGGTGGGCATTGTCGCTCCGTTCAGCGGCTGGTTTCGCGACAAGTATGGGGGGGCGCTGCCGATCGTTGGCGGCGCTACGCTGTGCGCCGCCTCCATGCTGTTGATCCTATGCGCCCCGCATGTCACCGCACTGACTATCGCCCTGCAGTTGGCAATTTTCGGCATCGGGAATGGCTTGTTCCACGCCACCAATAATGCCGAGATCATGGGCGCAGTGCCGGGGAGCCAGGCGAGCTTGGCCGGCAGCTTGCTGGCGATGGTCCGCTACCTCGGACAGATCGCCGGCATCGGCCTCTGCGCGCTGCTGCTCGGGCGCATGAATGTCAGTGTTCAGGCTGCGGTTGATCACGGCGTCGAGCTGCGCATCCTGTTTGGCATTCTACTGGCCGGCTGCGCTTGTGCGGCGGTCACGGCGTACCGGGTGAAAGTGGTACGCTGATCCGTACGCGCCCTTGGGTGGAGTGAGCAAGAGCCGGCTGGCGCCTCTTAAGCGGGATCTTCGCTTAGAGGTGTTGCGCCTCCCAAGCGATTTTGCAGGAACGGAATAGGGGTGGATCGCAGGATCGTCGTTAGTCTTGCCGTTACGCTGGGTTTATGGAAAGCAGTTAGTTTGGTGGCAGTGCCGTGTTTGCGGAAAGCAGCTAGTTGACGCACAGCAAGGAGCTAAGCGGTTACACCCGCCTAGCTCCTTTTCATCTCGCCAATTGGATTTTGCCCAATTGTTGATATCGCCTACGTAGTCGGAAAAAACGGTTAGAGCCCGCTTTTGAAGCTTGGTGGAAGAAAATGGCGCGTCTAATTGGGTGAAAACGGACTATAGGAGGACGTCTTGGCTGCGCCAAATAGGTAAAATCGGAGTACGACTGCGTCAAGCGCACCGGGCACGCGTCTATTTTCAGAATTCCTTCTACCTTGTCTACCATATTTATGTATAATAGGAAAGGGGATATTTTCCAGAAACTAGAGAGGGAGAGAGTTATTTGAAATTAAATAATCGGTATGCAGTATCCGCCTTACTGACATTTGCGCTATTTGCGGGGAACGGGCAAGTGTTCGCAGACCAAGCCTCGAACGGCGGGGGCACTGAGCGTGTTTCCCATTGGCAAACGAAAGAACTGGATGGTGAGGTCTATGTGAAGGCTTCCGATGTTGTCCAAACATTAGGAGGCAGCGGGTCGTACCGGGCTGATCTGAACGACTATGCTTATTCGGCGGGATCACGAGTCACTGACGTCGTGAAGAAGGTTTCTCCATCCATCGTAGGAATTATTGGCAAGCCATCGAACGGAAGTCAAGCCTATGCGGACAACCGGTTTAATTTAGCGCATGGCACTGGAATAATTGTTCAATCCGACGGACTTATAATAACCAATGCCCATGTGGTCGAAGACATGAAGCAAATCATCGTGGTGACCTCGGACGGGAAGCAATATGCGGGAACGACGATGCAATTGGATGAAGAGAGTGATTTGGCGCTGGTGCGCATTGATGCCACGAATTTAACGGCAGCTACTTTTGCCAAGAGCAGTGATGTGGAGGTCGGTCAACCGGTTGTCGCGATCGGGACGCCGATGTCGTTTGCCCTGCGCAATTCGGTGACCTATGGCGTGATTAGCGGGACCGACCGCTCCCTGCACGCAACCTACCGGTTGCTGCAAACCGATGCAGCCATCAATCCGGGCAACAGCGGCGGCGCTTTGGTGAATTTGCAGGGGGAGGTAGTCGGCATCAATTCGTTGAAGCTGTCAGCAACAGGCGTCGACGGGCTTGGCTTTGCGATACCTTCTGACACGGTGCAGTACGTTCTGAATCAGTTTTTGAAGTATGGGAAAGTGAAGCGTCCTGCTCTGGGCCTCGAAGTGGAGGAAAGCTGGGCCGCTGTGGTCGGCCTTCCAACGGACGAGCCGCTTAAGGTTTCACGGGTTGATCCGAATACAGCTGCGGCCGCGGCGGGCATACAAGAAGGCGATGTCCTGTACTCCGTCGATAATTCCAACGTGAAAACACTTGTTGATTTGAACGAGCTTTTGAAACAATACGTACCTGGAGATAAGGTGACTTTGACCCTGCAATCCAATGGTGACATTGTGCAAAAAGAAATCACATTGCTCGATGCTGCTCAATCCCAATAATAGCGGAAGGTGACAAATGATTAAACGACGCCATATATACCTAATATTATTAGCAATGATGCTAATCACAATGCAACCGCTCAGCGCATTGGCGGATACGCAAACGAAAGATCAATCCGTACATATCCAATTGAAGCTTGGCGAAGATCATATTATGATTAACGATCAAACCGTGACGGTTGAGACGCCTTATACGAACAACGGAGTGACACTTGTTCCTTTGCGAGTCATTACATCGGCGTTCGGCGCGGCTTTAAGCTGGGCATCGGAAACACAAACGGTCGGACTCACGTATAACGGCACCGTGATTTCTCTGAAAATCGGCAGCACGACAGCAACGGTCAATGGCAAAGATGAACAGATTGAGGTTGCGCCTGAGTTGAAAAATGGGACGACGATGGTGCCGCTTCGCTTCATTTCCGAGAAATTCGGAGCCCATGTACAGTTCGATGAAACGACTTCTACGATTTCGATTTCCAGCACGCGTGCAACAGGCTCGAGTGCACAAGGCATTGATTCGGATTTGGGCAAGACGCATATCGGCAATAGCTACTACGGCTGGTCATTGAAATATCCGACAGGTCTCGTGAAGGATTATCAAAGCTTTAAAGAAGATTATGTTTCATTCGACGATGCGAATGGAGAGTACAGCATTGGCGTATCTGTGAAATCCGATATGACCGAAAATATGTCGGAAGATGCTTTGCTGGACTTGCTGGTCGATCAAACGGATGATGAGCCCATTTTGGAGAAAAAATATGTGGCGGATCGTGCACTTCCTTACGCGCTGCTGAAATCCAAGTACAACGAGGAGCTTTATGAATATCGCGCCTATCAACGCGGGGATAAAGTATATATCGTTACATTTACGATTAACAAGGCAGAGAACGATAAAGTCGCAGCTAAGCATAATGCTTACCAGGACTTGCTAAACAGTTTTCAAATATCCTTCGATCCGAAGGATACATCGTTGAAAGACCTTTCATCCGTGAAGGACGGAATGCGCACGTATACGGATGAAACATACGGGATTACGCTCAAAATCCCGGCTGAATGGTCGAAATCCGGCAGTAATAGCGAGTACATTACGTTTACGGATCCGAAGAAACAGAGAAGCATCAGCTATAAAGTGACTTCAAAATCGGACAGCGATACGCTGCAAAAGTGGTCTGACCGTGACGGCAACAATTATTCGCAGTTATACGCTGCCGCTTACAGGAAGATGGATGCCACCCGAAGTCTTACGATTGACGGGAATCCGGCGCTTGTGACGCGGACGTCGAATACGTTCGACAACCGTACCTGGGATTCAACCGAGAATGTGCATCTCATTAAAGGTGCTTATAAGTATTATATTGTGATTGATTTCACCAATAAAGACGATCTTTCCGAAAGCTTTATTCAATCCACGTTGCAATCCGTGAAAATCGGCAAAACTTCCGCTTCGATCGGGACGATCCAAGACAGTTCGGAAAACCTGGACCGTTCAAAGGCGAGCGAAGTGAAAAATAAGAACTATAATTACAAAATTACGATTCCTGATTACTGGAAGCTGAATGCATCCAAAAGCAAAAATGGTACGCTGGAATATGCATTTGGGAGGGGGCATTTCCTATTTCTCATTGACGATTCGGAAACATCGGGTATAACGACCCAAGAGATGGTTGATCAGGTTAAGCAAAAACTTACTTCCGAATTCGGCATTTCAGATCTCAAAGAGACCTCCAACCGGACGGAAACCGTGAATGGGGCGCAAGCGATCTGGAAAGAGTGGGAGTTTAAAAATGTTGTATCGACCCTTTGTATTTTCAAAAAAGGAAACACCTCATATATCTTTGTTGTCAATTACCCGAAAGCCATCCAAACGGACTTCTTGCAAAAGCAAATCACAGATACCATCAAATCTTTTCAAACAACCAACTGATGAATGAACACGAGCCGGAGCCTTCTCCGGCTTTTTTTGTTTACAAGACTAAGAATGGCTGCAGCAAACAAAAATAGTGTCAACAGGAATCATGACGGAATGACATTTTGATTTGATTGAAGGTGTAAGCGCTTTTGCTTTACGATAAGAACATATTCAAATCATGATTCCTTCATGGGAGGTTATCCTAATGGATACAGTAGCAACAAAACAAGCATCCTCCGGTGGTGCTAGAGTAAGGGTACAGCGCTTCGGGCGCTTCTTGAGCGGCATGGTGATGCCGAATATCGGAGCTTTTATCGCTTGGGGGCTCATCACCGCATTATTCATTCCGACGGGCTGGATTCCGAACGAATATTTGGCGAAGCTCGTCGGTCCGATGATCACGTATCTGCTGCCTTTGCTGATCGGGTATACCGGCGGAACGATGATTCATGGTACGCGCGGCGGTGTAATCGGCGCTGTGACAACGATGGGGGTTGTCATCGGTACCGACATCCCGATGTTCATGGGCGCGATGATCGTCGGTCCATTTGCAGCCTGGGTATTGAAGCAATTCGATAGATCGATCGAGGGCAAAATCAAATCCGGCTTTGAGATGCTGGTTAACAACTTCTCGTCCGGTATCATCGGTGCGATTCTGGCGATTCTCGCTTACACGGTTGTCGGCCCTGCCGTTCAAGTCGTGAGTAAAGCGTTGGCAGGCGGCGTTCAATTCCTGGTGAATGCGGGTTTGCTGCCGCTGGCAAACATTCTGATTGAGCCAGGTAAAGTGTTGTTCTTGAACAACGCTATCAATCACGGCGTACTGAGCCCGATCGCACTGGATCAAGCATCCAAGACCGGGAAGTCCATTCTGTTCATGCTGGAATCGAACCCAGGTCCAGGCCTTGGCATCTTGCTCGCATACTGGCTTGTAGGACGTGGTTCCGCGAAATTGTCCGCACCAGGTGCGGCAATCATTCACTTCTTCGGCGGTATTCACGAAATTTATTTCCCGTACATCCTCATGAATCCACGTTTGATTCTGGCGGTCATTGCGGGTGGCGTAACCGGTACATTCACATTCTCGATGTTCCATGCAGGTCTGGTGGCTCCGCCATCTCCTGGTAGTATCTTCGCTTATATCGCGATGGCGCCTAAGGGCGGAATGCTTTCCATCTTCACGGGGGTCATCTCCGGGGCGGTTGTGTCGTTCCTTGTAGCAGCACTTCTGCTGAAAACAGGCAAGCAATCTGAAGAAGAGGAAGATATTGAGCAAGCAGCAGCAAAAATGAAAGAAATGAAAGCAGCCGGCAACACGCCAGCAGCAGCTGCGGCAACTGCAGCAACTGCGACTGCAGCAGCGGAAACAGCAACGGCAACGGTACCTGTCGAAGGTCAGAAAGCGGCAGCCGATGTGCGCAAAATCGTGTTCTCTTGCGACGCAGGTATGGGATCCAGCGCGATGGGCGCATCCATTCTGCGTAAGAAGATGAAAGAAGCCGGTGTTGGTGTCACCGTAGTCAACACTGCGATTAGCGAAATTCCTGCGGATGCCGACATCGTGGTGACGCACAAGTCTTTGACAGACCGGGCACGGAATCAAGCCCCGCAAGCGGAGCATATCTCGATCGACAATTTCATGAAAAGTCCAGAGTATGAAGCCCTTGTTAAACGATTAAGTTAATATACCTGAACTAACGCTGGCAATCATGCCGGCGTTATGTCCATTTCAGTAAGAGGTGCATGGACATGAAACTTTCCCATCGACACCGTCAAATTCTAGATCTGCTCTTGACCCGGAGCGATGAGGTGACAGCAGGAGAAATTGCTGCGGAAATTAACGTAAGCACGAGAACTGTTCACAGAGAGCTTTCTGAGCTGGAAACCGCGATCACAGGATCCGGATTGACGTTGCAAAAAAAATCGGGTAAAGGCATCCTGCTGCAGGCTGCGCCCGACAAATTGGAGGCTTTCAAACAAACCCTGCTGGTCGCTTCGGCCGTTGAATATTCCGCTCAGGATCGCAAGTTATTTATTGTTTGCACCTTGCTGCAAGAGAGCGAGCCGGTGAAGCTGTTCTCGCTCTCGCATGATCTGGGCGTAACCGTTCCGACGATTACGAACGATCTCGATGAACTGGAGAGCTGGATTCAGAAGTCGGATCTGATCCTGATCCGCAGGCGCGGCTATGGTGTCGGATTAAGCGGCTCCGAAGCCAATATGCGCAGAATGATTTCGCGCTTGGCGCGCAATTACTTGGACGAATCCGATTTGTTCGGCAGAATGGAGCATGTGCATTCGCCCGTCACGAGGAAGCTGCTGGAGCTGATCGGCAAACCGCACTTTGCCAAGGTGGAAGAAGCGCTCTGGCAGGCTGAGGATGACAGGCTGCACGCTTTGTCAGAAAGCGACTATACGTATTTGCTCATTCATATTTCTATCGCCGTCTCCAGAGTGCAGCAGGGCAGAGCCATTGAACTGCAAGCGGAGAAGCAATCGAACCGCCAGAGCGAGCTGCTTGCACATGTGATCAGCTGCTTGTCCAATGCGATCGGCATGGAGTTCTCCACGGCGGAGGTTGCTTACCTCGCGCAGCTGCTGGAGCCCGGCGATGCTTCGCATCCGAACCAATTGCTTCCGCAAGAGAAGTTGAGTTATATGGAAATTGTCTGGAAGATGGTGCGGAATATGGAAGCGCGGAGCGGTGTGAATTACACTGCCGACCGCTCACTGCGCGACGGCTTGCTGAGCCATCTCGAATCCGCGCTGAAGCGGCTGCGGGCCGGGGCGACGATTCGCAATCCGCTGCTCACGCAAATCCGGAAAGATTATGAAGCTTTATTTGAAGGAATTCGTGAAGCGGTGAATGAAACCATTAGCGATGTGGCTATTCCTGACGAGGAAGTCGGCTATCT
>Ga0209566_100435_pt1 | contig 31183 bp, 21 predicted proteins | sample Araplavi_mTSA_r2_2_FD_184287 | JGI IMG/M metagenome (GOLD analysis project Ga0209566, IMG submission 184287) | Arabidopsis root microbial communities from North Carolina, USA - plate scrape CL_Cvi_mTSA_r2 (SPAdes) (version 2) | ecosystem: Host-associated > Plants > Roots > Endosphere | place...
AGGCTCGGGGTGGAAGCATGGCAACATGTGCAGCTGACGAGTACTAATCGGTCGAGGGCTTATCCTACTGTTCCTTTCGAGGAACAAACGGCAAGCCGCACAGGCAAGAGCATTTCTAAACGCATCTTCGTTTCGCATCCGGTTTTCAGGGCGCAAGCTCTGTGAACATAAGCTCTCATAGCTCAGTAGGTAGAGTGCATCCATGGTAAGGATGAGGTCACCGGTTCGATCCCGGTTGAGAGCTCCAGCTTTTATGGCCCGTTGGTCAAGCGGTTAAGACACCTCCCTTTCACGGAGGTAACGGGGGTTCGATTCCCCCACGGGTCACCATACATACGGAGGCTTAGCTCAGCCGGGAGAGCATCTGCCTTACAAGCAGAGGGTCGGGGGTTCGATCCCCTCAGCCTCCACCATCCATTATCTTATCCGTTGGGGATTAGCCAAGCGGTAAGGCAACGGACTTTGACTCCGTCACTCCTAGGTTCGAATCCTAGATCCCCAGCCATTTGGTTTTTTACAGCCGGCTAGACAGCGGTCATCTGCGCGTATGGCGGAATTGGCAGACGCACCAGACTTAGGATCTGGCGGGCAACCGTGGGGGTTCAAGTCCCTCTACGCGCACCAACTTAATACTATCCACGAAGTCCCTTATCCGATAAGGGATTTTTTATTTGTATTTAACAAAGGCACCCTGCATTCCTTATGGATATGCAGGGTACCTTTGATTGAGCCTAATTTAATGATATTAATCCAGTTACGCTCAATACGTCATGGATGGCGCATGCTGCTCCGGTGATGCTGCCTCTGTATACGTTTTTTGGCACATCATATTCGAGATGCGCGGGATATACACCATCTCGCCAGCCTTTAGTGCGTTCGGGTTGGACAGCTGAGGATTGGCTTCTTCTAAGATTGCGTGAGGCATATTGTATTTGTGGCCGATCGATGCCAACGTCTCGCCATGCATGGCTTGATGCTGGGCAAAAATCATATCGTCCGTCTGGCCGTCCCTAAAGAAGGGAAAAAAGAACGGGGAAAAGAAGAAAAAAGGAAACAGCACACGGTTAGGGAAAAAAGGGTGGGGAAAGGGTCTAAAAAAGGGACGACCAAATCCGCCGAAGCCTCCGCCAGGAAAAAACGCACGTTCCATCATATTACCTCCGTTTTTAAGTAGTCATTCGTCTATATAAGGTATTACGGCGGGCTCAATCGGTTACAAGTCGATTAAAAATTCAATTGAACAAAGACGCGTCATAGCGCTCACCGGCGCACAATGCGATGAAATGAAAAAGAGCCGTCGGGTTCCCGAGGGCTCTTTTGGTTCGAACGATGATGACATTTACCGTGTAAAAATCAATTTCCCAAAGTATTGGCTTCGGTGGAAGTCGGGTACCACCTCGGGAATGTCGTTCCATGCCGCATAGTGGGGGCGCGACGTGAGATCCCCGCATTTATAAAAGTTGCCTCGCATCTCCATTCGTGATGCCGGGGCGAATCCGGGAAACCAATCGGCGAGCACCGCAAACGGAATCCGGAACGTCAACTGCCAGTAGCGCTCGCCAAGCTCATCGATTAAGCCTTTATCGGCTTTGGCATCGAACAATGCGGGTTGAAGCCCCGGAGATCGATCTCTGTCCGTTCTGTCCGCGCCGATACCGAGCAGCATCGTGCCGGCTGCGTTGAACTCGAAGTTCAAATATCGAGGATCACGCTCCGGATGCGGCTGAAGGAAAAATTCGACGCAGCTGTCTTGATACACGGGCGAATTCGGTTCGGAGTGAACGGCGACAGGCTCAGCTTCTTGAACGCGAAAGCGGACATGGATCGCCTCGTCCGTAAAATATAGGCGGACTTCAGTTCGAGGCCGGTAGGGATCTTCGACTTGTTCCCATAAGTAATGCGATATTGCGAGTGAAGGAAGGGAAGTCCATTCCGATTCGTTCAGCGACCTGGCGCTATATGTAACCGAGTATTCGTTAGCCATCTCCTATAACTCCTTTTCCACGATTTGCCTTGCCAATGAATTCAGTGTACCTCGGACCCGGTTGGCGTTCAATTGAAAATCACATGGAATAAAGCGGTTTCTATCGCGTAATACGCCAGCTAGCCTGTATAATAGACGGCATGGCAGAATCAGGGATCCAATCAAGAGGTGAAATATGAACCTTTCAAACCGCAATAACAAGCAAAGCAGACCTTATGGCGTCATGATCCGGCGTTATTTGCTTCCCGAATGGCGGTCGCTCTCCTGGCTGGGGGTGCTGTTGTTCTCGTCCATCGCGCTGCAGTTGGTCAATCCGCAAATCATCCGCTACTTTATCGATACCGCCCAAGGACAAGGCAGCCTGACGCCGCTTTATTATGCCGGGGCATTGTTCATCGGCTTCTCCCTGCTGCAGCAAGGGGTGTCTGTGGTGGCAGCTTACTTCAGCGAAAATCTCGGCTGGAAAACGACCAATAAGCTGCGCGTAGATCTGGCGGCACACTGTCTGTCGCTCGACATGTCGTTCCATAAGAAACATACGTCCGGCTCGCTGATTGAGCGAGTGGACGGAGACGTGAACGCGCTGGCGCAATTTTTCTCCAGCTTCATGATTAACCTGGCAGGCAACGGGCTGCTGACGCTCGGAATCCTGGTGCTGCTCTTCCGGGAAAATGTGTGGATCGGCGTCGTTATGGCAGTGTTCGTCGCGGGCAGCTTCTGGGCGATTCAACGCATTCGCGAGTTTGCGGTGCCGGTATGGACACGCTGGCGCCAGGTGAATGCCGAGTATTACGGCTTTATCGGCGAACAGCTGGAAGGAACCGAGGATACGCGTGCCAACGGCGCGGTCGGCTTCGCCATGAACCGGTTCTATGAGATGACTCGCCGCATGCTTCCGATGCGCGTGCGGGCGTTCCTGGGGTACTTCCTCATGTGGAGTACGACGATCCTCGTATTCGCGCTGGGCAACGCGGCGGCCTTCATCGTCTGCGCGATATTATGGAAGCGGGGAGAGCTTACGATCGGTTCCGCTTACCTTGTCTTTTATTATACGGAACTGCTCGCCAAGCCGATCGAGAGAATCCGCACGCAGCTCGAGGACCTGCAGAAAGCCGACGCCAGCCTTGTGCGCATCGGCGAGCTGCTCGCTACCCGTTCGGCCGTCAGTGACGGACCTGGCGCTACGTTGCCGCCTGGACCTGTCGAAGTCCAGCTGCGCAACGTAACCTTCGCCTACGAGGAAGGCGATCAGGCGACGCTGCAGGATGTGAATATCAGCCTGAAGGCCGGACAGACGCTCGGGCTGTTGGGACGGACAGGGAGCGGCAAGACGACGCTTGCGCGGCTGCTGCTGCGATTTTACGACCCGCAGGAGGGAGCCATCTCCCTGTCCGGTACCGACATTCGCAACTTTAAGCTGGCCGAGCTCCGCTCCCATGTAGCGATGGTGACGCAAAATATCGAGATATTGGCAGGGACGGTCAGGGACAATCTGACGCTTTTCGACGAGCGCATTCCGGATGCGCGTATCTTGGAGGTGCTCGACGAGCTCGGTTTGGACGGCTGGTATACGGGACTTCCCGAGGGGCTGGATACGTACCTCTCCTCCGGCGGCGCCGGATTGTCCGCGGGTGAAGGACAGCTGCTTGCCTTTGCGCGCGTATTCCTGACCGACCCGCGACTCGTCATTCTGGACGAAGCTTCGTCCAGGCTCGATCCGCTCACCGAGCACCGGATCGAAGCGGCGGTCGGCCGGCTGCTGGAAAACCGGACCTGCATCATTATCGCGCATCGGCTTGCGACGATTCAGCGTGCGGACGATATCGCCATCCTGGAGCAGGGCAGGGTCGTGGAGCACGGCAGGCGCGAACAGCTCGCGCGCGATCCGGACTCGCGCTTCAGCCGGATGCTGTCCGTCGGCATGGAGGAGGTGCTCGTATGAAGACAAGCACGTTTTTCTGGCGGATATTGGGCTACCGGCCCGGACTCTACGTGCTCAACTTATTGGCTTGGACGCTCATTCACATGGCGCCGCTCGTGCCTGGGCTGTTGACCAAAGCCTTTTTCGACCATCTCGAAGGCACGCATCCTTTTCCCTACGGCGCAGGCGCTATCGCCGCGCTGCTCGTGGCAGCCGCGTTGGCGCGGATCGCGCTGATCTACTGCGGCTTCCTGACCGACGTCGCCTTTCGCTTCCGCATTGCGGCGCTGCTCAGGCGGAATTTGCTGGCCCACGTGTTAAGAGCGCCCGGAGCGCGGGCCATACCCGGTTCGCCGGGCGAGGCGATCAGCAACTTCAGGGACGACGTCGAGCAGGCCGAGGAGGCAACGAGCTGGTCGGTGGATACGCTGGGGCTCATCGGCTTCGTCGTCGCGGCCAGCTGGATCCTGCTGTCGATCGACGCGCAATTGACCGTGCTCGTATTCGTGCCGCTGATTCTGGTCGTCACGGCAGCGCAGATCGCCACGGCGCGCATTCGCAAATACAGGGCCGCTAGCCGCGAGTCTACGGCGCAGGTGACCGGCGCGATCAGCGAGATGTTCAGCAGCGTGCTGGCCATCCAAGTGGCCGGCGCCGAGAAGCGGGTTGTCGAGCGATTCGCAAAGCTTGGCGAGAGCAGGCGGCAGTCCATGATCAAGGACAAGCTGCTGACGGAGACGCTGTCCTCGGTGTTCAACAACTCCGTCAATCTGGGGACCGGGATCATTCTGCTGCTGGCCGGCATCAAGATGCGGGACGGCAGCTTTACGATCGGCGATTTCTCGCTGTTTGTCTACTACCTGACCTTCGTGACGCAGCTGATCTCCAACGTGGGCAACTTCATGACCTACTACAAGCAGATGACCGTCAGCTTCGGTCGCCTGAAGGATATGCTGCGCGGCGCATCGCCTGCGCTGCTCGTACAGAAGGCGTATATCGGTCTCGGCAAAAAGGGAGAGCGGAGGAAGGCGGCGAACGGCGAGGAATTCCCGGATGGAAGAGCGGGAGGTCATGCGCAGGAAGATGAAGCTTCCCTCGTACCTGTCGTGCGGGCGGAGCCGCTGCGCGAATTGTCGGCAGGCGGGTTGACCTATCGCTATCCGGAGACCGGCAGAGGGATCGAAGACGTCGATCTGACGCTGCCCCGCGGCTCCTTCACCGTCGTCACGGGCATGGTCGGCTCAGGCAAGACGACGCTGCTGCGCACGCTGCTCGGCCTGCTGCCCGCGGACAGCGGCACGATCCGATGGAACGGCGAGCCGGTCGCGGCGCCCGCCGACTTCTTCGTGCCGCCGCAGAGCGCGTATACGGCGCAAATCCCAAGGCTGTACAGCGCCACGCTGAGGGACAACATCCTGCTCGGCGCGCAGTCCTCCCCCGAGGATCTGGCCCGCGCCTTGCACACGGCCGTGCTTGAGGAAGATATCGCCGGGCTTAAGGATGGTCTCGAGACGACCGTCGGCCCGCGCGGCGTCAAGCTGTCCGGCGGTCAGGCGCAGCGCACGGCCGCGGCTCGAATGCTGGCGCGGGACGCACAGCTGTACGTCTTCGACGACTTGTCCTCCGCGCTCGACGTAGAGACCGAGCGCAGACTGTGGGAGCGTCTGTTCGAAGCGAAGGGCGGCGCGACCTGCCTTGTCGTTTCCCATCGCAAAGCCGCCTTGTCCCGTGCCGACCGGATCGTGCTGTTGAGCGAGGGCAGGATCGAAGCGCAGGGGACGGCCAAAGAGTTGCTCGCCTCGAATGAGAGCTTCCGCAAGCTGTGGCAAGTTGAAGATCATGAAGAGGAACGAGTAAAATAAGCAGAGACTAGGCCGGTTTTCGGCTAAAAATAAAGCGTCAGCGTCATCGGCAAGGTCCAGCCCAGCGAGGAGGATCGATATGGAAAACAAAGAGCGCTTCACCGATCGCGTGGATACGTATGTGAAGTACAGACCAAGCTACCCCTCGGCGGCTATCGATTATCTATATGGCGAAGCGGGCTTAAAGCCGGAGTCTCAGGTCGCGGATATCGGCGCAGGCACCGGTATCTTCTCGCGGCTGCTGCTTGAGAGAGGGACTTCTGTCATCGCGGTCGAGCCGAACCGTGCGATGCGCGAGGAAGCGGAGCGAGCGCTCGGCGGCTATCCGGGCTTCCGGGCAGTGAACGGGGCGGCGGAGCAAACAGGGCTGCCGGACGTTTCCGTCGATTTTATCGTCTCCGCCCAAGCGTTCCACTGGTTCGATCAGACGGCGGCGAAACGGGAGTTCCATCGCCTGTTGCGACCGGCAGGAAAGGCGGCGCTCATTTGGAACACGCGGCTCACCAGCGGCTCGCCTTTCCTGGAAGCGTACGAAGCGCTGCTGCTGCGTCTGGGGACCGACTATGCGAAGGTGAACCATCGAAATATTACGCCGGAGCAGCTCGCCGCCTTTTTCGAGCCGGGGACGAAGCGCGAGGCGCGGTTTCCCAATCGCCAGCTGTTCGACTTCGACGGCTTGAGCGGGCGGCTGCGTTCTTCGTCGTATACCCCCGTACCGGGTCATCCGAATTACGAACCGATGATGAGCGAGCTTCGCGACATCTTTGAGCGATATCAGCAAGACGGGCGCGTGTCCTTCGACTATGAGACGGAGATTTATTGGGGCTCGGTATAGGCAAGTCGGACCTACGAATGCAGGCGCGCCGCGGATTGCGCGAGCGCCCTGTGGTTCGCCGACGAGCTTTGACGCGCACAAAGCAACCTTTTTGAATGAATTTCGGATTTTTTTGATTTTCCGCTTGCATTTGTCTTGGGGATTTGCTAATATAAAAAAGTCGCTTTTGGGGGGAAAACGCTAACGACAACGACGAAGCAATTCGCCCCCGGACTGACCATCATACGCGGAAATAGCTCAGTGGTAGAGCATCTCGTTGCCAACGAGAAGGTCGCGGGTTCGAATCCCGTTTTCCGCTCCATCATATGCGCCCTTAGCTCAGCTGGATAGAGCGTCAGACTACGAATCTGAAGGCCGGGAGTTCGAATCTCTCAGGGCGCGCCATTTTCTCCATATTGTCGGGACGTAGCTCAGCTTGGTAGAGCACCTGGTTTGGGACCAGGGGGTCGCATGTTCGAATCGTGTCGTCCCGACCATTTGTTGCGCGGGTGTAGTTCAATGGTAGAACCTCAGCCTTCCAAGCTGATGGCGTGGGTTCGATTCCCATCACCCGCTCCAACATCCATTTGCAAGCACCGGCCTTGCCAACAAGGCTTTTTATTTTGACTACATATGCGGAAATAGCTCAGTGGTAGAGCATCTCGTTGCCAACGAGAAGGTCGCGGGTTCGAATCCCGTTTTCCGCTCCATAACGAACCTCGCATCCGCCACGATGGCGGATTTTTTGTTTTTATACGGCATGGCTATGGCCTAAGCATAGCGAACCTGGAACCCCTCTAAAGTAACACGCATGAAAACTCCAAGGGCAATTAAAAAGAGACGGGCCGCGAAGAACGCGATCGTCTCTTTTTTGCCGCTTCAGTAAAACCGCTCGATCGTGAAGTTGGGGAAGTCCCCGCGGAATATGCCGTAGTTGTACTCGAGCGGCGTATTGTCCGTCAGATAGGTGATCGTCTGCACCTCGAAGCAGGGCGAGCCCTCGGGAATGTTCAACAGCTTCGCGACCTGCTTGTCCGCGAGGACAGGCTTCAGCTTCTCCACGGAGCGATGGATCTGAAGCTGATACCGACTCTGGATGAGGGAAAACAATGAGCCTTCGTCGTGATTCAGCGCGAGCCCCGGCGCCAGACTCCAGGGGATGTAGGAGGTCTCGTAGATCAATGGCTCGTTGTCCGCGAATCGCAGGCGTACGAGCTTGGTGACCGGCGATTCGAGCGGAATGCCGAGCACGCCGGCGAGCGGGGAATCCGCGGGCACGACGACCGCCTCGAGCACCTTGTTGCTCGGCTTTTTGCCCTGGGCGCTGATATCCTCGGAAAAGCTGCGGGTCGCGAGCAGCTGCAGCTCCTTGCGCTTGACGAATGTCCCGCTGCCCTGTATCCGCTCCAGAATGCCCTCTCGCTCCAGCTCTTGAAGCGCGTATCGTACGGTCGTGCGGCTCACTTGATATTGATCGCACAGCTCCGACTCTGTTGGCAATCGGTCCCCTACCTTGTACTCCTCGGATTGAATTTGAAGCAGCAGCTTCTCCTTCAACATCGCGTAAAGGGGATTATGTTGTTTCTTTGTCATTACAAATTACCTCCAGTAAGTGCAACTGCCAACATTCATCATTATAAATGTAATCGTCATATTTGTGAATCGAATCCTCATATCCGTGAAAATTCGCTATTTATCCGCTATTTTTATGACGAAGACAATGCTTGCCTATCTTCTGCGCTGTTCAAACCATACAAAAATATTTTTGATGATTGACAAAGGTAATAACAAATAATAACATGAACTTAATTCATTATTACCATTAATGGATAAGGAGATGATGAAGGTACGAATTAACTGACTGTGAAAAGGCTGGAAGAACATCCGATGATTGCGTGGGCAACGGGCTAAGCCGCAAAGCCTCGGGTCGCGTTGGAATGCTTCCGCTACAAGCGAGCAACATGAAAAAGAAAGCGCTGTCAGTCAGCGCGTTGCATCATCCGAACGAACATCACACAGGGAGGTCATCCGTTTTGTCGAACAAACATTCCTGGCCCAAGTGGGCCACACCGGTCCTGCTATCCGCCGCCATGCTGTCCGCGTGCGGCGTGACGCCGTTGGCCAAGTCCGACGCGTCTCCGGCAGGTTCGGCCTCGTCGTCGGCCCAAGCGGGCACAGCGCAAGCGGAGATGGACTGGTCCAAGCTCGGCGACGGCTCGCAGAAGGGCAAGAAAATAACGGTGCTTATGGTCGATACGGACGGACGCGTCTCCCAAATGGTGAAAAAATTCACCGAGGAGACCGGCATCGAGGTCAACTTCATGGGCGTCGACTACAACTCGCTGTTCGGCAAAATCACGACGGCTTCGTTATCCAATTCTTCCGACATCGACGTCATCGAGATGGATACGATTTGGGGCGGCCAATTCTACGAAGGCAAGATCGCCACGGACCTGACGAACGTGCTGCCGAAAGAGACGCTGGCGAACTACACGCAATCCTCGGTCGATTCGGTCATCTACAACAGCCATGTGCTCGCCATCCCTTATTACTCCAGCAGCAAGCATCTGTATTGGAACAAGAAATTGCTCGCCGATGCCGGCTACGACGCGCCGCCCAAGACTTGGGACGAGTTCCGCGAGATGTCCAAGAAGCTGACCAAAAACGGCGTCTACGGCTCGGCATGGTCCTGGAAGCAGGCGGAATCGCTCAATATCGATTTCGATACGATCGTCGCGGCGTTCGGTGGCAAGCTGCTTGACGATCAAGGCAAGCTTCACGTCAATTCTCCCGAAGCCGTGCAGGCGCTCACGTATATGACTGATCTGCTGCACACCGACAAGACGGTCGATCCCTCGAGCCTCCAATGGACCGAGGATGACGTGAAGAACGCCTTTTCCGCAGGCAAGATCGCGATGATGATCAACTGGGAGGGGATGTATCCGGACCTGAACAATCCCGACATGTCGCAGGTAGTTAATCAATCCGACGTAGGCCTCATTCCCGGACAGGGCAGCGCCAAGTCGACAGCCGTGTCGGGCTCCGAAGGCATCGGCATCATGCAGAGCAGCAAGAACAAGCAGGCAGCGCTTGAGTTCGTCAAGTGGATCGGTGAAAAGGAGTTCCAGCTCGACAACTTCAAGGAAATGGGCATCTATCCTTCGCTGAAGAGCTTGTACGAGGATCCCGATATGATCGCCGCGGATTCCACGAAGACGCTGGGCAAGATCGTCGAGCAGTTCCAATACGGCTCCAATCGTCCGAATGCGCCGGGCTACGTCGAGTGGGCCGATATTCAATCGAACGAGATCTACAACGCCCTCGTGAAAAACAAAACGCCGCAGCAGGCGCTGGACGACGCGGCCGCCAAGATCGACCAGGCGATTCAGCGCGCGGCCAAATAGCAAGGGGGAGCAGAAGTGGCAGAGCCGAACGCGGCACCCAAGAGAAAACGAGCGAGATTCACGCCCGCCATGCGACACGACGCGCTGCTGGCCTATGTGCTGCTGGTGCCGACCATTTACATTCTGTTCCGCATCTTCATCGTGCCGATCTTCCAATCCTCGGTATGGAGCCTTTACAAGTACAACCTGATGGACGGATCGGACCCGAAGCCCGTGGGATTTGGCAACTATGCCGACATCTTTAAGCTGCAAGACTTCTGGACGTCGATGGGGAACACCGTGTACTTCACGGTTTTCTCCGTGGCGGCCGAGCTCGCGATCGGTTTTTTCGCCGCGCTGCTGCTGAACCACGCGTTCAAGGGCCGGCTGCTTTTCCGCGGGATGATCATGATCCCATGGGCGATGCTGACGCTCGTGAGCGGCCTGCTGTGGAACTGGATCTACCAGCCGGGCTACGGCGCGCTGACGGTCGTGCTGCACAACCTGCATCTGCTGCCGGATGCGTCTAACCCGCTATGGCTGTCCAGCTCGACGAAGGTCGTCACGTTCTCGGCGATCGCGGACATTTGGAAGATGACGCCGTTCATGACGCTGCTGCTGCTGGCCGGTCTGCAGAACATCCCGCATTCGCTGTACGAGGCGGCCGTGATCGACGGGGCGGGCTTCTGGAAAAAGCTTCGGCATATCACAGTGCCCCAGCTGCTGCCTACGGCGATCGTCGCGGTCATCCTGCGCATCATCGGTGCGTACCGGGTGTACGACATTCTCACGGTATTCACGGGCGACGCCAAAACCTCGACCTCGTATCTGACCTACAACTATGCCTTCCGCTATTTCTACCTCGGCAAGGCGTCGGCGATGGCCTGGGTATCGACGCTGCTCATCCTGATCCTTGTCATCGTCTACATGATCGTGCTGAAGCGCAACCAAGATTCCCACCTTTAAGGAGCCGAGCAACGTATGGAAACGACCAACCATGGCGCCGGCATCCGGCATTGGTTCACAAAGCCCCGGGACGGCGACCTGATGCCGCCGTTCTATCTGTGGCTCGGCATCGCCTTGCTCACGCTGTTCACGCTTGGGCCGTTCGTCTATCTCTTGACCAGCTCGCTCAGCCTGACGCGCGATCTGCTGTCCGGTCATCTGCTGCCGCACGCGCCGACCTGGCTCAATTATCGGCATCTGGTGGCGGGGACGGTCGGCAGCGATTTTTTCCACGCGCTGCGCAACAGCTTCACGGTGAGCGCCGCCACGACGGTGCTCACGATCGTCGTCGGCACGCTGGGCGGCTACGCGCTGGCGAGGCTTAAGTTCCCGCTGCGCGTCACGCTGCTGTTCGTCATTCTGGCGATGCAGCTGCTGCCCTCGATCAGCATCATCGTCCCGCTGTACGTCATGATGCGGGACGGCATCGACTTCAGCATCCCGTTCACCGGCATCGGCTGGCATACGCCGCCGCTGCTCGATACGAACGCGGCGCTGATCGCCGCCAATCTGTCCTTTTCCCTTCCGTATGCGGCGTGGCTGCTGTCGGGCTATCTGCAGGGCGTATCCAGGGAGCTAGAGGAGGCTGCCTACATCGACGGCTGCGGCAAGCTCGGTACGATGACCCGCATCCTTGTGCCGCTTGCGATGCCGGGCATCGCCGCGACCGCGATCTTCACGTTCTTGAACTGCTGGGACGAGTTCATCTATGCCAACGCGTTCACGCAGACCGTCGCCTCGAAGACGCTGCCGATCGTCGTGCGGGAGTTCATCGGCAAGCACAGCATCGACTGGGGCCTCATGACCGCGGGAGGCGTCGTCGCTTCGCTGCCGCCGGTGATTATCTCGCTCGTGCTCTACCGTTATATCGTGAGCGGCCTGTCGGCCGGGGGCGTCAAGGAATAACCCCGCCGGAAGGACCGTCCCCCAAGCGAGCGCAAGTCAGCCAGACGAAGGAGCGTAAACGTATGACCAGACAACATCTGAAGGTAGCCGTCATCGGCGGCGGTTCCTCTTATACGCCCGAATTGATCGACGGCATTCTGCGGTATCACGACGAATTCCCCGTCCGGGAGCTCGTGCTGGCGGATATCGAGCCGGGCGCGGAAAAGCTGGCGATCGTCGCGGATCTGGCTCGCCGCATGATCGCGCGCAGCGGCAAGGAGATCGCGCTAAGCACGACGCTGGACCGCCGGGAGGCGATCGCCGGGGCGGACTTCGTCACGACGCAGCTGCGAGTCGGCATGCTCGAGGCGAGGTCGCTCGACGAGAAAATCCCGCTGTCGCACGGCCTCATCGGCCAGGAGACGACGGGCGCGGGCGGCTTCGCCAAGGCGCTGCGCACCGTGCCGGTCATCCTGGACATCTGCCGGGACATGGAGGAGCTGGCGCCGGACGCTTTCCTCGTCAACTTCACCAATCCGGCGGGGCTCGTCACCGAAGCGGTGCTGAAGCACTCGCGCATCCGGACGATCGGGCTGTGCAATCTTCCGATCGACACCAGGATGCAGATCGCCGCGCTATACGGCGTCGAGCCGGAGCGGGTGTTCATCGAGATGGCGGGCATCAACCACCTGCATTGGACGACGCGCGTGCTGCTGGACGGCGAGGACGTCACGGATTCGTTCCTGAAGACGCTCGCTTCCGGACAGGGGCTGACGGCGAAAAACGTACCGGACCTGGAATGGGACGCGGCGTTCATCTCCTCGCTCGGCGCGCTGCCGTGCTCGTATCACCGCTACTACTATATGAAGAACGAGATGCTGGCCGAGCTGGCGTCCGCCCTCGTTCGCACGGGCAAAACGCGCGCGGACGAGGTGAAGGCGGTCGAAGCGGAGCTGTTCGACATCTACCGGAAGCCGGAGTTGACGGAGAAGCCGAAGCAGCTGGAGAAACGAGGCGGCGCCTACTACTCCGAGGCTGCGGTGCGTCTCATGAAGTCGATCTACGCGGACAAGGGCGACATCCAGGTCGTCAACGTGCGCAACGGCGGCATCGTCTCCTGCCTTCCAGACGATGCATCGATCGAGGTCAACTGCGTGATCAAGGCGGACGGCGCGCATCCGCTGCAGCTGAGGTCGCCGCTGTCGCCGCAGATCCAAGGGCTGCTGCGGATCGTCAAAGCGTACGAGGAGCTCACGATCGAGGCGGCGGTGCACGGCGACCGTCATGCCGCGCTGCAGGCGCTGACGCTGCATCCGCTCGTGGGAGACGCCGCGGTGGCGAAGGCGGTGCTCGCGGATCTGCTGGAGGCGAACGCCTCTTACCTGCCGCAGTTCGCGGCCTTGGCGCCGTGAGACCTTCTGCTCGGCGGTCGGAGGGAGCAAGGGAGCGAGGGAGAAAGGGAGCAAGGCCGAGAGATTCAAAGCATCAGACTAGTCCAAACGATCAACCGAGGAGGCTCACCAATGGGCAAAAGGTGGAAGCAAGGAGCAGTGGCGCTGCTGTCGGCGTCGGCGCTGATGGCGCTGGGGCAAGGCGCGTATGCCGCGACGTCCACGGAGGCGATCCCGGCCTGGGCATCGGCCGAGATTCAGGCGTGGCAGGAGCTCGGACTGCTGAAGGGCGATGCGGACGGGCTCGTCCGGCCAGGCCGGGCCGTGACCCGGGCGGAGCTGGCCGCGATGCTGAGTCGCGTATACGGCTATGAAGCCGGCGGCGCGGCATCGTTCGCCGACGTGCCGGCGACGGCATGGTACGCGTCCGATATCGCGAAGGTCGCGGCGGCTGGCATTCTGCAAGGCGATGCGGCTGGCAACGCTACGCCGCTGGCCGGCGTGACCCGCGAGCAGGCGGCCGTCATGCTGAGCCGTGCGCTGCATCTGGGCGCGGGCGCCACGACTTCCGCGTTCGCGGACGAAGGACAGATCGCCGCCTGGGCGAAGGATGCGGTGCATGCGCTGCAGGCGGCGGGTTACATAACGGGAACGCCTGCAGGCGAGTTCCAGCCCAAGAAAAGCCTGACGCGTGCCGAGGCGGTCAAGATGCTGAACGGGGCGATGGGCACGCTGATCGCCGACGGCGCCGCGCATGAGGGGGTGTCCGGCGGCAACCTTACCGTCAACAAGCCGGGGGCGACGCTGTCGGCCCTCAAGCTGACGGGCAGCCTGTACATTGCGCCGGGCGTCGGCGAAGGAGAAGCGACGATCGAGGGCTCGGACGTGGGCGGCACGATCTATGTGCTCGGCGGGGGCGCGCACACGGTCGTGCTTAAGAACACGAAGGCTTCGCGCCTTGTCGTGGACAAGGCATCGGGCACGGTCCGGGTCAGGCTTGAGGGCGACACGAACATCGCGAACGTCGAATTCGCGTCCGGGGGCGAGCTGGACAACGGTTCTGCGCAGCCGGTCGGCAGCGTCGCGATCAAGGCGAAGCCGTCCGACGCGGTGCGCTGGACGGGCGATGCGACGGAGCTGACCTTCGCATCGGGCTTGTCGTTCCAGGGCGGTAAGGGACTCATCTCTAAGTTTACGGCAGCCTCGGGCTCGAAGGGCGCGAAGATCGAGCTCGCGTCGGATTTTCAACTGGATACGTTCACGGCCAACGACGCCGTGCAAGTGACGGGCGAAGGGAAGATCAAGACGGCAGTCATTAACGCGGAAGGCGTCGAGCTGTCCAAGGCGCCGGGCGCCCTGACGCTGAATGCGAAGAGCGTATCGGTCGCCGGCGAGACGAAGACGAGCGGCACGGGAAGCACGGGCAGCAACGGCAATGGCGGCGGCCAAATAGACCTGAGCACGAAGCTGTACAGCTACGCGGAAGCCACCTCGCAGTTAGGCAGCACGACGGCCGAGGTACAGGTCAAGCAGTATATCGCATTTCTTCAAGACCCGACATACAAACCCAGCGTAGCCAATAAGGCGACCGCGGTGCCCGACTTAACGAACGCGACGACCTTCGTCGACTCTTCCTTTAACGTCAAGCCTTCGATCTTCGCCTCGCTCCGCGGCGTCAACACATCTGTGCTGGATGCATCACGCACCTGGCTGTGGCTCGGCACGAACGAGGGCGTGACCTGCGTCCGCCTGACGGACAACGAGACGACGTCCTACACGCTGGCAAGCGGAGATCTGAAGGACGACAAAGTGCTGCTCCTGATCTCGGACGGCAGAACCGGCGTCTATGCGATCACGGCGACCGGCGTATCCCACATCCAAAAATAAGGAAGGTGCCCCATGGCGAACAAACAGCTTAGCAAGTGGATGACGGGCGCGCTCACGGCGGCGCTGGCCGCCGCAATCGCCGTCCCGTCCGCAAGCGCGAACGTCGCGCTGCCGGGAGCGCAGTTCACGCCGGTTCAGCTTCATGCCGCCGCGACGAAGAACGTAACTTACTTCAAAACGGGCGACGCCTCCATCCCCGCGACGCTCGCGTGGACGAGCGCCAAGGATATTCCGTTCTTGCCCGGCGCCGTGACCGGCGACGTCACCGCTGCGTTCAAAGACAAGAACAACGTCTACTGGATCGGCACCAAGACCGGCCTGCAGCGCGTGGACTTCACGGAATCCGACGCGCGGGACATCGTCCAATACTTCGCGGGTCCGCGCTACCTGTACGGCGGAGACGACCAGGTGCTGGCGCTCGCTCCCGACGGCGACGGCGGGGTATGGGCCAAGACCGGAAGCGGCGTCACGCATATCGCGATGCCCAAGATGACGCTGCTCGAGCGGACGTCCGTCTACGAGAAGCTCGTCAAGGCCGTCAACGACCGCCGCGGCATGACTTCGGGCGCCTCGTTCACCTTTTTCGACAGCGCGAATTCGAGCGTGGACTACAGCTCAGCAACCGGAACCTTCAAAGGATCTCCCGCGACGGACGACAATGACGGCTTGTGGACGACGATGTACGCGATCGGCGAGATTTTCCGCTATCGCACGTTGAAGGACGAGGCGGGCCCGAGCCCGACGGCGCAGCAACTAGCCGAGATTGCGGCAGCCAAAGCCGACGCGCTGCGCGCTTCCAAAGCGGTATTGCTGCTGGACTACGTGTCCGGCCGCGGCAACGGTTTTCCCGCCCGCTCCTACATGCTGACCAGCGAGGCGCTCGCCCAGACGACGGACGGCACCGACTACGGCTTCCAGAGCCAGAACGGACTCTGGTTCCACACGATCGTCGGCGAAAATGCGGTTAATCCGAATGCCATCATCCCGAGCATGAAGCAAGCGGGCAAGACGCCGATCGGCTACGGCCTCGTGCGGGTCACCAAGGACGCCGAGAGCAAGAAGGGCGACACGCTGTTCCCGTCCGGCGGCTCGGACGTCATGAACTACAACGGCTTCGGCCTGAGTCCGGAGGCGATCGACGCGCTGAACGCGGCCCGGCCGGACGGACAGAAGCTCGGCATCGATATCAAGACCTCCGTCGCCCAAGACGTCTATCAGGTGCTGCCCGTCATCACCGCCAAGACGAACAATGCGAGCGCCGCGGAGGACAAGACGACTTCGGCTTCGAACAAGCCGCTGTTCCAGCTGACCGTGCCGGTGTACGAGAAGATCCCGACCTTCTTCAACGATCTGTTCCCGGCCAGCGCCATCGGCAGCGACGGTTATATCGACCAGAATCAGATCGTCTACAAGGCCGATACGTCCTCGGATGAAGTCGACGGCCACTACGCGCTCTTTTTCACCGCGTATCAATACTTGTGCGACGATGCGTCGGATCCCGAGCTGACCGCGTTCAAGCGCCTCGTCGCGGAGACCGCCGACCGGATGACGAATCTGATCCTGAAGGACGACCATTACTACATCGAGGACGCGACGGGCAAGTCGACGCAATGGTCGAGATGGTTGTCCAAATACTTTAACGACAGCTTGTCCGTCATGGAAAAGCAGGTCCTGTGGACGCAGCACATCGGCGTGGACGAGAACGGCGACGATGCATTGTCTTACGGCTACGAGGACGCACCGCTCAACGCGCTCGAGATCATGTCCATGCTCAAGACGGCGATCACGGTGACCGCGGAGGCGTATCCGCAGGATCAGGCCAAGTTCAAGGCTGCCTACGATCTGGTGTACGACGGAGACTACAGCAAGGAAGAGCCGTTCGTCAACGGCAAGGGCTACATCAATATGGCGCTGGAGTATAAGGAGCGCAGGCTCGTGCGCCAGGCGAATAACGCTTACGGCAACAACGACAACACCCCTGTTACTTATGAGAAGCCGGGCTACAAGGGCAATCGGCAAAAAGACGCCAACATCAACGGGACGCTGCACGGCGACTGGACCCAGTACATTAACTACTCGGACGAAGAGCTCGGCTGGTTCCCGGTCTACGAATTGATCTTGCAGGAGCAGGATCCGATCCGCAAGGTGCAGATCGTCGCGGCGTACGATCAATGGTACGCGAATGAGAAGCGCGAGGAAAATCCGTTCTACACGTTCCTGTACCAGATGGCGCATCCCGAGGATACGACCGTCGATCTGGCATCGGCCGTCCGCTTCCTGTACCGCATGCCGCTGTACCGCATCGAGTTCGCCGCTCAGTACGACCGTCAGGACGTCCTCTACATCGAGCCGGGCGATCGCGACAAGTTCAAGCAGACGAATTACGCGCTCGCGCCGGACGAGCGGAAGATCGTCAAGAACAACAGCAATCCGTTCGCCCAGCTCGACGCGCCGTACACCGTGAACCCGAACTACGATTACTTCCACGGAAACATGGACACGTCGGCGGTCTTCACGCTTCCTTATTGGATGGGCCGGTACTTCGGCATCGTCAAGGAAGCGCAGTAAACCGTTCGATTGTGCCGAGGCCTACGAAAAAACGTCCCTGCGGGGACGTTTTTTGCCGTCGGTACGGCGTAATCGGTGATATACTGGACTCCATCAAAGGGAGGTATCCAAATGTTAGGTCAAATTTTTGCGGGTTTGGTCGCTCTGGAGCATGTCTACATTCTGATCCTGGAAATGTTTCTCTGGACCACGCCGCGCGCGATGAAGTCGTTCGGCACGACGCCCGAGACGGCTGCGACGACCAAATCGTTGGCCGCCAACCAGGGGCTGTATAACGGATTTTTGGCGGCCGGCTTATGCTGGGGACTGCTGCACCCGAACGGACAGACGGGGCAGCAGATCGAAGTGTTTTTTCTGGCGTGCGTGCTGGTCGCGGCCGTATTCGGCGGCTTGACGGCCAAGCGCTCGATTCTGCTCGTGCAAGGGCTGCCGGCGCTGATCGCGTTGGCGCTGGTGCTGTGGACGTAGCGTCAAAAGAGACTGCCGGGCGCGTTATTCGTATACGCGGTGCCAGACGCCGGCAAACTCGGGCACGATCGGCGAGCCGCTCGCCGCGACCTTGTCGCCCGTCTCGTCGCCGAAGAAGAAGCGCGCCAGGCGCTCGGCTTCGGCGGCGTCCGCGAACGTATAGTTGAACGGGAAGCATTCGTGCGCGAACCCGTGGACGTGCTCGAGGGCATGGTAATAGTTGAGCAAAAAATCGGGCGGGTTCGGCGTTGCGAAGCCGGTGCCCATCGTCTCGAAAATGACGACCGTCCCGCCGGGACGCAGGACGCGGCGAATCTCGGCCAGGATGGCGGACAGCGCAGAGCCGTCCGGGTCGGCCTCCGCGTTGGCTGAATAAGCGATGCTCCAGCCGGAGACGACGAGGTCCGCGCTGGCATCCGCTGCGGGGATGCGCAGGTGACTGCCCTCGGCGGTACGCCAGTTGCCGGCGCCTGAGGCGGCCAGCTTGGCAGCAGCCACCTCAAGCATGGCGGACGACAGATCGACCGCCAGCACGCTGCCGGCCATGGAGGCGAGCGGCACCGACAACCGGCCGCTGCCCGCGCCGAGGTCGATGACGTCGAGCCCGGCGAGCGGGCGTATGGCGTCGATGCGCGCGCCGAGCGAGGGCTGAGCGGCGATCAGCCGGTCGTACTGCTCCGCTTGGCTGCGGTAGATTTCGTCGTGATTCGGCTCGGGCGTTGGCGGCGAGTAAGAAGAAGAAGAGGTAGAGGAAGAAGAAGAAGAAGAAGAAGAAGAAGAAGAAGATGCAGAAGAAGAAGAAGAAGAAGAAGCAGAAGATGCAGAAGATGTAGAAGAAGATAAAGTCATGGCGCAAGCCTCCATTATTACATAATAGGTATATATTACACGCTGTAGTATTCTGCTGGATAGGGCCTGTAGTTTGCCGGAGAAGGCGGCGTTGTCCGAGCGTCCCTTCGGCACGATCGGGAGCGGGCGCGGGTTCCGATTCGGCGCCGTTATGCATCCGGATAGGCTTTTCCCTTGCCGGCTGGAGCGCGTAAGCCCCTGTTCCCGGCTAACCCGATGCGGGTACATTATTTTTGCGGGGCCTTCAGTCCAGGGGCAGATTTTATGTATCATTTGTAGTATGATGTTTAGAAGATTGTTTAGCGTCGAAAGTCATGATTTTGAGGTGAATGGGATGACAGAAATGGCCACGGCAAGCCGCTCTTCGACCAACCATCTGCTGCGCCGGGACGTGCGGTTCCTGGGCAACATTCTGGGCGAAGTGCTGGTGCACCAGGGCGGCCGCGAGCTGCTCGACCACGTAGAGAAGATCCGGGAGACGAGCAAGGCGCTCCGCGCCGAATTCGTGCCCGAGCTTTACGAGGAATTCGTCAATACGATTACCGGGCTGGAGCCGGGCGTTCGCCACCAGGTGATTCGCGCGTTTGCGATCTACTTCCAGCTCGTGAATATCGCCGAACAGAACCACCGCATCCGCCGCAAGCGCGACTACGAGCGCTCTGCGGGCGAGGCAGTCCAGCCGGGCTCCATCGAGAGCGCGATTCTGGAGCTGAAGGACAAGAACCTGCCGCTGAACGAGGTTCAGGAGCTGCTGTCCGGCATTTCGCTCGAGCTGGTCATGACCGCGCACCCGACCGAAGCGATGCGCCGGGCCGTGCTCGACGTGCACAAGCGCATCGCGAACGAGATGATGGAGCTGGACAATCCGTCGCTCACCTACCGCGAGCGCGAGCGGCTGCGGGAGCAGCTTCGCAACGAGGTGCTCACCCTCTGGCAGACCGACGAGCTGCGCGATCGCAAGCCGACGGTCATCGACGAAGTGCGCAACGGCATGTACTTTTTCCACGAGACGCTGTTCAACGTGCTGCCGGATGTCTATGACGAGCTGGAGCGTTGTCTGGCCAAGTACTACCCGGAGCAAAAGTGGCATGTGCCGACGTACCTCCGCTTCGGCACCTGGATCGGCGGCGACCGCGACGGCAACCCGTCCGTGACGGCCGACGTCACCTGGCGCACGCTGAACATGCAGCGCAATCTGGTCATTCACAAGTACGAGACGTTGCTCAAGTCTCTCATGCGCAAGATGAGCTTCAGCACGACGATCGTCGAAGTGAATCCGGAGCTGCTCGAATCCATCGAGCGGGAGCGCGAGACCGTCGAGCTGCACTCGGTCGACCGTTGGACCAACGACCACGAGCCTTACCGGATCAAGATTACCTATATGATTCAGAAGCTGCAGAACATGCGCGAGGACAAGTTCAAGGGAACGCCCGAGCGCTACCACCAGGTGTCCGAGTTCATCGCCGACCTGCAGCTGATCGACCGCAGCCTGAGGCATCACTATGCCGACTTCGTGGCCGATACGTACGTTAAAAAGCTGATTCGCCAAGTCGAGCTGTTCGGCTTCTATCTGGCTGCGCTGGACGTGCGCCAGCACTCCCAGGAGCACGAGAACGCGATGTCCGAGGTGCTGGCCAAGGCCGGCGTCACCGATCGCTACGCCGCGCTGAGCGAAGAAGAGAAGATCGAGCTGCTGCACCGCTTGCTGTCCGACTCTCGTCCGCTGCTTCACGAGAATGCGGCGCTCAGCGACGGCACCAAGGAATGCCTCGCCGTATACCGCACGATCTATCGCGCGCAGGAGGAGTTCGGCCAAGGCTGCATCACGACATATCTGATCAGCATGACCCGGGGCGCCAGCGACCTGCTCGAGGTTATGGTGTTCGCGAAGGAAGCGGGACTCTTCCGCCGCACGCCGGACGGCAAGGTCGTCTGCACGTTGCAGTCCGCGCCGCTGTTCGAGACGATCGACGACTTGCATGCCGCGCCCGAGATCATGAAGACGCTGTTCGAGCTGCCGGTCTACCGCGAAGCGGTCAAGGCGCGCGGAGACATGCATGAGATCATGCTCGGCTATTCCGACAGCAACAAGGACGGCGGAATGGTCACGGCGAACTGGGAGCTGCGTCTCGCGCTCAACGGCATTACCGAGACCGCGGGCAAGTACGGCGTCAAATTGAAGTTTTTCCATGGCCGCGGCGGAGCGCTAGGACGCGGCGGCATGCCGCTGAACCGCAGCATCCTCGCGCAGCCGCCGCATACGATCGGCGCGGGCATCAAGATCACCGAGCAAGGCGAGGTGCTGACGTCCCGCTATTCGATGGAGGGCATCGCGTATCGCAGCCTGGAGCAAGCTACGAGCGCGCTCGTTAAGGCGGCGTATCTGGCGAAGCACCCTTCGAAGGATCAAGCGGCCGACGCGCAGTGGGAGGAGATCCTCCCGTCGATCTCGGAGACGGCGCAGACGAAGTATCAGGATCTGATCTTCCGCGATCCGGGCTTCATGACCTTCTTCAAGGAATCGACGCCGCTGTCCGAGGTCGGCGAGCTGAATATCGGCTCCCGTCCGTCCAAGCGCAAGAACAGCGAGCGCTTCGAAGATCTGCGCGCCATCCCTTGGGTGTTCGCCTGGACGCAGAGCCGCTACCTGCTGCCTGCCTGGTATGCCGCGGGTACGGCATTCGAGAAGTACGTCGCCGGCGATCCGGCGAAGCTCGATACGCTGCGCCGCATGTATCGGGAATACTCGTTCTTCGCGACGCTCGTCGACAACCTGCAGATGGCGCTGGCCAAGGCGGATCTGCTGATCGCGCGGCAGTATGCCGACATGATCAAGGACGACGAGATCCGCACGCGGATCTTCACGCTCGTCGAGGAAGAGTACGACCGCACGAAAAAGATGCTGCTGGAAATTACCGGACAAGAGGAGATCCTCGACAACGTGCCGGTCATCCAGGAATCCATCCGCTTGCGGAATCCGTATGTCGATCCCCTGAGCTATCTCCAGGTTCAGCTGCTGAGCGAGCTCAGACAGCGCAGGGACCAGGGCGAAGACGATACGGAGCTGCTGCGCGAAGTGCTGCTCACGATCAACGGCATTGCCGCCGGTCTGCGCAATACGGGCTGATCGAAGACGGATGGTATAGACGACAGACTCGGGCGGATGCCCGGGTTTGTTTTTTTTGTAGCATGATAGAATTTAGAACTTTCGGCAGTGGAAGCAGGCGCTCGAAGGTTCGAGGGGTAGCGGGTTCGAGGTTTGAAGGCTCCAAGGCTCGAACGTGAAGGTTCGGAGGAAATAAGTGCCAAAATACAACTAAATCAGTCCAAATCGACCTGCTCGTGGCCGATAAGTGCTAAAGTGCAATTAATCTTTTCCCTATGATACAAAAGCGCCTTCTGAACGTGGATTAGCTGTACTTTAGCACTTGTGGGCCCAAACACAGATCGTTTAAGGGAAATTAGTTGCAGAATAGCAACAATTCCATTCACCCGTCGCGCGTAGAACAGCCTGATTGGAAAGCGAAAGCCGCTTGCTGAAGGATGAAGTTTCTTGCTTTTTTGATACATGTGCATTACCATTTTCTTGATCGCATCAAGCGAAGGGTCTTCCCGACCGGCCTGGCCCTAGACGTCCGCTCTCAAGCTGTGCATGGCAACAAGGACGAGAGGGGCGAGCCGGGCGACCGGCGAAGAAGGTGAGGGTTAACACGGTGAAGCCAATAGAGACGCGACTTGCGAAGCTGGCCCGCAAGGGGGATCAGCGCGCGTTCGCGGAGATCGTTGATTTGTATAAGGACAAGCTGTATCATCTCGCTTATCGGATGATGAACAACCGGCAGGAGGCGGAGGATGTCGTGCAGGAGTGCTTCCTGCGCGTCTATCGAAATCTCGACCGGTACGACGAAAATCAGAAATTTTCCACGTGGATCTATCGGATCGCGACCAATCTGTGCATCGATCGGCTGCGCAAGCGTCGTCCGATCTACTCGCTGGACGCCGAGTCGAGCGATCACGAAGGGCTGGACGGCTATGCGATGCTCCCTAGCGACGACCGCACGCCCGAGAGCGAGCTGCTCTTGTCGGAGACGCAGCGGATCATCCGCGACGCCATCGACACGCTGCCGGTGAAGTACAAGTCCGTAATGGTGCTGCGCTACCTGCAGGATATGTCGCTGCAGGAGATTTCGGACGTGCTCGACATGCCCGTGACGACCATTAAGACACGCGTGCACCGCGGCCGGGAGTTTCTGCGCAAAAAGCTGGAGCACAAGCTGTGAGCGCATGATTCCGAGAACCGTTGTCGGCAGTAACGTGACATTTGCGGGAGCTCAGCCGATTGTCTAATGCGCGGGGATTCGATGAGCGCATCCAGTCTCCGAGCCAGCTGGAGAGACGCCGGTTGCTGTCCCGGCATGCGGCACCGGAGATCGCCGGCAGCCGCCGAGCCTGCGGTAGAGCCCGCGATTGCCGATGTTGGCGAGAGACACCTTGGATCGCCGAAGCGCGTGCGCGAGCCGGTCTTAAGCTCGCGTCCGCCATTCGGCGCCCCGCCGCCTATTTTTCCGCCGAATATGAAACCGCTCCGAAGCGGAATACGTACTGTATAGAAGCATTCGCAAAGGAGGCTTTATGTTCTCCTGTGCAGAAAGGGATGGCTATCATGAAGTGCAACGATGCCGCAAGGTGGATGCATGACTATCTCGACGGGGATCTCGCCCAGGAAGAGTCCGTTCAGCTTCAGCAACATCTTCGCGATTGTCCGTCCTGCCAGGCGCGCTTCGAGGCGCTGGAGCGGACGGAAGCTCTAATATATGCCCAGCCGGTCCCGGCTGCGCCGGCCCATCTCACCGATGCCATCATGGGTGCGCTGCCCAAGAAGCGCAGTCCGAGAGCGTGGACGTCCTGGGTACAGAGGCACCCGGCGGCTTCGGCGGCGGCGATCTTCCTCGTCGTCATGCTGTCCAGCTTCGTCGCCATGTGGAATCAGGACGATCAGCTGAGCCTCAGCGGAGACCTGTCCCATGTCGTCATCGAGGGCAACAAGGTGATCGTCCCCGCGGGCCAGAAGGTTCAGGGCGATCTAACGATCAAGAACGGCGAAGCCGAGGTGCTCGGCGAAGTCGAGGGCAATCTGACGGTGATCGACGGCAATGTGACGCTGGCGTCCACCGCGCATATCGCCGGCAAGGTGAAAACCGTGGACAAGGCGCTCGACTGGGCGTGGTACAAAGTGACGACTTGGTTCGACACAGTGGCTTACGGGACATGACCGGCCGCCGTCGTGCGGCGGGATGGGAAGAGGCGGCCTCCCTGGACATCGGGGAGGTTTTTTTGTATTCTAAACAGGATTTAGAAGTCCGCTTATAGAAAACAATATATACATATCCTAAGCGCAATCTGACAAGATTCGGGAAAACCGATCGAGACGCCAGACGGGGGGTGCGTCTTGGATTACTTCAAGAACTTAACGGCGTGGGGAGCGGTCAAGGACGCGGCCGATATCCTCATCGTCAGCTATCTTATATACAGAATGATCCTCCTCGTGCGCGGCACGAAGGCGGTGCAGTTGCTCAAAGGCATCTTGCTGCTCGTCCTCACCTGGGCATTTAGTACCTGGCTCAACCTGTACACGCTCAAATGGGTCATGAATCAGTTGTTCCCGTTCGGGATCATGACGATTCTGATCATCTTCCAGCCCGAGCTCCGCAGGGCGCTCGAGCAGCTCGGGCGAGGCACGCTGTTCAGCCGCTCGTCGCAGGAGGAGCACGATATCAGCCATCCGATCAACGAGGTCATTAAGGCCGTTCAATATTTGGCGCGGCGCAAGATCGGCGCGTTGATCGTATTCGAGCGGCGTACGGGGCTCGGCGACTATATCGAGACCGGGATCAAGATGAAGTCGGCCATCAGCTCGGAGCTGCTCATCAATATTTTCATCCCGAATACGCCGCTGCACGACGGCGCGGTCATCGTGAGCGGCGGCGAGATTATGGCGGCGGGGTGCTACCTGCCGCTGTCCGAGAATCCGTTCATTTCCAAGGAGCTCGGCACGCGCCATCGCGCAGCGATCGGCATCAGCGAGGTATGCGATGCGATTTCCGTCGTCGTCTCCGAGGAGACGGGCCACGTGTCGCTCGCGCTGAACGGGCAGATCGTGCGGGACATCAAGGAGGAATCGCTGATCTCCAAGCTGTTCGACGAGCTACGCCAGACGAACGCGAAGAAGGCGCGCAGAGCCTGGAATTTCCCATGGAAGTTCTGGCAGCGGAAGGGCGGTGACGGCCATGGATAAATGGCTGAGCCGCACGAACGTGGTCCGGCTCATCTCGCTCGCCCTCGGCATCCTGCTGTGGGCGGTCGTGCACTTCAATCCGGACTCGACGCCGAACAAAGTCGCTTCGCTCATCGAGACGCGGACCTTTAACGACGTGAAGGTTCAGGTTCGCGGTCTGGACGACCAGAGTTACGTGCTCAAGAGCATGGACCCCGCCAAGGTCAAGTTGATCGTGCGCGGGACGCCGAGCGACCTGCTCGCCGCCAGATCGGACGGGGGCCTCATCGTCGAAGCGGACTTAAGCACCGTCAAGGCGGGCACGCATACGATAACGCTAAGAACAGATCTGCCCAGAAGCATCCAGACGATCCAGGTCGAGCCTGCGACCGTGACGGTCACGCTGGAGGAGCTGCAGACCAAGGAATTCGAGGTCCAGGTCATACCGACGGGGACGCCGAAGGAAGGCTACAAGGCCGGTGAGCCGATCCTGCGTCCGACCAACCGGGTGCACGTGACGCTGCCCGCGAGCGAGATGGATCGAGTCGATCACGTCGGCGCTACGATATCGATCGAGGGCGCCGACAAGACGCTGAAGGACAAGAGTGTGAAGCTAGTCGCCTACGACGGCTCCGGACAGGAGATTCCGGGAGCCGAAGTCGATCCTGCGGTGCTCGAGGTCGAGGTGCCGATCACGAATCCGTTCAAGCAGGTGCCGATCCAGCTCAAGCTGATCGGACAGCTTCCGGCGGGTCTCAGCGTCTCAAACCTCAGCCCGAGCGTGGATCAGGCGACGATCTATGGCCCGCAGTCGGAGCTGGACAAGATCGACTTCATCGAAGCCGATCTGAATCTTAGCCAAGTGACCAAGTCGGGCAAGGTCGAGATTCCGCTGAACAAGACGGACGCGATCACAGAGGTGTCGCCTGCCGCGATCACGGTCGACGTGCAGGTCGTACTGACGCAGACCCGATCGATCCAGGGCTTGCCGGTGACGGTGAAGGGCCTCGGCAATGGTCTGGCAATGAAGATTACGAGCCCGGAAAGCGGCCAGGTGGACATCACCTTCAAGGGCGCGCCGGCCGTGCTCGACAAGCTCCAGCCGGGCGACGTGAGCGTCGAGGCGGATTTGAGCGGGCGCGGGCCCGGCACGTACACGATCCCGCTTAATGTGAATTCGCCGCGATTCGTCGACCAGAGCGGCGGCAATACGTCGATCACGGTCGAGATCACGAGCATCGGCACGGAGCCGACGCCGTCTCCAGGCGCTCCGGCGAACGAAGCGGCTTCAGGCAATGCGATCGAGCCTAGAGGCAGCGAGACGCCGGGGGCCGACGGGACGGCAGAGGACACCGCCTCCGGGGGAACGGGGGCTGCCGGATCGGCTACTCCGACGCTGACGCCGACGCCTTCACCGTCGCCCGAGGGCGATTAGGCGGGCTTGCAGCTTAGGGTCTTATGAAAAGGAAGAGAAGAGGAGCAAACGAACATTATGGGGAAGTATTTCGGAACGGACGGCGTACGGGGCGTAGCCAATTTGGAGCTCACCGCCGAGCTTGCATATAAGATCGGCCGCTGCGGCGGCTATGTACTCGCCGGAGGCGCGCAGCGTCCGAAGGTCATCATCGGCCTCGATACGCGCGTATCGGGCGCGATGCTGGAGAACGCGCTGGCGGCGGGACTGCTGTCGATCGGCGCGGATGTCATCCGCCTCGGCGTCGTGAGCACGCCGGCGGTCGCATACTTGACGCGCACGCTGGGCGCCGACGCCGGCGTCATGATCTCGGCGTCGCACAATCCGGTGCAGGACAACGGCATCAAGTTTTTCGGCGGCGACGGCTTCAAGCTGCTCGACGAAAAGGAAGCGGAGATCGAGCGGCTGCTCGACGCTGAAGAAGATACGCTTCCGCGTCCGATCGGCAAGGACCTGGGCACGGTGACGACGGATCTCGCGCTCAAGCGGATGTACGTCGATTATTTGAAGCTGACCGTGAAGCATTCGTTCGCGGGCATGAAGATCGTCTTGGACTGCGCGCATGGCGCTGCCTACGAGCTCGCTCCGACGATTTTCCGCGAGCTAGGCGCCGAAGTGATCACGATGGGCGCTGCGCCGAACGGCCTGAACATCAACGAAGGCGTCGGTTCGACGCATCCGGAGAAGCTCGCCGCCAAGGTGAAGGAATTGGGCGCGGACCTGGGTCTTGCGTTCGACGGCGACGCGGACCGGCTCATCGCGATCGACGAGCTCGGCGAAGAGGTTGACGGCGACTACGTGCTGCTCATTTGCGGCGAAGCGATGCGTCAGCGCGGCAAGCTGAAGCATGACACGGTCGTGACTACAGTCATGGCGAACATCGGTTTCTTCAAGGCCGCCGACAAGCTCGGCCTGACGACGGCGAAGACAGCGGTAGGCGACCGCTACGTGATGGAGGAGATGGTCCGCGGCGGGTTCAACCTGGGCGGCGAGCAGTCCGGCCATGTCATTTTCCTCGATCACAACACGACGGGCGACGGCATCCTGACCGGTCTGCAGCTCGTCGACACGGTCGTCGGCGCCGGCAAGAAGCTGGGCGAGCTCAAGCAGGTCATGCGCAAATATCCGCAGGTGCTCGTCAATGTACGCGTCGCGGACAAGTCGAAGTATGAAGGCAACGCGGCGATCGCGGCAGCCGTCGAGACGGCAGAATCCGCGCTCGGCGACAACGGTCGCATCCTCGTGCGGCCCTCCGGCACGGAATCGCTTATCCGCGTTATGGCGGAAGGGCCGGATAAGGCGGAGATCGAAGGCCATGTCGAGGCGATCGCGGACGTCATCCGCGCAGAGCTCGTTTAATTTGAAGAATCGCGGAAAATACGCGCACACGCGACAGGCATCGCATGGCCTTTGGCGTTTATCGGCAAAAGCGGACGCCGTTCGGGCGGCGGACTGGAATTGACAGCATGAGCGACGGCCCGGTGTCGACGATGCCGGGTGTTGTCATTTCCTGGGCAATACCGTCTTTTTGCGGAAAGTGGCGATTTAGGGTTGCACGTCATTTTCAAAACGAATATGATGGGGTAGATTATCTGCAATTGCTCTCGGGCAAGCGCCAGTCATTCAAGAAGGGAAGGCAGGGTAGAGGTCGTTAAGCTTCATAAGCGCCAGAACTTGCTGCGGTGATGCAGCGAGTTGACGAGGTGGAGGTGTTCGGATGATCGGCGGGGACCTCCCGGCCCAATCGGGGCCGACAGCCGGAAGACAAAACGCTCAGGGCAACCGGGCGCACAATACGCCGGCACGATAAAGTGAATCATACGGAAACATACTATAGCGGAATGTCCGGCGAACCGGAGCACGGGAGCCTCGACATGTCGTGGATATAGGGTGCAGTGTGCGCGATTCGGCGTTGCGGATAGCGGGACTCCTGCGGGGAGCCTCGGTCCGAGTCGATGTGCGGCGCATAGCTGTCATACCCTCTGGTTGTCCGCGGCCTGCTATAGGTATGCGGCGCCTGACCGGCTCCGGTGCATCGTCGGACGATGGCCGAAGCGGAGGATATAGAAAATGTGCGGAATCGTTGGTTATATCGGATTTAGAGAAACGCAGCCTATTTTGATCGAAGGGCTCAAAAAGTTGGAATATCGCGGGTATGACTCGGCGGGCATCGCCGTGCATACGGATCGCGGGCTTGAAGTCACCAAAGCAGTCGGACGCCTGGTCAATCTGGAAAATCGACTGACTGGCGACCCGCTGCGCGGAACGATCGGCATCGGGCATACGCGCTGGGCGACTCACGGCAAGCCGTCGGACGCGAACTCGCATCCGCATACGGACAATTCGCTGAAGTTCTCGGTCGTGCACAACGGCATCATCGAGAATTACCTGGAGCTGAAGGAAGAGCTGATGCTCGCGGGTCATCGCTTCTTGTCGGAGACGGACACGGAGGTCATCTCGCACCTGATCGCTGTCGAATACGACGGCGACATCGTGAAGGCCGTGCAGAAGGCCGTCCGTAAAATGCGCGGCGCGTTCGCGCTGGGCGTGCTGACGGAGCACGAGCCGGACCGTCTCGTGGCGGTTCGTTATGCGAGCCCGCTCATCATCGGCGTAGGCGAGGGAGAGAAGTTCATCGCTTCGGATATCCCGGCTATTCTGGAATATACGCGGGATATTTACATTCTCGAAGACGGCGAGATGGCCGTGCTTACGCGTGAAGGCGTGGAGCTGCTGACAGTAGAGGGCAATCCGATCGCCAAGGAAGTTTTCCACGTCAATTGGGACCTGATGACCGCCGAAAAGGGCGGCTACGATCACTTCATGCTGAAGGAGATCTACGAGCAGCCGCGCGCTTACCGCGACACGATGCGCGGACGCATCAGCGAGGACGGCCGCTCCGTCGTCCTGCCTGAGCTCGCGATCACTGCCGAGCAGCTGCGTGCTGTGAGCCGCGTGCATATCGTCGCTTGCGGCACGGCGATGCATGCCGGCATGGTCGGCAAGACGGTCATCGAGCGGCTCGCCCGCATCCCGGTTGAAGTGGACGTCGCGTCCGAGTACCGGTACCGCTCGCCGATCATCACGAAGGATACGCTCGTCATCGTCGTGAGCCAGTCCGGCGAGACGGCCGACACGCTGGCCGCGCTTCGTGAAGCGAAGCGCTGCGGCGCGCGCGTGCTGGCCATCACCAACGTCGTCGGCAGCTCGGTCGCGCGCGAGGCGGATGACGTCATCATCACGCTGGCAGGTCCGGAGATCGCCGTTGCGTCGACGAAGGCGTACTCGACGATGCTGATCGCGTTTTTCCTGCTCGGCCTGTACATGGCCCAGACGCTGGGCACGCAGGACGAAGCGGAGATCGCGCACGTCCTGGCCGCGATGGATTCGCTGCCGGAGCAGGTCGAGCGTATCCTCGCCCAGGCCGAGACGGTCAAGGGCATCGCCGAGTCGATCGCGAAGTCGAGCAGCCTGTTCTTCATCGGCCGCGGCATCGACTATGCCGTCGCTCTCGAAGGCTCGCTCAAGCTGAAGGAGATCTCGTATATTCACTCCGAAGCATATGCGGCCGGCGAGCTGAAGCACGGCACGCTGGCGCTGATCGAGGACGGCGTCCCGGTCATCGCGCTGCTTACGCAGGAAGACCTGTACGAGAAGACGATTAGCAACATTAAAGAAGTGAAGGCGCGCGGCGCCGAGGTGCTCGGCCTCGTCAACGAAGGCCATGAAGAAGAGTCGGCGAAGTCCGTCGACCGCCAATTCGCCATTCCGCGCACGCTGCCGCTGCTCACGCCGGCGCTGTCGGTAATCCCGCTGCAGCTGCTGTCGTACTACGCTTCGCTGGCTTTGGGGCACGACGTGGATAAGCCGCGGAATTTGGCGAAGAGCGTGACGGTGGAGTAAGGACATTAATGCGGGGACCTACACTTGGTTCATTACAATAAAGTGTTGTTCTGAACATTAAGTTATGTTCCGGCCGATAAAATTACAAATAAGTTTTGTTCTATATACTTCAAGGCCGTCCTACAGCATGGGGACGGCCTTATTTTTGTTTGAAGGGGCTAAAGTGATGAGCACAGGGGATAAGGTAAAGGCCATCCGCAAACAACATCAGCTCCGTGGGAAACACTAGTTAAATGGGTGAATGATTTGCAAGAAACCTTTTGCAGGAGCGAAGAATTCGGGATAGCTGAATATTTGTGCTTAATAAAGATTACTTGGTACTAATCGGGAATCGTACCGGAAAAAGATCGCCATTCCGCAAGGCCGTCAAGGCCAGGTCAAGGGCGATCTTTCGTATTATCAGGTCAGCCAGAATTTCTGGTTGGCCTTTTTGTATGGCCGGTTTAAGATGGCGGTAGCCGGGAGAACGTGGCGGTCTTAGGGGCGAATACCCCGTCAAAAAAACTGTTCTCCCA
>Ga0209566_100436_pt1 | contig 31141 bp, 27 predicted proteins | sample Araplavi_mTSA_r2_2_FD_184287 | JGI IMG/M metagenome (GOLD analysis project Ga0209566, IMG submission 184287) | Arabidopsis root microbial communities from North Carolina, USA - plate scrape CL_Cvi_mTSA_r2 (SPAdes) (version 2) | ecosystem: Host-associated > Plants > Roots > Endosphere | place...
GGAACAGCTGGATTTTTGCTCAGCTGACGTAACCGAGATGCGGGGTGCTGCGTCAAATATATGGGTAGATTTAGGGAATAGTTTCCATATCCCTGTACATATTTGGCATAGAGGGAGCATCGGCTATGAAGCAAACTTTATTGACCCTATTCCCGAGCTTGTACCGGCTGCGTATTGCGCAGCTGCGCCTGAAGCGGCATCTGGCCAATCTGCGGCCGGGCAACCATTTCGCGCGCCAAAGAGCGCAGACGACGCTCCCGTATACATGCAAGAAGCATCAGTCACTGCTTCGCAGAAAACTAGGCGCGACCGATCCCGAGCTTCAGGAAAACAAAATAACGAACCTGCGCCTCAGCGTGAGTCAGATGGACGGCATCCTCATCAGGCCTGGCGAGACGTTCTCCTTCTGGCAGCTGGTCGGTAAAACCACAGCGGCCAAGGGATACATTGAAGGCATGCTCCTCTCGCAGGGCGGCGTCAGACGCGGCGTTGGCGGCGGGATCTGCCAGCTCGGCAATCTGCTTTTTTGGATGGCGCTGCACACGCCTCTGCAGGTGGTTGAACGCCATCACCATAGTTTCGATCCGTTTCCGGATGACCATCGCGTGCTGCCGTTCGGGAGCGGCGCGAGCGTGTTTTACAATTACGTCGACCTGCGCATATACAATCCGACGCAGCACCTGTTTCAATTTCGCTTGTGGCTAACCGATGAGCATCTCAAAGGCTCTGTCCACGCTGATGAGCCGCTTCCATACAGCTATCATATCGAGGAAAGAAATCACCGCTTTCATGAGCGGAACGGACGCCATTACCGGGAGAACGAAATTTGGCGGCAAGTGATTGACAGGCGAACCGGACAGAAGGAAGCGGAGGAGATGATGATTCACAACTTCGCCGAAGTGAAATACGATTTGTTCAGTACTACACAAAGATAGTACTTCTAGATAATGCCATTCGGAGGTAACCTAACCCTGAGAAGGATGCAAAGGGGGCTGTTGCCGTGGCTGAACGCAGTAAAATACCATTTCGTGAAAACCGCTATCTGCATGGTATTATCGTTCTTTATACTGTTTTTTGGGCATGGATGGCCATAGCGCCTTACAGCCGTTTTGATTGGGTCTTGGAAAATCTGTTGATATGGCTGGCCCTGCTGGTGCTGCTTGTTCTGCATCGCCAATTTGCTTTTTCCAATGCATCCTACACGCTGATTGCGCTGTTTTTGGCGTTGCATACGCTCGGCGCCCATTATTCCTATAATGAGAATATCGTGGACTTCTGGATGAAGCTGCTTTTTCATACGCCGCGCGACAACTATGACCGGATTGTTCATTTCAGCTTCGGCCTGCTGCTGGCGTACCCGCTGCGCGAGGCGTTGGCGGTGTGGACCGGGCTGCGGCGCAGTTGGTTGTCCGTCATCACATGCACGGTCGTGCTAGCACTCGGCGCTTTTTATGAGCTGATCGAAATGTGGGTGGCCCATATGGTTGCGCCGGAAATCGGCACCTTGTTTCTGGGGACGCAAGGTGATCCCTGGGATTCGCAGCACGACATGGAAGTTGCGCTTTATGGCGCAGTCATTGCTATGCTGGCGACAGCGGTGGTTCGCGGCCGAACTTGAACAAATTTTGGTATTTGATAAACTGAACTGGAAGCAGGCAAAAGGAAAAGCTGGATGGAGGATGAACGTTCAATGACAGCCACAAGAGAACATGTAATCTACGTATACATCGGATCCTATACGGATGAGCAGAACAAGCAGGGGATCGGTTTGTACACTTTTGACCGCCAGAGCGGCGAATTGGAGCTGGTGGAGGCCTATACCGACCTTCCGAATGCATCCTTTCTGACGATTAATAAGGCGCGAACGCATCTGTATGCCGTCAGTGAATTGGCTGAATACCAAGGCATGTTTGGGGGCGCGGCAGCGGCTTACAAGCTCGACAATGAGACGGGTAAGCTGGAAAAATTAAACGAGCAGCCGACCCATGGCGCAGCGCCATGTTATATTAGCTCGGATAAGGCAGGCCGCTGTGTGTACGCGGCCAATTATTCAAGCGGCAGCGTCACGGTGTATCCCGTGGAAGCGGACGGCAGCTTGGGCGAGCATGTGCAGCTTCTGCAGCACGAAGGTGAATGGGGACCGAACGCGCAGCGCCAGGAAGGTCCGCATGCGCATTCGATTGTGCCGACGCCGGACAATCGGTATGCGCTCTCCGCCGATCTGGGCTTGGATCGGCTGTTCATTGCTGCGATTGACGCGGAGAATGGCCGGCTTGTGCCGCACAGCGAAGTCGTGCTGCAGCCGGGCTCTGGTCCGCGTCATCTCGCATTCAGCACGGACAAACGGTACGTGTACGTGGTCAATGAGCTGGGCAGCACCGTCACGGTGCTGCGGGCGGATTGGGCCGCGGGCACGCTGACCGCGGTGCAGGACCTCACCACGCTGCCGGAAGGCTTCAGCGGGGCGAACACCTGCGCGGACATCCACCTGTCGAGTGATGGCCGCTTCTTGTACGCCTCCAACCGCGGGCATGACAGCATCGCGGTTTATGCGGTCGACAGCGAGAGCGGCACGCTGACGCTGGTGCAATTGCAGGCGACGCAGGGGCGGACGCCGCGCAATTTTGCTTTAACGCCGCAGGGGGACTACCTGCTTGCGGCGAACCAGGACTCGGACAGCATAACCGTATTCCGCGTGGACGCGGAGACGGGTATGCTGGAATCGACCGGGCAAACCGCTGCCGTAGGCAAGCCGGTTTGCGTCAGGTTCCTGTAAGCGCGGCGGGAACAAAAAAGACCGTCCTCACCCTGCCCATATAAAGGCAGGGGGGGACGGTCTTTTGTCGCGCAGTTTAGTACGCGCCGCGAATATGTGCATGCACTTCGCGCTCGTACCAGCCTTCAAGCTGGCGCAGCTCATCGACCGTGAAGGAGGGCACATTCGCCGCTTGCAGGTTGTCGAGCACCTGCGCGGTGTTCTTGAAGCCGGGGATGACGCAGCTGACGGCTTCCAGATCGAGCAGCCAGCGCAGCGCTGCGCGTGTCATGCTTTCGCGGCCTTCGGCGATCCAGCTCAGCTGGCGGCTGAGCTCAAGGCCTTTGGCGAAGCCCAGGCCCGCGAACGTCTCGCCGACGTTAAACTGCTCACCGTTCTCGTTGAAGCTGCGATGATCGTCGGCTTCGAACTGCGTCTGCACGCTGAACTTGCCGGTGAGCAATCCGCTAGCCAGTGGCAACCGCGCCAGGATGCCGACGCCCTGGGCATGCGCAGCCGGGAGCAGCTCGTGCAAAGGCTTTTGCCGGAACAAATTCAAAATCACTTGCAAGGCTGCCACACCTGGCTGCTGCAAGCAAAACAAACCTTCCTCCACCGTCTCTACACTGACGCCGTAGTGGCGGATTTTGCCCTCAGCCTTCAGCTTGTCGAGCACGTCAAAAACGGTTCCCTGCTGCAAAATCGCCAGCGGCGGGCAATGAATCTGATACAAATCAATCGCTTCACGCTGCAACCGTTTCAAACTGCCCTCGCAAAAAGCGCGCACCCGCGATTCGCTGTACGTCGCAGGATCATGGATATCGGCGCTGCGGCAAAACTTGGTGGCGATGTAAATGTCATCTTCGCGGCCTTTGGTCGCTTGCGCCAGCAATTCCTCGCTGTGTCCGCTGCCGTATACGTCGGCTGTGTCAAAAAAATTGACGCCTTCCTCCATCGCCCGGTGAAGCGCAGCCATCGAATCCGCATCGTTCACATTTCCCCAGGAGCCTCCGATCGCCCAAGTGCCGAAGCTGATCTCGCTAATTTTGATTCCGGTATTGCCCAGTGGTCTATACTTCATGTGGTGCCTCCTATTTGCAATTGTATGAATACACGAATGAACGCGCGTGCATTCCCCTCTCTTTGTCCATTATCCAAAAAAAATTGCACGATGTCTACCTGCTTTTTCAACAGGGTGCTATACTATGAGAAGCTCAATCTTCACCTCTATGTACACGTTTACATATGGGTGATTTAGATAAAAAGTGAGCCAGAGGATAGGGATGGTAACATGGATACTGGTATCATCCGCAGTACGGGCAATACCAAAGGACCGATGCTGGTAGCCGTAGGCATGAACCTGGTTCACATTCTCGGTAATTCAGTGGCGGGATTTTCGCATTTTCGACCGTCTGCTGCTGGGGAAGTAGCCAAGGTCGGTCTGCCGATGTTTTTCAGCTCCGCTTCATGGACGATGTCGCAGGTCGTTATCTTCTCCTTGGTCGCCACGATGGGAGCTGAGCAGCTTGCCGCACGAACGTATTTGAATACGTTAGAATCGTTTTCCTTTTTGGCGGGATGGTCGTTTGCCATGGCGGTGCAGATTCAGGTGGCCCATTTGTTTGGCGCCGGACAGATGGAGCGAGCCTATCGGAGCTTATACAAAGCCTTATTCTGGGGCTAGCTTGTTGTTTTTGTGAATACGCTGCTGTTGTTCGGCTTCGGCCGCTTGATTTTAGGCGCTTTTACGGACAATCCGCACATAATCGCTGTTGTCATTGGCATATTAGCGCTTGATTTAATTTTGCAGCCGCTCAAAATGTGGAATATGCCGCTCGGCAACTCCTTGAACGCGGTTGGTGATACCCAGTACGTGATGAAAGTCGGCATCGTTGCTATGTGGTTCGTCGCCGTTGGCGGCACGTATCTGCTCGGCATCCAACCCGGCTGGCTGCTCCACGGCGTCTACATCGCGATGATTATGGATGAGGGCATCCGCGGTTTCCTCGTGCAGCGCCGCTGGATCGCGGGGAAGAGACTTCCACGGGAGTCGGGAGCTGCGGCGGCCGTGCCTGCAGGCGGTTTGCAGATGTAAGCTTGCGACGGATAGGTGTCAAGCCCCTTAAAGGGGCTTTTTTTTCTGTGTGAAAAATAGTTGCGATTGCAACTAATAGGGCGTAATATAATAGTGGCAAATGCAACTAATTGCTCAGTAGAGTTTTTTGGTTGATGAACGGAGTTGAAATGGATTGATCGATGCCAGAAATTCAATACCCCGCTGGGTATCGCTGCTCTATCGGTACGGGCAAGCTTATATCGGCGATCGCTTAAAGCATCTCGATATCGGCAGGGGCCAGCATATTTTTTTGAATGCGTTGTATAAGGAAGACGGGTTGTTCCAGGAAGAGCTGTCCGCTTATTTGAAAATCGATAAGGGCACCACGGCCAAAGCGCTCAAAAAGCTGGAAGAGCAGGGCTACGTCACGCGAAGTGTCAGTGAAGCAGATAAACGCCGCAATATTGTGCTGCTGACGCAGAAAGCGCTCGACATCAAGGATGAGGTGCGCAGCGTGTTGACGGACTGGCGGGAACGGCTGACGTACGGTCTAACTGAAGAAGAGAAGCAGCTCGCTCATTCGATTCTCGAAAAAATGGGCGACAATGCGGCGAGATTCGCAGAGGAGAAGGTGGATTTATGAACATTCGTCATGCCGGAACGACGTTTATTGAGCGTCACTTTCACGCATTAACGCATCGCAATTACCGGAATTTGTGGCTGGGGCAGTGTGTCTCCCTCATCGGCACCTGGATGCAAAATATCGGGCAATCGTGGCTCGTCCTCACAATCACGGGATCGCCTCTCAAACTCGGGCTCGTCGGGGCTTTTCAGTTTATGCCGATCTTATGTTTTTCCTTATTTGCAGGAATTGTTGTGGATAAGTTTCCGAAGAAAAATATTTTGCTCCTCACCCAGACGGTGTCGATGATTCTGGCTTTTACGCTGGCTGCGCTTGTATTGACGAATACGGTGAAGTACGAGTACATTCTCGTGCTGGCGCTTCTTCTCGGTCTCAACAACACCCTCGATATGCCGACGCGTCAGGCGTTCAATATTGAAATTGTCGGCAAAGAGGACTTGATGAATGCGGTGGCCCTCAATTCAACGACTTTTAACATGGCGCGGATCGTGGGACCGTCGATCGGGGCTGTGATGATGGCTTTGCTCGGCGCTGGATGGTGCTTCCTTTTAAATGGTGTCAGCTTTATTGCTGTTCTATTCGGGATCATGCGCATTAAGACGACACCGTATGTACGGAAGGAAAGGTCCCGTGAAGGCGTGATGAAAGAAATTAAGGATGGCATCACCTACATCGCGCGTGATCCGGTTCTGGCACAAACCGTTTTGCTGGTGACCGTGATCGGCATGCTCGCTTTTAACTTCAACATTCTCATTCCAGTGTTTACGAAAAATGTGCTGCATATGAATGAAACGACATACGGCACGTTGATGTCCTGTTTAGGGATCGGATCGTTTGCCGGGGCGCTGACGATGTCCTTCCGCAGCAAGTACGGCCCTAAGATGATTATTAGTATCATCGGCAGTCTGGTCGTATCTGTATGTCTCATCCTCAACGGGTTGAGCAGCTCCGTCTGGATGGTCGGGCTCGTGCTGGTTGTGAATGGATTTTTCAACATCGTCTTTGCGACGAACAGCAACTCTAACCTGCAAATGAACACCAAAGAGGAATACAGAGCGCGCGTGATGAGCGTGTACTCGCTCGTATTTGCCGGATCGACGCCGATCGGCAATCTGTTTGCCGGCTATGTGGCCGACCGTTACGGCGCGAACGGTGCTTTTATCAGCAATGGCGTCTTGACGCTGGTGCTGTGTTTGTTAATTATTTGGAAGTTTAGAAAGACTTCAGGGAGTAGCCTGTTCAAAAAAGCGGGTGTTAATTAGCTGCCAGCAGGGGCCACGCGCTCGGCCAATTACTGAAAAGAAAAGTCGCTGTTGTCCGGATTTCCCGGTTGCAGCGGCTTTTTTGTGTTTGGCGACGAGTTGCTCTTGGCGCTATCCCGGCGGCTCATGGGAAAAGTAGTTGCTCTCGGCGCTATCCCGTAAGCTCATGGACAAAAGGTTACTCTTGGCGCTATCACTCCCGCTTAGCCCGCCGCCGCCATCGCTCAGCCCGTTGCCGCCCTCGTTCAGCCCGTCGTCCCCACTCGCTCAGCTCCCGCCCATTCCGCTCGGCCCTACCCTGCTGGCTCCCCTGCCCGCACTCGCCCACGCCGCGCCCGGGTATCAACCTCGCGCCTGTCCAGCCTTCACCGCCACCTGCATTTGTTCACTTTTCTCCTGCGGAATCAGAAGAAAATCAACTTTTTTGCAGAGATTTATCCACTCTCAATCCTGCTCTGCGAAGCTAGAATAAGCTCATAGCCACTGAATATGAGATTGAAGCAAGAGGTGAGGTCATGAGTGAAGCTCTAGTCCGGATGGAGGGTATTGAGAAACATTTTCCCGGCGTGCACGCCCTTCATCAGTGTCGTCTGGAGTTGGCAGCCGGTGAAGTCCATGCCTTGGTCGGTGAGAACGGGGCGGGGAAATCGACGTTAATGAAAATTTTAACAGGCGTCTACCAAAAAGATGAAGGCCGCATTCTGGTGCGCGGTCAAGAGGTGGAACTGCCGAACACCAGAGCAGCGCAGCAGTTAGGCATCTGTATGATCCATCAGGAACTCAATCTGATGCCGGATTTGACGATTGCACAAAATATTTTCATCGGGCGCGAACCGCGTAAAGGCATCCGGCTGTTCGTGGATGAGCGCAAGCTGAACGAGCAGGCCCAGCGGCTGCTGGATCAGATGAATTTGAAACTGGATCCGCGCACGAAGGTAGCGGAGCTGACGGTCGCCAAACAGCAAATGGTAGAAATTGCTAAGGCGCTCTCGTTCAACTCGGAAGTGCTGATCATGGACGAACCAACGGCGGCGCTGACGAATGCCGAGATCGAGGAGCTGTTCCGCATCATCGAGCAGCTGCGCGGGCGAGGCGTCGGCATCGTGTACATATCGCACCGGATGGAAGAGCTGAAGCGGATCACGGATCGCATCACGGTCATGCGCGACGGACAGTACATCGCGACCGTGCCGACGAAGGCGACGACGATCGATCAGATCATCGCGATGATGGTGGGGCGCGAGCTTTACACGAGCCATCAGCAGCCGTCCGCAGGCAAGTCGGAGCTGAATGTACTCGAAGTCAAAAACTTGAATCGCGGCTCGGCGGTGAAAGATGTCTCGTTCCATTTGGCGAAGGGCGAGATTTTGGGCTTCGCCGGGCTTATGGGCGCAGGGCGCACAGAGGTGGCGCGAGCGATATTCGGCGCCGATGCGATCGATTCGGGCGACATTTATGTACATGGACAGCGTATCCAGATTCGGACACCGAACGATGCCGTGAAGCACGGAATCGGCTACTTGTCCGAGGACCGCAAGCGGTTCGGGCTGATGGTCGACATGGACGTGAAAACGAACATCGCGATCGCTTCTTACCATAAAGCGAAGCGCATGCTCGGCTGGATGAAAGACGGCACTATCGACGAGACCGCTTCGCACTATGTGGAAGCGCTCCAAATCAAAACGCCAAGCATCCATCAACACGTCAAATACCTCTCCGGCGGCAATCAGCAGAAGGTCGTCATCAGTAAATGGCTGCACCGTGACTGCGACATTCTGATCTTTGACGAACCGACGCGTGGCATTGATGTCGGCGCGAAGACGGAGATTTATAAATTGCTTGATGAGTTGGCAGCGCAAGGCAAATCGATCATTATGATTTCGTCCGAGCTACCGGAAATATTGCGAATGAGCCACCGCATCATGGTCATGTGCGAAGGGCGTATAACCGGCGAACTCCGCCAGGAAGACGCAACACAGGAAGCGATCATGCGCTTTGCGACGATGCGGACCGGCTGAACAATAATCTGCGACATTTGAAGGAGGAAATTATGGCAACAGTGCCTGTACGCAAAAAGTTAGTCCCCTCGTTGCCGAGCGGGTCCGGAGCAGCGCAGAAGCTGCTTGCTTTTGCCAGTCTGATTATGCTGGTCATCATCTTTTCGCTGGCATCGGGCAATTTTTTTCAATTTGACAATATTGTAGCCATCATGCTCTCTACGGCGGTTATGGGTGTGCTGGCCCTGGGCTCGACGTTTGTCATCATTACGTCAGGGATTGACCTTGCGGTCGGAACGGTGATGACGTTCTCCTCGGTGATGGCCGGTGTCATCATTACGACGTGGCACCTGCCGATGCCCCTCGGCATCATTGGAGGCATTGCGACCGGCGCCATCTGCGGGCTCGTTAGCGGGCTGCTCGTGGCCAAGATGAAGGTGCCGCCGTTCATCGCCACTTTGGCCATGATGATGGTAACCAAAGGCTTGTCGCTAGTCATTTCCGGGACGAAGCCGATTTATTTTAACGATACGCCTGCGTTTACGCAGATTTCGATGGGCTCGGTGATCAGCTCGATCATACCCGGCCTGGAAATCCCGAATGCGATTCTCATTTTCTTCGTAGTCGCGATTATTGCGGGCATCATTTTATCGAAAACGATTATCGGTCGTTACAACTTCGCTCTTGGCAGCAATGAAGAGTCCACTCGACTATCCGGCGTGAATGTGGATTATTGGAAAATTGTCATCTATTCGCTCACCGGCGTGTTCAGCGGAATTGCGGGCATCATGATGGCATCACGCTTAAACTCGGCGCAGCCGGCGCTGGGCGCGGGTTATGAGCTCGAAGCGATCGCTGCCGTCGTCATTGGAGGCACTTCGTTGAGCGGTGGCAAAGGCTCGATCCTCGGCACGATCATCGGTTCGCTCATTATGAGCGTGCTGACGAATGGACTGCGCATTTTGTCCGTGAAGCAGGAATGGCAGACGGTGATCGTAGGCGTCGTCGTCGTGCTGGCGGTCTATGCGGACATTATGCGCCGTCGCAAGCAATAAGCAACGGTATTTGCTCCGAGAAGGAGTCTGATACAACTAATGACAAGTAAGGGGAGATCAGGAATGAATTCGCGTAAAAAGAAGTTAACGGTTGTCACCACCCTGCTGCTGCTGTCCTCCATGGTGCTTAGCGCTTGCGGCGCCAAAACGACGGAAACGAAACCGGCTGCGGCCTCGACGGCGCCAACGCCTGCGGCATCTGCAGCAGCACCGGCTGCGGCGAAGACGGATAAGATTTATATCCCAATTATTTCCAAAGGGTTCCAGCACCAGTTCTGGCAAGCGGTAAAACAGGGAGCGGAGAAGGCTGCCAAAGAATTCAACGTAGAGATTACGTTCGAAGGCCCGGAGACGGAACAGCAAGTGGATAAACAAATTGAAATGCTGCAGGCTGCTTTAGGTAAAAAGCCTTCGGCCATCGCCTTTGCAGCGCTGGACAGCAAAGCGGCGACACCGCTGCTGGAGAAAGCGAAAGCAGCCAAAATTCCGGTGATCGGCTTTGACTCCGGCGTCGACAGCGACATTCCGGTCACAACGGCCGCCACCGACAACAAAGCTGCTGCTGCGCTGGCCGCCGACAAAATGGCCGCATTTATCGGCAACGAAGGCGAAATCGCCTTGGTCGTACATGACCAAACGAGCCGTACAGGTGTTGACCGGCGTGATGGGTTCACGAATCGGATTAAAGAGAAATATCCGAATATCAAAATCGTCGATACGCAATACGGTGGCGGTGATCAGTTGAAGTCGACGGACCTCGCTAAGGCGATCATCCAGGCGCACCCGAATATCAAGGGCATCTTCGGCTCCAATGAGGGCTCGGCGATCGGGGTAATCAATGCAGTGACGGAGCTTAAAAAAGATGGGAAGATAACTGTCATCGGCTACGACTCCGGCAAGCAGCAAACCGATGCGGTCCGCAGCGGCAAAATGGCGGGCGCGATTACGCAGGATCCGATCGGCATCGGGTACTGGTCGGTGAAAGCGGCGGTGCAAGCGATCAAAGGGGAAACGGTTCCGAAATCGATCGACACCGGCTTCCACTGGTATGACAAAACGAACATTGATTCCGCAGAGATCAAGCCCTTGCTCTACGATTGATCCAATTGAGGCTGCGCCATTAAGCGCAGCCTTTGTTGCCGTTTACTGAAAGCGCTCCCGTGTGTACAATACAAATAAAGCCTTAAGTTCATCGCGTGAATATGAAACGTCCCGGGGGGAAATCGAGATGTATCGGATCATCATGATTGATGATGAAGATGAAGTCAGGGAAGGCATCAAACGAAAGACAGACTGGGCAGCGTGCGGCTTCCAACTAGTCGGCGATTACGATAATGGCCGGGATGCTTACGAGGCGATGAGCGGACTTGCGCCGGACGCGGTCATTACGGATATTTGCATGCCGTTTATGGACGGTTTAGAGCTGACACGGCTGATCGCTGCTGAATACCGGGATGTGAAAGTCATAATTGTAACCGGTTACGAAGATTTTGATTATGCCAAGCAGGCGATTAAATTAAAGGTCAAAGATTATTTATTGAAGCCGATCAATGCGGCGGAGTTCACGGAATTTCTGCAAAAATTAAAGCAGGAACTCGACGAGGAGCGCAAGCAAAAAGAGGATGTGTCCTTCCTTCGCCACCAGTTTCACGAGAGCATGCCGCTTCTGCGGGAACGGTTCCTGGAGCGGCTGGTCACGTCCAGCCTGAAGCGGGAAGAGATCGATCGCAAATTCCATATGTTCGGGCTGCATTTAGACGGGCCAGCCTATACCGTCTTTGCCCTGGATGTTGATGAATTTCATCGCGATTTCTTCACTGACCAAGCTGCTGAGGAGGAACTGCTGCGTTTTGCCGCCTATAATATTGTGCATGAAATTGTTGAAAAAGAGCACGGCGGGATCGTCTTTCGAACCCGTGACGATAAATTGGTGGCGCTGCTCTCGGGCGCTGCTGAGACGATTGATGTCACGTGTCAGACGCTTGCTGAATATGCCCGGTACAGCATTGAGAAGTATTTGAATTTGACGGTGACCATCGGTATTGGGCGGACTTGTAGCGAGCTTCCGGAGGTGTCCAAAGCGTTTCAGGAAGCGCTTTCAGCATTAGATTACCGTTTTTTGCTTGGGAAAAACCGCATTATTTCGCTGGGCGATATGGAATTTGGCCGCAGTCTGGATCATGTGAGCTATACACAAACGGAGAAAAAGCTGCTATCCGCCATCAAGACCGGGGAGAAGGTGACGGTCTCGCTGACGCTGCAGGGCTGGATTGAGGAGCTGAAAAACTCAGCCTGCGAAATGGACAAATGCTACGGCAAGCTGCACAAGCTGCTCGTGGCCTTGCTAAATCTGCTGGTAGAAACCGGATTCGAGGAGGCGACGGTGCTGGGCGATCATTCGTTCATGCAGATCTACGCCCGCAAAACGCTCGATGACATTCGGGTGTGGTTGGAGGAGGTCTGTCTGGCCTTGGTCGACCTGCTAGCCGAGAAGCGGACGTCGGTCTCACAAACGCAAATGGAAGCCGCAGTCACCTACATCCATGAGCATTATGCCGATGAGCAGCTGTCGCTGCAGCAGGTGTGCAATCATATTTTTATGAGCATGAGCTACTTCAGCGCGCTGTTCAAACAGCATACCGGCTTCACCTTCGTGGAGTACGTGACCCGGCACCGCCTGGAGCGGGCGAAGGAGCTGCTGGCGGAATCGCAGTTGAAGACGTATGAGCTTGCCGCCAAGGTCGGATATGGCGACCCGCAGTATTTCAGTGTTATTTTTAAACGGAATACCGGCATGACGCCCAAAGAATTTCGTGCTTCACAGAAAGGGCAGCCGGGCAGCCTATGAGATTTAAAAGCATTCATACGAAAATCGCGCTTGCGTTCTCGTGCCTTATTTTATGTACGACGATCGTGTTAAGCTATAGCGCTTACCGGCTGTCGACGGTGGCAGTCACTGACACTTCCTTGGACTACACCCAGCAGTTGATCGAACAGGTGAACAAAAATATTCAGACCTACATCGGCAACATGGAAAGCATCTCAGCTTTATCACTGAGTAATGCGGATTTGCAGCATTATTTGGAGCTGGCCAATCCGAACGGGCCGGAAGGCCGACAGTTGGCGGGGCAGATCAGCCGATACTTTCATGAAATAGTCGCTTCGCGCAACGATATTTCTTCGATTTTGTTTGCCGGCTCGAACGGAGCGCTGGTGTCGGACCGCAGCTATGAGCACTTGAAGCCTTACGCGGAGTTGATTACCCAGGATTGGTATGCCAAAGCGAGCGAAACCAAAGGTGACATCGTGATCTCCTCCTCGCATGTCCAGCATTTGTATCAGGATGAGTATAAATGGGTCGTGACGATCAGTAAGCAGTTGCCGAAGTCATCGCCGATGACGGCCAGCGGTGTGCTGCTGGTGGATCTGAACTACAATGTCATTAATGATCTGTGCAATCAGATCCAGCTGGGGCAGCGAGGGTACGTGTTCATTCTCGACCCGGCCGGCGATCTCATCTATCATCCGCAGCAGCAACTCGTCTACTCCGGACTCAAGTCGGAAGACATTCCCAAGCTGCTGCAAGCGAGCGATAGCACGTTCCGGACGGAGGAAGCGGATCAGAGCAAGATTTATACGGTGCGCACAACCAAATTCGGCTGGAAAATCGTCGGGGTGACGTACCCCGAAGACCTCATCGGCAACAAGCGGGACATGCAGCTGACATCGGCAGTTTGGGGCGGCATTTCGCTCATCGTTGCACTGGCCATCTCCGTGCTGCTGTCGATTACGCTGACGAGGCCGATCAAGCAGTTGGAAGTGCATATGAAGCAGGTGGAAAAAGGCAACTTTGACATTCGCGTCGACGTCGAAGGGACGAATGAGATCAGCAAGCTGTCCCGGACGTTCAATCTGATGATCGGCAAAATCAAAGAGCTGATGAACCAGACGCTGCAGGACCAGGAAGTGAAGCGCATCAGTGAGCTGAAGGCGCTGCAGGCGCAGATTCAGCCGCATTTTTTGTACAATACGCTCGATTCCATCATTTGGATGGCGGAAATGGGCAAAGTGGAAGAGGTCGTGACGATGACCTCGGCGTTGTCGAAGCTGCTGCGCTCCAGTATTAGCAAGGGTGAGGAATTGATCCCGATTGCGGTGGAATTGGAGCATATCCACAATTATTTGACGATCCAGAACATTCGATACCGCAATAAATTTACTTATGCGATTGATGTGGAGCCGGAGATTTTAGAATGTCATATTTTAAAAATCGTGCTGCAGCCCATGGTAGAAAATTCCATTTACCACGGAATGAAGCATTTGCCGGAGCGTGGGCACATCCAGATTACGGGGCGCAGAACTGCCGGGATCATTGAGCTCAAGGTGATCGACAATGGCGTGGGCATGAGTGAAGCGCAGCTTCAACGGCTGCGGCAAAAGGCGCGAGAGCCCGAGTCCGGCAAAGGTTTTGGCCTGCTGAACGTCAACCATCGCATTCAGCTATACTTTGGCGAGCATTACGGCCTGCAATTCGAGAGCGAGCTGGAGGAAGGAACGACAGTGACTGTGCGAATTCCGGATAGGCTCCCAGTTCCAATACTAGATAAGGTGGCTGGCGGATGAGAAAAATGGTTTTCGTGGCGATGGCGATCGTCCTTGTTCTCGTGATCGGGATGGTGTTCATGCTGGTTTCGAATCGGATCGAAGCGAAGGATCGGCCGATTATCGTGATTCCCAAAACGATCGACAGCCGGGTGGAGTTTTGGCAGGTTCTGAAGCAGGGCGTGAAGGTGGCGGCAAAAGAGTATAACACGGATGTCACCATTATCGGGACGCCGTCCGAATCGGATATTGACGACCAGATCCGACTGGTGGAAGAGGCGATCGCGCAGAAGCCTAAAGCGATTGTTTTGGCGGCGACCGATTACAACCGGCTCGTCCCTGTCGCGCACAAGGCGATTCGTGCCGGCATCAGGCTGATCACGGTCGATTCCGGGCTGGAGGGGGGCATCTCGTCGAGCTTTATAGCGACGGATAGTTATGCCGCAGGCGGCAAGGCGGTGGACGCGATGCGGCGTTATGTACAAGGACCGGCAAAGTTTGCCATTGTCAGCTTTGTGAAAACGTCGACGACCCAGATGGACCGGGAGAACGGGGTGCGGGACCGGCTGCTGAATGACCCGTCAATTCAAGTGTTGGACACGCTGTACAGCAACGGATCAGAAGATAAGGCCTATGCGCAAACGAAAATGCTGCTCACCGAGCATCCGGATATTCGTGGTATTTTTGGCCTAAATGAGGTATCCACGGTGGGAGCGGCGCGTGCGCTGAAAGACATGGGCTTAGGCGGGAGCATTAAGCTTGTCGGGTTCGACAGCTCAATGAATGAGATCGGCTTTCTTGAAGCGGATATCTTACAGGCGACGATTGTTCAAAAACCTTTTAACATGGGCTATTTGGCGGTTAAGACTGCGCTCCAGGTGTATAACGGGGAGAAGGTTAGGCCTGTCGTGGATACCGGGTCGGAGGTAATTACGAAAGAGAACATGTATACGAGCGAAAATCAAAAGCTTTTGTTCCCATTTATTGAATGAATTTGCGTAGGTCAATAGACTCATTTTTGCGTATATTCCAGTTATTGGGTTGTCAGATTTCGACCCATATTCTACAATATAATGTATATTCGTGTCGGAAAAGGAGGGCGCTCGATGCTGGGACTTCTAAAAAAATGGCTGCACCAGACGCCAGCTGCCAAACAGGAACCTGTGAAAACGGAAGATTACAGAACGATGGAAATCGATGTTGTAATCAAATGCTTCGTCTCGGATAAAGAGAAGCCGTTTCGCGTCATTTTTAAAGTCGAGAAGCAGGGCTCTTTCTTTACCAAGGACATATTCATCAAGCATGTGGATGAGCGAACGGCTTTGGAACTGGTACATAACTACTCGACACTGGGCATGGGGCCTGAGGAACTGAAGAAATACGGCGGCACCGACCACGTTGAGTACAGCTTCGCGACATTGGAGGAAGCTAAGAAAGTGAAGGATACGACTGTCGGATACATACGATTATTGATTCGTGAGCACCAGCAAGAGGCGGTTGCCAGGATTTCATAAGCGCATGAAAATAAGTTCCTAGTAGGAGCTAATCGCACGGGGGCTAGTCCCCAGGTTGCTGTTAGCTCCTTTTTTGCGTCTGCTGACGGGACGGAAGGCCTGGGTTCAGCTAGGCGCAGTGAGCGCACTGATTCCAGCGGGTAAGCGGGTGGATGGAGGACGGCTTGGCGCTAGGCGTGAAGGCATAGCGGTACGAATTTTCTATCAACGCGTGCTATGCCCAGCTGAAAAGCAGAAATAGCGGGAGCATGCTTCCGCTATTTGCAGGTGAAGTATCAAGTTGACGCTTGGAGCAGGGGATTCGGAACGTACGCTCCGTTAACCCTCTAATCGTTGCTTTCGCGGGGCTTTTGGTGCTGCTGCCAAATTTCTTTCAGCCGATATTGGCGCAGCTTGGTAATCGTTGTGTATCGGGACTCGGTGCCCTTCTTCTCAAAATAAACCCTGCCATCTTGAATGCGCATAATTCTTTTCAGATTTACGTAGCAGTCCGTGTTAGCTTTAAAAAAGAATTTGTCTGAAAGCAGTTCATTCATCTGCTCGGAGGAAAGTCTTTTTTTAATGTGATAGTTTTTACCGTGAAAGCTGACAAGCCCCTTATCTCCGACCCGGAAGTACAAAATATCCTTTGCAAGTTCAAAGTTTTCATAGGTGTTGTTAATCTCGAGCGCTACATTCATTTTCTATTCCCCCTCTTAAAATGATAACGCTTACAATTTAACCACAACATCATTTTATCACATTCAAAGTTGGGAAGGAAGGGTTAGCGTGGGGAAAGAAGAGGGATGGCGCGGGCGGGGAAACAGCTGGCAAATAGCGATTCTCCAGATAATCACGCTGAATCGGTGCGAATATAAAAAAATCCTGCAGGTTATGCAGGATAAGCTCCACTGATAATATTTTAAATATCTATGTAATATATATATTACATTTAAATGCTATCATTACAGGATTGAAGCTTCTTAACAGCGGACAAGCGTGACACTATTTGTTAATGTTGGATGCTTGCAAAGCTTCTGCAGCATTTTGCAAATTAGTAATCAAATTGTGGAACGTATTCAGAGAATCTGCGAACTCGTTCACTTTGTCGGATATCGAGTGCGACAACTGTGAAGAAGTCTTCGCGTATTCATTCATTTCCTCGACGGAAGCTGTAACCTCTTGCGTACTGGCCGACATTTGTTGTGAGGTGTTAAAGACGATATGAATTCGCTCCGCAACATTGGTGGAAGCCGATATAATACTCTCGAACTTATCGCTGGTCGCATTTGCCATATGCAAGGCAGAAGTGACTTCGTCTCTGACATCGCCCATCGCAGCAAATGATTTAAGCGTATCGGATTGAATTTCCTGCAGCAGGCCAGTAATTTGTTTAGCTGATTCATTCGACTGTTCAGCAAGCTTGCGAACTTCTCCTGCAACGACTGCGAATCCTCTGCCTTGTTCACCCGCCCGTGCGGCTTCGATTGCCGCATTCAAGGCCAACAAGTTAGTTTGAGAAGCGATACTAGAGATCACTTTCACGATTTGTCCGATTTCAGAAGATCGCTGGCTCAGATGTTCAATCTCTGCGGATGATGCCGATACAGAAGATTCGACTTTACTCATCTGCTGGGTCAATTGCTGCATCGCATGACGGCCGTCGTTCGATTGTATGTTCATATCCCGTGAGGACTCTGCAACGCTGGCACTGGTATCCGCAAATTGCGTAATGCCGCCGGCGATGTCCCGCATCGCAATGACGCTTTCTTCCGTGCTCTTGGCTTGGGAATCTGTACCCGACACAAACTTGTTCATGGCAGAAGCTACTTCCGTGCTCAATGCTTCACTGCGATGGTAATGCCCTTGCAGTTCGCGGGCTATATTCGCCATCTGCAAGGAAGCGGTTGAAGATTGCTGCAGCAAAGCGGTCAGTGTTTCTGATTGGCGGGCGTACGTCTCGCGTTCACCTGCGCGTTTGAAATCGAAATACATACTGATGAGCAAACCTATCAATACACATATGTAACTGAACTTCTTGAGCAAATGAGCGGCGTCGAACATCGTATCATAACTGGCTTCCGAGAAGGACATGAATCCGACTTGCGTGATAAAGCCAACGATGAGCGACAGCAACAGCCAATGCTCGAAGTGATCAGTCGCCCACAACCGTTTCCGGTAGTTCCCGATTAAGGCAATCAGGAACAAAGCAGCAGGCACCAACTCCTGCGGGCGCGATATAAACCAATTCGGATGGTTAGCTTGCGGTAGTGGAACGAATGCAAAAAATAGAAAACTCGCTAAAGTGAGTAAAGTCACAGCTCCGTAGACAGTGCCTTCCCGTAATTTGCTCTCTTCGCCAAGACGCTGCTCTCTGCGCCAGATGATCCAGGTCAAAACAAAGAAAAGCGACAAGAATAGACGTGAAGCTATCCAACTCCAAGGCGTAAGGTTTGCAGGCAAGGACGGAAACGACACTTTGAAGAAAGGCGCTGTCACGATGGCATGGTAACATTCAAGAAACGCAGTTCCCAGAAATCCTGCGCCGATCAAGAGCATGGTGTTTTTTCTTTGCGTGTAGTAGTAAACAAGCGCAAGCAAGCCGACGAAAGTAGCCAGCATGGTAGCGATAACTTCCATCACAGTGTGGACATAACTGTCGCCTAGCCAATCAACACGACTGAGAATGAGATCAACCATAATTAATAAAACGGATACAGCGACATAAACGACAGATCTCTTTTGTTGTAGTATCAAGTTTCCCCACCCTTTTTTATGAAATACTGTAAAAATATAAGTGAATTGTAAAATATGCAGATGAGAAAGTAAAGTCTTATTTTTTTGGTCGAAGCTCGTGTCCGATTGCTTGTCATGGAATTAAAAAAGCCGCATTTCCTGATCAGTCGCTGACGGACTAATCAGGAAATGCGGCATATGCCACATGTTTGGCGAAGCGCCTTTAGCGGTTCAACCGCTCAAAAATGTTTTGCGCGATCCAGACGCCCGCCGCGCCGGCTTGGGCCAAGCCGCGGGTGATGCCTGCGCCGTCGCCGCCGCAGAACAAGCCCTTGATCTCCGTCTCAAAGCTCTCGCTGAGTTTCGGACGGGCGGAGTAGAACTTCGCTTCTACACCGTAGAAAAGCGTGTGCTCGGCCGCGATGCCGGGAGTCACTTTCTCGAGAGCATGAATCATCTCGATCAAGCTTTTCATCGTGTTATAGGGAAGCACGAGGCCCAGGTCACCGGGCACGGCTTCTTTCAGCGTCGGCTCCAGGAAGCCTTCGCGGATACGCTCAGTCGTCGATCTGCGGCCGCGCATGATGTCGCCGAATTTCTGAACGATTACGCCGCCGCTGGACAAATCGTTCGCATGTTTGCAAATCTCGCGCGCATATTCGTTCGGCTTATCGAACGGCTCGGTGAATTTGTGCGAGACAAGCAGCGCGAAGTTGGTGTTGCTGGAGCCGAGGGCAGGATCTTTGTAGGAGTGGCCGTTGGCGGCCATGACACCGCTGTGATTTTCTACAACGACATGCCCGGACGGGTTGCTGCAAAATGTGCGCACGCGCGTGCCTACGGACGTGTTGTAGATGAATTTGCCCTCGTACAGGTGCTCGTTAATTTCGCGCATGACGACGTCCGACGTTTCGACGCGCACTCCGACATCGACCTGGTTGTTGTACATTTTGAGGCGGCGTTTTTTCAAGACATGTGTCAACCACGCAGAGCCGTCGCGGCCAGGAGCCAGCATGACATAATCGCTGCGAATCTCCGTGCCGTCTTTCAGGCGGATGCCTTGAATGACATGTTTGTCTTCATTTTTTATCGTGATCATGTCTTCAACTTCTGTTTTGAACTGCATGTCGATGCGAGTTTTCAAATATTCATAAATGGATTTCAAAATCATTAAATTCTGCTCGGTTCCAAGGTGGCGTACCTGCGCGCGGAGCAGTTTCAAACCGGCCGCATAGGAGCGCTGCTCGATCTGTCTTACGGCTTCCGTGGTCGGATCCGTAATATTAAGCGTTGCGCCGTGCTGTAAATTGATGTCGTCGACATAACGGATCAGCTCCATCACTTTGGATGGGGCGAGATAGTCGGTCATCCAACCGCCGAACTCAGTCGTAATATTGAATTTTCCGTCACTGTACGCACCTGCGCCGCCGAAACCGGCAGTAATCGAGCAGGCTGGCAGGCAGCCGGAGAAATCTTTTTTTCCTGCGGGGGGAGGGCAGAGCTTGATCTTGTTCTCCAGAATCGGGCAGCTGCGATGGTAGATGTCATGACCTTTGTCAACTAACAGCACCTTGGCCGCAGGGTAGCGAAGCGTCATTTCATAGCAAGCAAAAATACCAGCAGGTCCGGCTCCAACTACAATGAAATCATAAGCGTTCATATCGATTCGATCTCCTTTTTCAACGCGCGTTTGCACGTAAAATCCGATTAGTGGACGCAAAAAGTCCCAGCCACACGGGTATGCGGAAGCATGCACCCGTCGTAGCTGGGAAGTTACGGCTCCCCCTAGAGACCCTCGAGCCGATTCTCAAGGATATACGAACGATAATAGTGTTTGTGGCTGTATGTTCTTGACTTGTTTATCATAATACGAACATTGGGTGATGTCAATGTGTTAATGTTCGTGTATTGGTGGTGCTATACAGGAATCATAATTGTGAAGCGGGTTTTGCCTTCTAGGCTGCTTACCTGGATGGTTCCGCCGTATTTCTCAACGAGTTTTTTCACGATATAGAGCCCTAATCCGGCGTGAATTCCGTCGCTTTTTTTGGTGGAGTAGCCGGGCTTAAACAAATGGGGGAGATTCTCTTCGGGAATCGGATCACCGCTATTCGATATTTCAAAAACAAGCATGTTCTTCTCCACGCGTCCAAGCAGTGCAACCTCCTTACTGCTATTGCCGGAATCGGAAACGGCATCAAAAGCGTTGTCGATCAGATTGCTGAGTATGCGCACTAGATCGGTCGCTTTGATGGCACCAAGGCTCAGTCGGCTCAAGTTAGCCACGTGGTGCTGGAAGTTGATTTTGCGCTCGATCGACTGAATAACCTTCGCTTGAACAATCGCACTGATTGATGGCACGTTAATTTGAATGACGTCGTTAAGCGCAGCGGTTTCACCGATCAGCTCACCGGTGTAACGGTCAAGTTCCTCATATTCCTGGAGGTGAACGAGGGCATGGATGGCCGCGACATGATTGTTGAAATCGTGGCGCTGCTCCTTCATTGAGCGGAAAAGGGAGCTGATATGGTCCACATATACTTCTTGCACGCTTTCCGCGGTAGCCTCGCGATGTCGATTGCTCAAGCGTACGACGATTATAACTAACAAAATGGCAATGATGGCTGTTGTGCCAATCAGAATAAGGAGGCTTGTCTGCTGCTGGTCGATCGATTGTTTGATCCGTTCGTAATCGGCGGTCAAACTGACGACAACGGGCACGTCCAATTGCAGCGGTACAAACATTTTTAAATACGTTTTGCCGTCGATGGTCATAAAAAATTGTTGGCGTTCATGGGTATCCATGACAGCTTGGACATAGGCCTCATCCCGCTCGTCTTTCATCTGATAAGAGCCGAATAGAATGTCCCGGTCGGAGAACCAGACATAGCCTTGGCTCGAGGCCTGCTTCTGCTTTTTCAGAAAAATTGGCAAATTATAGACGGTTATCTCCTTCGCCCCGTGATCGGTATAACCATGGATCATCTCATTGATCACGGCATCAACGCCGGTTTCCTGCTGGTAGCTGCGAAAAAAGGTGTCATGCACAAACGGATCAATGATGTAATTGGTTGCACCGTCGTAGTAGTAGCCCCATTTGTCCACATATTGCGGGTTGGAAGAGGAGGTGTTCATAGGCCCAGACCAGTAATAAGGCAGCGCTTGTCCGCTCTGAACATGTGTAACCCGCTGGTCGAACAGCTGATTGAAAGCTAGGAACCAATCGCGGCTCCAGCCTTTCGTGCTTATGTTGATTTCGTTCGGATCCGTTGATTTGTAGCCGATGATGTCATCGCCGCTTCGCTTCATCAGCGTAATATGATCGACCATCAGATCATCGCGGATCGCGGCCAGCTCCGGATCGGTCACTTGTTCGATATCCGGGCTTAGCCGGTATTTCGCGGCGACTGCAGCTGTTCGCAAGTTTTGGCCGATCAGGTTTTCGACGTACTTTTCACCCGTCTTGGAATGCTTGATGGATGAAGCCACATTGTCAGCAATCAGCTGCAGCTTCGTTTCGAGCTCGGAGGTGAGCATCCGTTTCGTGTAATAGTAAAATACGCTATCCGTCAGCAAGATGATGATTAGTGCAATCATTAAAATAAATAGCGAAGGCCGCAGGCGGATTCTCGGTATCGGGATGTTACGTTGGTTCAAGTCGTTCATGCTGTTCATAGAGCCTCCCAAATAATTACATTCTCGCCATCTATCATAATACAATTGGGGGCTGTTGTGACAAGCAAAAAAGGCTGACACATAAGGTCAGCTTTCTCCGTGCTGGCTTTGAACAGCTTGGTTCAACTTCTTCCGCATCAGCATGCGCAGCCCCAGCATGAGCAGCGGCAAGCTGAATGCAATCGGCAGCGCAATCCGCGGCCAGTCATTCTCCAAGTAAGTGATCGCGCGAAAATGGTCACGGACAACCCAAGTGCCGAACAAACCGAGAACGATGCAGACGGGGGCGATCATGACCTTGTGGCTTTTTAAACCGAAAATCTTGGATATGCTGACCGACGTGCCGTAGATGCAGAACATCACTTCGAACAAGATGGAGAAGGAGTACAGCGCAATCATAATCATTTCATACCGCTGCAGGAAGTTGCCGATATGCGCGTTCCTGGCCAGCTTCATGCACGAGATCGTGTACTGGCTCGTTACCTCCGCCGAGAGGACGGCTCCTTCGAGAATGGCCCAGATGACGATCACCATGCCGCTCGCGAGAATACTGACAACACTGAGTTTACGGCCGTATGCAGCTGCGCCGTTCACGAACGGCAGGATCAGTGCGGCGAGCATGATGGCCAGCGCCCAATCGGCATCGAAGTGCAGGCTGGCGGCTGCCGTCAGGGGGAAACCATGCTCCAGCAGCGGCAGCAAGTTGCGGATATCAAACTCTTTCATTGAACCGATGATGATCAGCGTGTTGAGCAGAAAAATAAAGAGCGACCCGATCAGCGCAATGCGTGCCATCACTTCCAGGCCGTAGAAGCAGCCGATTGAGCCTATGATCAGCGCTGAAGACGTGAACAGCCAATACGGGGCTTCCGGCAGGAAGTAGTCTTTCAGGTGGTAGACGAAAGTGATCATCACAGGCCCGAAGGCAGCCAAATAGAAGACAAATATGAGCAGCGCGATGAGCTTGCCAAACCATTTGCCGAGCAGGAGATCACCCAGTTCGATATAGTTCAGATGCGGCGTTCGGCGTATGGCTAAATAGGCAATGTACATCATGGCTGCGCCCTGCAGCGTTCCCAGGAGTGTGGCCACCCACATATCCTGACCAATCGAACGGGCGAGCACCCCCTGTGTGACGCCGATCGCCTTGGCGAAGATCAGATTGACCACCATGGCGACGAACATGCCGTTCGTAATCTGTATCTTTCTCATTTGACCTCCTGCTTCGCCGCTTTCAGCACCGTAGACTCGATGGTTGCTTCCACCTCAACGGTTGTCTCCGCCTGGACGAAGACGGCGTTCCAATCTGTCCCGAGCGTCTGCCATTCCACCGGAAACTTATTACGGAACACGTCGGCAAGCTTCAAAAAATCGGAATGGTAATGCTGCGCCCTCGCCACAGCTTTCTCGATATGCAACGCAAGTTTCTCCTTGAGGGTACGCTCCGTTGCTTCGCGAATTTCTGTTATCGGTGCGCCGCAGTCGTTCTCCACGACATCGGCCTGAAGCTTCATCCGGATGTCGAAACTGGGGACCTGGTTGGCATACGAAGGCGTGACTTTCAACCGAATGTCTTTTAATTCCAGAGTCACAATTTGATCTTTGCTTTGCGGACAGGAGACAACCTCGATCCCGCTTTTCAGCTTCTGTAAAAAGTACATCGCACCCTTGGTCTCAATCGACGACAGCCAACCGACCATCTTGTCTTTATTGAAAGCAGCAGCACCCGCTAATTCAACCTGCTTAATCGAACCGTGCTCTTCCGGCTTCTTGTTGGAGATGCCTCTTTTCACGAGCTTCAGCTCCGCCAGCACCGGTTGCACAGAGGGGCTTAAAAACGCTTCTTCCAAACTGCGCATATCACTGGCCGGTGCTAAGCCGACGATTTGGATGTTGCGGAACAGCCGGTCGACCGCCTGGCCCGGTACGACTTCCAGCCCTGTGATCGTGGAAATCACCTCATCCGGTGCATCCGGCGTGACCGCGACCCAAGTATTCATACGAAGCTCATGGTTGCGTGTGAAAAAGTCAATCATATCCGCGATGCCTCGACGCGCGTAGCTTTCATGCATCACGATCAAGAAGTTGTGCGCCCAGTACACCCGCCGCGATGTAAAATGCCCGAGATTGCGGATAGCATCAAAGATGCTGTCACCTTCTGCGCTGACGGAATAAATCGGCTGCCCGGTCCCGCCTGCAGGCGCGCCCGTTTGCCCCCGGGCATCCGCCGGACGGATGATTTGCACCGACAGCTTGACAGAGCCCGGCGCTTTGCCCACGTCCAGGCCGACCGCGGTGACGATAGCCAATTCGTTAATTTGCTGCAGGCCATAACAGGAGGTGGTGAGCAGCAGCAGCGGAATGAAGCTTATGAATAAACATAGCCATCGCTTCATGGTTTCTGCTCCTTTGGCACCTGCGGCTTTTGATGTTCGCCCATGCGCTTGGTGTCTTGGGCAAAATCCGGCCGCGCATCAAGCATCCACATCGGCATTCTGACGATCATATCCCGCTGAGCCTCTTGCTGGAACGGACTGACCGGTGCCAGGTAAGGCTCGCCGAAGGAGCGGATCGACAGTGCATGCAGCAGGAGGATGAAGAACATGCCGGAAAATCCCAGCAGCCCCAGCGTACCGGAGGCGATCAACAGTGGGAAGCGGAAGATGCGCAGCGCCAGCGATGAGGAATAGCTGGGGATGGCAAAGGAAGAAATGCCGGTAATCGCAATGACGATGACCATGAACGGCGATACCAGCCCGGCCTGCACGGCAGCTTGCCCGATAATGAGCGAGCCGACGATACTCACGGCTTGTCCGATCGGTTTCGGCATGCGCAAGCCGGCTTCGCGCATCAGCTCGAAGGCAAGCTCCATCAGCACGGCTTCGAGCAGGACAGGGAAGGGCACGACCTCCCGGCCGGAGGCAATCGTGAGCGCTAGAGAGGTCGGAATCATCTCATGATGAAAAGAGACGAGCATGACATAGATCGATGGCAGCGTCAGGCTGATCAGGAAGGCGATGTAACGGACCATGCGAAAAAAAGTGCCGACCCAGTAGCGGTTATAGTAGTCATCCGGCGCCTGAATGAACTGCCAGAAGTAAGTAGGCGCAATGAGAACGACCGGTGTATTATCGGTAAAAATAGCGACCCTGCCCTCCAGCAGGGCGGAGGCTACTTTATCCGGACGTTCCGTGCTCTGGAGCGTATTAAATGGTGAGAAAGGGGCATCTTCGATCATTTCCTCGATATAGCCGCTTTCCAGTATGGCGTCGATCTTGATGCGGGACAGCCGCTGTTTGACTTCATCGACGAGCCCAACCTTGACCAGATCCTGGATGTAGGCGATGTTGACATCGGTTTTGGACCTTGTCCCGATCACCATGCCTTCCATCCGCAGCATCGGGTCTTTGATCCTTCTGCGGACGAGCGCGGTGTTCGTGCGGATGCTTTCCGTGAAGCCGTCGCGCGGGCCGCGGGTGTTGTTCTCCGACGCCGGTTCTTCCACGCTGCGGTCTTTCCATCCTTTGGAGCTGATCAGCAGCGTTTGCTCCACACCTTCGATCAGCACGAGCGTATCGCCGGAAAGGATCCTTTCAATGCCAGCGGCAAGTGTACTGCAGGCGCGCACGGCAGCATTGAACATAAGGCAGCTGAGGATTTCCTCGGCGGTAGCCAGCAAGGCCGGTTCGTCTACCAGCTCGGTGCCGGAGACGACCAGGGCCTTTAACGCTGCGTCGATCACCGCCGCATCTGCGAGGCCATCGATGGAATAGCAGCAGCCCGGGTAATCCGGATTGCCGCAAAACATGAAATCGCGCCGCTGTACATCGATACTATCGCCGAGAATTTCCTCGATCGAAGCCGTTTTGTCCGACAATGTCAGCCTGATGACTTCTTGCGTCATTTCCTGCATGGATGTCACCCCAATCATAAGCTTGTGGGAATAAGCCGCCCGCCGCTGGCTACACTAACTACAAATTTCCATACAGCGGAAGGAGCGGCCGAAATGGACTTCTATCATTCTGTTATTTACCAGTCTGTCTTTAACACGGAATGGTTCATGTGGATCGTGGTCAGTGTTGTGCTGGCCGTCAACGTGCTTGTGCCGGTCTTTATTTGGTACCATTTTAAAGGAAAATCGATCATTCAAAAGTACAGGTCGCTGAGGCAGCAGGGTAAACGTTAATCGTTATATTTTGCCAATAATGGCTGGAAATATTACGGTAGGGGAAGAGAGCCGGATTTAGGTTGTCTATCTGAAGTTTCATTGCTTTTCTTGCTATCATTACTTAATATATTATTGGTTGAAGGTAAGTGAAATCGTGGGCTTGGAATTTTTGTTCACTAGTAGTTTGGAGAGGGAATAAAGAGAAGTAATAATCGGCTGCCCTTCTAATGAGGGGCATTTGTTTCGCCCTGTAGAGTTCCACCATTTATACTGGTAAGGCTATTTTACTTCTTAGGAGTTGTCTAACGGACTATGAAAAAGAAAGAACTCGCACATATTCGTAAACAGTTTAAGCTGGATCACGATATGTTGGAAATTTTTGACATCCTTAACGTCTATATCATGAAAGAAACCAATGAGCTGTATCATTACGAGCGTCAGCCTTTCGCCCTGGTGGAGAGAGAGAAGCAAGAACTATATATGGTCAATTTCAAAAAACTGCTGACTGGTGAATTAGGTCAAAAAATGTTTGAACTTAAGTTTCAGGAGGAAGCGGAGGAGCCTACACGGGTGCTTCTTCATCAAGGGCTGGTGACCGGTAATCCGGAGGAATGGCAAGATCTGATGCTGCTGTTAGTGGAGAAAATGCTGGCGGACACCAAGTATGAACGGGATACGGTCGTCACTTTCGTGCGTGGGCAATATTTCAAGCCGACCAAGGTCAGAAACGAAGAGGCTGAGGAGAGCGAAAAGGACGAGATGTTCTCGAATCCGTTCATTCTGTGCAGTGTGAATTCCACGGAACATCAGAAGAAAACCCTCATGTTTGATTATGTCGAGCGAGAATTCAAGTATAATGTCTTCGTCGATCCGGTCATCAAATTGAACACGCCGGAGCAAGGTTTTTTCTACCCGAGCGTGACGGACAATTATTCAGATGTGAATCGCATTTTATATTGTGCAGGGAAGGCGAATGATCCAAATCTGCACTTCATCGATCAAGTCTTGAATGCCGAGAAGACTGTGACAGCGATAGAAGAGAGAGCGATATTTGAGGATATCGTCAAGGAAGTGGCGGGAGATCAGCTCGACGCTGCAACGATCGCTCAGGTGTATGAGGAAATCCACCGGGTCATCGAAAGCAATGAGGAAGAAGAACCGCCGAAGTTGGATTATAAAGATGTGGAACGCATGCTTACGGTTAGCGGTGTAGAGAATGTGACACTGGAAAAAGTGGAACAAGCGTTCTATAACGTCGTCGACGATAAAAGCTATGAAATCAAAGCGAGCAGCGTGATTCCGAAGTTCACTTCGAAATCGATTAAAATTGAAACGAAGATCGCCACGATTTCGGTCAGCCCGCAGGATTTAAAGTACGTGAGACAGGTGAATTATCAAGGGAAACGATGTATTTTAATTGAAGTAGACGAGGATGCCGTGATCGAGGGATTTACGCTCAATACGGAGACTTTATTCTAGGTGATGCAGCCCCGGAATGGCAAAATTCCTTGGATCAGAAAGAACAAGTTCAGATATGGCAAATTAGGTAAAGTTAGTTGTACTTGCACTTCTAGGCATTGCCCCACATACACTAATACTAATCTCTAGCGGAGGCTTCCGAAGCAGCAATGATCCGCATACATTGAGGGGGTGGCTGATATGCCTGGATTGTTTAGTGCAATAGCGTTGTTGATTAAGCAGCTAACCTTGCTTGTGTCCTATGTCAAAAACAATGCCTTTCCGCAGCCTCTCACCGAGGAAGAAGAAGAGAAGCACCTGCGGTTGATGGCCGAAGGTAACGATCATTCCCGCAATATGTTAATTGAGCATAACTTAAGATTGGTGGCGCATATTGTCAAGAGGTTGTGGACACGAAACGATGTAGTTTTGTTGGACAAGCATATTGGAAATAAGAAGTGTCGCGGTAGTTAAAGATGGTAATTTTTAATAAAAACTGTTTTCATTCATTGCTTCCTTCTAAGGAAGCTTTTTTGTTTTTAAGTGAATTAAGACCTATGAAATAACGTTTTTCTCTACAAACGACAAAATAAATGGTACAATTTAACTATTAAAGTTGTCAAGGATTGTACCAATATATGCGATTTTTTGGTGGCTTGCTTCTGATGACTTCAATTATTTTTAAAGGCAACCAAGTTCAAAGGCTTCATTTGGGGAGGAGAAGTCTGTGTTGTATGAACTCAACAAGCTTGATAAAGAGAAATACTTAACCGTAAATGGCATTACCCTCAGTCAAAGGTAAAGTAACCCATATTGATCTTTATGGTTGTATTTGAATACGGAGTATTCGTCATTTGAAATAAATAAGTGGTTGGATGGATTATTGCTGATAAAAAAGTCTAAATATTTGACGCAAGTGAACTGCAAGCGTTATATAAAAAGTTTCGAAATGTGACCATTCAAATGGACAAGTTATTGACAGCATTTTCTTGTTCAAATAATCAGACATTGGGTGCCGAACGGGGGCTGCCTTACACCAACGAAGAACTTATAAGAGTGTTGTCGGAAGCGTAACAGTTGTGCTCGAAGATAAATGCGAAAGGATCCTGACGTCTTGGTACATAGTATGAGCTAGATAATACAATGCTTGATGGGATTGATTCTTGCTTAAATTTTAATTTTTGTTATACGAGATAAAAAAGGAGTATATAGTATGCGTTTTAAAACGATTATTAACTTCAGAAATATCTTAACTCTATTAGTTGGTCTTGTGATTTATGGGGTCATCATAGGCCTTGGTTTTGCAGTGGTTTATTCTCTTAATTATGCAATTGATGGGAATAATAATTTGTTTAATCGTATAATTGCATTATTAGTTAGTTTTTTTCTATTAATATTTTCGACGGTTCAATTCTTTTCATTAAGGAGAAATAATGAGACACGACTCTATTATGGTTATATTGAGATAATAATTGGATTTTTTAATCTCCTCATCGTTTTTTTAAACATTTTATCCAATGCACATTTATTTTTTCTAGTTTACTCATCTTTGTATGTAATGATTAGAGGCTTAGATAATATTGATCAGTATCACAGGAACAAACCAGAAGGAGGAGTTGAAAAAGTTCCACATTTTTTAAAAAAGGACCTCTTATTTACCACGCTTTTACTGAAGTTTTTAAAAGTATACCCTAATTGAAGAATGAAAACGGAGATGCGAAAGTGGAGTGGAATTGGGGGTTTCTATAAATGAATAAGCATAAACCTGATTGACATTCTTAGTTAAATGGTTGAAGAAAAAAATGACATTTTACAAGCCTGACAAAGGAAGCAAAAGAAGAGGTTTTTGCTATTTATGAAAGCATGATTTGCTGATAGTTAAATCTTGGATTGCGTCACGTGAAAGGCTTTGTAATGACGGCTTTAATTCAGGATGCCGATTTTAAATAATAACCGGGAGGAGACTTCGGTGACAAGAAACATTTTTCCATTAGAAAATAAAGATGATTTTATTTATTACTTACGCGATATTATTAATACAACCGCAAGGTATCTAAGAAGATTAAAAAGATATAATGATGAGTTGGAGAAATTTATAAAAGAGCAAGGTTTAGAAGAGGACTTAAGAAAAAAGGCTTCTAATCGAATTTATGAAGATTTCTATGATAAATCACGTCACGTGGAGACTGTATTATTAAACCTTATCGGAGATAAAACGAAGCAAGCTTTATCCTATAATAAGTTTCGCGAAATAGCCGATAAGAGGATGGCAAATGGAATGGACTTAAATTTATCTAAGTTGCCTAACAATATCAGGACAGAACTTAATCAATTTAATATTTGGCGAAATAAAAGTTTGCACATTCCATTAACATTTTTGTCTGCAACAAGAGATCTAGCCAAGAAAAGAATTACTGAGGAACCGGATATTTATACCACTATACCAGACAACCCTATCTCCGTAATTCAGTACGATTATCAATATTCCGAATTATTTATCGATATGTTGGTGAGAGGAAAAGAGCTTTATTCTCTATCACGAAATATGCATCAACAAATGAAGAGAGATTACTCTAATTTAATCGGTGAATCTATGGAGATAATAATAAACAGTCGCGACGTTATGGAACTTGAGGATCATATTCACGTTAATAACGAAGCATTGGGTAAATAATTAAGTGTGCTCTATCGTTTAGATATTGCGTCAAATTATTCGATCTTAAACTTTGAAAAGAACCATAATTACCAATGATTAAATGGCGGAAGTTATGGAGGAGTTCATTGAGATGTTTAAAGCCTTATGATATACACTCCGAAGCACTCAGGGAGCATTCGCGTCAAGAGTATTATCGCGGAAGGCTATTGATTCAGTGGATTTTAAAACTAATAGATGGTTCTAACTTGATCTATATGTTTCAGGAGTAAGGGCATAAAGTAAATATTCAATTAAAAGGTAAAAGGTATCAGGAGTAATTACTAGAATGTAGATAGTTAATAGATCAAAGCTTGGATCTGAAAAGTCAATAAATTATTCATAATTGGTCGCAGACTATGAACCCTAATCTATGATTTTTAAGGATCTACAAGTCATTACTTCATTCTTTATTAAAGAAAACCGTCACTTCAATTGAACTGGCCCCTCTGTCAAGGACACTTGAAAAAAACTATTATATCTAAGCGGTTAACAATAGATGATTCCTGTATTGTACAGGCGTCATCTTTTTTAATCCCCACTGGTATC
>Ga0209566_100438_pt1 | contig 30982 bp, 28 predicted proteins | sample Araplavi_mTSA_r2_2_FD_184287 | JGI IMG/M metagenome (GOLD analysis project Ga0209566, IMG submission 184287) | Arabidopsis root microbial communities from North Carolina, USA - plate scrape CL_Cvi_mTSA_r2 (SPAdes) (version 2) | ecosystem: Host-associated > Plants > Roots > Endosphere | place...
GCTCGACGCGCCGGCACTCGCGGCCGCACGCTGACGCGCCGCCGGCGCCGGCCGAAAGCGGCCGCGCCCGCGGCCGCCCGCCAGTTCAGCGCATGTGCTGCACGGCCGCGTCGTAGCGCTCGCGCGCCGCGTCGAGCACCGGGAAATGACGCTCGGCCCAGCGATCGAGCGCCACGAGCGTGTCCACCAGCGATTCCGCCACCGGCGTCAGCCGGTATTCGACATGCGATCGCCGCGCGGCGATCGCGATCCGTTCGATCAGCCCGTTGCGCTCCAGCTCGCGCAGCGTCTGCGTGAGCACCTTCTGCGAGATGCCGCCGATGCGCCGCAGCAGCTCGCCGTTGCGCAGCGGCCGCTCGGCCAGCGCCGGCAGGATCAGCAGCGTCCACTTGCCGGCGATCAGCGCGAGCGCGTCGCGCGCCGAACAGTCCGCCGCATAGACGTCGCCGGGAAAAGCCATGGTTACCTCCGGGTGCGTGATTGCGCGGCCCCGCTGCCGCCGGCCATCATCGTCGCATACTCACGGAGCCCGCCATGCATGCGCTGATCGTCGTCGCCCATCCCGAACCGCAGTCGTTCAACGCGGCCCTCTCCCATGCGGCGGCCGATACGTGGCGCGCCGCCGGCCATACCGCGACCGTCGCGGACCTGTACGCCGACGGGTTCGACCCGAGCGAGGCGCCGCGCCATTACGCCGATCGGCTCGACACGGCACGCTTCGACGCGCAACGCGAGCAGCGCCACCACTGGGAGCGCGGCACGCTCGCGCCGGAGGTCGGGTATCACGTCGGGCTGCTGCAACAGGCCGACGCGCTGATCCTGCAGTTCCCGCTGTGGTGGTTCGGCGCGCCGGCGATCCTGAAGGGCTGGATGGATCGCGTGTTCGTCTACGGCGGCCTCTACAGCAGCCGCCGGCGCCACGACAGCGGCGTGTTGCACGGGCGCCGCGCGCTGCTGAGCGTGACGACCGGATCGTCGGCCGCCGCCTGCGCGCCCGACGGCCGCGAGGGCGACACGCGCCTGCTGCTGTGGCCGCTCATGCATGCGCTGCGCTACGTCGGCTTCGACGTGCTCGAACCGCACCTGATCCACGAGGTCCGCAGCGATCCGGCCGGCAACGCCGCGCGGCACCGCGACGCGCGCCTCGCGCAAGCGCTCGCGGACTACCGCGCGCGACTGCGCACCTGGCACACGTGGCCGCGGGTGCCGTTCAACCGCGACACGGACTTCGAAGCCGGCGTCAGGCTGAAGCCCGACGCACCCGCATACGGCCCGTTCATCCGTCACGAGCTCACCTGACGCGGCGGGCCGGCTCGGCAACGCGAGCTTCACGGGACCCGTAGTAGACTCTCGACCATCGTGGGCGCCGGCGGCGGCCAGGCACGGCTCGGGCACCCTGCCCGCCGGCCCGGCGCAACGCCGAGGGCGCCGACCTGCCGGCCGCCGCGCGACCGCTCGCGAGCGATGGCCATCCAGATAATTACGACGGAGTCCCCATGTTTTCCCGACGCTATCTCGCGATGTGGTGCGCGGTCCTGCTGTTCGTGGCCGTCGCGGCACTCGCCGCGCGGCACACGATCGCGTGGCTGTGGATCCTGATTCCCGCCGCCCTCGTCGCGCTCGGCCTGTACGACCTGAAGCAGGACCGCCACGCGATCCTGCGCAACTACCCGCTCTGGGGCCACTTCCGCTTCCTGTTCGAATTCATCCGACCTGAAATCCGCCAGTATTTCGTCGAGGACGACACCGACGAAAAGCCGTTCTCGCGCGCGCAGCGCAGCCTCGTCTACCAGCGCGCGAAGAACGTCGCCGACAACCGCCCGTACGGCACCGAGCTGAACGTGAAGGCCGTCGCGCACGAATGGATCAGCCACTCGCTCGCGCCGACGAAGCTGCCGAACCATGATTTCCGTGTCCGCGTCGGCGCGAATCGCGCGCAACCGTACGACATTTCGATCTTCAACATCTCGGCGATGAGCTTCGGCTCGCTGTCCGCGAATGCGATCCGCTCGCTGAACCTCGGCGCGAAGAAAGGCGGGTTCGCGCACGACACGGGCGAAGGCTCGCTGTCGAAGTACCACCGCGAGAACGGCGGCGACATCATCTGGGAAATCGCGTCCGGCTACTTCGGCTGCCGCAACGACGACGGCACCTTCAACCCCGACAAGTTCGCGAAGCAGGCCGCCGATCCGCAGGTCAAGATGATCGAGGTCAAGCTGTCGCAGGGCGCGAAGCCCGGCCACGGCGGCGTGCTGCCGGCCGCGAAGATCACGCCGGAGATCGCCGAGACGCGCGGCGTGCCGATGGGCAAGGACTGCATCTCGCCCGCGACGCACTCGGAATTCTCGACCCCGCGCGGGCTGCTCGAATTCGTCGAACGGCTGCGCACGCTGTCGGGCGGCAAGCCGACCGGCTTCAAGCTGTGCGTCGGCCATCCGTGGGAATTCTTCGGGATCGCGAAGGCGATGCTCGAGACCGGCATCGTGCCGGACTTCATCGTCGTCGACGGCGCGGAAGGCGGCACGGGCGCGGCGCCGCTCGAATTCACCGACCACGTCGGCGTGCCGCTGCAGGAAGGGCTGCTGCTCGTGCACAACACGCTCGTCGGGATCGGCGTGCGCGACCGCGTGAAGATCGGCGCGAGCGGCAAGATCATCACCGCGTTCGACGTCGCCCGCACGCTCGCGATCGGCGCGGACTGGGTGAACTCGGCGCGCGGCTTCATGTTCGCGGTCGGCTGCATCCAGGCGCAGACCTGCCACACGGGCCGCTGCCCGACCGGCGTCGCGACGCAGGACCCGGTGCGCCAGCGCGCGCTCGTCGTGCCCGACAAGGCCGACCGCGTGTACAACTTCCACCGCAACACGCTGCACGCGCTGCAGGAGCTCGTGCAGGCGGCCGGCCTCGCGCATCCGTCGGAGCTGCGCGCGCATCACATCGTGCAGCGCATCGCGCCGCACGAGGTCCGGCTGATGTCGCAGCTGCTGAAGTACCTGAAGCCCGGCGCGCTGCTCGACGGCAACACCTGCGGCTTTACGCTGTACGACAAGTGGTGGCCGATTTCGCGCAGCGATTCGTTCACGCTCGGCGAGGCCGTCTACGCGTCGATCGAATGATGCAGGCGAGCGCCCCCGCCGCGGGGGCGGCCCGGCAAAAAGAAAAGCGCCCCGCGGGGCGCTTTTCTTTTGTCTGCCAAATGCGTGAATGCGTGTACGCGTCGCGCGCGGCTCAGTTCTGCGGCAGCGTGTCGGCGAACGACGGCCGCTGCATCAGCTTCACGAAGTGCTTGTCGAGGTTCGGGTGGCGGTCGCGCCAGTTGAGCTCGGGCATCCGGAAGTCGAGATAGCCGAGCGCGCAGCCGAGTGCGATGTCGGCGAGCGTGTAATGATTACCGACGCACCACGTCTTGCCGCCGAGCCCTTGCGACATCGCGACGAGCGCGTCGTCGATCTTGCGCTGCTGACGCGCGATCCAGCTCGCGCTGCGCTGCGCTTCGTCCCGCAGCGTGTATTCGAGACGAATCGCCACGGCCGCGTCGAGCACGCCGTCGCCCAGCGCTTCCCAGCAGCGCACTTCGACGCGCTCGCGCCCCGACGGCGGAATCAGCTTGCCGACCGGCGACAGCGTGTCGACGTATTCGCAGATCACGCGGGAATCGAACACCGCGGCACCATCCTCCATCACGAGGCACGGGACCTTGCCGAGCGGATTCGAAGCATGAATATCCGTCTCCGGCGCCCACACGTTCTCGAGCTCCAGCTTGTAGTCGATCTTCTTTTCAGCCAGCACGATCCGCGCCTTGCGGACGTACGGGCTGCTGAGCGAACCGATTAATTTCATCATCTGCCTTTTTAAGGGAACCGCCGAGAGTATACGTTGTCGCCGATCATAACCGGCCGGCGTCGCGCGACAGAAAATCGCCCGACCGGCCTGTGGATGGTTTGCAACAACCGTCACGCGGGCCGCCCGGCGCGGCTTCCCGCCCCCTCTCTCACGCGCGGCGTCACGCGGCGCTACAATCGCACGAATGAACGCGCCCCTCGATACCGCCATCGCCGTCGACGTCTACCGCCAGCGCCGTGAACGCGTGCTTGCCGCACTGCGTGCCGCCGGCGGCGGCGTCGCCATCGTCCCCACCGCGCCGGAACTGCTGCGCAACCGCGATACGGCCTACCCGTACCGGTACGACAGCTACTTCCATTACCTGACGGGCTTCACCGAGCCGGATGCCGTGCTCGTGCTGAACGCGGCCGCGCCGCACGGCGCGCCGGAGTCGATCCTGTTCTGCCGCGGCAAGAATGCCGACCGCGAGATCTGGGAAGGCTTCCATTACGGGCCCGAAGCCGCGCGCGATGCGTTCGGCTTCGACGCGGCGTTCGCGGTCGACGTGATCGATACGGAGATGCCGCGCCTGCTCGCCGACTCCGGCACCGTGCACTACCGGTTCGGCGCATCGGCCGACTTCGACCGCCGGCTCGCGGGCTGGATCGACGCGGTGCGCGCGCTGGCGCGCACGGGCGTCGCCGCACCGGACGCGATGCTCGACCTCACGCCGCTCCTCGACGACATGCGGCTCGTGAAGGACGAGCACGAGCTCGCGATCATGATGCGCGCAGCGCACATCTCCGCGCTCGCGCACCGCCGCGCGATGCAGGCGTGCCGCCCCGGCATCCGCGAATACGAACTCGAGGCCGAGCTGCTGTATGTGTTCCGCAAGCACGGCGCGCAGTCGCCCGCGTACGGCTCGATCGTCGCGGCCGGCGCGAACGCGTGCGTGCTGCACTACCCGGCCGGCAACGCAACCGCGAAGGACGGCGACCTGATCCTGATCGACGCCGCGTGCGAACTCGACGGCTACGCGTCGGACATCACGCGCACGTTTCCGGCCAACGGGCGCTTCTCGCCCGCGCAACGCACGCTGTACGACATCGTGCTTGCCGCCCAGCAGGCCGCGATCGACGCGACGCGCGCCGGCGTGCCGTTCGAAGCACCGCACGACGCCGCCGTGCGCGTGCTCGCGCAGGGGCTGCTCGACACCGGCATCATCCCGAAAACGCGCTTCTCGAACGTCGACGACGTGATCGCCGAGCGTGCGTACACGCGCTTCTACATGCACCGCACCGGCCACTGGATCGGCATGGACGTGCACGATTGCGGCGACTACCGCGAGCGGCTCGCCGAGCGCGACGGCAACGGCGCGCTGCCATGGCGCACGCTGAAGGCCGGCATGACGCTGACGGTCGAACCCGGCCTCTATGTGCGCGCCGCCGACGACGTGCCGCCCGAGTACTGGAACATCGGCATCCGCATCGAGGACGACGCGATCGTGCGCGAGCAGGGCTGCGAGCTGATCACGCGCGGCGTGCCCGTCGCGGCGGACGAGATCGAAGCGCTGATGCGCGCACTCGCATGACCGGCTGCCGCCGACCGTTACCTCCGTTTCACGAATCAAGATGACGACCGCCTCCTCCCCGGCCACGCCGGACTACGACCTCGCCATCGTCGGCGCGGGCCCCGTCGGGCTCGCGCTCGCCGGCTGGCTCGCGCGCCGCAGCGCCACGCAGCACGCATCGATCGCGCTGATCGATGCGCGTGAACCGGCCGCGAGCGCAAACGATCCGCGCGCGATCGCCGTGTCGCACGGCAGCCGCGTGCTGCTCGACACGCTCGCGTGGCCCGCCGACGCGACGCCGATCGAACACATCCACGTATCGCAGCGCGGCCATTTCGGCCGCACGCTGATCGACCGCGACGAACACGACCTCGCCGCACTCGGTTATGTCGTACGCTTCGGCTCGCTCGTGCAGGCGCTCGCCGGCGCCGTGCGCGGCACCCGCGTCGACTGGCTCACGTCGACCACCGCGCGCGAGCCGCAGCAGGATGCCGACGGCGTCACGCTGACGCTCGATGGCCCGCAAGGCGAGCGCACGCTGCGCGCACGCATCGTCATCAATGCCGAAGGCGGGCTGTTCCACGAACAGCGGGCCGATACCGGCAAGCATCGCCGCGACTACGGCCAGACCGCGATCGTCGGCACGGTCACGGTATCGGCGCCGCGCCCGAACGTCGCGTGGGAACGCTTCACGCACGAAGGCCCACTCGCGCTGCTGCCGCTTGGCGGCCCGCGCCAGGCCGAGTATTCGCTCGTGTGGTGCTGCACGCCCGACGAAGCGGCGCGCCGCGCCGCGCTGCCCGACGACGCGTTCCTGCGCGAGCTCGGCAGCGCGTTCGGCGAGCGCATGGGCGACTTCGTCGCGATCGCGGGCCGCGCGTCTTTCCCGCTCGGCCTGAACGCCGCGCAGACGCTCGTCAACGGCCGCGTCGCGATCGTCGGCAATGCCGCGCAAACCCTGCACCCCGTCGCGGGTCAGGGGCTCAACCTCGGGCTGCGCGATGCGCATACGCTCGTCGACACGCTGTCCACGCAAGGCTTCGAAGCGACCGCGCTCGCCACCTTCAACGCGCGCCGCGCACTCGACCGGCGCTTCACGATCGGCGCGACCGACACGCTGGCACGCCTGTTCACGATCGACTCGGGCCCGCTCCCGCTGCTGCGCGGTGCCGCGCTGACCGCACTCGAGTTCGTGCCGTCGCTCAAGAAGGTGATCGCGCGCCAGATGATGTTCGGCCAGCGCAACTGACGCCCGGCGCGCACAGTCGCGCCACTCAAACCGGGTCAAATCGGCGGGGCATGGGAATACGGTAAAATGCGCGTTTCCGTCTGCCCTTTTCATGCCCGCGCCCGCCGCGGGCGGTGCCATTGCGATGCCCGTTATCGGCTCTCACGTATTGCGTAACAACCTGTTCGTCGCCCCGATGGCCGGCGTGACGGATCGTCCGTTCCGCCAGCTCTGCAAGCGGATGGGGGCCGGTTACGCCGTGTCCGAGATGGTCGCGTCCAACGCGCAGCTGTGGAAAAGCGCGAAGACGATGCGGCGCGCGAACCACGAAGGCGAGGTGGAGCCGATCGCGGTCCAGATCGCGGGCGCCGATCCGGCGATGATGGCCGAAGCGGCCCGCTACAACGTCGACAACGGCGCGCAGATCATCGACATCAACATGGGCTGCCCGGCGAAAAAGGTCTGCAACGTCGCGGCCGGCTCCGCGCTGCTGCAGAACGAGCCGCTCGTGCAGCGCATCGTCGAGGCGGTCGTCGCGGCGGTCGGCACGGGGCCCGATGCGGTGCCCGTCACGCTGAAGATCCGCACGGGCTGGGATCGCGAGCACAAGAACGCGATCACGGTCGCGCGCCTGGCCGAAGCCGCCGGCATTTCGATGCTCACCGTGCACGGCCGCACGCGCGCCGACCTGTACCGCGGCGACGCCGAATACGACACCATCGCGGCCGTGAAGGCGGCGGTGCGGATTCCGGTGGTCGCGAACGGTGACATCACGTCGCCCGCGAAGGCGAAGGCCGTGCTCGACGCGACCGGCGCCGATGCCCTGATGATCGGTCGCGCCGCGCAAGGTCGGCCATGGTTGTTCCGCGAAATCGATCATTTCCTGCAAACCGGCGAGCTGCTGCCCCCGCCGCGGATCGACGAGATCCAGCACGTGATGAACGAACACCTGGAAGACCACTACGCGTTCTATGGTGAATTCACGGGAGTCCGTACTGCGCGCAAGCACATCGGCTGGTACACTCGCGGCCTTTCCGGTGCCAACGGGTTCCGGCACAGGATGAACACGCTCGATTCCACCCGCGAGCAGCTCGCCGCCGTCAATGCATTCTTCGAGGCGCAAAAGGCGCTGTCGGACCACCTCGTCTACGTCGACGACGAAGAGGAAAACGGCCAGGGCGAGTCGGACGACCATAACCAGTTAGCAGCATGAGCAAGCACAACATCGAACAATGTGTCCGCGAGAGCCTGGACGTGTATTTCCGGGATCTAGACGGCTCCAATCCGCACGACGTCTATGAAATGGTGATGTCCTGCGTCGAAAAGCCGATGCTCGAGGTCGTGCTCGTACAGGCAGGCGGCAACCAGTCGCTCGCCGCGGAGTACCTCGGCATCAATCGCAATACGCTGCGCAAGAAGCTGCAGCAGCACGGCCTGCTGTAGGCGGCCGTCCCGTCCCCGTTTCCCTGGCTATTGGTGGTTCCATCATGATCAAGCAAGCGCTCATTTCCGTTTCCGACAAGACCGGCATTGTCGACTTCGCGAAGTCGCTGTCCGACCTCGGCGTCAAGCTGCTGTCGACGGGCGGCACCGCGAAACTCCTCGCCGACGCCGGCCTGCCCGTGACCGAAGTGGCCGATTACACGGGCTTCCCGGAGATGCTCGATGGGCGCGTGAAGACGCTCCACCCGAAGGTGCACGGCGGCATCCTCGCCCGCCGCGACCTGCCCGAGCACATGCAGGCGCTGGAGCAGCACGGCATCCCGACGATCGACCTGCTCGTCGTGAACCTGTACCCGTTCGTCGCGACGATCGCGAAGGACGACTGCACGCTCGCCGACGCGATCGAGAACATCGACATCGGCGGCCCGACGATGCTGCGCTCGGCCGCGAAGAACCATCGCGACGTGACGGTCGTCGTCGATCCGGCCGACTACGCGGTCGTGCTCGATGAAATGAAGGCGAACGGCAATGCGGTGGGCTACGCGACCAACTTCCGCCTCGCGACGAAGGTGTTCGCGCACACCGCGCAATACGACGGCGCGATCACGAACTACCTGACGAGCCTGACCGACGAGCTGAAGCACGCTTCGCGCAGCACGTACCCGGCCACGCTGAACCTGGCGTTCGACAAGGTGCAGGACCTGCGCTACGGCGAGAACCCGCACCAGAGCGCGGCGTTCTACCGCGACCTCGCAACGCCGGCCGGCGCGCTGGCGAACTACCGCCAGTTGCAAGGCAAGGAACTGTCGTACAACAACATCGCGGATTCCGACGCGGCGTGGGAATGCGTGAAGACGTTCGACGCACCGGCCTGCGTGATCATCAAGCATGCGAACCCGTGCGGCGTTGCAGTTGGCAACGATTCGGCCGACGCGTACGCGAAGGCGTTCCAGACGGATCCGACGTCGGCCTTCGGCGGCATCATCGCGTTCAACCGCGAAGTCGACGAAGCGGCTGCCCAGGCCGTCGCGAAGCAGTTCGTCGAAGTGCTGATCGCCCCGTCGTTCTCCGACGCCGCGAAGCAGGTGTTCGCCGCGAAGCAGAACGTGCGCCTGCTCGAGATCGCGCTGGGCGACGGCCATAACGCATTCGACCTGAAGCGCGTGGGCGGCGGCCTGCTCGTGCAATCGCTCGATTCGAAGAACGTGCAGCCGAGCGAGCTGCGCGTCGTCACGAAGCGCCAGCCGACCGCGAAGGAAATGGACGACCTGCTGTTCGCATGGCGCGTCGCGAAATACGTGAAGTCGAACGCGATCGTGTTCTGCGGCAACGGCATGACGCTCGGCGTCGGCGCCGGCCAGATGAGCCGCGTCGATTCCGCGCGCATCGCAAGCATCAAGGCGCAGAACGCGGGCCTGACGCTGGCCGGCTCGGCCGTCGCGTCGGATGCGTTCTTCCCGTTCCGCGACGGCCTCGACGTCGTCGTGGCGGCCGGCGCGACCTGCGTGATCCAGCCGGGCGGCTCGATGCGCGACGACGAAGTGATCGCCGCAGCCGACGAGCACGGCATCGCGATGATCCTGACGGGCGTGCGTCACTTCCGTCACTGATCGCGGCATGCGGCCCGCACGGCCGCTGCACGACAACCCGGCGGCATTGCACCCGCCGGGTTTTTTATTGCGTTGCGCCGGCGCACGCAACCGTGCGGCCGACGCCGCACACCATTCGTTGTAGTATCGCTGCATCACGCCATTCTCCTCACTCATGCGAATTCTCGGCATCGACCCCGGCCTGCGCGTCACCGGTTTCGGCATCATCGACGTCAGCGGCCACCGGCTCGCCTATGTCGCGAGCGGCGTGATCCGCACGCCGACCGCCGACCTGGCCACCCGGCTCGGCACGATCTTCCAGGGCGTCTCGACCATCGTGCGCGAGCACGCACCCGATCAGGCCGCGATCGAAAAGGTGTTCGTCAACGTGAACCCGCAGTCGACGCTGCTGCTCGGCCAGGCGCGCGGCGCCGCGATCTGCGGCCTCGTCGCGGGCGGCCTGCCCGTCGCCGAATACACGGCGCTGCAGCTCAAGCAGGCCGTGGTCGGCTACGGCCGCGCGACCAAGACGCAGATGCAGGAGATGGTCACGCGGCTGCTCAATCTCTCCGGACAGCCGGGCTCCGACGCGGCCGACGCGCTCGGCATGGCGATCTGCCACGCGCACGGCGGCGACACGCTCAGCACGCTCGGCGGCCTCGCGCCGGCGCTCGCGAAGAAAGGGCTGCGCGTACGGCGCGGGCGGCTGGTCGGCTGACATCGCGCACGCCGGCGTGCGGTCTGCCGGATCGACCGTGTCGACCGTTTCGACCGCACGCGGCACACCCACGACATCCGTTGCCCCGGCCTGACGGCCGATCCCGTCGGCATTGCGCCGCACGTGCGCTACACTCGCGCTTTATTCCTCGCATCCCGCCCTCCATGATCGGTCGCATCGCCGGCATCCTGCTCGAAAAGAACCCGCCTCACCTGCTCGTCGACTGCAACGGCGTCGGCTACGAAATCGACGTGCCGATGAGCACCTTCTACAACCTGCCGCAAACGGGCGAGCGCGTCGTGCTGCTCACGCAGCAGATCGTCCGCGAGGACGCGCACCTGCTGTACGGCTTCCTGACGCCTCAAGAGCGCACGACCTTCCGCGAACTGCTGAAGATCACCGGCATCGGCGCGCGCATGGCGCTCGCCGTGCTGTCCGGCATGAGCGTGCAGGAACTCGCGCAGGCCGTGACGATGCAGGACGCCGCACGCCTCACGCGCCTGCCCGGCATCGGCAAGAAGACGGCCGAACGCCTGCTGCTCGAACTGAAGGGCAAGCTCGGCGCCGATCTCGGCGCGCTCGCCGGCGCCGCGTCGCCGTCCGACCACGCAACCGACATCCTCAACGCGCTGCTTGCGCTCGGCTATTCCGAAAAGGAAGGCCTGGCCGCGATCAAGAACGTGCCGGCCGGCACCGGTGTATCCGAAGGCATCAAGCTCGCACTGAAGGCGTTGTCGAAGGCGTAACGCGCGTTCAATCCGGCCGTCGAAACCAGTGTCGCGCGGCGCGGCATCGCGCGCCAGTCGGCCGTTCGGCCAGGTGGGCGGGCGTGCGGCGCGCGGTACAATGGCCGCATGATTGAAACCGACAAACTCGCCACCGAGCAGCGGATCATCGCCGCCACGCCCGCCTCGTCGCACGAGGAGGTGTTCGAACGTGCGCTGCGGCCGCGCCAGCTCGACGACTACGTCGGCCAGGAAAAGGTGCGCGGCCAGCTCGAGATCTTCATCGAAGCCGCCAAGCGCCGCTCCGAGCCGCTCGACCACGTGCTGCTGTTCGGGCCGCCGGGCCTCGGCAAGACGACGCTCGCGCACATCATCGCGCGGGAGATGGGCGTGAACCTGCGCCAGACGTCCGGCCCCGTGCTCGAGCGCGCGGGCGATCTCGCCGCGCTGCTGACGAACCTCGAGGCGAACGACGTGCTGTTCATCGACGAAATTCACCGGCTGTCGCCGGTCGTCGAGGAAATCCTGTATCCGGCACTTGAGGATTACCAGATCGACATCATGATCGGCGAAGGCCCGGCCGCGCGCAGCGTGAAGCTCGACCTGCAGCCGTTCACGCTGGTCGGCGCCACCACCCGCGCCGGGATGCTGACCAACCCGCTGCGCGACCGTTTCGGGATCGTCGCGCGCCTCGAGTTCTACGACGCCGATCAACTGTCGCGCATCGTGCGGCGCTCGGCATCGCTGCTGAACGCGCAGATCGATCCGAACGGTGCGCTGGAAATCGCGAAGCGCTCGCGCGGCACGCCGCGGATTGCGAACCGGCTGCTGCGCCGCGTGCGCGACTTCGCGGAAGTGAAGGCCGACGGCCAGATCACCGCGGCCGTCGCCGATGCCGCGCTCGCGATGCTCGACGTCGATCCGGTCGGCTTCGACCTGATGGACCGCAAGCTGCTCGAGGCGATCCTGTACAAGTTCGACGGCGGCCCGGTCGGTATCGACAACCTCGCGGCGGCGATCGGCGAAGAGCGCGACACGATCGAGGACGTACTCGAGCCCTACCTGATCCAGCAGGGCTTCCTGCAGCGCACGCCGCGCGGGCGCGTCGCGACGCTGCTCACGTATCGCCACTTCGGGCTTTCCGTACCCGACGCCGGCCGCACCGAACGCGGCGAGTGGGATACCCCCGACGGGAAGTAACCCGTCGCCCGAGCCGCACCCGCCATGACGACGCCGCCCAGCCGCCACCCCGCCGCACCTGCACCGGGCCCGCGCTGGGCCGAGCCGATCCGCAAGCGGCTCGTGGCCGGCGTCGCGCACCTGACGGCGGGCGGCGGCGGCCCGTCGCTCGACCTCTCCTCTCCGCCCGGAGATCCGGGGCTGTTCGGCCCCGACGCCGTCTGCTGGCGCGTACATGCCGACTTCACGTCGATGATGACGGGCGGCATCGCCGCACTGCTGCTGCAGGCGCTCCATCCGCTCGCCCTCGCGGGCGTCTGGGATCACTCGTCGTTTCGCACCGACATCCTGGGTCGCTTGCGGCGCACCGCCACGTTCATCACCGGTACGACCTTCGGCAGTCGCGCGGACGCCCTCGCACTGATCGAGCGCGTTAAATCGATCCACGCGCACATATCGGGCACCGCACCGGACGGACGGCCGTATCGCGCCGACGATCCGGCGTTGCTGACCTGGGTGCACGTCGCGGAAGTATCGAGTTTCCTCGCCGCGCATCTGCGCTACGTGAATCCGGCCCTGCCGGGTGAATTGCAGGATCGCTACTACGCCGAGACGGCACTGGTCGCCGAACTGCTCGGCGCACACGAGGTTCCCCGTTCGCGTGCCGAGGTGGCCGCGTATCTCGCACGCATGCAGCCCGAACTCGAGGCCGGGCCGCGTACGTTCGACGTGATGTCCATCCTGCTGAACGTGCCGGTCGCGAAGCCGGTGCTGCGGCCGGCCGCGTCACTGGTGATGCATGCCGGAATCGACCTGCTGCCGCCGTGGGCGCAGCGCATGCTCGGCGTGTCCACGTTCGCGCCGCTGCGGCGCGCGGTGGTCCGGCCCGGCATACGGGTCGTCGCGCCCGTGCTGCGCTGGGCGCTCGTGAATGGCGCGTCAAAGCGTGCGCGCCGCCGCGCGACGGCAGCACCGCCCGACAGCACCTCGTCCACCTGACGATCCGCTTCTTCCCGTCATTTCAATTTGCTGTCAAATACCTGTGACAAGCTGACGGGCTTGCACCCGCGCACGGTCGCACGCGCCGTCCGTCCCGCCTGTCCGTGACCCGCGCGGTGTTCCGCCAATCCGACCGACACCCGATACCCGCGATGCCACGCCTGCCGATCCGTTTCGCCCTTGCCGCCAGCCTGTCCGCCGTCCTCGCCCTCGGCGCCTGTGGAGGCGACGATGTCGCCGCCGTCGCGCGTTCGGACGCGCAAACGCCGTCCGGCGGCACCCCGACCGCGCCTGCCCCGGCGCCGCCCGCCACCGTCACGCCGCAACCGGGCAAGTGGAAGGCCGCCCGTACGGGCGACCTGATCGACGTGACGCTCGGCGACCTCCATCCGACGCAGGGTGCAATCGGTTACGACCAGATCTACTACAAGCTCGGCCGCTACGAACTGCAGCCCGACAAGAAATTCGACGACTTCTGTACGGACGAAGGCCTCGGCGGCGTCGCTTCGGCGGGCTACACGGCCAAGTCGGTGCTGCGCGATCCCGCCAGCTACGCGTGCAAGACGACCGACGCGAACGCCCGCGACCGGTCGGTGCTGAACCCGGTCGTGATCGGCCCGAACGGCGATGCGCTGTACCTGACCGACGGCCACCACGGCCTGTCGACCTACTACGAGACGCCCGACGGCGGCCCGGCGCTGCACGTGCACGTCGTCGTCAAGGACAACCTCAGCGACTACTCGGGCGACGCGTTCTGGCAGCAGATGCAGAGCCGCGGTTATCTGCGCCTCAAGAACGGTGAAGGCAAGCCGATCGCGGCCGCCCAACTGCCGGCCGGGCTCGGCCTGAAACTCGGGATGTCGAACGACCGCTACCGCTCGCTCGTCTATTTCACGCGCGACATCGCCTACAGCAAGCCCGCACAAGCCACCGACTACCTCGAGTTCTACTGGGCCGACTGGCTGCGCGCGCAACCGGGCACGTTCTCGCTCGACGGCTACGACCTGACGCGCGGCGGCGCAACCGATCCCGATCCGGCAAAGGCCGACACGGGCTACCTGAACGCGGTCTGGAATGCGTCGGCGCGCATGGTCGCGGCCACGGACCCCGTGATCGACGGCAAGACGGGCGCCGACCTCGGGCGCGCGGACGCGATCAACGGCGGGAAGAAATACAACAAGGGGGAATTCGACAAGCTGCGCCAGCCGATCGCGGCGGACAAGCCCGGCAAGATCGCGTACGCGCTCGACTACAAGACCCGCCACGCGCTGCCGCAGTAAGCGGCGAGCGCCACGCGAGAAGGAAGCCCCGGCCGGCCATGCCGGACGGAGCCTGCCGGTTCAGAGCACCTTGCGGTACCCGTCGTCGTCGCTCGCGGCGTCCAGGTGCGAGACGTCGGCCCACTGCACGACCTGCGCGCGGCCATCCGCGTAATCGACGACGTTGATGCTCGTGTTGAGCAGCTGATAATTGCGGGGCGCCGACAGTTCGATGCCGTTCGCAAACCGGTACACGCTGTCGAGCACGCCGCCGTGCGCGACACACGCGATCCGGCCGCCCTGGTGCGCGGCCACGATCGGCTCGAGCGCGTGCAGCACGCGGTGATAGAACTCACGCTGCGACTCGCCGCCTTCCGGCGCGAAACCCGGATCGCGAGTCTGCCACGCCGCGTATGCGTCCGGAAACAACGCCTCGATCTCGGTACTGTCGTGCCCCTGGAATGCGCCGTACGAGCGTTCCCGCAGCCCTTCCCGCAGTAGCAGCGGCAACCCGAGCGCATCGGCGAAGGGCTGCGCGGTCTGTTGCGCGCGCATCAGGTCGCTCGAATAGACCGCGTCGATCCGTGCACCGTCACGCGCGTCGCGTGCGAGCCGCGCGGCCAGCTTTTGGGCCTGCGCGAGCCCCGTATCGGCCAGCGGGATGTCGATATGGCCCTGGATGCGCTTGATGCGGTTCCAGGCCGTCTCGCCATGGCGGATGAAAAGAATCTGCGTGGTGGCCATCGCGGGGCGTCTCCGGGGAAGAATCAGGGCCGCACTTGCAGCCAGAATGTCACGGGGCCGTCGTTGACGAGCGACACCTGCATGTCGGCGCCGAACTCGCCCGTCTCGACGACCGGATGGCGCGCACGCGCGGCCGCGACGAAATAGTCGAAAAGCCGCGCGCCTTCGTCGGGCGGCGCGGCCGGCGTGAAGCTCGGACGCAGCCCGCTGTTGGTATCGGCCGCCAGCGTGAACTGCGACACGAGCAGCAGGCCGCCTGCGCGGCCCTCGCCGTCGATATTCGACACCGGCAGGTTCATCTTGCCGGCGGCATCGCTGAACACGCGGTAGCCGAGCATTTTCGCGAGCAGCTTGTCGGCCGCTGCGTCGGTGTCGCCGCGCTCCGCGCAGACGAGCGCGAGCAGGCCCGCGCCGATCTCGCCCGTCGTGCGGTCGCCGACGCGCACGTCGGCGCGCTTCACGCGCTGGATCAGCGCGATCATGCGGTCAGCGTGACGCGCGCGAAGCGGCGCTTGCCGACCTGGACGACGAACTCGCCGGCTTCGACCTTCAGGCCCTTGTCCGACACGGTCGCGCCGTCGATCTTCACGCCGCCCTGCTCGATATTGCGCAGCGCTTCGCTCGTCGACGGCACGAGGCCCGCCTGCTTCAGCAGCTGGCCGATCGCGAGCGGTGCGCCCGCGAGCGTGACCGACGGGATGTCGTCCGGCACGCCGCCCTTCGCGCGGTGGTTGAAGTCCTCGAGCGCACGTTCGGCGTCGGCCTGCGAGTGGAACCGCGCGACGATTTCCTGCGCGAGCAGCACCTTGAAGTCGCGCGGGTTGCGGCCGCCTTCGGCCTCGCGCTTGAAGCCGGCGATCTCGTCGAGGCCGCGGAACGACAGCAGTTCGAAGTAACGCCACATCAGCGTGTCCGAGATGCTCATCAGCTTGCCGAACATGTCGGTCGGCTTCTCGCTGATGCCGACATAGTTGCCCTTCGACTTCGACATCTTCTCGACGCCGTCGAGGCCTTCGAGCAGCGGCATCGTGAGAATGCACTGCTGTTCCTGGCCGTACTGCTTCTGCAGCTCGCGGCCGACCAGCAGGTTGAACTTCTGGTCGGTGCCGCCCAGCTCGAGATCGGCGTTCAGCGCGACCGAATCGTAGCCCTGCATCAGCGGGTACAGGAATTCGTGGATCGAGATCGGCACGCCGCCCTGGAAGCGCTTCGTGAAATCCTCGCGTTCGAGGATCCGCGCAACCGTGTAGCGCGACGCGAGCTTGATCATCCCGTCCGCGCCGAGCGGCATCGACCATTCGCTGTTGTAGCGGATCTCGGTCTTCTCGCGATCGAGCACGAGCGCGGCCTGCTCGAAGTAGGTCTTCGCGTTCGACTCGATCTGCTCGCGCGTGAGCGGCGGGCGCGTCGCGTTGCGGCCCGACGGATCGCCGATCAGCGACGTGAAATCGCCGATCAGGAAAATCACCGTGTGGCCGAGATCCTGCAGCTGACGCATCTTGTTCAGCACGACGGTGTGGCCGATGTGGATGTCGGGTGCGGTCGGGTCGAGGCCGAGCTTGATGCGAAGCGGCGTGCCCGTGGCCGCGCTGCGCGCGAGCTTCTGCGCGAACTCTTCCTCGATCAGCAGTTCGTCGACGCCGCGCTTCGTGACGGCGAGCGCATGCCGGACTTCGTCGGTGATCGGGAAAACAGGCTTGGAACTGGGTTCGGTGCTCATCGGTGCCAGGAAGAATGTCGCAAAAACAGGGATTTTCCCATAACTTGCGCGCCCATCGCTTAACGGCGCGCCGCGTTGCGCGGATAATCGGGCGCAAGGCGCGCGGCACCGGCCCGCGCCGCACGATCCAGGAGAACCCAACGTGCCGCAACGACAGCCGCAAAACGCCCATCCGGCCGACGGCATCTACTTCGGGCTGATGTCGGGAACCAGCATGGACGGCGTCGATGGCGTCGCCGTGCGTTTCGAGGCCGGCAAGGCGCCGGTCGTGCTCGCGGAAGCGTTCGTCGGCTTCGCGCAATCGCTGCGCGACGTGCTGTTCGCGCTGCAGCAACCCGGCGACGACGAGATCGACCGCGAATCGCTCGCCGCGAACGCGCTGGTCGCGCGCTATGCGGTGTGCTGCCACGAATTGCAGCGCACGGCCGGGCTGTCGCGCGACGAGATCCGCGCGATCGGCGTGCACGGCCAGACCGTGCGCCATCGCCCCGAGCGCGGTTATACGCGGCAGATCAACAACCCGGCACTGCTCGCCGAGCTGGCCCAGGTCGACGTGATCGCCGATTTCCGCAGCCGCGACGTCGCGGCAGGCGGTCACGGGGCGCCGCTCGCGCCGGCCTTCCATGCAACGGTGTTCGGCGCGGCGGGCGAGACGCGCGTCGTCTGCAATCTCGGCGGGATCAGCAACATCACGATCCTGCCCGGCGAAGGCGGCGACGTGCGCGGTTTCGACTGCGGCCCCGCGAATGCGCTGCTCGACGAATGGGCGACCCGCCATCTCGGCAAGCCGTACGACGACGGCGGCAAGTTCGCGGCGCGCGGCACCGTCCATGCAGCGCTGCTCGACGCGCTGCTCGACGAGCCCTATTTCGCCGCACCGCCGCCGAAAAGCACCGGGCGCGACCTGTTCAATCCCGCCTGGCTCGACGCGAAGCTCGCCACGCTCTCACACGTCGCGCCGCAGGACGTGCAGGCCACCCTCACCGCGCTCACTGCCGTTTCGGTCGCGCGCGAGATCGCACAGCATGCAGCGGGCTGCAAGGCCGTGTTCGTATGCGGCGGCGGCGCACGCAATCCGGTGCTGCTCGATGCGCTCCGGCACGCGCTGCGCGAGGCCGGCGTGCCGGCCACGGTCGATACGACGGCGGCACTCGGCGTGCCGCCTCAGCAGGTCGAAGCACTCGCGTTCGCGTGGCTCGCGTACCGTTTCACCGCGCGCCAGCCCGGCAATCTCGCGACGGTCACCGGTGCGGCTGGCAATCGCGTGCTCGGCGCGCTCTATCCGCGCTGACGCGATGCCGCCCGCGCGGCGAGCGCCGCATGGAAAACGGGCACAAAAAAACGGGGCATCATGCCCCGTTTTTCATTCCGGCGAACCGGCGTGGATCTGTCGTGCGCTCAGACCGAGAACGACGAGCCGCACCCGCAGGTGGTGGTCGCGTTCGGGTTCTTGATCACGAACTGGGCGCCGTTGAGGTCGTCCTTGTAGTCGATCTCGGCGCCGACCAGGTACTGGTAGCTCATCGAGTCGATCAGGAGCTGGACGCCGTTCTTGTTCATCACGGTATCGTCCTCGTTGACTTCCTCGTCGAACGTGAAGCCATACTGGAAGCCGGAGCAGCCACCGCCCTGCACGAACACGCGCAGCTTCAGGTCGGGATTGCCCTCTTCGTCGATCAGTTGCTTGACCTTGTCGGCTGCGGCGTCGGTGAAGACGAACGGAACCGGCATTTCGGCCGTCGTTGCTGCGGATTCGGTAACAGCGTTCATTGCGAACTCTCCAAAAAGCTTTAGCCGCTATTGTAGGGCCGATCAGAAGATCGTGCTGAAGTCCATGAAATCAATAGGTTCTTGTCGATTTCATCAAACACGCATGCGCAGGCCGCGGCAGCACGCGCCTGGAAACGGACATAAAAAAACCGCCAGCGCAAAAGCTGGCGGTTTTTCCGGCGGACGCCGCCCGGGAGCGGCGCGGCCATGAAGCGGAAATTAACGCTTCGAGAACTGCTTGGCGCGGCGTGCCTTGCGCAGACCGACCTTCTTACGCTCGACTTCACGTGCATCGCGCGTGACGAAGCCTGCGTTCGACAGCGACGGCTTCAGCGTCGCATCGTAGTCGATCAGTGCACGGGTGATGCCGTGGCGCACTGCACCTGCCTGACCCGTTTCGCCGCCGCCGTTCACGTTCACCTTGATGTCGAACGTCTGGCCGTGGTTCGTGAGTTCCAGCGGTTGACGCACGATCATCAGCGACGTTTCGCGCGAGAAGTAGTCAGCGATGGGCTTGCCGTTGACGATGATGTCGCCCTTGCCAGCCTTGATGAAGACACGTGCGACTGCGCTCTTGCGGCGGCCCGTACCGTAGTTCCAGTTACCGATCATGTGGGTCCCCTTAGATCTCGAGCGCCTTCGGCTGTTGAGCCGAGTGCGGATGCGTCGCTTCTGCGTAGACCTTCAGCTTCTTGATCATCGCGTAACCGAGCGGGCCCTTCGGCAGCATGCCCTTGACCGCCTTCTCGAGCGCGCGGCCCGGGAAGCGTTCCTGCATCTTGCCGAACGTCGTTTCATAGATACCGCCCGGGTAGCCCGAGTGACGGTAGTACTTCTTGTCCAGAGTCTTGTTGCCCGTGACCTTCAACTTGCTCGCGTTGATGATGATGATGAAATCACCAGTGTCGACGTGCGGGGTGAACTCAGGCTTGTGCTTGCCGCGCAGACGGCGTGCCACTTCGCTGGCAACACGGCCGAGAACCTTATCCGTCGCGTCAATCACGTACCATTCGCGCGTCACCTCATGGGCTTTTGCGGAAAACGTCTTCATGATCGATCCAAAAAAATTGCTTTGCCCGATGTGTTCTTCCTGCTTGTCTGTGTGCGCTTCGAGGCGCGGTGCAGGCTCTCCCTGTTCTTTTTCCGTGGGCATGAATGCGGAAAAGCCCTGAATTATAAAGGAAATACCGCAACGCGGTCAAAGGGAATCCGCTCCCCGTGTCCACGGCGGCCGAAATGGGCCAAAATCCGGTCGTGCCCCGACAAGCCAGGCGAACCGAGCGCCCGGGGAGGCACCCATCGACACGCGGCACATGACCTTGCCGCGCCAGACCGGCCGAACACGGAAAACAACAAACAAGCATGATGAATCAACGACTTACACCCTTCCTCGCGGCCGTGATGCTGGCCGCCGCGGCACCTGCCGTCGCCGCCCGCGCCGACTGCGAAGCCAAGCTCGAAGCCCTCGATACACGCCTTGCCGAAGCCCGTGCCGCGCATGCCGAGGATCGCGTCGCCCGCCTGCGCGCGGTGCGCGAACGCGTCCGCCACTTCTGCGCACGCGGGCACGGCCATGCGTCGGCCGTCCACGCGCCGGCGCCCGATGCGCGCCCGCGCGGCACGCCGCCCGACGCGACCTCGCAGCCTGCCGCAAGGCAGCCCGCGTGACCCTGTCGGCGCGCGCAAACCGCGCGCCGATGTTTGCATGGGACGAAAAAAAGCCCGAACGGCTGGTTCGGGCTTAATCCACCATAGGAGGAGGGTGGAGGAGACATTCGGAGGTTGCCGCAGCGCGACAACCAATGAGGCTCATTATACGAACGCGTCGTCGACTCCACAAGAAAATTTGCATTGCGAAATCAAACGCCACAATATGAAATTTAATGCGGCGCGTTTGAATCACGACTTTTCTCTTTGAAATCAATGGCCTGATCCCGGAAAGCACGATCAGGAGCCGCCCACATCTAGAGCAAAACCCCTAAGTCCGGAGGGGAATTGGCTGTCCGGGGCGCCGCTCGCGCGGCGCCCGCGTTGCGCGTCGTGCACCGCATCAGCCGGCCGTTGCGCCGCGGGCTACAATGCCGGATCGAATCCGAATCAGGCAACGCTGGAGTGCAAGCATGGAATGCAAAGTAAGCTGGATGGGTCAGGACGGCATGGCGTTTTCCGCCGAGACCGGCAGCGGCCACCTCGTCGCGATGGACGGCGCGCCCGAAGGCGGCGGTCACAACCTCGCGCCGCGCCCGATGGAGATGGTGCTGCTCGGCACCGGCGGCTGCACGGCCTATGACGTCGTGCTGATTCTGAAGAAGAGCCGCCAGGAAGTCAGCGGCTGCTCGGTCACACTGAAGGCCGAACGCGCGAGCGAAGACCCGAAGGTGTTCACGAAAGTGCACTTCCACTTCACCGTCACTGGCCGCAACCTGAACCCGGCCACGGTCGAACGCGCGATCAACCTGTCGCACGACAAGTATTGCTCCGCGTCGATCATGATCGCGAAGACGGCCGAACTCACGCATTCGTTCGACATCGTCGCCGGCTGAACGCACGGCGAGCGCACATGAAAAAAGGGCCGGCGCTCCGCTAGGAGACGCCGGCCCTTTCGCATTCGAACGGCAAAGCAGGCCGATAAGCCGGATTCTGTGCACGCTGCGCGCCGAAGCACGCAACGCGTGGCAGCCATTCCTCTAGGCGCGCCATTGCTGACGCGCTCAAGCTTCCTACCCGCAGACGAGACGGGGGCCCCGTCCTGCATCCGAAGATGCGCGCCTGCCTACTTGGAATTGCTCCGGGTGGAGGTTACCGTGCCGGCGAACGTCGCCGTCGCCGCGGTGCGCTCTTACCGCACCGTTTCACCCTTACCTGATCCCGGCTTGCGCCGGGCCATCGGCGGTTTGCTTTCTGTTGCCCTGTTCCGCGTGTCGCCACGGATGGCCGTTAGCCATCACCCTGCCCTGTGGAGTCCGGACTTTCCTCGCCCCCGCGCGCCCGAAGGCGGCGAGGCCGCGACTGCCTAGCCTGCTTTGCGACGCGCATTCTAGCACTGCGCGCCGCCGCCGGCAGCGCGCGAGCGGCGGCCGCTGCGAAATACGGCCGGATCGTCGTAGAACGCGGGCTCGACATTCGCATCGCACCAGCCCGGCACGCCGAGCACCGGAAGCGGCGCGAAATCGCGGCTCGTCAGCGCGCGCGTCGCGAGTTCCGCGGCGACACGGGCGTCGACATGCGCAATGCGTTGCGTGTCGGGCCACGAAAAATAGTCGGCGCCCACTTCGACGATCCACGTGTGCGCGGTGCAGGATTTGTAAGGCGTGACGAGTTTCTCGAGCAGCGCATGGCCGACCAGCCGCGCCTCGCAGCGCGTGCCCCACGCCTCGCGCGCGGCGACCAGCAGCCGCAGCCAGTCGAACCCGCGCAGCGCGTCGGCGAGCGCACGGTCGGCCGTCACGAACAACGCGGCGTTCTCGTCGAACAGCGTGAGCGCGTCGCGCAACGTGCCGCGCACGGGGCCAACCCCGCCCGCCGCGTCGATCGCCGCGGCCTGGCGCGCGTTCAGTGCGGCCTTGACGCGCGGATACGCGAACCAGACGAGCGCGTTGAAGAAGTCGTGCAGATTGTGGCGGGTCGGGACACCGCCTGTCTCCGCGATATGGGTCTCGTACGCGACGCCGGGCGGCAATGCTGCCTGCGGCACGAACCGCAGCGGCCGGCCACGGCCGCTGGTGCGCGGGCCGTCGGGCCCGGTATCGCCCAGGGCGCCGTTCAGCGCGTCGAGCAGCGCGGCCTCGCCCGCCCTCGCGGCCGCCTGTACAGCGCGGCCGGGGCCCGCGTAGGGCGCGAGCCACGGCACGGACCAGTCGATCCGCGCAAAATCCGCCGCCCCGCTACCGGCCGCCTGGCCAGGTTCGCGCGGCGGCGCGAAGGTCACGCCAGTTTCCAGCCGATCGTCTCGCCGCCGCGCAGCGGTACGACGGGCGTATCGCCCGCGAAGATCTCGCGCGGCAACTCCCACGCCTCGCGACGCAGCGTGACCGTCTCGGCGCTGCGCGGCAGCCCGTAGAAATCGGCGCCGAAGAAGCTCGCGAAACCTTCCAGCTTGTCGAGCGCACCGGCGTGGTCGAACGCTTCCGCATACAGTTCGAGCGCATGCAGCGCCGTATAGCAACCCGCGCAGCCGCACGCGGTTTCCTTCGCGTCGCGCGCATGCGGCGCGCTGTCGGTTCCGAGGAAGAAGCGCGGGTTGCCCGACGTCGCGGCCTCGACCAGCGCGACGCGATGCGTCTCGCGCTTCAGCACCGGCAGGCAGTAGTAATGCGGGCGAATCCCGCCGACGAACAGCGCATTGCGGTTGTACAGCAGGTGATGCGCGGTGATCGTCGCGCCGAGCAGGCCGGGCGCCGCATCGGCGTCGCGCACGTAGTCGGCCGCGTCCTTCGTCGTGATGTGTTCGAACACGACCTTCAGGCCCGGGAAATCGCGGCGCAGCGGCGTCATCACGCGGTCGATGAAGACCTTCTCGCGGTCGAACAGGTCGATCGATGCATCGGTCACCTCGCCGTGCACGAGCAGCGGCATGCCGGTTTCCTGCATCGCCTCGAGCGTCTTCGCGCATTTCGCGAGATCGGTGACACCGTGGTCGGAATTCGTCGTCGCACCGGCCGGATACAGCTTCACGCCGTGCACGAAGCCGCTTTCGCGCGCGCGGCGGATCTCGTCGGGCGGCGTGTTGTCGGTCAGGTACAGCGTCATCAGCGGTTCGAACGTCATCCCGGCCGGCAGCGCGGCGAGGATGCGCTCGCGATAGGCCTGCGCCTGCGCGGTGGTCGTCACCGGCGGCTTCAGGTTCGGCATGACGATCGCACGGCCGAACTGGCGCGCGGTGTGCGGCAGCACGGCGGCCAGCATGTCGCCGTCTCGCAGGTGCAGGTGCCAGTCGTCGGGACGGGCGAGCGAGAGCGTCGCCGGGGAGGAAGCGTTCGAGGCAGTCATAGGAGGCGTCGTGAGGAACGTGCTTGCCGTTGGCGGGGCCGGAACACGCGTGCGCGGGCCGACTGACGGCAAACCGCAACACGGGGCCTTTGGCCAGCGGAATCCGCTTTTTACCGCTCAGGGCTCGGTGATATGCTAGAAGCCGCATTGTACCGGGGTTCGCCCGGTTCGTTACCCCCCGCCTGAGCCTGCTGCCCCAAGTAAAATGTGCCAACTCTTAGGAATGAACTGCGCCGCGCCGACGGACGTCACATTCTCCTTCACAGGTTTCGCGGCCCGGGGCGGGCTCACCGATCACCATGCCGACGGCTGGGGCATCGCGTTCTTCGAGGACAAGGCCTGCCGCCTGTTCATCGATCACCAGGCATCGGCCACGTCGCCGATCGCCGAAATGGTGAAGCGCTACCCGATCAAGTCCAAGAACACCATCGCGCACATCCGCAAGGCGACGCAGGGCCACATCCTGCTCGAGAACAGCCATCCGTTCATGCGCGAGCTGTGGGGCCGGCACTGGATCTTCGCGCATAACGGCGACCTCCAGGACTACGCACCGGACATGGACGGCAGCGTCTATCATCCGGTCGGCACGACCGACAGCGAACAGGCGTTCTGCGTGCTGATGCAGGGGCTGCGCGAAGCGTTTCCCGGCGCGCAGCCGCCGTTGCCCGAACTGTTCGAGCGCGTCGGCGAGCTGACACGCGGCATCACCGATCACGGCGTGTTCAATTTCCTGATGTCGAACGGCCAGGCGCTGTTCGCGCACTGCTCGACGCGGCTGCACTACCTCGTGCGGCGCTGGCCGTTCTCGACCGCGCATCTCGTCGACGAAGACCTGTCGATCGACTTCGCGAAATACACGACGCCCGAGGATCGCGTCGCGGTGATCGCGACGCAACCGCTCACCGACAACGAAGTCTGGACCGCGTTCGAGCCGGGCGAACTGATCATGTTCCAGTGCGGCGACGTCGCCGCGCGGATGCGGATCCCGGTGCCCGAACGCGTGCTCGAGAAGCTGCGCAATCCGGCGCTCGACGCATCGGCATCGGCGCCGCGTGACACGCGCGAGGCGCTCGCCACCGCCGCCGACGTCGATTCCGACGACGCGATCGACTTCTGAGCCCGGCGCGCCAGCGCCCTTCCCCTGTCAGCCACTGTCCGGCAAGTCGACGGCTCGCCGCCGGGTCATATCGCTCGCCGGGTGCCGATTCCGGTTCATCCGGGCCAGCTTCCCGTATATCGAAGCGAAGCAGCACAACATTCGCCCGATTCGATTCGTTTCAATATAAAACGATCCAGGCGAGAAAATAATAAATCACTCAATCGGAATGCAGATAATCCGGAAACCGCATTTTAACGTATCGACCTGACGCAAACCGTGCGCCACCCCACTGATCCCGCGATCGCAAATTCGCACGCAAATAATCGGCCGAATCCTTACCCTGCAAGGCCTTCAGTTCGATTCGTCACACAATCAAAAAATACCGAATAAAAGCGGCACTATTGCCGCATTTGTTAGCTTCCCGACAATTCACCTCCTTCCCGATCAGTAGAGTCCGCTCATCCTCGGTGTAACGAATCGCGAATGACGGAGATACGGCCACGGACGCCACACATCCATTCACGCCATTCCCCACCGCGGATTGCGATTTCACCGCACCGCGGTGAAAACCACATCAAAACAAGAGAGAGGGGCTTGTCGTGAATCACTCATTTCGATCGATATGGAGCGAGACCACCGGCTGCTGGGTCGCGGTTGCGGAAACGGCGCGGGCGCGCGGCAAGCGGTCGGGCAGCCCATCCGGTGCAGGCCTTCGCGCCGCCCACGCGGCAGCGCGCCGGACGCCGCTTCGCGCCGCGGCACTCGGTGCCGTGCTGGCCATGCTGTCGGCAAGCTCCGCGTACGCATCGACGTGCGGCAGCGGCGCGGCCGTCGCGAGCGGCGGTACCTGCGCGCTCGGCAGCTTCAGCCCGACCGTCAATGACAACCTCGCCGGCGCCACGACCGTGTCGGGCGGCGACCGCGTCGGCCTGACAGGCGCATGGACCGGCGCAACCGGCGACATGGGCTATACGCCGATGCCGTTCGCCAATACGCCCATCATTTCAGGCAATCCGGATCAGCCGCTGGTGTCGCTCGGCGGCAAGACGCAGAGCGTCGGCACCCCCGACTCGATCACGGGCGGCCATACGTCCGTCGCCACTTACGACTCGACCGCGTTCGTCGCGTCGAACGCGGGCTCGACCGTCGTGCAGGTCTATCACGACGTGAACGGCGACCAGTACGTGAACACGCGCATCGGCACGGTCGCGAATTCGGGCGGCACGCTCGACGTATCGATCGGCAATCCCGCGAACGCACCCGCGGCGACCGGCAACGCAATCACGATCGCGGCCAAGCAGACCGACCTGACCTACGCGGACGGCACCGGCTCGACACCGAGCGTCATCAACTGGAATTCGCGGAACCAGGTCTGGTTCATCACCGGCGACTATCTGGCAAGCGGCGGCCCCGTCGGCCGCATCGAGCTCGACGTGCCGACCTACGCGGGCACCTTCACCGCGTTCGACGGCAGCAAGTGGACCGTCACCGACGCCGCGTCGCTCGCCGCGTACAACAACTTTCTCGTGCGTTCGGTCCAGAACGGCGCACTCGGCTCGCAGGCAGCCTACGACAATGCGTTCGGCCAGGCCGTGACGTTCGCCACGCAAACCTTCGAGTATGCGAACAACGTGTCGCCCGACGACAAGAACGCGCTCCCCAGAAACTATCCGTCGGTGATGCACGGCACGGGCGCGAACGCGACGCTGCACATCGGCAAGGACGGCCAGATCGACTTCCGCGGCGCCAATACGATCGACGCGAGCGCGGCCGTCGTCGCGGAAAACGGCGCGCACTTCGTCAACGACGGGCGCCTGTCGGGCGACTTCACCCTGGTGCGCCTGTTGAGCGGCGCGAGCGGCGTCAACAACGGCGTGATTTCGTCCGGTTACACGTCGGGCGACAATGTCGGCACGGGCGGCACCGTACCGCCCGACAATTTCGGCCTCGATACGTACGTCGAAGGCAGCGGCGTGTATGCCAACGGTACGGGCACCACGTTCGTCAACAACGGCGTGATGAACGTCGGTGCGTGGAATCTCGACCACAACCGGCTCGACCTGCAGAACTACGCGATCGCCGCGACCGACGGCGCGAGCGCATCGAACGCCGGCACGATCAACGTCGGCGTCAACGCGACGACGCTCGACAGCCAGGTGATCGGCGGCCTCGTCGCCGGCGGCAGCTTCACGAACGAAGCCGGCGGCACGATCTATCTCGGCCGCGCGGCCCAGTACGATGCCGGCGCGCCGGAGGCCGCGAACGACGTCGCGCTGTCCACGCACGCATACGGCATCCTGCTCGGCCCGTCGGGCACCGCGAACAACCTCGGCACGATCGTGATCGGTTCGCAGACGCAGAACGGCGCCGCCATGGCGAGCATCAACTCGTCGTCCGGCACGCTGACCAACGCGGGTTCGATCGTCGTCAACGGTGCCGCGCCCGGCACGCCGCTCGCCAACGTCGGCATGCTCGCGGCCAACACGGCGGCGACCGTGACCAACACCGGCACCATCACGCTGAACGGCGTAAACGGCATCGGCATCATGGTCGTCGGAACCGGCACGAACGCGACGGCCGCGACCTCGACCGGCACGATCAACGTGGCCGGCGGCCTCGATCCCGCATCGGGCACACGAAACTACGGCGTGTGGGCCGAGGGGCCGCACGCGAAAGCCACGCTCGACGGCGCACTCAACCTGACGGGCACCGGTGCGATCGGCGTGCACGCGCGCTCGGGCGCGACGATCGACGTCGGCGCCAACGCGGTGCCGGCGTTCATGTCGGGCACCAGCCAGATCGGCTTCTATGCCTATGGCGCCGGCTCGAAGATCAACGTCGCCGCGCAGCACCTGAGCGTCGACACCGACGATTCGACGCTGTTCCGAGTCGCGGGCGGCGCTGCCTATACGGGCGCGTCGGCAGCCGGAACGCTGACGACCGACGTCAACGGCCAGCGCGCGCACGGCGTGCTCGCGACCGACGCCGGCACCGTGCTGTCGACCGGTAACGCGATCTACAACGTCAACGGCGCGAACGGGATCGCGATCGGCGTCGAGGGCGGCGCGCAAGGCACGATCGACGCGGGCGCGACGATCAACCTGAATGCCGCAGGCGCGATCGCAGGCGTCGTCGACGGCCAGGCGCACGACCTCGCCGGCGCCAATGCCGGCGCGCCGGTCGCGACGACGCTGACCAACGACGCGGCCGTTACGTCGTCGACCGCGGGCGTGACGGGCTTCGTCGCGCAGAACCTCGGCACGCTCGAGAACCGCGACTCGGTGCTGCTGACGGGCGCCGGCTCGACGGGCGTCGTGGTCGGCACGCTCGGCACGGTGAACAACACGTCGACGATCCGCGTATCGAACGGCACCGGTGCGCTCGTGCAGGGCGCGTCGGCCACGCTGGCCAACGCGGGTTCGATCGAAGCCGATGACGGCGTCGCGGGCGTGCGTCTGACGGGTGCCGGCGCATCGGTCGCGCTGTCGGGCACCGGCACCGTGATCGCGAACGGCAGCGCCGACGGCGTGCTGATCGACTCGACCGTATCGGGCGGCGGGATCGCGGCCGGTGCGACGTCGATCGCGGCCGGCGGTTCGGGCAGCGGGATTCACAACCTCGGCACGAATACGACGATCGCGCTGTCCGGCACACAGGTCACGACGACCGGCGGCGGCGCGGACGGCATCGTGTCGACGGGCGGTGGCGCGCGCATCGCGGCCGATGCGGCGACGGTCGTGCGCACCGCCGGCAGCAACGCGCTCGGCGTCCACGTGACGGGCGCGGATTCGACGCTCGCGGCGACCGGCACGACCGTCGCGACGACGGGTGCCGGCGCACACGCGATCGTCATGGATGGCGGTGCGACGGCCCTGCTGTCGGCCGCGAAGATCGCCGCATCGGGCAGCCTGGCCGACGGCATCGTCGCACGCAACGGCGGCCGCATCGGCGATACGGGCTCGACGATCGCCAGCGCCGCCGGCAATGGCGCAACCGCCGACAGCGGCGGCGTGCTCGCACTGACCGGCACGACGCTCAAGGGCGCGGCGGCCGGCGTGCTGACGTCCGATACGCTCGCAAACAGCGCGACGAGTTCGGTGCTCGTCGACGGCGGCAGCTTGACGTCCGCGACCGGCCCGGCCTTCGCCGCGCGCGGCGGCACGGCCGACATCGCGGTGCGCAACGGCACGGTCGTGACGGCCGGCAACGGTACGCTGCTCGACCTGTCGAACGGCAGCAACGCCACCTTCACCGCCTCGGCCGTGAACCTGGCCGGCGACATCGTCTCGGACGCCTCGAGCACCGGCAACGTGCGCCTCGCGAACGGCACGACCCTGACCGGCAAGATCGACCCGGTCGCACTGACCGTCGACTCCACCAGCACGTGGCGCATGACGGGCAGCTCCGTGCTGAGCAGCCTGAACAATGCGGGCCTGGTCGCATTCGCCGCACCGACCGGTTCGCCGACGCTCGCGGGCAGCTACAAGACGCTCACGACCGGCAGCTACGTCGGCAACGGCGGCACGATCGCGCTCAACACGTTCCTCGGCGCCGACGCATCGCCGACCGACCGGGTGATCGTGAACGGTGGCACGGCAAGCGGCACGACGGGCCTGAAGATCGCCAACACGGCCGGCACCGGCGCGCAGACGAGGGGCGACGGGATTCCGGTGGTCGTCACGACCAACGGCGGCACGACCACCGCATCGGCATTCCAGCTCGCCGGGCCCGTGCAGGCGGGCGCGTACGAATACCGGCTCTATCGCGGCGGGCAAGGCGACGCGAACGGCTGGTACCTGCGCTCGCAACTCGATCCGTCGGACCCGGGCGACCCGATCCACCCGTCCGGTGGCGGCGACGGCGGCGGGAACGGCAACGGCAGCGGCGGCACGCTCGCGTATCGCCCCGGGGTCGCCGGCTACGCGCTCACGCCGCTGCTGAACGCCGACTACGGCTTCTCGACGCTCGGCAAGCTGCACGAGCGCGTCGGCGACATCGCCAACCTCGACAAGCAGCAGCCCGGCAATCGCGACGGCGTATGGGGGCGTATCGGCGGCCAGAGCCTCGACGCGAACGCAGGCCGCTTCTCGGCCGACGAGCGCACCTTCTTCGCGCAGTTCGGCAAGGACTGGACGCTCGACCAGGCGCCGAACGGCGCCGGCAGCACGCATGCGGGCGTGACGGCCAGCATCGGCGTGTCGAACGCGAGCTTCAGCGACATGGCGCGCGCCGATACGGCCAACCTGTCGACGTCGACGGGCTCGGTCGAGATGCACGCGCAGAGCGTCGGCGGCTACTGGACGAAGTACCTGTCCGACGGCACGTACTTCGACAGCGTCGGGCAGGTCACGCACTACGGCAACCGCTATCGCGACAGCTACGGCAACGAGGCGTCGCAAAACGGCTTCGGCGTCGCGCTGTCGCAGGAAGTCGGCAAGCCCTTCGCGATCGGCGGCCTGCCGGTCGCGGTCGAGCCGCAGGCGCAGCTGATGTACCAGTACCTGAAGCTGAACGGGTTCAACGACAACGTATCGGCGGTATCGGGTACGACGACGAACGCGCTGCGCGGCCGCGTCGGGGTGCGCATCTTCCGGCCGAACCTGCAGTCCGCTTCGGGCGGCAGCGCTGCCACGCCGTACTTCACGGCCGACGTGCTGCACGACTTCCTGTCGCCGGGCCAGACCGTCGTCGGCGGCACGCCGTTCGCGACGCATCTCGGCCGCACGTGGTACGAACTCGGCGTCGGCGTGACCGCGAGCTTCGGCAAGTCAGGCGAGCTGTACGCGAACGCGAAGATCGCGCGCAACATCGGCGGCGACTATCGGCGCGGCATCGTCGGGCAGGTCGGCTACCGCTACAGCTGGTAACGCCCGCGAACGGCGGACAGCGGACGAAAAAAAACCGCCCGGCGCTCGGCCGGGCGGTGTTCGCATCGACGCGCGTGACCCGCGCGAACGCTCAGTGCAGGATCTTCGCGAGGAAGTCCTTCGCGCGTTCCGATTTCGGATTCGAGAAGAAATCGTCCTTGCGGTCGTCCTCGACGATCGCGCCCTTGTCCATGAAGATCACGCGATGCGCGACCTTCTTCGCGAAGCCCATCTCGTGCGTGACGACCATCATCGTCATCC
>Ga0209566_100440_pt1 | contig 30969 bp, 28 predicted proteins | sample Araplavi_mTSA_r2_2_FD_184287 | JGI IMG/M metagenome (GOLD analysis project Ga0209566, IMG submission 184287) | Arabidopsis root microbial communities from North Carolina, USA - plate scrape CL_Cvi_mTSA_r2 (SPAdes) (version 2) | ecosystem: Host-associated > Plants > Roots > Endosphere | place...
AACGGTCTGAAATCCGCCTGCGCTTCGACGGACGTTCAGGCCGCGTCGATGTTCGAGACGGAATGCTTCGACGTCGCAGCGGGCACCGTTTCATCGAGAAACATCCCCACGAGCGCGCTCACCAACGACACGCCCCCGACGATCAGCATCGGATAACCCAGACCGAACGTGTCGGCAAGCCCTCCTGCAACCACGGGCATCAGGACCCCGCCAATGAGTTCACTGACAGCGGTTGGAACGCCTACGGCCGAACCGGTCAGCGTGGACGGTACGGATTCGCAAGGAATCACGGCAAGAAAGAGAGGTGCGATGCCGAAGCCGCAAATCCCGGCAGCAAAGAGGTTGATGAACATCACGATCGGAGAAGCGTGACAAAGAACGAACGCCAACATCAGGATGCCATAGCAAGCCGCTGAGACGACGAGCACGATACGCCGCCCGAGCCGATCCGATATCGCCGGAACGGCGACCATTCCGATAAACCCGCCGAAACCCCATCCGGAAATGATCAAGCCGACCGTGCCGAGGCTGAGGCCCGCGACTTTGGTCAGATAGAGCGCGACGAACGTCGAGAACACGAACAGGCCCGTCTGGAAGAGCGATCCGATGACCGTGGTCAACCAGATGTTCTTGTATCTCAGCACGGTCAACGGGCCGCCCGAGGCCGCCCGGACCTGCCTGTCGCGACCGGCCTCCGTCTTTCGCATGGTCCTGCCGATCAGGAACGTCAGCAAAAGCCCCGGAATACCGAGCACGAAAAACACCCACTCCCAGCGCATGTGCATCACGAGCTGGGTAGCGATGATCGGTCCAAGGCCGATACCCAGGAGCGGGAAAAACGATTGATGAATGCCCAGATTCAAGCCGCGCCGGCTCGGCGTCGATATTTCGTCGATCGTCGCGACGCTGGCGCTGAAGACACCGCCCTCGCCCACGCCAAGGAGGCCTCGCACGAGCAGCATGCCGTGGAACGACTTGGCGACGCCGGTAAAGGAGGTCATCACCGAGAAGAAGATCGAAGACCCCAGCAGAATCTTGCGACGCCCATGGCGATCGGACAGACTCCCGAGCACCCATGTCGAAATGGCCCAGGTCAACGCGAGAACCGACGCGATCGCGCCCGCCTGCGTGTTGTTCAATTTGAGCTCCGGCAGAAGAACCGGAAACAGATACACGATGACCAGACGATCGAGTCCAACGATGCCGAACAGCACCGCAAGAAAGATGACCATCTTCCATTCGTATTCTCGATTTTGTTTGTAGTTCATATCGACATCCTAAATATATCGTCGTGATTGAATGGCTGTTGTTTCAAAGAAAACCATCCCGCTTCAATCGGTATCGAGCCAATACGGCAGCGACACGAAAACCTCCGTCCGGCTCGCCACGGAATCGCATGGCGAGCCCGACAGGCCGCTACCGATCTCCGCCACTTCTCGCGAGCTCTGGCGAGCAACCGTTGTCCGACGATGTTTGATCATCGGCGACCGTCTCCCCGGCGGGGCCATCGAGGATCTCGGTGACCGGAGGGCGCGGTCGCCGGTCGATCAGCAACCGCAGAACGTCAGGCCGCGAGTAATGCCCCACGGGATCGAAAACGCACTTCGAAAGCGATTGCATGCCGAGGTCGATATCGGCGTAGAGCAGGCCTTCCGCGGTTTCGTCGATCTTGTCGAACAGTTCCGCCCCGTCGGGCCCGTATCCGACGCTGTGGCCACCGCCTGCCCGCAACAGCTGACGTTTGTCCTCGGTGTCGCAAAGGCTCTCGACCATTTCCTCGGTGACGACTGTCGAAGGCGCGAGAACGAAGCAACCTCCTTCGACGGCATACGTCCGCGAAACCGCGTTGTTCACCTGGTGGCTCAATGCGCTGGCAAATTCATAGAGCGAAAAGCTCGGCCAGGCCGCAACGTGGACCTGTTCGCCTTGCGCATACATTGCGGCCTTGGTCAAAGGCTGCACGTGTTCGGCACAACAAAGCCCGCCGAGCTTTCCCAACGGACTGTCGATTACGGTCAGGCCACTGCCCTCGCCGTCACCGAAGACCGTCCGCTCGAGGTGGGTAGGCTTGAGTTTCTGCCGTTGCAGGAGGGTTTCTCCGTCGGGGCCGATGATCCATTGGGAGATATATAAGGAATGGCCCTTGCGCTCCGAGAGTCCCATCACCACCGTGATGCGGTTTTTTCTGGCCGCGGCCCTCAGTGCATCGGCTTCCGGACTGTCGTAGCTCAGCGAGTTGTCGAAATATCGCTGAACATAGCCTTTGCTCATATACCAGGCCGGTGTACCCAGCCAGATGTAGAACGGGTAGCCCGGCAGCCACACTTCAGGGAACGCGATCAGGGCGGCGCCGGCCTGCGCCGCCTCTTCAATCAGGCGTATGGACTTTTCGATTCCGGCCTGAAGATCAAGGAACGCCGGGGCGGCCTGCACGACAGCCGCCTTATATTGGGGATGGTTGAGAGCCAAGATACTCCTCCACGACTCGCGGGACGGGACGCCCGCAACGTTGTAGAGGAAGTGTCCGGGGCCAATATGGCGGACGCTTGACTCTGACAGAACAGGATTTTTACTTATGCTGCCAGCCGGCGGGATTACCGCGCAGCCCGCTCAGGGGCGATTCAACTAACGTCGCGATGCTTCGCACGGTAGTCGCGCGCAGACACGCCAAAGTGACGTCGAAACGTACGACTGAAATGCGATGCGTTATTGAAACCCCAAGCCATCGCAATATCGGTAATCGAGCGGTTAGCGTACGCGCGTTGCTGAAGCCACTCGCCGCACCCGTTGAGTCTGGCCGTACAGATGGTCTCGCCGATCGACTCCCCGGCCTCGGCGAACAGTCGATAGAGGTAACGGCTGGAAACCCCCAGTTCATCGGCGATCAGTTCGGGTCCCAGTTCCGGGTCGTGAATCCTGTCCTTGATCAACGCGCGCGCCCGCAGCAGATGCATCTCTTTCACGTTGGATCTGGGCAGCGGAACCGTGTTGAAATAATCCGCCAACGCCAGCGCGACCAGGTTGGCGGACACATCGCCAAGCCTCTCGCAAGCGGTCATCGCGCCTTCGTCTGACGAAAGCACTCGGTGCAGCGACGCGATATGGTCCGCGGCGATACGGCGTATCCCGGTGGCCGCAGGAATACGCACCGCGGTGTGCTGCCGGCCGCACGGCACCAATTTCTCCAACGCCTGGCGGGGAAAGCGGATCGTGTAGTGCTGTCCGGAAAAATGCCAGACGAAATGGCGCGACGAGTCGAACAGCACCATGTCGGTAGGGTCGACGAACGCGGTGCGGGCATCCTGCTCGAGTGCACCTCGCCCTTCGATCTGTATCGACACGAGCAGGTAGTCGTCCGCCGTGCGCCGCACGTCGTCCCAGTCGTGAGCCGCGACGTGATCGACCGCCGAGATCCGCGACACACACACTCCGCCCGTGTTCACGCTGGAAATCTCGCCACGAAATCCCTGATCGGATTCGGTCCTGAAAACCATGGGGACGCAACTGGCCCGAACCTGATCCGCCCATGCCAAAAGCCGGTCGTCGCGATGGTAATGATCCGTGGTCGTCACTTGATTCATGGCACAAGGTTCCGGCGGCAAATACGCGGGAGTGTTACCCCGAACAATCGCGCATCCAGAATCCGCCGTCAATGCGCAGTTGCCTATGACGGCCGCTTCGAAACATAGCTGCGATCGAGCTCGCCCACCGAGCGACAACCGATGAGGGCGAGCGTCCGGTCAGTTTCCCGTTTGATCATGTCGATGACGTCGCTCACGCCGGTTTCCCCTCTGGCAGCCAGCCCGTACAAGGTGGCCCGCCCCAGCATCACGGCGTGGGCCCCCAGCGCGACCGCCTTGACGACGTCGGCCCCCGTCCGGATGCCGCTGTCGAGAATGACCGTCGTGCCTGAGGTGCGCTCGACGATATCCGGCAGCACATCGGCCGTCGCGGGCAGGTCGGCGAGTTGCCTGCCGCCGTGGTTCGAAACGATGACGCCGTCCGCGCCGAGCGCGACGCACCGCGCGGCATCGTCGGCCGTCACGATGCCCTTGACGAGGAGCTTGCCCGGCCATTCGTCCCGCAAACGGCGCAGGTCGTCCCAACTGAAGCTCGCATCCATCTGCCGGCGAAGAATCGCCGCCTGGGAGGCGGTGTCCGATGCATCGTCCGTGGCGAAATTCTTCAACTCCGGCATGCCGTTCATCAGATAGGACCAAAGCCAGCGCGGGTGCGACAGTCCGTCGACGGCCGCACGTGCACTTGCCTTGAACGGCATGGCAAAGCCATTGCGAAGATCGCGTCGGCGAAAGCCGTTCACCGCGACATCGGCGGTGAGGATCAAGGTCGAATAACGAGCCGAACGGGCACGATTGACCAGACTCTTCGCGAGGTTGCGATGAACGACGTACAGTTGAAACCACAGGTCTCCGTCGGCCCCTTTTGCCACCTCTTCGATGGACATGTTGGAAGCCGTCGATAGCGCAAACGGAATACCGGCCTTGCCCGCTGCGCGCGCAAGTGCGAGGTCGCCCTTCGGCCAGAACGCGCTATTGAGGCCCGTCGGCGCGATCACCAGCGGTAATGGAATCAGCCGCCCTAAAAGCGGCACCGACTGCTCTCGCGTGCTGACATCCGACAGCCGGCGCGGCAACAACTGCAACCTGTCGAACGCCGAACGGTTATGCGTCAATCCCGATTCGTCGTCCGCCGCGCCTTCCAGATAGTCGAACACCATGCGTGGCAACCGCCGTCTGGCTTCGTCACGATAGTCGCTGACGGAGAAAATGCCGGGAAATCCTGTTGTCATGATCGGGGTACTGTCAGAGTAAATCGTGATGCGAAAAGCACGAGACGCGCTGCACGCCGGTTTCGCGCGTCTTCCTCCGTCATTCGAGGCGGAAGACGACCGAGTAACGACGCAAAGTCGAAAGCTAGACGGCAACGCTCCCAACATAGTTTTCCGCCATGGACCTCGCCGCAGTCTCGGACGTAGTCACATGCTCGAGCTCGGCAACCTGCAACTGCTGTTCGAACGGCGAGGCATCGTCGAGACGATGCATCATTCGGGTCATCCAGTAGGAGAAATGCTCGGCGCGCCAGATCCGTTTCAGCGCAAGCTCGCTGTACGAAGCGAGTTGCGCTTCATCGCCGGTCCGGTAATACGCGTCGAGTCCACTGCTCAGGATTCGCACGTCGGAGACTGCCAGGTTGAGACCTTTTGCTCCGGTAGGAGGAACGATATGAGCGGCGTCGCCGGCAAGAAACAGTCGGCCGTGCTGCATCGTTGTCGAGACGAAGCTCCTCATGCCGACGATATTCTTCTGAAAGATCTTCCCGTCGACAACGCACTGACCATCGGCGGAGTCGACGCGTGCATGCATTTCGGCCCAGATCCGGTCGTCGGACCAGTTGTCGACCGAATCTTTCGGGTCGCACTGGAAATACATGCGCTGAACCGTCGGCGAACGGGTACTGACCAAGGCAAAACCACGATCATGACGTGCATAGATCAGCTCGTCTGCGGACGGCGCACCTTCGACCAGAATGCCGAACCAACCGAACGGATAGACGCGCTCGAAATCGCGGCGAACGCTCTCGGGAATCGCCGAACGGGACACCCCTTGCGAACCGTCGCATCCGATCACGAAATCACAGTCCAGCGTATGTGATTGCCCATGATGCACGAACCGTATCGACGGGGCCGACGTGTCGATGTTGTGAATCGAGACATCCGCGACATCAAACAGGATAGAGCCGCCTGCCGCAACCCGAGCCGCCACCAGATCCTTGATGACTTCGTGTTGCGCATAGACGGTGATGGCCCGCCCGGTCAATGCCTTGAGGTCGATGCGCCGCCGCTTTCCGTCGAAGGCGAGTTCAAAGCCGTGATGCAACGCTCCTTCCGCCTTCATACGCTCACCGACACCGGACGCTTCAAGCAGGTCCATCGTCCCCTGTTCGAGTACACCCGCCCTGATCGTCGATTCGATCTGCTCGCGTCGGCGGGTTTCGAGCACGACAGACTCGATACCTTTCAGATGCAAAAGATGAGAAAGAAGGAGGCCGGCAGGACCGGCGCCAATAATGCCTACTTGAGTGCGCATGCCATCTCCAACTGAAGGTACTGTCAGACGTTTTTCGTCATTCGGTTCAACATGAGCGACATCGTTACGTGCCCTGCGCGGAGCGCGTGACAAACGTCGCCCTCGACACTGATCTCAAGCGCCCTTGATGGGCGGAATATGACGACGCACGATCATCAGGCAGATAAAAACCATCGCCATCGCGGCACCCAGCATGCCCAGGTACGCAGACGCTCCACCCTGCGTGATCACGAAGGCCCCCGCGAACGCGCTGAGAATCGCGCCGAGCCGCCCAAACGCGAGCGCGGATGCGGTCCCGGTCGCGCGAATCTCGGTGGGATAGACGTACGCGCAAAGGGCATACATCGTCGACTGAACCGCGTTCACGAAGAGGCCGTGCAACCCGATTCCGAACACGAGCAACGTCGTGTGGGCAGAGACGTCGAGACCGCGCAGGAAAAGCGCGCTCGCGGACGCCATCAGGCAGCATACGAGCAAAGGCCAGCGCGACCCGAACCGACCGATCGCCACTGCGCAGCCCATTGCGCCGAGTACGCCGCCGAGGTTGTAGGCGGTAAGACCTGAACCCGCCACCGAAGCGCTGAGTCCCTCGCCTGCCAGCATCGTCGGCAGCCAGCTGAATGCGCTGTAGACCGCGACGAGGTTCATGAAGAAAGCGACCCAGATTGCGAGCGTGTCGCGGCCTTGATGGTCCGCGAACAACGCGCGAAAGCCTGGGCGCTGCCCCGCTTTCTGCTCCTTCTGATCGGCGAATACGGCGTGCGGCTGAATCGAGCGGGACATGCGGGACAGCAGGTGACGCAGTTCATTCCAGCGTTCCTGATGACGCACAAGATAACGCGGCGATTCCGGCATGACGAAATACAGCAGGAGCGCCAGCGCGACGGGAAGCGTGCCGCCAATCAGAAAGAGCCCGCGCCAGCCGTAATGCGGAAGCACGACACTCGCGAATAGCCCCGCAAGCATGCCCCCCAGCGGTACGCAAACGATGGTTGCGGTCACCGCGAGCGTCCGCCGGCGAGCCGGCGTAAATTCCGCCGTCATGGTCGTCGCGCTCGGCAGTGCGCCGCCGATACCCAGTCCCGCGAAGAAGCGCAGGACGGCAATGGTCATCACGTCCGGCGACAGCGCAATCGAACTCGTCGCCAAGCCGAATACCAGCACGCTGCCGATGATTGCCCAGCGCCGACCGAACCTGTCCGCGAACAGCCCGGCGAACGCGCTCCCTATACCCATGCCGACGAGGCCGGCAGCAACGGCGGGCGCAAATGCGTTGCGCGTGATGCCCCATTCCTTGATCAAGCTGGGAATGGCGAACCCGATGAGCTGCCCATCGAAGCCATCCATCACGATCGCAAGCGCGGCGAGCAGGACGACCGTTCGCTGGAACGCCGAGAACGGTCCGTCATCGAGGGCACGGCCGATGTCTACGGTCAGCAGAGGCGGATTACGATCGTTCATTTCGCTCTCCCGGCCAGACCAGCGAAGTCTGAATCGCAGTCCTGCGTAATTCGTTTTCCGACGCGACGGTCGGACTCCAACCGGGCGCGATCGAGCGACGACTCGAAATTGATGACGGGCATTGCAGTCTCCTTAAGCCGGTCGCTCGTCGTTCCAGGAGCGAAGGCGTCTCAACGATATCGGGTTGTTATTGTGTTCGTGCCCACCATCCGGAAGCCCATCGCGTCCATGGTGAGCAACACGTGCCATGACCGCGGCAACGATCAGAACGGATAGTGACGAGGCGTCGTTTGCACGGTGATCCAGCGCAAATCCGTAAATTCCGCGATCCCGGCCTTGCCGCCGAAATGCCCGAAACCACTGGACTTCATCCCGCCAAACGGCATCTGCGCCTCGTCGTGAACCGTCGGGCCATTGACGTGGCAAAGCCCGGACTCGATACGCTTCGCGACCGTCAACGCCCGCGCGACGTCACGGCTGAAGACTGCCGCGGACAGACCATATTCGTTGTCGTTTGCACAGGCGATGGCCTCTTCGTCGCCATTGACACGAACGATCGCCTTGACGGGCCCGAACGACTCCTCCCGGTAGATATGCATGTCCGCCGTCACGTGATCGAGCAACGTGGCCGGCATGAGCGTGGTCTCGGATTTCCCTCCGCATACCAGGGTCGCACCTTTCGCCAGCGCGTCGTCGATCAGGTCGTTGCATCTCCTGACCGTCGCCATGTCCACGACGGAGCCGAGCACGGTCGGCCCCTTTCTCGGATCGCCAAGCGGCAGGCTCCGTGCCTTTTCCGCCAGTCGAGCGACGAATTCATCGGCGATCTTCGTGTCGACGACGATGCGTTCAGTCGACATGCAGATCTGGCCGGAATTGGCGAACGCCCCGAATGCCGCGCCTTGAACCGCCGCTTCGATATCGGCATCGTGAAGCACCAGGAACGGCGCCTTTCCGCCGAGTTCGAGGACCGACGGCTTCAGATATTTCGCGCACAGGGTCGCGACGATGCGGCCGACGCGCGTCGAACCCGTGAAGTTCACCCGCCTGACCGCCGGTTCGGCAATGATCGCTTCGACGATGTCGCCCGCATTCGCCGGCGCGTTCGTGACGAAGTTCACGACGCCGCGTGGCAGTCCGGCGTCCTGTAACGCTTCGATGATGAGGCCGTGGGTCGCGGGGCAGGTTTCGGAACCTTTGAGCACGACGGTATTGCCGCACGCCAGCGGCAACGCGATGGCACGCACGCCGAGGATGACGGGCGCGTTCCACGGTGCGATCCCGAGCACGACGCCGGCGGCCTGCCTCACGCCGAGCGCAAGACTGCCCGGCACGTCCGACGGAATCACCTCGCCGGAGATCTGCGTGATCATCGCAGCCGCTTCGCGCAGCCCGTCGGCCGCAAGCTTGACGTTGAAATCCGCCCACAGGCGGGACGCGCCCGTTTCGGTTGCCATTGCCAGCGCGAAAGCGTCGCCTTTTTCTTCGAGCGCATCCGCGGCCCGATTCAGTAGAGCGCGTCGCTCGCCGGGGCCCATCGCCGCCCATGCGGGAAACGCGGCGGCCGCCGCATGCACCGCCGCTTGTGCATCGGCGACAGTCGCGGCCGGCGCCGTAGAGGCAACCGTGTCATCGAGCGGGTTACGGCGCTCGAATGTCGCGCCATCGCGAGCCATCGCACGCTCGCCGTTGATCAACATCGTTACCTGATTCATTACCGTCTCCTGGAATATTCTTGAAAAACCGGCCTGCCGAATCACCGACTCGCGGTCAGGCCACGACAATTTCGACGACGCGTGTTTTTCCCGAAGACAATGCGTCTTCCAGCGCGGGCTTCAGCGACAGCGCGTCGCTCACTCGAACGCCTTCGCACCCCATGCTGTTGGCCAGGGAAACGAAATCCAGCCCTGGCAGGTCGGTGCCCTGTACTGGATCCGACGCTGCGAAGCCGAACACGGGCGCGAATTCCTGCAAGGCGGCGTAGCGCGAGTTATTCAGGATCACGAATGTGATCGGAAGATCGAGCTGGACCGCGCTATAGATCGCTTGCGGCGAATACATCGCCGAGCCGTCGCCGATGAGGCCGATCACGCGGCTGCCGGGTCTGGCCAAAGCGACGCCCACCGCGGCGGGCATGCCGTAGCCCAGACCGCCGCTTGCCATCGTGTAGAACGTCTGACTGCGCGTGAACGGGAGATAACGTTGCATGACGGGGCGCGAACTGGGCGCCTCCTCGACCACGATATCGGCTGCGTTGCGGACTTCGGACAGCGTCTGCAACGCATAAGCGACCGACATCACTGCCGTGGGCTCGGCTCGCTCGACCGCCTCGCGCGGCGCCGGCAGGGGCCGGCCTCGCGGTGCCGGCCGGGCGAGCAGGTCCGCCAGCCCCAGGCGAATGTTCGCCACCACCGACGTGCCGACCGGGGTCCAGGCAGCGGTAGCCGGATCGTCGATGAGCTGGTACAACGCCGCGCCATCGGGCACATGCGGGCCACTGCCCTCGACGTGATACGCAAAAGCCGGCGCCCCGACGACGAAGATCAGGTCATGCCCGTTCAGCATCCGAACGATTTTTTCGCGCATCGCCGGCAGGAAGCCGGCGAAAAGTCGATGATCTTCAGGGAAGCTGCAGCGTGACGACATCGGCGCAACATAAACCCGCGCGTTGTGGCGCTCGGCCAGCTGGATGGCCTCGCTCCACGCATCGGCACGATCGAGTTCCGCGCCGACGACGAGGGCCGGCCGTTTGCAGTCGTCCAGCGCGTCGCCGATCTCCGCGATCCGTACCGGATCGGGGCGGAACCGGGTGCTGATCCGGGTCGCCTCGACGAAGTCGGCCGGCTGATCCCAGTCGTCGACCGGAATGGACACGAACACCGGACCACGCGGCTCCTGCATCGCCACGTGGTAAGCACGGGCGAGGGCCAGCGGAACATCCGCGGCACGAGCCGGTTCAATGCTCCATTTCACATAGGGCCGCGGCAGCTCGGTGGCTTGCGATGCCGACAGAAACGGATCGAACGGCAGAATCGAACGGGCCTGCTGGCCGGCCGTGATGATCAGGGGCGTCCGGTTCTTGAAAGCCGTGAAGACGTTGCCCATCGCGTTGCCGACACCGGCTGCCGAATGCAGGTTGACCAGCGCGGCATTGCCGGTGGCTTGGGCATACCCGTCCGCCATACCGACCACCACTGCTTCCTGCAATCCGAGCACGTACCGGAAGTCCTCCGGGAAGTCGCGGAACATCGGTAGCTCGGTCGAGCCGGGATTGGCAAACACGGACGTCAATTCGAGGCGCCGCATCAAGTCCACGACGGCATCGCGAACGGTCGGCTGCCCACTTGTATTTCGTTGCATCTCGAATCCTCTGCGGTTCGCCACTCAGGCTGGCGGTGATGGGATGAGCCGCAGTATGGGATTCGGCACCCTGTTTGAAAATTGCCAAAAAAGCTCAAAGTCATTACATTTTGGCATGCGTCTATCGGAATGCCGGATCGGCCAATTCCGCCCGGATGCCTTGTCGGAAAAGGCTGTTCGCCGTCATCGGGGGCTCGGCGGTGGCCGCAATGAGCGGGCACCGCGAGCCCTTGCAGGGAAGACACCTAGCTGGCGCCGGGCGACCCGGAATCTCGCTCGCCCCCTTCCCCCCTTTCAATCTGGTTCGACACGATGAGTTTCAATCTGCAGCAGTTGATGATGTTCACCACGATCGTCTCCGCAGGTAGCCTGGGACGAGCCGCGGCCATGCTGAACATGACCCAGCCGGCGCTGAGCAGATCGATCAAGCGGCTCGAGGAGTCCGTCGGGGGGCCGCTTTTCGAGCGTCACACCAAGGGGATGCAGCTGACCGCGCTGGGCGAAGCATTGATGCCGCATGCGATGTCGCTGCAAAGGGAAGCCGAACAGGCGCGCGAGGAACTGGACGCGATGCGCGGCCTGGCGAAAGGCGTGATCAAGGTCGGCGCGGTGGGCAGCATAGCGAGCCTCGTCTTGCCGATGGCCATCGCGTGTGTGCTGGAGAAATGGCCCAATCTGCGCGTCGAGGTGATCGAAGGCGTGTGGGATCGTCTCGTCGAGGGCTTGCTCGCTTATGAAATCGATTTGGCGCTTTGCACATCGGGAATCGAAACCGAGGATGTCGCTGCGATCTCCGATTGTTCATGGACCGACAGGAGTTTCGTGGTCGCGGCACTCGATCATCCGTTGCGGGCGAAGCGCGGCCTTCGACTCGACGACACCTTGACACAACGGTGGGCACTCACGCCCAAGGGAACCGGACCTTATGCCCACATGCAGGAAACCTTCAGGGCCCGCGGCCTGCCAATGCCGGCCATCGCGGTCGAGACCCGTTCGGTCACCGTGCTCAAAAGCCTCGTAGCGCGATGTGGCTTTGTCTCGTGGATGGCCGAACCGATGTACGACACCGAAAGCAAAGCGGGCGTCATCGACGCTCTGGATATCGAAGGCCTGGATGCGCAACGCACTCTGACGGCATTCCGGCGCCGGCGAGGCACGCTACCCGCGCCCGCCGTCAAGCTGCTGGACGAATTGCGTCACCTGACGGGGTCTTTGCGCAAGGAAGGGCAAAGCCTGTCTTGATGGCCGTGAATCGGGCGTGCCCGCGATTCGTGCGTTTTGGCATGACCCAACGCACACCCGGCCTTGTTCAATTGAAGTCAGCCATAAATCATTGAACCAATTGATTTTATAAGAACAACCAAGCATCAAACATCCGGATCCGGAATCCGAGTGTTTACAGATTCCTCGGGGTAGATCGACGTCGACGCATGCTCCAAGAAGCCCATCCTGCAAGGATTCTACGGGAAATTCTCGAATTTTTAGATTGACTGACGTGGATCGATTTCCGTAGCATTTGCCTACACGACGCCTACATGGACGGCAAATGACCAAGCAAAACTTCACGGTCGCCCGAGTCGAGGGATTCGAGTGCGAGCCCGGCAAGCAGCAAACGATCTATTGGGATGCGAAAGCACCCGGCCTCGGACTTCGCGTCACGGCCGCAGGCGCACGATCCTACATCTTCGAGTCGCGTCTGTTCGGCAAAACGGTTCGCCTAACCATCGGGAATATCCGGACCTGGGATTTGGGCCGGGCACGCACCGAAGCCGCCCGGCTCAAGACGTTGGTCGACGACGGTAAAGATCCGCGCGAATTGCGGGCGGAACAGCAAGCTGCCCACGAAGCCCGACAAGTTGAAGCGCGACGTCGAGACGTGACTTTCGGTGAAGCGTGGGACCAGTACGTGGAAGTTCGCAAGCCGTTTTGGAGCGAGCGGAGCTATAGCGACCATCTGCAACACTCCCAGGTGGGTGGACTCCCCAAAAAACGCGGAAGAGGAACAACGCGCCCTGGTGCACTAGCTGAGCTTCGCCCGCTGAAAATGTCCGAATTGACCAGCAATCGGATCTCAAATTGGTTGGCCTCACAGTCCGTGCATCGCCCCACAGTGACAGCACATTCGTTCAGATTGTTGAGAGGATTTATTCGTTGGGCAGAAGACACCCCTCCATACCAAGGGATTACCCCGCCCGGCGTCTACAAAATGCGAGAGGTCCGTGACGTCATTCCTCGGGTAAAGCCCAAGGAAGGTGATTCGTTACAACGCGAACAGCTCCGTGCTTGGTTTCAGGAGGTTCGAAAGATTGAGAATCCAATTCGGAGCACCTACCTGCAAGGCTTACTGATCACAGGTGCCCGACGTGAGGAATGGGCTGCGTTGCGCTGGGAGGATGTCGACTTCCGTTGGCGAAGCCTCCAGCTCGACGACAAGATCGAGGGAACCGGTGGCCGCATCATCCCCCTCACTCCATACTTGGCCAGCCTCCTGCTCGAACTGAAACGCTCGAGCGAAAGTCCACCTAACAAAAGGCAGGCGGCACGCCTCGCCAAACAGGGAAAGGACTGGAAGCCGTCCGAATGGGTATTCGCGAGCAAGAGGTCCGAAGACGGCAAGATCGCGGATCCCCGTGGCGCACATGTCAAGGCATTGGCTTCAGCCGAACTGCCTCACGTAACACTGCACGGTTTGCGGCGGTCCTTCGGTACGCTCTCGGAATGGATCGAAGTTCCGGTCGGCGTCGTTGCCCAGATTCAAGGACACAAACCGTCTGCAATCGCCGAGAAGCATTATCGGCGACGACCCCTGGACCTTCTTCGCATGTGGCATGACAAAATCGAGTGCTGGATCTTGGAACAGGCGCAGATCAGGTTCGAGCCATCCGAAAACGGGAGATGAAGTATGCTACCCCCGATAGTAAAACAGATCGGGGCCCATACAGCCCCACCGAAAGTCGGGGGTAGCAATGGAAATGATTCCAGTGAGATCAAGCGCTATTCGCGCAGTGGGCTACGACCAGGGCAGCATGCGCATGAGAATACTTTTCACGCAAGGGCATAGTTACGATTTCTGTCGCGTTCCAGCTGATGTCTACAGGGGATTAATGAGCGCGCCCTCGATGGGTAGTTACTACAACAACGTTATCAAGGACAGATACCACTGCTAGCCCCTCTGTTGTAAGGGGCTGCTTGGATACTGAAACGACTGGCTTTTACTATGCAAGTCTATGCACACAAGACGTGCCGTGGGCATAGTTGACTGACCAAGACCCTAGTTCCATGCTCAACCAAGTTCATCTTTCTCAGTGCGGACCACCTCCCGCTCCACCTCGTTGCGATGCACGATCATCGTCTCAAGAACGATTCGCATCAAACGCAGCAACTCCGTTTCTCCCGGCCTCGCACCGCCACCGGCGTCACTAGCCCGTAGGCGGCTCTCCATCGCGGAAACTCTTCGGCGCGCCCCCTCAAGATGGTGTTCTGCTTGAAGAAGGTGCAGTTCCTCACGCGACAGATGGCTCACTATGCGCCTCTCGTTTCGTTGGGCGCATCCGCGTCGGATCTCCGCAAAACCGCGGCGTCCAGCGCGGGGAACCTCCGCCCTACGACCGCTCACGGCATCACACACGCCTGATAGAAGGCTAGGCCACAATGCCCGAAACTGGGGGGATCGCCCGGTGCTCAGCGCTCCCACATGGGTTTGGCTGAGGTATTGGTAATCAATCCATGCAACGCCACCGCCGCTTCGTGGATCTTGGCGGTGACCTCCTTAATGTCAGCGACCCGCACGATTTCAACGTTGGTCTTGAAGGTCCCCCGAGCCGACATGTATGCGATGTGAACCTGACCTTCGTCGTCCAGAGAAAGCGCGTTGTGCGCGTACTTGTTGCGCCCCGCCTGGGCCGCCCGGACTTTCTTGATGACGATCTCGTAGTCCTTTAAGTGAGGCACCTGATCCACGAGCTGTCCGCACAGGGAGCTTACGATGTCCACCCGCTGCTGGAAGTTGCTGTGTGCCACCATCGCCAACGCGCGGACGTCGGTCGGAGACTCATAGCCGGCCAGTTTCGAGATTGCAATTGCTGCCGTCGACTCGAGGGAGCCCCACACGCTCACCATGCGCCCGAGTTCGAGCAGGTATTCATCGGGCACCGGCCAGTTGGGGTTGAACTCGCCGCGTTTGGACGTCCTCTGGGTGGTCATGACTGGTTAGCCTGCATCTTCGCTTCGATGGTTTTGAGAAAACGGACAAGGCCGCCGATGTGGCTGACGATCAGTACGGCCTCGTCGTGATTCAGCATGGGGTTGTCGTGCGCCAAGCTTTGGTCGTTGCGCACGGCGTTCATCGCTTCCAGGTTGGATATGCTGGTCTTGAGGATTCGCTCGGTCATTTCGCTTTCGATATGGCCGGCACCACGCAGGTGCTTCACGTACTCACCCATCAGGCTGTGCAACGGTTTCTCGCGCGTAACGGCAATGCCGCGCCGCTCGCAGAGCGTGCGCAAGAACTTCATCATGAAGACGTGCACGCGGTCCAAAGCCGTCGCAGGCTCGTTCGCCTCGATCGCGGCCCGAATGTGCTTCGCCGCAGCGGCGAAATCCAACGCGTTGACGCTCGCCGTAAAGGCATCGGCCTCGGGGACCAGACTGCTGAGTTTCAGCCGGGCAACAATCGCTTCGACGGCAGCGCGCAGTTGCGGGGCGTCCGGCAAGCATCGGAACTCCTCACCCCATTCGATCAGCGCGGCGAGCGCCCGAGCCACTAGGTGGTCGGACTCCAGTTCCCAGAATGCGCGCATCCGCTTAGCCTTGGACGTGCCTTTGAACTGGTACTTCTCGTCGTAGATGTTGACGCCAACCTGCTCCTGGAAAAACTCACCCATCGTTCGGTCGGAGAAGTTGAGCACGAACCCGCTGCCCATGTCGAGGAACGGTTCTAGGCAGCGACGATCGCGTGAGGTCAGGCTCGACATAGCAGTCACATGAAGAGGCGATAGGGATACGCATGCCCCGGAAGGTCTGGCACGTTGGCGATGGTCCGCGCGAGCCGTTGCGAATAGCGAATGGTCACCGGAACCGGGTCGTACAACGCGTCGTTGTTCCAGTCCATTTTGGTCAGCGCGAGGGTTTCCAACGCAGCCACTTCCAGCGGACCGCTGCCCGCGTGCCGGATGATGTTGAGCGGGCGCGGGATGCTCTTACTTCCCTGGAAAAACAAGGCACCGCTGAGCGCTGCTGACGGGGCATTGCCCGACGCCCACAACAGCGCCGACCGGTCCGTTCGCGTGAGGACAGTTCCCCGTGGCACCGGCGCTCGATCAGGCACACTTCTGGGTCCGCCCTTCTTCCCCTGCTTCAACCACACGCCACGCCAGGTGGCGCTGCTTCCGATCTCGATGCACTCCACCTCTGGAACCGTCGACAGGCCGTCGAAGACGCCTTGCAGTTCTTCGTCCTTGAACGACGTCGTTTTGTGGACAACGAGACGTCGCGGCAGCCGTCCACCATTACGCCCAAGGTAGAGGGTCAGGCTACGTGCCATGACCGCCCGCATGTCGCTTCGGCTGAGAAATGGGTTACGCCTGGCTTCGCGCGGATCCGCCACCTGCTCCTTGGCCTCGAAAGCGACGAACTGCATGCCGCCCCCGTCCGCATCGAAAACCTGCGAGCAGCATGTGACGAACTGCGCGGACTTGGGGTCGCCGCGCAACGCGTAGGCGAGACCAATATAGGCCGTGTCTTCTGGCACACCGGCCAGCGGCGCGAGCTTCCACGGAATGCCGCCCGCCTTGGTGAAGAGCGCGATGGCGAGGCGCCAGGCCAACGACGCCTTGAGCCGGAATGTGAAAACACGATCGTTGATGACCTGTGTTGGGATGGCGTACCGGGCTCCAAGGGCCTTCAACGCGTCGTGCGCGTCGAATCCGTTGGCCGTGAATGCCGTAGCCCACGCATCGGGGAGATGCACCAAAACGACATCAAACTGGTCGTGCAGCGCATCCAGACGCGCCATGGCTTCTGACATCGCCGAAAGCAACCGCTCATGGGGCGCCCCAGTACGCGCCAGGGCCATGAGATCGTCGGGCCACTTAATGTGCACGTCCTTCGGCCCCGCAACGAGCGGAACGCGAAACAAGTTTTCAAATCCGGGGAACGACGGCACGTAGTTGCGCCGGTCGCTCGCTTCGTGGCCTGATCGGATGGTGTCCACCAGTCCTCGGAGCTTCGGCCACCCTGACGCAGGGGCGATCGTCGCGACGCGAAGCTTTGGCGTGTACCCCTCGAACGTCTTGCCGTTGTAGGCACCGAAACGCAAAAGGCCGCGCAGCGGGTTCTCGTCGAGGTCTGTGTCTTCGCTGTTAAACGTGAGGGCCGGCTCGTCCAGCAAGGAAAACGATGGCGCCTTCGAAAGGTTGTAGTCCATCGTTACTGGTTCCTTTGGAAGTACGCATGCTCATGGCTCGGACGGCTCCACGCCGTGATGGGCGAAACCTTGAACACAGCGTCGATACCCTCGTCCTGGGGAACGCCCGTCGTCAGCAGAACGCGGCTCCCATCGCCGGCCAACGTATCGGCCCACGCGTCGATGATGGCCGACCAAACGTGGTTGTAGCGCTGAGCCCATCGCTCCCGCCGCCAGTCGATGGTAGGGTCGACGAAGCGCGGACGGTCAAGGCTCGTTTCGGTGTCTGGGCGATCCTGTGTGGGTTCGGGATAAGGGACGTCGACGAAGGTGGCCGGCTCGAACGTCAACCACCAGCGATCGGCAGCCTGCTCCAGGTGAAGCTCTACCCCTTCCTGGAAGGGATACCCCTGAGGCGTCTTCCCGTATAGCGCGCTCGAATACGCGTTCCGCAGCCTGGCCTGCCGGGCCAACCGCGTTTCGCGCGCTTGCGGCGTTTCCTTGTCCGAGTCACCTCGTACCATCACCGCATGACCACTGCGTCGCCAGCGCACCCTCAGCGGACGATTTCGGCAGACGGCTCGCGTCAAAGCGTCGTATAGCAGTCCGAGCGCCCAACTATCGTCGGCGGGCGCCAGGTTGACCGTACCGTCGAGCCGCCCGCCCGCTGGTCCGAAAGCGCGAGTCAACTCTTCGTCATTTCCGAACGCGGCTATTTCCTTTCCTCTGCTGGCGACGATCGCCCACACGTCGGCGTCCCTCAGCATCTGACGAGCATCCGGCGTGGTCACGCTCCGCTCCAGCGTGATACGCCTCGCCACCCTCGGCATCTCCAGCACGGGGATGGCCGAGCAACGAAGAACAGGAAAAGTGCTGTGCTCCTTTGTAGGTAGCGGCACCGGTCTGACCACGCTGGGCGGCGCGTACGACCCGATGTGGGCGTCGAGCTGCTGCGGCCACGTCGAACCATCGGCAATGTCTGCCGCCAACTCGTCGAACGTCTGACACTCGACGACCGTGGCCCGCACACCTTTGGCTGCTGCGGCCTCGAGAAAGGCTCGGACGTCTGGCAACAATCCGTCCGCCGAGCGGGCTACCCAATGGATCCCCGCGGGATACGGCGTGGGCTGGGCCAGGGCATCGTTCAGAGCATTCATAACGGAAGCGTCGCGCCCGCTGTAGCCGACCACGATCAGGCCATACCGTACGCAAGCACTTGTCAGAACCGTACGCATTTGCACGTCCTGCTCACGCAGTTCGTCGGTTGTGTTTTTCAGGCTGACCGACTGATAGTCGCCGTGAATCTTCGCCAAGAACACGCGGCTCTCGCCCAGGGCGTGCATCGCACGTTTCGCGTTGTCGATGCCGGACACCGACAGGTTGGCGCGATCATCGGGAGCCACGAGTTGGTCGGTCACCGTCGCCGCGGTTTCCACCACGCTGTCGAAGTTGGTCGTGAACACGCAAGGGACACGACCGGTGGTGATCAGCGCTGCAAGCACACGGTGCGCGTACGATGGCGTGCCCTTTTGCACCGCCAGGCTGATGTAGTTTCGCCGGTCCTGCGGTGTTGGGTAGACCGCCTCAAATGCCGCGGCGTACTCCGCAGGATCGTTCGGCGGCGGGAGGACCGACCGTGACGCAAGGAACGTGTCGATACGCTGGATCCAAAGCGGATCGTCAGCATCGACCTCCTTTAGCTTGGCTCCGGACAACTCGCAAAAAATCCGCTTTTTGAAGTCGGTGATCATCGCATAGCCGGTGGGGATTCCCGCAGCGGCTGAGGCACCCGCCCCCAAAAACCATGCGTATTGAGTTGGGCGAAGGCAAAACATTCTGGCGAACTGCGACCCCGAAACCGTTTGAATGCTCAAAACCGCTCCCGTCTATTGTCGTTTTGGGCGCTGCCGCAGCGCACGAGATCTCTCCCTCCCTCGCACAACGGCACGCGTTGCGAAGCTGCCAAGCAGTGTCGTCAGCCCCACCTTATGTCCAACGATTGTAATCAAAAGCCGCACCGCCGCAGGGATCTCGTGACCACATCGAACTTCCCGACGACATTCTCATTCGCACAACTGTATATCCATACAGCACTTGCATCACCATGAGCCACCCGCTCCCCTCGCCGAGGACGCGGGACTCTACGGGTCGGGAACGTCAAGGGCCACCAGGCCTGACACATGAGCCCAAGCACCCAAACGCCCGGCTAGGCGGTTGGCCGCGTTCCGTACCTGCGCCTTCAACTCGTTGGGCCGCCGCCGCCGCTTGGCCTTCGGTCTTGCCTCGCGAGGTCACGTTGGGTCCAATGCTCATCGACCTGGAGAACGCTGGACCACTGTCCACCCGCATGATCCGCTCCACGCGGCCGGTAGCGCATTGCCGTGAACTGAAACTACAGCTTACAATCGGATGCCGCCCCTGAACGGAGCTTAACCAGGTCCGCGTTTAACGCAGACTTTCCACGAGGTATCCCCGCGCGTACCGTACATGATCGCTCGTCCGATTTGCGGCGATGTGTTTACAGGAGAAAGACGGATAAGGGGCGGCACTCACTGACGGGGAAACATGGTCGCCATTCCGAGTGCCGACGAACTCGCAGAAGCCATGCTGCGCAACCACGTGACATGGTTCTCCCGCAATTCGCTGGGCGTCGATTACGAAAAACTGAAGCGGATGATTTACCCTCGGCCACCGTATAAGCACTTCACGATCATGAAGCGCAACGGCAGCCCTCGGGTCATCTCGGAACCGCGTAAGCGCCTGAAAATCATCCAGGAGCGTGTCCTAGCCTTTCTCGAGCCCCGCTCGGGTCCGTTGAAGCCCGCCGTCCACGGATTCGTTCCCAAGCGAAGCATCCTCACCAACGCACGGGTACACTGTTCGCCAAAGAACCACCACATCCTGAACCTCGATCTGCAGGATTTCTTCCCGAGCATCACGTTCTATCGGGTGCGTGGCGTATTGCGCAATCATCCGTTCAACCTGTCCCATCACGTCGCAACGGTCATCGCGCACATCTGCACACTGGATGGCACGCTGCCGCAAGGCGCACCAACATCACCGTTCCTTTCCAATCTCGTGTGCCGGTCGATGGATCGCGATCTGACCGATCTCGCCCGTCGCAATCTCGCACGTTACACACGCTACGCCGATGATCTGACGTTCTCATTCCCGTTGAAAAAGACGTCGAACTTGCCGGCCGCCGTGTGCGTCGTAGACGAAGACGGCGGAATCACGCTTGGCGCCGAACTGCACGACCTGATCACCAACAAGCACCATTTCGCGATCAACGCTGCCAAGACACGGTTGAGCGATCGCGGACGACGTATGGAAGTCACGGGACTCACGATCAACAAGTTTCCCAATGTGCCTCGGATTTTCATCGACCGTATCCGCGGCGCATTGAACGCCTGGGAGCGCAACGGGTACGACGCGGCTGAAAAGGGATGGCAAGAGCGCATCGGGAAGGCAGCAAACGGCCCGTATGAGAAAAAACCCTGGAAGCGCCAAACGCGCAGTGGCGGCGCTCCAAAGCTCAAAAACGTCCTGTGGGGCAAGCTGTTGTATTTGAAGATGGTTCGAGGGGACGACGATCTGATCTACACTAGGTTGGCAGAACGCTACAACGCGGCCGTTCTCAAGGAGATGGCCGCGGGTCCGTTCTCAGCGCGAGAACTGCCGGTACAGCCGGTTGTCCGCGACTACAAGACGGCGCGCGAGGCCGTGTTCGTCGTTGAGTGGCTGGCGGACTATCATAGTTCGCCTGGTTATCATGAGTGCCCGATCGAAGCGCAAGGCACCGCCTTTGCGTATCGAGAACTCAACTTGCTCGTCACGTGCGACCACGTGCTTGTGGGAAAGGCCGAGTTTGCAGGCATGGAAGTCCCCGCGGATTTCGACGCGCCCGAGGTCGTGAACAAAATGCTGACGGTCGTGCGTCCTGAAACCCATGAATCATGGGCCGCTCGTGTCGTCTATCGCAACAAGCAGTTCGATTTTGCAATTCTTCAGTTCGACGAGCCACCACCTCATCATCGATTCTTTTCGGCCATGGACGCGCCGATTGAGCCTCATGCGGACGGTGTTCTCATCGGCTTTCCCGCCTACCAGAACTGGAACTTGCCAGACATCAATCCGCAGAAAGTGCTCAACCGTACCTTACCGAACGCCGGCATGGTCAGTTTCACCATCGCAAACTCAGGCAGTATCCGCCCAGGCAACAGCGGCGGACCGTTTACGGACGATCGATTGCGTGTCGCTGGGATGGCCCAACGCGGCGCTTACATGGGCGTCGGACACGACGAATGTCTGTGCTTCGAAGTGATGGACAAGTTCATAGGCGAATGGAAGGCCAAGAGCGCCGCGGCTGCGGCCGTCCCTGCCGCTCCGTAGGCGACCAAGCCACACAAGCAGACCCACCGGTCGGCCCGGCACATTGCTGTAAATGGTCCCTCATCCTGATCAGCGTGCTACATTCCCCGACAAAACAACGGGGGGATGAACGTGCGAAGTTTCAACAGCGTGGTGGACGAAGCACGGCTGGTCGTGAGTCCGGCCGAGACGGTGGTCCGGTACCTTGAAGACCGCGGCGCGCAGGTCGCAAAGCAGCCGTTCAGCGATACGGCTGACGAGCAGTTTGAACAGTCGCTGTTGGATCGCCACGATCCCTTGATTGACTTGGCGCTCGCGCGATGGTGCTGCCACATCCCGACTGGGCGCACTTTGCTCGCCGCCAACCGCGGCGATTGCACGCACGCCCTCGCCATCCGCTTATCCCTTCTTTCGAACGTCACCGCAGGCGCGAGCTTTATGAGCAACGGGCCGACGGCGTTCTTCGGCGACAGTCCGATGGGATGGTTCCCGACTGCCACGGATGAAGAGCTGACTGCCTTTTTCAAAAATCCATCCCTGAACAACGAGTTTTTTGAGGCGTTTTTCAACGGCGAGGCGGCCTGGGCTTGCCTCTCCGAGCCCCAGCGTCTGACCGCGGTGCGCGCCGTGACGGGCAATCCACGCATGAGCACGCCGTACGATCAGTCGTTCGCCGACGGCTACGCCGAGTTCTCGCACAACAAGATGTTTGAGGCCGCTTGGAACATGGCGGCGACCGTGCCAAACACCCGCGCCTGGGCGTTTGCGCTGGGGTGGCTGTTCGATGTTTTGCTTCCCATCGGCCACAGTATCGACGATCCCCTGACCTCTGCGGCCAGATGGACGCCCGACGATGACGAGGGCATCAAACACGGGGCGCTCTCACCGTTCCAAAACGTCCGCAAGGGGCTGGCGCGCCTCGCCTTGGCGAAGAACGCCAAGCGGACAGACGAGTTCTTGGCGAGCGACGATCCTGCGCTGCGCGCAGTGGTGTACGCGTCGCGTTCGTTGAACACGGATCAAATCGCCACGGCCGTCGAGCGCGATGGCGCGATGGGATTCGACGAGATGGTGCGCAACACGCAGTTGTGGCGCGGGCAAGAGCAGCGCGACGCGCTCCGCGCGGCCTCCTGGACAGTGATCAACGCCGATCCACATTCCGATTTGCTGCCGCACAACCTTTTCACCGGGATGTGGGAACGGATGGAGCGCGAACATCCATCGTGGTTCGGCGACGTGACACCGAACGATCCTGATGATCTGGATTTGCCGGCGACTCGGGCAGACGTGCATCGCGTACTCGAAACGTTGGCGGGCTCGGACACCGGTCTCGGACTCCAGCAGGTCGGCGCTGCCATCCAGGCGCTGAACAAGCGCCTGGGCTGGGTGTGGTGGTTCTCATTGGGCGCGCTGCTCACCACCGTTGGCCACCGGCTGTAACGTGCCACATCCTCCAAACAAGAAACGGGGCCTTGCAGCCCTGTTGTTTTTTTAAAGGACAATCGCCCCTCGCCCGCCGCCCTGGCTCGGTGCTAGGCGACTGGCACGCCTGCCAGCGTACCCAGCCGCTTACCCATCGTCGCCCAGTCGCAGGTTCATCGTCAAACTGCTGCGTCAAGTGCCGACGGGCAACCCGTGGCAGAGCCAGAAGCAGTGGAGGTCTGCGTGGAACGGACGCCAACGACGCTCACACCATCGCGGCTCCGATGTGTTGCTTCATACGTTCTAGAAGCGTTGCGGCGGAAACAGTGGAGCCCTCGTCGCGGCACGACAGCACGTACGTGGGCTCCTTCGCGATGGTGATGGCGATTGCGTTCTCCACCAGACGGTAGAACGTCGCCGTGTTCGCCGGTTCGATGGATTTTTCGGCGTGAAAGTAGTCAAGGTCGATGTCGAGGATGTAGGGCTTCGTCTCGACTGCCGGAACACCATCGTTCTGCGCCTTGACGTTTAAGTCGGCCAGCGCGCGATCGAGGTAGACCGATTCGAGCATTTGCGCCGAATGCATGGCCTGACAGTCGCTGTGGTCCAACTTCTCGCATTCAACAGCGCAAGCCGCTGAGGTCGCATAGATCTTGGGATGTCCTCCCTTGCTCGACATATGGTTGATCACGAACGCGCGCGACACGATGCCGGCCTCGATGGCGGTCGTGATGTGTTCGTCGTTGGCCAGCATAAAGATCGCTTTCTGAACCGACTTCTCATCGTCATAGCGCAATTCGCTGATCAAGCCCGGCAGCATGTCGGCCATCTCTGCTTTGGCCGCGTCGCTCAAACTTGAACCCGTCGAGCGGTGCCGGTAACGCAGGAAGGGTGGGCGGGTGTCGGTGTGGTGGTAAAGCGTCAACAGCGTCGGTGCGACCGACAGGCCACGGCGGACCTCCGCCCATGATTCCAGGACGGACTGGTGCGAATCGACAACGTAGAGGTCCTTGCCGCCGATGTTGAACTTGTCGTGAAACATGGTGGTACTGCTCGCGTGTTCAAGGAGCATCAGCATACAACGGCACGCGGCTTGTACGGTACACCTACCAGGCAGGAAATGCCGTCAAGCGCAGAGCCTGTCCGCCTGCATCACCAGTTGACCAGCAGGATCATAGGACGGATGCGCACCTTGCGCTCGCCCAGGATGCCGGGGTCGTCCATCGAGGTCAGTAATGGAACATACCGCTGACCGTCATGCGGCACTTCGACCTCGATTCCACGCTGGACCAGCGCGAGAAGCGTCTGGAAGAACTCGTACTGATCCATGCGCAGGTCATCGTTCGGATGGCTCCAGCGGGCCAGCAGATCGTTGCAACGCCAGATCGAACGCCCCGAACAGGTCGGTGATCTGCTTGATGGCGGAGTTCCAGTCGGTCGTCCCGGCGAGCCCTGCCGTGAGGATTTGCGCGATCAGCACGCCCCATTTGATCTTCTTCAATATCACCGTCGGGTGTGCCTGATTGGAACCGAACGGCCAGTTCACAACCAGCGTGCGGACCTGCGTCGCCTGCGGATCAATAATCTCCCGCCGGGTGACATACGGGTGATCGTCGGGCGCACCACGCTCGTCCAGCCAGCGCCACTGCTCCAGCATGTCATCGTCGAGACGAACGTCCTCAGACACCGACGGCTTGGGGGAACGGATCGCCCTCGGTCTGCGGACGACGCACGAAACGCCAGGTCAGCAGCGTGATCAGGTCGAAACCGTCGGTCCGACCGTCGTCGTGACGGTCTAACGGAATCGTTTCATGCCGGTCGGAGCCCAGTCACCAAAGCAAACTGCCCATGTCCATGCCGTTGTTCCCTTCGTTGATGTGGTGGGCTACAACAGTGTGCCCGAGGGGAAGGCAGACGGACAATGTACCGCGTAAGCCGATCGCTGGAAAACTGTTGCAGTGCAAAGCAAGAATGGGAATTGATCTCGCAGGACCGCTGGATCGTGATGTTCTGCAGTCGTAGAGACTGGCTTCCTGTTCCACTCGGTATTGGTGGTACGCAACGTTTCGCTCCCCCGACATGCGGTTGCCTTCGGCGCCTAGGTGCATCGCTGACGGCCACTACCTCGTGCAGAACATCCGTCCTCTTGCCGCAGGCGGTGTTGTAGATCCACGATCAAACCGCTCCGTCAACGACGCGAGCCGCCCACTATCCGCTCGATCCTCCCTGCGTAATCGCCGATCTTGAACACGTCGGTGAAATGACTGAACGGCATGGGGTCGTAAACACCCAGCGCGCCGTATCGCAGGATCACCGCCGCCCGCATCGCCGCCGCCCCGTCCTTTCCGAAATCGCGTTCCGCCATGCCCGACGCCAGGTATCGCCCCAGCCGCTCTCGGGCCACCGGACGATCAAGGTCGCGCAGAAAAAACGTCCACTTCTCCGGTGAAACGCCCGACGGTGTTTCGTACAAGCAGCTCACCGTGCCGTCCTCATGCGTACGCATGAGAAAGATCTGATCGAAGCGGTAACCATCCGGCTCCATCGTATCAGGGTAGGCTGCGCCGTGGTGCCTCCGATAGTTCAGGATACTGTACGCCTTGGCCACGATTTCGGCCGCGTCCGCCTGCAAAACCTCCTGCATTTCCGTTAGCAGGGCGCGAGGTGTGTTCGGGATGGTCGTCGGTGGCTCAAGCAGCCAGCCGTCGGCGCACAAGCCTGGCGCCCATGACCGCGCCAGTTCGTATTGCTCGTCGTAGTAACGGATGTTCTTCGATTGACCGGCGACGGGTCTCGCCAGCCCACGGTAGATTTTGCCGTTGTAGCTCACCTCGTAAAAGGTGATCTCGTCGCCGATGCGCAGCGACATGAACGGGCTGAACCCAGCGCCCGAATACTGAATGCCTTTGTAGTACGCCAGGTTCAGAGCGTCCGATTCGGAGATCAGCCCGCTTTTCAAACCGGTCTTGTCCCGCCGCTCCGAGTCCAGCACCGCTGTGTGGAGTGTCGCTTTTCGTTCCTCGTAATTGTCCACGTGCGTCTCCCAAGTCAACCTTCTTTGACCTCTCGATCGATCGCCAACTCCTGCCCGTCAATCAGAGCAGAGCCGTGATCGGCAGCGCCTTTTCTTCCTTGTCCCATTTGCGACGGAACACGACGAAGTTGTCCTTCTGAACGACCTCGAGGTCGAGGACTTCGTAGTCGTATTCGGTGCAGAGTTCTTCCCACAGCCGATAGACGTCGCGCCAAGGCTTCTTCGCGATCCGCTGGACACCCGTCCAGAGGTAGAACTCGTCCCAGCGGATGAGGACACTGCCGGTCAGCCAGACCTGATCCAACGCCTGGCGCAGTTGCACTTCGCGATGCCGCTCCATGATGAGTTCCTTTTCGTTGTGGACAGGCACGATTATTCCACATTATTTAAATAAGATGACGTTATTTTTTTAGCCAAATACAAATAGCCCTGGCCGCCACTATTGTTGATCCCGCCGACCCGCTGCGGCACCAAGGCCTTAGCCCAGACCCGTTCCTGCGCCTTTTTCTTCTCCTCGGCCTGCTCGGCCTTGCGCTGCGCCTCCGCCCGGGCGGCCTCGGCCGCCTGCTGGCGTGCCCTTATCGATCATCGACGAGGCGGTGTAAAGCATTCTCGACTGTACGACCTTCAACAAGGTCTATGACCGCGAAACAGACAAGTTGGTCAGCCGGTCAGCCGGTAAGGACAACCGCCCGCCAGGCGGGCAGTCTCGTCCCACGATCCGCGGCACCTGTTCCCGGTGCCACCGGTTCGGCGCGGTGGTCAGGACCGCTCGGCCTTGGCCACAGGCAGTGCTGCGAGGCGCTCGGCACGTTGGCGCGTGTTGCGCAGCGCCCGCCAGTCCGCGCGGTTATGCGGCACAGTCGTCTTGTGACCATTGGGCGCGATGATCTTGTCTTGACGCTCGAGGAGCATCAAGACCAAAGCCCCGGATGGGTAGCGACGTATGGGAAATCAGTGTAGCGCTCAAAGATTCCGGCATAGATTGTTGGTGTCAAAGCGATGATCGTTTCAAATGTATAGCCCCACATGAATTGGCAATTTGCTCCCGAAACGAGAAGCCGACGACAAATCAGGAGCCCCGCTAAAAGTCCGCTGAACTTTGAATGCAGATTTTTTCAGCCACATATCACCTCCACGAGCATGGCTACCTACGGCCGCTCCGCTTCGGCAATCCAGCTGGGGCGCACTTCGCTCGGAGGTTTCATGTACCCCACCAATCTTCTTATCGTTACGATCGCAACAGCATTTGCGTTCGTTGTGGTCGTTATCCTGATCGTCTGGCGACAGCGTTCCAAACCAATGCCGCCGACCACACCCCCAGCCAGTTCTGCGGCGCCTGCGCTCGCAGCTTCACCACCGCGATACGCTGCGGATGACGAATGGGAAGCTCACGCACCCTATCCGGACTATGCGTTACATGCGATCCAGACGAATGAGCGTGCATCACGGCATGCTCCACCATCCAAACATCGCTATCGATCACACGATCACTTCACATTCGACGATGTCGAGCCGTTCGAATCGGACGAACCGCCTACTTTTCACCGTCGCGATCAACAATCAGCGACCGACACCAACTTCTTCTCCTACGCGCCGCCGAATGCCCGTGACTTGGCAACGTCGGCATCGAGTGACGCCGCACAACGCTGCCCGCATTGCAATTCACCACGTGTCGGCACGCTGAACATCGGTCGCAAAGCTGGCAGCACGATCGGTAGCGTCGCGGGGGCGACAAGTGGTATGGCCATGGCGTTCTCTGGCGCTGAGGCTGGCGCCGCGGTCGGCGCGATTGGCGGACCACTCGGCTCGGTCTTCGGTGGCCTCGCCGGCGCAGTAATCGCCGGCCTACTTGGCAGCGCGGCCGGCTGCGCTGCCGGATCCGCTGTCGGGGCGGCCATCGACGAGAACGTCCTCGATAACTATCGGTGCATGTCGTGCGGTCACACCTTCAGCGCGCAGCCCGACTGATCTTCGCGATCGCCGTTCTTATCCAGCCGCTCTGGCTCTTTCGTCCCTCCCTTTCTATTCCATGACTGCCTGGCCTTCACCAGGCGTTATGCCTTCTCTATTTCCACGGAGTTCAGCATGCACCTCGTCCAAACCATGGCCTATGTCGGCCAAGAGCCGTGGCACGGTCTCGGCAACAAACTCGCACCCCAACAGCCCATCGAAGTCTGGGCCGATCGGGCCGGTATGAACTGGTCGATCGAATCGTCCGAAGTCCGTTACGTGTCCGGCTCCTCCGGCATCGGCTCGATCCACGCCTTTCCCGACCAGAAGGTGCTCTATCGGTCGGACACCAAGGCCCCGTTGTCCGTCGTCTCCGCACGCTATCAGGTCGTGCAGCCCCGCGAGATCCTGGAGTTCTACCGGGATCTGACCGAAGTCGGCGGTTTCGAGCTCGAAACAGCGGGCGTGCTCAAGGAAGGTCGCAAGTTCTGGGCGCTCGCCAAGACCGGGCAGACCGGCATGCTCAAGGGTAAGGATCACGTCAAGGGCTACCTGCTGCTAGCCACCGCGTGCGACGGCACGCTCGCCACGACCGCGCAGTTCACATCGGTCCGGGTCGTCTGCAACAACACGCTGGCAATCGCACTCGGTGACGGCACGGGCGTCGTCAAGGTGCCGCACCGCTCCCAGTTCGATGCAGCCGCGGTAAAACGTCAGCTCGGTATCGCCGTGTCGTCGTGGGATGCATTCATGGTCCGCACCAAGGCAATGGCCGAACGCAAGGTGACCGATTCGGCTGCCGACGCATTCTTCCGGCGGGTGCTGACCTACACCGTCACGAATCCCGGCGAGCGTGACGGGTTGGCTGTCAACGAGCGCGCGGTCCGTGCGGTTGGCGAGCTCTATGCCGGGCGTGGCAAAGGCGCGCAGTTGCCCTCCGCGTCCGGTACGGCGTGGGGGTTGCTCAACAGCATCACCGAGTATGTCGATCATCATCGCCGCGCCCGCAGCGACGACCATCGTCGCGATGCCGCATGGTTCGGGCAAGGCGCGCTCATCAAGCAAAAGGCCTGGGACGAAGCGCTCAAACTCGTCGTCTAGCACTCGTCCCGTATTCACTCATCTCGGCCCGGTCAGGTTCGCCTGCCGGGCCGTTCTGTTTCTGGAGGTTTTATGAGCATTCCATCCAGTCGCGTCCGATCGCGACGACCTGCATTAAAGCTCGTCCGAACTGACGAGCTATCGCGCGAGGACTGGCTCGCGGTTCGACGCACCGGCATCGGTGGATCGGACGCCGCAGCTGCTGTCGGTCTGAATCCCTATTTGAGTCCGCTTGAGCTGTGGCTCGACAAGACCGGTCGCGCGGACGGTCTACCCGGGCCCGATCCGGACGACACGAGTTCGCCGACCTACTGGGGCACGCTGCTCGAACCTATTGTTGCCGCGTCCTATACGAAGCAGACCGGCAATCGGGTTCGACGCGTGAATGCCGTACTGCGTCACCCGACGATCCCTTTCATGCTCGCCAACCTCGACCGGGAGATCGTTGGCGTGCCCGACGTCCAGATTCTCGAATGCAAGACAGCGGGAGAGTTCGGGGCCCGGCTCTGGCGGGAAGGCGTGCCCGAGTACGTGCAGATTCAGGTCCAGCATCAGCTTGCGGTAACGGGCAAATCTGCTGCACACGTCGCCGTCCTGTTGTGCGGCCAGGCGCTCGAAGTACATCGGATCGAACGGGACGACGCATTGATCGAGCGGCTGGTCGAACTCGAAGTCCGATTCTGGCGTTTCGTGGAGAGCGATACGCCACCGCCCGCAGACGGATCGGAGTCAGCCGATCGCGCCCTACGCCATCTGTATCCCGGCAACGGCGAAACGATCGATTTCAGCGACGACCAGCGTCTGTCAGCCATGTTTGCTGATCTAGTCGCCGTACGGGCCGAGATCGAGACGCGTCAGCAACTCGAGGCGCAGTTCAGGCAGGCGATCCAGGAAGCCATGGGTGACGCCACGCGCGCCCTGTTCGAAACCGGCTCGGTCTCGTTCAAGCGCAGCAAGGATTCGTCATCGATCGACCTGGAGCGGCTACTGGCCGATCACCCCTCGCTCGAACAGCAATACGCCATCTCGAAGCCCGGTTCTCGGCGCTTCCTCATTTCCACCTAACCCCTACCGACCATGACAAATCTCGAATGTCTCACCGACATCATGACTTTTTCACGATATGGCGCGCTTGCCCAGGCGTTCGTCATGGACGCGCTCAGCAAGCATGCCGAGCGGGTTGCGACGGTGCCACTCGACCAGTTGCAAGCGCAATTCGGCGTTCACCCGATGATCAGCGCTCAAGCCTGGCAAGGCGTCGCGCGCGAGATCCACGACAAGCTCGAAGCACATTTCGCTCGGTAGCCAGTGCGGCAACTCGAAATCGCATCCCTCCACTTTATCTATTCAGCGTAGAGGCCACCATGCTCAAAGGTCTTGCTATCACTCCGCCCGTTGTCGGGCGCATCTCCATCGGGCGAGTTGTCGAGAAGAACGGCAAACGCCTGCCCGAAAAGGATGACCAATTCACCCTCACCACCCAAGTGCAGCAGCGTGGCGAATGGATGCTGCATCCGCTCAATGAAACGCTGCGCAAGGCGGCGTCCGGCAAGCTCCGCGCGATTCCGGTCCGCATGCTCTTCAACGATCCGGATCTCAACCTGCGTGCCGACTACAGCCTGTTCGACCGGGACACCGGGCGGCCGGTGTGCGTCGGCAACGGGGAAACGTGTCGTCGCGCGGGTGACGCCGGCATCGAAAACCTACCCTGCCCGTCGCCGGACGGCTGTGCCTTCGCGCGCCAGGGCGGTTGCAAG
>Ga0209566_100443_pt1 | contig 30572 bp, 35 predicted proteins | sample Araplavi_mTSA_r2_2_FD_184287 | JGI IMG/M metagenome (GOLD analysis project Ga0209566, IMG submission 184287) | Arabidopsis root microbial communities from North Carolina, USA - plate scrape CL_Cvi_mTSA_r2 (SPAdes) (version 2) | ecosystem: Host-associated > Plants > Roots > Endosphere | place...
GTTCCCCCGGACTGTTGCACGCTATGTCGAAGGTGTCGGCACGCCGTGCGACAAAGTAGGAGATACCGGAAAAGGTCTCGACAACGCACTCGGTATGGCTGCCGCGAGAAAAGGCGAGTTGCGCATCCGATGGATGCTCAACGAACTCGACAGGCATGTCACCGGTCACATGCCCGCTGTGAGCCAGATCAACCTGGCCGTATTCGGTTTCTCGCGGGGCGCGACGGAAGCGCGTGCCTTCGTTCGCATGCTGACCGAGCAACTCGCCGAGAATATCGGCGGGAGGCTTTGGTGGAACAAGAAGAACATGAAGGGGCATCGCCCCGAAGTGGTCGTTTATTTCCTTGGAATTCTTGATACGGTTTCGTCAACGGGCTTCGGCGGCAGCCGCGTCGAGGCTGCGGGACCGGCCATCGCTACCATTTTTTTCGGACCGCTCGCCGGCGGTTACCTCTACTACATCGACAAAGGCGGTCACGCGGAATGGGCGAACGATATTCGCATTCCGGGCTACGTGCGGCAATGTGTTCACTATGTGGCATCGCAGGAGGTGCGGGAAAAATTCCCCGGTGACTCGGTGCGGGAAGACCAGAAGATTCCCGCGAACTGCCGCGAGGTGTACTACCCTGGCATGCACTCGGACGTGGGCGGTGGTTACGAGCACAACTACCAGGAAGGTCGAACCAACGAGTTGGCCAACGTTGCGCTGAACAATCTCTATATCGAAGCATGGAAGGCCGGCGTCCCGTTTCGTTCACCAAAGGAACTGCTTGCGGACGCAGGGCAACAGTTCGAGATTTCCAAGGAGCTGGAGGCCGCATGGAATGTCTACATGGGTCAGGGGGGCGGCAAAGGTGCGGGCGCGGCGCCGAACAGCGACAGGCTCGAGGCGCAGGTCATTTGGCACATGAACCGCTATTATCAGTGGCGCGCCAGCAGAAGCCGACGCCTGAAGGACGGCCGTCTGAAGCCACCCGGTGGCGTGGACGATCATATGGTCATTACCGATCGCGAGTGGAATGAAGATACGGATCGCTTGCGTCATGCAAACGGCGGATACCTGACTGTCTCTGTTTCGGAACAGGAAAAAGCCATCGACGCGGCCGTCCGGGTTGCCGGCAACTGGCTGGGTAGCCTCGATCCAGCGACGCGCGCGGCGTTCGACAAGTTCTTCGACCACTATGTGCACGATTCGATTGCAGGTTTCAAGAAGCAGATGGAAGACGGCTACGTCGGCGCTGCGGAATTGAGCCGCTGGACGGTCAACCGCCAGTACTTCATGGGCAAGCGCGGCAAGAAGTTCCTGTACTGGCGCTACGAGGGCGACAAGGCCGAGCAGGCCGCCACGCAACTCGCCAAGGCCGATCCGGCCAAGCAGCAGGATCCGATGGCCGTCGACGAACCCCAACTGGCCAGCAACCAGCCCATCGGCGGCACGCTGCCCGACACGACATCGGCGGCCTGACGCCGATCGCGACCGGCTGACCTCACGTCGCGGCAGACCGCATCTGCCGCGACGCTCCCCTCCCTACCGCAACTGCACGGCCGCGAGAAACAGCACCATGCTGCCGATCGCGCCGTCCAGCACGCGCCACGCAACGGCCTTGCGGAACCACGGCGCGAGCAATCGTGCCCCATAGCCGAGCCCGAGGAACCACACGACGCTGACCGACATCGCGCCGATCGCGAACGCGAGCCGCGCGCCTTCCGGTTCACGCGCGCCGGCCGTGCCGATCAGCAGGAACGTGTCGAGATACACGTGCGGGTTGAGCCACGTGAACGCGAGCGTCATCAGCACGATCGCGAGCCCGCTCTGCGGCGGCGGGGCGACCGCATCGCCGCGCACGTCGAGCGTTTCATGGCCCGGCTTGAACGCGCGGCGCAGCGCGTTGATGCCGAACCACGCGAGATAGGCGAGGCCCACATACAGCACCGCATGGACGAAGGTCGGATAGCGTTCGACGAGCGCCGATGCGCCGCCGACGCCTGCGCCGATCAGGATCATGTCGGACAGTGCGCACAGCAGCACGATCTTGCCGACATGCGAGCGCATGATGCCCTGCCGCAGCACGAATGCGTTCTGCGCGCCGATGGTGACGATGAGCGACCCGCAGAGCGCGGCGCCGTGGGAAAAAGCGAGCCAGTTCATGATGGATGACAGCAGGAGAAGCAGTAGACGGATGAATCGGGTAGCGCTAGTCTGCGGTCAGCATGAAAATAAGAGAAGCTAAATCACCTAATGCAGATTAAGGAAATCTAATGCTCTACTACGCGTTGCTCGATGCCCTCGCGGCGGTGATCCGGCACGGTTCGTTCGAGCGTGCGGCCAAGGAGCTGAATGTCACGCCGTCGGCCGTGTCGCAGCGCGTGAAATTGCTGGAGGAGCGGGTCGGCAGCGTGCTCGTCAAGCGCGGGCAGCCGTGCGTCGCGACGACGTCGGGTGCGCTGCTGTGCCGTCACACCGAGCGCGTGCAGCTGCTCGAGGCCGAGCTGGGCGGGCGGATGCCGGCACTGCCGGGTCAGATCGCGAGCGCATGGCCGACGTTGCGCGTGGCCGTCAACGACGACAGCGTCGCGACGTGGTTCATCGACGCGGTCGGGCCGTTCTGCACGGAGCGCGAAACGTTGCTCGATCTCGTGATCGACGATCAGGATTACACGGCTTCGCGTATTCGCGACGGCAGCGTGCAGGGCGCCGTGACCGCGCAGGCCGAACCGATCCAGGGGTGCCGATCGGAGCGGCTCGGGCGGATCCGCTATCGCGCGGTATGCTCGCCGGCGTTTTACGAACGCTACTTCGGCGCGGGCATTACCCGCGATGCACTGCGTCGCGCGCCGTGTGTGATGTTCAATCCGAAGGACGGGCTGCAGGCGCGTTTCATCCGGCGCGTGACGCGCGCGGATCTCGATCCGCCGCAGCACTGGATACCGCACGTCGCGGGCTATCTGCGCGCATGCGAGACGGGATTGGGATGGGGGATGTGTCCGGACCGGATGGTCGATCGCCAGCTGGCGGCGGGTGAACTGGTCGACATGTCGCGCGGGCGAACGATCGATATCGACCTTTACTGGCAGAGCTGGCGTTTGTCGATCGGCTGGCTCGACGATTTCAGCGCGGCGCTGAAGGCGCGCGCCGCGCTGTTCCTCGATTGACCGATCGCGTGACGCGGGCGGCGCGGCGCGCGAGATGCGCGCCGTGCGGGAGCACGTCAGACGTGGTGCAGGCCGTCGAAATCGACGATCTGGACGTGGCGGCCCTGCATTTCGATCAGGCCGCGCTTCTGGAATTTCGACAGCGTGCGGCTGACCGTTTCGAGCGTCATGCCGAGGTAGCTGCCGATGTCTTCGCGCGTCATCCGCAGGTTGAATTCCGACGGCGAGTAGCCGCGCTTCAGGTAACGCGACGATACGTCGAGCAGGAACGCGGCGACGCGCTCTTCGGCGTTCAGCGAACCGAGCAGCATCGTTTGCGACGTTTCTCGCACGATCTGTTCGCTCATCAGCTTGTGCATGCGCAACTGCATCGAACCGGCTTCCGAGCACAATGCCTTGAGCGCGCTGTACGGAATCACGCAGACGGAGCTGTCTTCCAGCGCGACCGCGGTGCGCGGATGCGTGTCGTCGCAGATGCCGTCGAGGCCGAGCGCTTCGCCGGCGAGATGCAGGCCGGTGACCTGCTCGCGGCCGTCGTGGCGCGTCGCGACGGTTTTCAGCGAACCCGAGCGCACCGCGTACAGGTTGTCGAACGCGTCGCCTTCGCGGAACAACGCTTCGCCGCGCTTGACGGGACGCGCCGCGCAGATGACCGATTCGAGGCGACTGAGCGCTTCGGGCGCCAGCCCCTGCGGCATGCACAGGTGCCGCATCGCGCACGTCGAGCAGTGTGCGGCCTGGCGAGGCGCCCAGCTACCGGCATGAGGCGTGGCGGCGGGACGTGTGGCGACGGGCGTCAGCATGATCGTTTACTCCGGCGTTGAATCGACGGAATCATTGTCCCACCGCAACTTGCCGCTGTCGGGTGACAAAACGTCGCGACCGGCCGCGTATGCCGAACGCCGTTCACGCGGCCGGCTCGTCGACGTTGGCGGCCGCCGGGATCAGCAGCACGGGCAGCGTCGCGTGGCGCACGCATTGCTCGGCGATGCTGCCGAGCACGAGACGGCGGAACCCGCGGCGGCCGTGCGTGCCGAGCACCAGCAGATCGGCGCCGAACGCTTTCGCGCCGTCCAGGATCAGCGACGATACGTCGTTGAGCGACGTCGCTTCGCTCAGCCGCGTCTCGCCCTTCACGCCCGCTGCCTGCATCAGCGTCGCGAAATCCTTCGCGAGCGCGTCGCCCTGCGCGACGAGCTGGTCGCGCAGCACGGACGGATCGTAGCCGGGCACGTTGTAGTAGATCGCGGCGTTCTCGACGACGTAGAACGGTTGCAGCTCGGCGCCGTGCGATTTCGCGAGCGCCAGCGCGGCATCGAACGCATGGCGGGACGTGTCGCTGCCGTCGACGGCAACCAGAATACGCTTGTACATAGTGTCTCCGAGTGGCGGGTTGAAACGAAGTCGGCCGGATGGCCGATCGGGCTGGGCGATGCGCGATGCTGCGAGGCAGGGTAAACCAATGGCCGGGACTTTGCAGCGAGGTGCCGGTCGTGCCGCGCGGCGGTACCGCCTCCGATGTGCGGCGCATGCCATGCACGGGGTGCATGCAGTGACGTGCGGGACGTGTCGTGCGGCGTGGCCGCCGCCGTCGTCCGCATCGTCGGTGGAAACGCATGCGCGGGCAGCGTTGTCGCGCGCGGCGCATGCGCATGCATGTGCATCGCCACGCGCGCCGATTGAAGCGACACCGCGCGACGGTCACGCGGATGTATCGCCCGCATCGCCATTCAATCGCAATCGCGCCGTTTCGACATGACCTCGATCAACGCATCTGCATCGGCGCGATTCACGGCGTGCATGAGACCGCCGGCGCCGTCGCGCGGAATCGTTCGTTCCTGCATCGTGCGGTTGCCGGCCCATGGTCGGCGCACCGTCGCGTGCGCCGATCCTCGGCCATCGGCTGTCGGCCGATACCGGTTGGCAAACGAACGATCGATTCAAACGCCGCGCCGGCTATCTCGGGACGGCCGTCAGCTCGAATACGCGCTCCGGCCGCCGCTGGTGGCCGGGCCAGTACGTGCTGCCGTACATCCGGTGGACGGGGCCGAACGGCGCATCGCTCATCGCCGGCGGTGCGTCGAAGCCTTTCTCGATCACCATGTATCCGGCACGCAGCGCGAACGCCGGATGGTTGCCGCCGGGGCGGCTGTCGAACCCGGCGAAGCCGTCGCCGGCTTCCGGCATCGCGTTGACGAGCGACGCGTTGCTGCGCGTGATCTGGTCGGGCGAGATCGGCCCGCCGCCGGCGAGACGCGACGCCTCGCGGTTCTTGCCGTCGGTGTCGACCGTGCTGTCGTGCGTGTCGTCGTTGTCGAGCTCGATGCTGCGTGGGCGCAAGCGCTTGGTTTGACCGGATGATTCCATCGCGGCTCTCCTCGCGGCGAAGCGTTCCGGATCGAAGCAAATCCCGTTCCGGACATGACGGGAAAAGGCGCGCGGGCGATCGCCGCGGTCGCGCGACGCACACTGATTTGTCGTGATTTATTTCAGCTAGAAGACGCGTTTTCTACAGAGTATGATTCTTTTCCTGCGAAGCGGCGACAGGGGATTGAGTCGCGCCGCCTCTGCCCGCGCCGGGGCGCTGCAGCACCCTTAAAGACGGGTAGTGAACAACAAAGCAAGGGACTAGAGGTGGCGGATTCATGCAAGCGACTACTGCCTTCACGCACCGCGGTTATCTGTTGAACTGTGCGCCCGCGCGTGCCAGCGACGGTTCGTTCAAGCCCTACGTCGTGATCTCCCGATCGAGCGACGGGGAGCTCGTTGCGAACCGCTTTTTCCCGATCGAGCTCCAGTTCAACGACGAAGGCGACGCCATCGCGCACGCGCGCGACTGGGCCGTGCGATGGATCGACGCCAGCAGCATCACGATCTGACGCCGCCGCGATTCGGTGCCCTCGGCCGTCCGGCCGATCCCCGGCGTGCCGCTGGCGGGCACAAAACGCGGTAATCTTGCGGAACCCGTCACTTTATTAGCGGCCGTGCGACCGAGCGCGGCCGCCTGCATTGATATATGTCGACATCACCCGCCCGTCAGTGGGGCCTGGAAGAAATCGTCGCCGGCTTGCGTGAGTCGCGCGAGGAACTCCATCGCACGCGCCATCCGCGCGGCATCCGCGAACTGCCGTCACGCGATGCGATCTGCAAGATTGTGACCGGCCTGCGCGCGTCGATGTTTCCGACGCACTACGGCGCACCGGATCTGACCGACGAAAGCGTCGATTTCTACGTCGGCCACACGCTCGAAAGCACGCTGCGCATCCTGTCCGAACAGATCCGCCGCGCGCTGCCGTTCCTGCCCGAACATGCCGATACGCCGTTCGCCGAGCTCGACGAACGCGCGTTCGAGATCGCGCGCGAATTTGGCCGGCAGTTGCCGGCGGTCCGCGCGCTGCTCGTCAGCGATATCCAGGCCGCCTATGCGGGTGATCCGGCCGCGCAGCACATCACCGAGATCCTGCTGTGCTACCCCGGCGTGCTGGCGATGATGCACCACCGGCTCGCACACGCGCTGCACCAGCTTGGCGTACCGCTGCTTGCGCGATTCATCAATGAAATCGCCCACTCGGCCACCGGCATCGACATCCACCCGGGCGCGCAGATCGGCCCGAGCTTCTTCATCGACCACGGCACGGGTGTCGTGATCGGCGAGACGGCGATCATCGGCGAGCGCGTGCGCGTGTACCAGGCTGTCACGCTCGGCGCAAAAAGCTTCCCGGCCGATGGCGACGGTGCGCTGGTCAAGGGCAACGCACGGCACCCGATCGTCGAGGACGACGTGGTGATCTACGCGGGTGCGACGATTCTCGGCCGCGTGACGATCGGGCGCGGTTCGGTGATCGGCGGCAACGTGTGGCTCACGCACAGCGTGCCGCCCGGCACGAGCGTCGCGCAGGGCAAGGTTCGCGAAGGCGGGAGCACCGAGAAGCCGTAACGCGGCGCGCGGCCGCCGGCCGCCGCGCGCGTCGGTCAGTGCTTGCTGTCGGGCGCGCGGTGCTTGTACAGCACGTCCTGGTCGACGCGGATCAGGTTCTGCCCCGCATCGACGACGAAATCCACGCCGTTGTACGCGTTGCCCGTCAGCATCAGGATCGCGCTCGCGACGTCGTCGGGGCCCGCGATGCGCGCGAGCGGCGTCGATGCGCGGCTCGCGTGTTCGAAGTCGGCCTGCGTCTGGTCGTCGCTCGGCAGCATCAGCCCGGGGAACACCGCGTTCACGCGCAGCACCGGCGCGGACGACAGCGCGAGCATCTGCGTGAGGTTGCCGAGCGCGGCCTTCGCGACCGTATAGCTGAAATGGTCGCGGTGAAAGTTTTCCTTGATCTTCTGGTCGACCACGTTCACGACGACACCCTGCGTACCGGCCGCGCGGGCCCGTTCGTAGAACGCGCGCGTGAGCAGGATCGGCGCGCGGCAGTTGACGGCCCACGCCTGGTCGAACGCCGCGAGGTCGAAGCTCGGGAAATGATCCTGCCAGAATACCGACGCGTTGTTGACGAGCACGTCGAGGCGCCCGAAGCGCGCATACACCTGGTCGATCAGCGCGGTGATCTGTTCGACATCCGACAGGTCAGCCTGCAACGCAACCGAATCATGCCCGCGTTCGGCGATCGCGCGGGCCGCGGCCTGCGCTGCATCGGCCGAACGGTCGTAGTGCACCGCGGTGCGATAGCCGTGCGCGGCGAAATACTCGGCGAACGCGCGCCCGGCCCGGCGCGCGGCGCCGGTCACGAGCACGACGGGCGCGTGCGCCGTTTGCTTCGTCGACTCCATTACGTATTCGTCAGGTTGACTGAAGAAGGATTCGCGACGATCGACAGGAATTCGCGCCGCGTCGACGGATCGGTGCGGAACGTGCCGAGCATGCGCGACGTCACCATCTCGACGCCCGGCTTGTGCACGCCGCGCGTCGAGATGCACTGGTGCGCGGCTTCGAGGATCACGCCGACGCCCTTCGGCTGCAGCACGTCGAACAGCGTGTCGGCGATCTGCACGGTCATCTTTTCCTGGATCTGCAGGCGCTTCGCGAACGCGTCGACGAGGCGCGCGAGTTTCGAGATGCCGACCACGCGATGATTCGGCAGATACGCGACGTGCGCGCGGCCGATGATCGGCACCATGTGGTGCTCGCAGTAGCTCTCGAAGCGGATGTCCTTCAGCACGATCATTTCGTCGTAGCCGTCGACTTCGCTGAACGTGCGCGCGAGGATGTCGCGCGGCTCCAGCGCGTAACCGGCGAAGAACTGCTCGTAGGCGCGCACGACGCGCGCGGGCGTGTCGATCAGGCCTTCGCGTGCGGGATCGTCGCCGGCCCAGCGCAACAGCACGCGAACGGCGTCTTCCGCTTCTTCGCGGCTCGGACGGGATGCGGCCGGCTCGGACCGCGCGGACTTCTTTTTAGCCATCTATCTGCTCCATCGAATGCCGCCGCCGGGGCGGCGCGGAATCCGGGCATTGTTTCATGCTTTCGCAGGTCGCGTGCGAGGCCCGGCACTCACTTCGGCCATTCGTCCTGCTCGTCGTTGAACAGCGACGCGACGACGCCGCGCAGCCACGCCGTGCGCGGATCGTTGTGGTACTTGCGATGCCAGTGCTGCTTCAGGTCGAAGCGCGGCAGGGCGAGCGGCGGCTCGACGGGCACGATGAACGCGTGCTCGGCTGCATACGCATAGCCGATCGCATGCGGCACCGTTGCGATCAGGTCGGTGCGGCTCAGGATGAACGGCAGGCTCATGAAGTGCGGTGTCTCGAGCACCGCGCGGCGCTGCATGCGCTGCTTCGCGAGATATTTCTCGAGCACCTCCTGGCTGCGCCCTTCGGCGCGCACCACCGCGTGCCCGCAGGTGAGGAACTGTTCGACCGTGAACGGCGGCGCCTGTTCGAACGGATGGCCGCGCCGCATCAGGCAGACGAACCGGTGCGTGAACAACCGCTGCTGGAAGAAGTTGTTGCCGTCGAGATCGGGGAAGTAGCCGACCGCGAGATCGATCGACCCGGCTTCGAGGCCGCGACCGACTTCGTCGTGCGCGAGCGAGACCGAGCGCAGGTTCGCGTGCGGCGCGCGCGTCGCGAACGCCTGCAGCAGCTTCGGCAGGAACACGATCTCGCCCACGTCCGACAGCGCGATCGAGAACGTATGCGTGCTCGCGGCCGGGTCGAAGTCGTGCGGCGCGACGAGGCCGCGCTCGATCTGCGCGAGCGCGTCGCGGGCGGCCGGCAGCAGCGCGAGCGCGCGCGGCGTCGGTTCCATCCCGCGCGACGTGCGCACGAACAGCGGATCGCCGAAGTACTCGCGCAGCCGGCCGAGCGCCGTGCTCACGCGCGGCTGGCTGACGCCGAGCAGGTCGCCGGCACGGCTCACGTTGCGCGTGTCGTCGAGCGCGACGAGGTAGGGAATGAGGTTCAGATCGAGCGCTTCCATCGCCGGGCCAGTATCTTGAAAACGTATACAACATATCTCCTGAATCGCGTTGCCGCATAGTCGGGAAAGCGCTCAAATGTGTTCGACGATTCGAATTAATGTTCAGGAGACGAACAATGCGCACCCAGGTCGCCATCATCGGCGCCGGCCCGTCCGGCCTTTTGCTTTCCCATCTGCTGCGCCTGCAAGGCGTCGATTCCATCCTCGTCGAAGCGCGTTCGCGCGAATACTGCGAGAACCGCATCCGCGCCGGCGTGCTGGAACAGGGCACGGTCGACACGCTGAACGACGCCGGCCTCGGCGAGCGGATGCGCCGCGAGGGGCTCGAGCATCACGGCATCGAGCTGCTGTTCTCCGGGCAGCGCCATCGCATCGACCTGTCCGAATTGACCGGCGGGCGCGCGATCACCGTCTACAGCCAGCATGAAGTCGTGCGCGACCTGATCGCGGCGGGCGTCGAGCATGGCCACCAGATGCATTTCGAAGTCAGCGACGTCGCGCTGCACGACGTCGAAGGCGAACACCCGTTCGTCACGTTCAAGCATGCCGACGGCCGAGAAGACCGCATCGACTGCGACTACATCGCCGGCTGCGACGGCTTCCACGGCATCGCGCGCCAGACGATCCCGGCCGAGCGGCTGAACACGTTCGAACGCGTGTATCCGTTCGCGTGGCTCGGCATCCTCGCCGACGCGGCGCCGTCGCTCGACGAGCTCGTCTACGCGCATCACGACAACGGTTTCGCGCTGTTCTCGATGCGCTCGCCGACGGTCACGCGCCTGTACCTGCAGTGCAAGCCCGACGAGGACCTCACCGAATGGTCCGATGCGCGGATCTGGGACGAACTGCATACGCGCTTCTCGAACGACACGGGCTGGACGCCGACCGAGGGCCGGATCACGCAGAAAAGCGTGACCCCGATGCGCAGCTTCGTGTCGGAGACGATGCAGCACGGGCGCCTCTTCCTCGCCGGCGACGCCGCGCACATCGTGCCGCCGACCGGCGCGAAGGGGATGAACCTCGCGGTGGCCGACGTCCGCGCGCTGTCCCGCGCGCTCGGCGCGCGCTACCGCAACGGCGACGCGACGCTGCTCGACGCGTATTCGGCGACCTGCCTCGAACGCGTGTGGCGCGCCGAGCACTTCTCGTACTTCATGACGAACATGCTGCACTCGTCGCCGGAGGATTCGCCGTTCGTCAATCGCCTGAAGTTTGCCGAGCTGAAATACGTGACGCGCTCGCGGGCCGCCGCGCAGTCGCTCGCCGAAAACTACGTCGGGCTGCCGTTCGACGACGCGACGGCCCCCGAGGGAACCCGCCTTGACAACGCGCTGTGCGCGACTCTATGATCGGCCCATCGTTCGCTAATCGAATCTAGGTTCGATTGGCGAACAAATACCGGGATCGAGATCGGCCCCGGCGCGACACGCGGCACGCGCGTGTCCCCTCGACAGGCCGCGCATCGAGCCGCGGGTTCGTATCAGGAAGAGACATGGTCAACAAGATTTTCGAATCGCTTCAGTCGGCGGTGGCCGACATCCACGACGGCGCGACAATCATGATCGGCGGCTTCGGCACGGCCGGCATGCCGTCCGAGCTGATCGACGCGCTGATCGAACAGGGCGCGCGCGACCTGACGATCGTCAACAACAACGCGGGCAACGGCGAGACGGGCCTCGCGGCGCTGCTGAAGGCGAAGCAGGTGCGCAAGATCATCTGCTCGTTCCCGCGCCAGAGCGATTCGCAGGTGTTCGACGGGCTGTACCGCGCCGGCGAGATCGAGCTGGAACTCGTGCCGCAGGGTAACCTCGCGGAGCGTATCCGCGCGGCGGGCGCCGGCATCGGCGGCTTCTTCACGCCGACGGGTTACGGCACCAAGCTCGCGGAAGGCAAGGAAACGCGCGTGATCGACGGCAAGCCGTATGTGTTCGAGACGCCGATCCACGCCGATTTCGCGCTCGTGAAGGCGTACAAGGGCGATCGCTGGGGCAATCTCGTGTATCGCAAGACCGCGCGCAACTTCGGGCCGATCATGGCCAGCGCCGCGAAGGTCGCGATCGTGCAGGTGTCGGAAGTCGTGCCGCTCGGCGCGCTGAACCCGGAACACATCGTGACGCCGGGCATTTTCGTCCAGCGCGTCGTCGAGGTGCCGCAGGCCGCGCATGCGGCCGAGCTGGCTGCCGAACATGCTGCATCGCAAGCCGCTTGAGGGAGATATTCAGATGAAACGACTGACCCGCGATGAAATGGCCAAGCGCGTCGCCCAGGACATCCCCGAAGGCGCGTACGTGAACCTCGGCATCGGCGTGCCGACGCTGGTGGCGAACCACCTCGACCCGAGCAAGGAAATCTTCCTGCACAGCGAGAACGGCCTGCTCGGCATGGGCCCCGCGCCCGCGCCGGGCGAGGAAGACGACGAACTGATCAACGCCGGCAAGCAGCACGTGACGCTGCTCACCGGCGGCGCATATTTCCACCATTCGGATTCGTTCGCGATGATGCGCGGCGGCCACCTCGATTACTGCGTGCTCGGCGCGTTCCAGGTATCGGCGAACGGCGACCTCGCGAACTGGCATACGGGCGCGCCCGATGCGATTCCGGCGGTCGGCGGCGCGATGGACCTCGCGATCGGCGCGAAGCAGGTGTTCGTGATGATGGAGCACCTGACGAAGCAGGGCGAGAGCAAGATCGTCGCGCAGTGCTCGTATCCGGTCACCGGCGTGCAGTGCGTGAGCCGCATCTATACGGATCTCGCCGTGCTCGACGTGACGGCCGACGGGCTGGCCGTGAGCGAGATCTTCACCGACCTGTCGTTCGACGAACTGCAGAAGCTGACCGGCGTGCCGCTGATCGACGCGACGCAAAAGGCGGCTGCCTGAACCGCAGGCGTGCCGGCGCGTGCGCTTGCGCGCATGCCGGCACGCTTGGGTGGACAATAGGCGCACGCCGTTTCCCCAATCTGATGCCATGCTCGAAGACAGCGCCCGCCTGACCTCCCTCATCTGCGGCACCGAGCCGCTCAACCGGATCTGGTCGCCCCGCGCGACGATCCAGCGGATGCTCGACGTCGAGGCCGCGCTCGCGCGTGCGCTCGCCGCGCAGCAGGTGATTCCCGCCGCAGCGGTCGCGCCGATCGAGCGCGCGTGCGACGCAAGCCGGCTCGACGCCGACGCGCTCGCGCACGGCGCGGCGCTCGGCGGCAATCTCGCGATTCCGCTCGTCAAGCAGCTCACCGCGCAAGTGAAGGCCGACGACCCCGAGGCCGCGAAGTTCGTGCACTGGGGGGCGACGAGCCAGGACATCATCGATACCGCCACCGTCCTTCAGCTGCGCGACACGCTCGACGTGCTCGAGCCGATGCTCGACGAAGCGTGTGCGTCGCTCGCGGCGCTCGCGCGCACGCATCGCGCGACGCCGATGATCGGCCGCACGTGGCTGCAGCAGGCGCTGCCGATCACGCTCGGCCTGAAATTCGCGCAATGGCTCGACGCGCTGCTGCGCCATCGCGCGCGTTTCGCCGAATTGCGCGAACGCGCGCTCGTGCTGCAGTTCGGCGGCGCGGCCGGCACGCTCGCGAGCCTGCGCGAGCACGCGGCCGGCGTCACGGCCGCGCTGGCGGCGGACCTGAAGCTCGCCGCACCGGCCGTGCCGTGGCACACGCAGCGCGACCGCATCGCGGAAGCCGCGTCCTGCTTCGGGATGCTGACGGGTACGCTCGGCAAGATCGCGCGCGACGTGTCGCTGCAGATGCAGACCGAAGTCGGCGAGCTCGGCGAACCGGCCGCCGCCGGCAAGGGCGGCTCGTCGACGATGCCGCACAAGCGCAACCCGGTCGGTTGCGCGGCGGTGCTTACCGCCGCGGTGCGCGCGCCGAACCTCGTCGCGACGGTGTTCGCGGGCATGGTCCAGGAACATGAACGTGCGCTCGGCGGCTGGCAGGCCGAATGGGACGCGCTGCCCGATCTCGCGCGCCTGACCGGCGGCGCGCTTGCGCAGATCGCCCAGATCGTCGCGGGCCTCGACGTGAACACCGAGCGCCTTGCCGCGAACCTCGACCTGACGCGCGGGCTGATTCTCGGCGAAGCGGTGATGCTCGCGCTCGGCGACAAGATCGGCCGGCTCGACGCGCACCACGTCGTCGAGCATGCGTCGAAGGAAGCCGTGCGCACGGGCTCGACGCTGTTCGATGTGCTCGCCGCCGATGCGACCGTGTCGGCGCACCTGTCGCGCGACGCGCTCGCGCGGCTGCTTGATCCCGCTCATTACGTCGGCGAGGCGCAGGCCTGCGTCGACGCCGTGCTCGCGCTGCACGCGGGCACGCAATAACCAGGAGAACCTCGATGCCTTTCGCCACTGTCAACGGCGTGAAACTGCATTACCGGATCGACCGTGCCGCGCGCGACGACGCGCCGTGGCTCGTCTTCTCGAACTCGCTCGGTGCCGACCTGCAGATGTGGGCACCGCAGATCCGTCCGCTCACGCAGCACTTCAACATCCTGCGCTACGACACGCGCGGCCACGGCCATTCCGACGCACCGGCCGGTTCGTACACGATCGAGCAGCTCGCCGGCGACGTGATCGGCCTGCTCGACCACGTCGGCATCGATCGCGCGCATTTCTGCGGAATCTCGATGGGCGGGCTGACGGGCGCGGCGCTGGCCGCGCGCTTCCCGTCGCGCATCGTGCGCGCGGTGCTGTCGAACACCGCGGCAAAGATCGGTTCGCCGGAAGTGTGGGCGCCGCGCGCGCAGAAGGCACGCGCCGAAGGGATGGCCGCGCTCGCCGACGCCGTGCTGCCGCGCTGGTTCACCGACGCATTCGTCGAGCGTGAGCCGCGCCTGTTCGATGCGATCCGCGACACCTTCGTCCATACCGACAAGGACGGTTATGCGGCGAACTGCGACGCGCTGAATGCCGCCGACCTGCGCGAAGAGGTGAAAGGCATCGCGCTGCCGGTGCTCGTCGTGACCGGCGCGAAGGACATGTCGACGCCGCCCGACCAGGGCCGCGCGCTCGCCGCCGCGATTCCGGGTGCGCAGCACGTCGAATTCGACGCCGCGCATATTTCGAACATCGAGTGCACCGACGGCTTCAACCGCGCGCTGCTCGATTTCCTGACCGCGTGAGGCACCGGCGATGAACGACCAGGAACGTTACGAAGCAGGGATGACGGTGCGTCGCGCGGTGCTCGGCGACGCGCACGTCGATCGTTCGATCGAGAACCGTACCGAGGTGACCGACGAATTCCAGAACCTGATCACGCGTTATGCATGGGGCGAGATCTGGACGCGCGACGGCCTGCCGCGCCATACGCGCAGCCTGCTGACCATCGCGATGATGGTGGCGCTCAATCGCGGCGAGGAGCTTGCGCTCCATCTGCGCGCCGCGCGCAACAACGGCGTGACCCGCGACGAGATCAAGGAAGTGCTGCTGCAGACCGCGATCTATTGCGGCGTGCCGGCCGCGAATTCCGCGTTCCATCTCGCGGACAAGATCTTCAAGGAACAGGACGCGGCCGCGTAAGACGGTCGGTCAGGCGCGGCCGGTTGAGGGCGGCCGCAACCGATCGCGTGGCCCGCTGTCGCAAGCGGGCCGTCGACGACGGAATCGATGAACGCGCCGGCAGAGCATCGGCGCACGGCACACCGGATGATTGGTGGACGAACAAAGGAAGGGCGCGGCTGCCATGCCGTATTGCTCATACATTATTAGCGTTGCTTGGGACCGGAGTAAGCGCTGACGCGCCAACGCCGGTCGACCACGACGCATGGGATCCACGTAGGCGCCAAGGCGCCAGCTTGGATCGACACAGGAGACTAGCGATGAATCGCGCACCCGTGGTCGATGTCCAGACCTTCATCAACGAGCAGCCGTTCGGCGGCTTTCAATGGCTCGTGTTCCTCATGTGTTTCGTGATCGTGCTGCTCGACGGCTTCGATACGGCCGCGATCGGCTTCATCGCGCCGTCGCTGCTCGGCGAATGGAACCTCACCAAGCCCGATCTCGCACCGGTACTCAGCGCCGCGCTGTTCGGCCTCGCGTGCGGCGCGCTCGTGTCGGGCCCGCTGTCCGACCGGCTCGGCCGCCGTTCGCTGCTGCTCGGCTCGGTATTCCTGTTCGGCGTCGCATGCCTGATGTCCGCATTCTCGACGACCATCGGGCACCTGACGATCCTGCGTTTCATCACCGGTGTCGGGCTGGGCGCGGCGATGCCGAACGCGGTCACGATGATGGGCGAGTTCTGTCCGGACAAGCGCCGCGCGACCGTGATCAACCTGATGTTCTGCGGCTTCCCGCTCGGCGCCGCGTTCGGCGGTTTCCTGGCCGCGTGGATGATTCCGCATTTCGGCTGGCGCAGCGTGCTGATTCTCGGCGGCGTGACGCCGCTGCTGCTCGGCGTGCTGTTGCTGCTGAAGATGCCGGAATCGGTGCGCTTCATGGTCGCGAGCGGCCAGCATGTCGACAAGATCCGCGCAACGCTTGCGCGCATCTCGCGCGAAGCGCTGAACGCCGGTTCGTTCGCGATGACCGAAGCCGCGCCGCAGACCGGCAGCAAGGGCCTCGGCGTCGTGCTGTCGCGCTCGTACATCGTCGGCTCGGTTATGCTCTGGCTCGCGTACTTCATGGGGCTCGTGATCTTCTACGCGTCGATCAACTGGATGCCGATCCTGCTGAAGGATGCCGGGCTGACGCCGAAGAGCGCGACGCTGATCTCCGCGCTGTTCCCGCTCGGCGGTGTGGGTGCCGTGCTGTGCGGCGTGCTGATGGACCGCTTCAACGCGAACCGCGTGATCGCCGTGTGCTACGCGCTGACGGCCGTCAGCGTGTATGCGATCGGGCAGGCGGCCGGCAACGTCGGGCTGCTCGTGCTGGTCGTGTTCGTGGCCGGCGTGCTGATGAACACCGCGCAATCGTCGATGCCGGCGCTCGCCGCCGCGTTCTATCCGACCGAGGGGCGCGGCACGGGTGTCGCGTGGATGCTCGGCGTCGGCCGCTTCGGCGGGATTGCGGGATCGTTCCTCGTCGCCGAGCTGACGCGCCGGCATTTCTCGTTCGCGGGCGTGTTCGCGACGATCGCCGTCGCGGGCTTGCTCGCGTGTGTCGCGCTGCTGATCAAGCAGATGGCGCGGCCGCATGGCGTGACGCAGCCGGCAGGCAAGATCGAATCGCTCGGGCATTGAGCGAAGCGCGGGCCGGTGCGATGCGCCGGCCCGCCGATACGGCGGCCGTCGGGCCGCCGGTTATTCTTCCGCGTCGTGTTCCTTCACGAAGTTGCGCAGATACGCGCGCAGCGCAGCCTCCCGGCTGCGATGATCGGAGAGGTTCGCGGCGCCCATGTCTTCCTCTTCGCCGAACATCGTCGGCGGCGCGCAATAGATGCCGATCTCGATGTCTTCGCGCAACACACGAATCTCGTGCGTGAGCGGGCGATACTCGGCGATCCAGTGCATCCCCTCGATGTGTTCACCCGCCCTCAGCAGTGGCTTCATCGGCACTCTCCCGGCAGCAGCGGCGCAACCGGCGAAGCGGTTGCGCGCGCCCGTACCAAAAGGGTACGCCTGCATGGCACGAATCTCAACGGGCGCGCTGTGAGCGCTCACTGCGGCAGCAGGTGCGCGATCAGGGGGTACAGCGACAGGATCAGCAGCACGGCCATCGTCATGTTGAAGAGGCGCAGCGCGCGGGGATTCGACAGGAAGCGGCGCAGGCCGAGCCCGAACGCGGCCCACAGGCTGATGCACGGAAAGCCGATCAGAATGAATACGACGGCCATCCACGCGGCGTTCATCCCGTAGTCGCCGGACAGGCGGATCGTCGTCGCGGCGGTCAGCACCATCATCCATGCCTTCGGATTGATCCACTGGAAAGCGGCGGCTTCGATGAACGTCATCGGCCGCGGCTTGCCGCCGTGCGCCTTCACTTCGCCCGACGTGCCGATGCGCCACGCGAGGTACAGCAGGTACGCGACGCTCGCGACTTCGAGGATCGTATAGAGCAGCGGCAGGCGCTTGAATGCTTCGCCGAGGCCGAAGCCGACACAGAGCATCAGGATCGCGACGCCGGTGCTGATGCCGAACAGGTGCGGCATGGTGCGGCGGAAACCGAAATTGACGCCGGACGCGAGCAGCATCGTGTTGTTCGGGCCGGGCGTGATCGACGTGACGAGCGCAAACAGCATGCCGGCGGGCAGCGCGCTCAGGGTGAGGAATTCCATCGCGGATTCTCCATTCTGTTCTGGACTGGGATGGAGGTCAGTTTAGCGACGGTTTTCTGTACAGTACCGGTACAGTTTGATTGACGATTGCCGGTACGGGATTTGATCGCCCGTGCGCTGACGCGAGATAGCGCTTGCATGGCCGTGGTATAGGGCGCATTCTCGTGACGTTCGATGTGCGTGACCGATGGTTTTGCTCTGACTCCTTACGCTTCCCCCTGTCCGCACAGCTAAGCAGAAGGCTCACCACGACGATCCTGCGCGCGAACGTCGAAGCTGCGAACTTCGCGCGTCAACCGAGCCTTCCTCCGAGGTTTGATCCGCCAGTTCCGTGCGCGAGAGATGCCGTCGGCGGCAAGCCTGCGGGTCGTCGTCCGGTCCTCGTATAGGGCGGCCGACGACGAAATTCAGTCACCGCGACGGTCCTGAAATTTGAAATTCTCTTTTGGGAACCGGCATGCCTAAGCAAACCGCACTGAAGCCAGCCACGCCCGCCAGCCACAGCGATTACGTTGACGTGAAAAAAGCGCGTGCCTTGGCACTGAAGCGCGCGGACAGCGAGCGTGCCGAGAAGCGGCGCGAAAATGACGCCCGCATCGATGTCAACGCGAGCAAGTGGCGTTATATCTGTCAGGAGAGTTAGATGGCGAATAGCACCGTGACGCTCAACTTTCCGAATCCCAGTCGCTCCTACGACGCTTCCAGACACTGTGTGTGTTTCTGGGGCTACGACAATTCTCGCGAGATTACCTTTCTGGTCGACGATGCGATGCTGGCGAAACTGAACTCCGACATGGATTCTGGCGAGCCCGCCTTGCTTGCGGCCTTCGACCGCAATCGCGACCGGATTCTGGGACTCGCCCGAGACCTTTACAAGGGAGGACCCCAGAACCGGTACACGATCTCGTGAGGTCGGCCCCCGTTTGCACGCGTACCCTACGTGCGTCTTCTTTCTGACCTGCACTCGCCGCGTGTGCGGGTATTGAGGGGCATGGATCTGTCCAAGGATGCGCTGCTTGATTATCACGAACGCAGCAAGCACCGTTTCGACTTCTACGCTCCTGCCGGACCCGCATCCATGCCATCCCGCCCGTACGGCAGCGTACCGACTTCAGACGCTCGCACGCGCAGGCTGACACATGACGCACGGACTGCAGATCGGCCGCAGACTTCATCGAGATGTAAACGCCGCGATCGAAGTGGGCCGTCGCGATCCGTATCGCTTGCGCAGTTTTATCTCGACTCGGGCGGCGCGAGCCAATCAATGACGAAACCGGGGTTGTGGAGGGAGCATGTTGATGAACGATTGCCCGAAATGGGAAAAAAACGCGAAGGACGAGCAACAAGAACAGGCGGAGGCACGCGCGACCGACGATGGCATGCCCGTGGTTCACCCGGAGCGGCAGAGAAGCCGTGCCCATTCGTGGAAAGCCGTTACACCCAGGCAGCGTATTTCCGATGCAAGGAAGCGTCTGGGCATGGGTTTTCTGCCGAACCTGTAGCGTATGTGTAGCAAAACTCCCCGCTCTCAAACAGAACGTGGAGCCGCCCCAGCAAGGCGGAACTCGAAGCCGGCCAAGCGCCGGCTTTTTACTTTGGCGTGTCGCTCGTGACGACAAACGGCGCATGCATCACTGTCCCGCATCGGTGAAGCGACGCAACCCGGGCAGATGAATTCGCCGAGTCGCGTTCGGCAGCTACGCCAACACAGGTTCGTGGCAGGAGGACCGCAACGCTGGGTGGCCAATTCCTTCCGTACACTCGGCCACCAACGCTTCGCGGCTCATATGGCGCGATTTCGCCACTGCATCGATCTTTTCGACGAGCTGCTTGGGGAGGCATGGCAAGACCAGCACCGAAGACGTCGGCCGGGCGATATCAATGAACCTCCAGATGCAAAATTGGTGCCGCTACGCGGAGCAAAGCGATGTCACCGCCATCGACGATTTTTCGGACTGAATGCCTTCGCAAACAGACCTCGTTTCGAATAGGCTGCTGAGCTCGCCGTCTGCAAGGAATGCGCACGTTGGTGCAGTCAGAGAGTAGCCAGTATCCGGAGTTGATGTTCGCTTTCGGCCCCGCGAACCAGTGCGTAGGCCCGCATCTCCGTGCGCTCAAGGAGCGAAATGGATTCCGAGCCGGAAAAGTCGCTCCAAGCGTCGTCCGCGATCGAGGTCGGCGCGCCGCGGGCTCTCGCGAACGCTCGCAGGAGAGGGCTTGCCGCGCGGCGCAGCACGAGGCGGTCAGCGTTCAGAACATACGGTGGGCAGTCAGTCCGTAAGACGAGGTAGTACGGAATCGCATTGCGATCACTTTGCATGGTGGCGATACCGGTGAGGAAGAATGCGTGCGTTCAGCTTCTCGTGTCGTCGTGGCCGACCGCTGCGTTTGACCGAACTACATGTCGATGACCGAAGCTCCACTCACCTTTCCGTCGATGATGTCCTTTCCCTGCTGCCGGGCGGCACGCCTTGCCATACCAAAGTCGGAGTATGTATGCGGTTGGCCCAGCCTGAAAATACGGCTCGCGGCGGAGGTCGCTATCGCGCCCGGGCGGCATATCCGTACCGCGATGTCATACCCTTCGGCGTAACGGGAATGCCCGTCAAAGCGACTGAATGTACGGGCGAAGACGAGGGGATGAAGTTCGTACCCCTTGTAGAGAAGAAGCAGGTGTGTCGACATGATGGCCACTCCGCAGGGGGCGACTTGCTATACGCTCGAACGAGCTTTTCATTTCCGCCGCCGCAGCCGGCTTAGCAGGTCAAGCGCCACTGTGTCAGCGTCGTTGTTGATCATTTCCGCTCGCAACAGCAGACCGCCAACACGGACGGCTGCATCCCAACTGTCTTCCGTCATTGCCTGATGGTTGCGTGCAAGTTGCTCGGCAAGAGCCTGGAGCGCCGCCATCCTTGCCGATTCGCCGGAAGTCCGGCGCTCCTCCCTCCCGGCAATGAGCCGGAACAGGCCCAGGACCGACTCGGCGGTAACGGAGGGGATAGTCATTCGAACTTTATACGCCCTTTCGGTCCGCTCCGCCCATATATTCGCGCTGGCCCCCGAGCCTGCCTAGTACCGCCTCGCATACCCCTCGCGATACAGCGAGGCGCCGATCGACGTCAGAACTGCGATCTCATCCTCACTCAATCGACTCCATGCCTCCGCCAACCAGCCGGCGAATCCGGCACAAGCATGATCCAGATCGGCGGCCGCCTTTCCCTCTGCGTTCCTACGCTCGAAAATCATCATCACGTCATGTGGCGTCATAGTCGGCTCCTCGTGAGCTTCCAGCATAGGTGATCGGTGGCGTCTGCCCCTACTCCTTCGCATGCTCGATGTTCGCTCTCCGGCGTGCCCGCAGCAACGAGCCGAAGCCGGCCGGTAGCGGTTCGACCTGGTGTCCTGTTCCGTTGACGTCAACATGCTGCGCACATATGGATCGTTTAAGGCCTACGTGCGCCATGTCATCGCCCGCATCGCCGATGCATCCCGTGAACCGCGTCGGTCAGTTGCAGCCATGGGCCGTCGCTGGTCAGCTTCGCTCCAATATCTTCCGAGTGCATGGTCATATCAATTCGTATTCCTGCATGATAAGTCGGTCATGGACGGACGGAATGTCCTTTGACTGAGGTGGATTCAACCGGTCGAATGTCATGGTGACGTAGGCAGCCAACGACAGCCGATGGCCGGCTGTTGCCTGCCGCGGCGACGCACGGCATTTGATTCGACGAATGAGCGCTTCGGTCACGACTCTCATGGTCGTAATGGGACTACACTGAAGACGCCATAGCAGGAGGAGGCAGCGATGACAGACTCCGACCCCCAAAGCACCTTCCGGGGCCTGCCGCTAACCGCGGAGCAGGACGCGGAAGTGAAACACTACATAAAGGTCCGAACCCGGCGTGGCCTGCCATGGGACACGCCGGAGCTGAGGGCGATGCTCAAGGACATGCTGCTACCCCCGGGTGACGGCAACAGCGATGTCGACTCCGCGGAGGACGAAACCAAAGCGGCCGCCGAGCGCGCAACGGCGTCGGTTGACGAAGCGATGGACCCTATCGAGGCGAGCGAGGAGTGGAATGCGGCCATGGAGTCGGAAAGCATGAAAGGACCCAGACGATAAAACTGCAGGTGATGACGCCTGTTTCCCGGTAGCGCCGTATGTGGGGGATCGTGAGGTATTCCACATGAGTTCGGTATGCATGATTTCAACGCTCGAACGCGTGCCGTCGGCCGCATGACATCGAGTCGCGCGACATCTCCGCTGAACACGAGGGGGCCGGATATGCGGCTGATCGAACCGGATGAACACAGAGACTTTCTGGCGACCTTGGAGCGCCGTGGCTTGGCAGAGGGCGATTTCGATCTTCAGGAAACGGATACGACCGACCCGAAGGGTGATGAGAACCTCGGTCTGCAGGGCTATGTCACCATCACCAGGCTCTCGACGCAGATTACGAAGGAATACGTGATCGGCGACGAAAGCGACTGGCTACAGCATTTCAGGAAAGATCTCGAAGCGGGTGCCTTCGACCGGCTGGAATGATATCCCGACGCGACGTGCCGCACTTGGGAGGAAGTTCGGCTCACGAGAGTCGCGGACTTCGAGGATGCGGAACGCATGCGGCCCGATCTGGCGGTGACGAGGCCGTTGGAGGGCGTGCTTGCTGCCTTGGTCTGCGGCCCTCCAAGGATGGCCATCCTCTCGACCGACCTTCGACACCGCGTCAACCTGCCTTGGCAGCAGCATGTATTGCCGTCGGCCTCGATCCCGGCGACGCCCTGATTGCTCGGGCGGCTGGCGTGCCACCCGAATTTCAATTCGTCAACGCGGGGAGATCGTCGGCCAAATGCGCGTCGAGCCATTCGTGCGCCCAGTTTTTCGCAAAGGCAATCGCATCCTCGCGCACGTCGAAGCCAGCCAGATCTCCGCTCAGTTGAACGTCGCACTTACTGCCGTCTGCACGATCGATGCTGATCCGCGCGTGTGCCATGTATTCCCCGTCGGCCCTGCGCGGTGTCGGGTCGATATGGAATCGGGTTGAGTCGAGTTGCATTTTCCTTCCTCCTTCAGTTGCCGCAGGGCCCGTGGCCACCGCGAAGCGTATCGTCGCGACCAGAACATCAAAGCTTGAGGCGTGCCATGATCCGGCCTGCTTCCTGGTCCGATTCGCAGCTCGCCGTTCCGCCTTTGCGCAACAGCGCGCGGATCGAGAAAAACATCAGGAAGGCATCCTCATCGATTTCATGACGACGATCGAGAATGACGCCATCCATCTCGGCACGAGCGTCATACGGCAGGAACTGTTCGATGACACTGGGACCAACGCGCCGAATCCACCTCAACAGGTCATTCCTGTTCATATCCAGCCTCCCGGACGTTGCCGGCGCGCCATGCGCCAGGCGTGTTTGAGTCTGTGGCGGCGCCGCGGACGCAGAAACAGGATGGACCGAGGAAGGGATCAGGACGCGTTATCCAACATGCTCGTGTCCTGTAGACAGGCATCGATCGGGCGCTTCGCATACGCAGCCGATACGCGGCGCGCTCGTCCGCATTGCGCGGTCTAGATGAGAGGCCCAATCACGTTCGGAGGGAGGGCGCCTTGAGTGGCGCGGGAATCGGTAGTGAGTCAGTCAACGACCCCATCCTACGCCCATTGGCGAACTTGTACAGCGAAAGTTCTGCGCGAACCGCCGCATGGCATGCCGCCCCGATCGGGCGCGGGACGGACCGGCTCAGCCGCGTGTGAACAATCGCCGATACGCGGGGAGATGGGGCCACGATGGTATCGTCGAAATTTCAATTAGACATTCGAAGCAAATCGAAGCCGCGGCGCCAAGGGTATACAACCGGGGCGAGCCTCGCCGGTCGCGGCGTGTTCTTGCGCTGCCACCCGAAATGCGCCGACCGAAACAGCTTGACACGGTGTTGGGCCCCGCGTAGGGTGGGTGTCCGAAGCCTTCAAGAAGCGCGATTGCTGCTCATCACTGACCGCGGAACGCGGTATTCGTTGTCCTCTCCCTCCTTGATCCTTTTTCGTGCTCCCCTATCGGGGCGCATACATTTGTCCAATATCAGGAGAATTTCCATGGATACCGGTACCGTCAAGTGGTTCAACGACAACAAGGGTTTTGGCTTCATCACGCCCGACAGCGGCGGCGATGATCTGTTCGCGCACTTCTCGGAGATTCGCGGCGATGGCTTCAAGACGCTGGCCGAAGGTCAAAAGGTCAGCTACGAGACGAAGAACGGGCCTAAGGGGCTGCAGGCCTCGAACATCATTCCTCAGTAATCCACATCATTCGTCGGTCCTGCGTGCAGGATCGGCCGCGCAGTCAACGTCGGGGATCTTTCGCATCCGCGCGCAGGCGCCCACAGTCCTGCTGAGGCTACCGTTTCGCCTCGAGACGTACACCCCAAGGAAGAAAGTGGGGGATGCCGCGCATCCAGTGGCGAACGATCGGACGGCTCATTCATCGTGAGATCGCGATCGACGCATACAGAGGTAACTTTGACCAAGAGTCAATCGCGCAACAAAAGATCACTCGCGAGACCACGGCGCGCCAGGGATTTGCCGGTGCTCGGCACGGCGCTGAACTGGGTGCCGCCGAATGCACCCTCTGCGCCCATCAAATCGAGCGGCAAGAAGCGCTCCACCGAGACGCGATAACGCGACACGTTAACGCCCGGACGAGGCGCGGCCCGCATGTCGCGTTGGCACGCGCCCCCCCGCGCATGGGCGTTTTCGATATTTGCGCGGAAACCGCTCCCTGTCGGGGACCGGATATCCGCACGCCGCTGCGATTGCGGCACGTCACATTGATTGGAGAAATTGATTTGGCAAAGGAAGAATTGCTGGAATTGGACGGCGTCGTGGATGAGGTGCTCCCGGACAGCAGGTTTCGCGTCACCCTGGAAAACGGCGCGGTCGTTGCGGCGTACGCATCGGGCCGCATGCGCAAACACCGCATCCGTATTCTCGCCGGCGACCGGGTCAAGCTGGAATTGTCGGTCTATGACCTCACCAAAGGACGTATCAATTTTCGGCACAAAGACGAACGGGCTTCGCCCGGTGTGCCTCGGAACCGATTTGTTCGACGTTAACCATGTAGCGCCGATACAGGATTGATTGCGCTCGTCTACGCAATTCGTCGCCATCAATCACCAGGAGTTCATCATGAGTATGCGTACCTATCGCGGATTCGAAATATATCCGCTGATTTATCCTCACTTTCACACAGGCTCTGGCCGTGCTCACAACTACGAAGCCGGTTTCGACGCGGCGGTCAAGGTCTGCCTGCGCGGCACTGACGCCACGCTGACCCGGAGCCAGACCTTCAAGCTTGTCGACGGTTCGCCGTTTGCCAGTGCCGGTGACGCACGCCGGGCTTCGCAACGTTACGCAGAAGACATCATCGATCAGAACCGAGGCGAACATGGGATGTTCGACGCAGTTCTTTGATACGGCTCTCTGTTGAACAGCAATGCATCGGAGCGCGCATCAATCGGGGACACGCGTCCCGATCTGAAATTGCGCGAGCCGACGCCATGCTGCCGGTCTGCGGGAAACTCGCGTCGTAACACCGACATTCCTTTCTGTCCCGTGTTCTCAAGGCAGATCAACGGACGAGCGGCCGCATCGTGCGACTGGCGCGCTACGCGCTGATGGACGTCGCGTTGCCGATCAACGTTGCGTAACGACCAGGCCGCCGACGCAGATTCGATCGATGCCTCGCGCCTTTTCGTACCCCTGGATTTGCTCTTCGAGCAATCGGCGGGCGAGCGTTCGTGCGGCGTCACGCGCCTCCACGTCCGATGCAAAATCCCCTTCGGTATCGTGTTGCTCAGAGGTGCCGGGATCCTCTCCGATGCGGTGCAAGTGGACGATTCCGCGGTAGCGCCCAGACGTGGTCTGCATTACGCGAAGGCGTGCCACGTGCGTGTGGGTCGTACACACTTCATCATCCATGATGCCTTCCTTGCCAGGACCCCTGGCGAGACAACGACATGGCAGACTTCACCCGCCTGCCTGCATCCGTGTGTTTGGCCCCCGGTAAACTTCGGCAAGGCGGGGTTTATCGCCGCCAGCGCCGAGAGGTCAATGTTTGCGGTGCATCCACCCCAAGTGATGGGAGTCCAGCCACTGAACGACTTCCTTACTTGAATGTTCGCTCTGGTAACGGCGCGCCAACGCGACTGCAACCACCGCGACCACCGCAAGACCAACCACCCAACCAATCATCGACTGAGTCATGACAGCCTCCTTGTGGATGTGGAATGCAGCCATGATTGAATTCTAGGCGTCTTGGGGGAAGGATTCACAAGTTTTGCGCCACGCTGCGCGGACGAATCGGCTCCACATGCACGATCCCTGGGGGAGGTACGCTCGGCCTTCACCTGATCGGTCTTGCCCCATATCCAAGGATCTGGGGCGCAAGCGATTTAGCAGGTCGTACACTGGAAAATGGTCGCGTCAGGCGTCTTGCGACAGGCTGCGTTTGATCAGCCGGCGGGCCGACAGGCGCCATCCGATCGCTTCGACGCGGCCGCCATCCAGAACGGATCGCTGAAGCCAAGGCGGCGAGCCTGGTAGCGCAGCATGCGTATCTGCCCGATACAGACGCCGTTCGCGACGCCGTCCCGATTGTGCGCTACACCCGATGTTGAGGTCCGCAAACTACCGTTCGTTGTGTGCGAGCGGGTGCGAAAAAGAAAATGCCCGCTTTCGTTCCGGCTAGTTTTCACGCCCTCTCCTGAACGAGTCCCCCCGCGCGCTCAAATTCACGCACGCCCAAAAAAATGGCACTCGACGGATCCGAAAGAATGGACATCCGTCGGCTTACTGGCGTGCGATCGATTCTCAACCGATCCGGGGAAGCCACGATGTCGAACTACCCGAACGGGTAGGGACCGTTCGTGCCCCCATCCCTAAACTGCTTTCCTGAGGATTTCGCGGCGAGCGATCGCTTGTCTGCGTATTCGATGACAGACCGACGCGCATTGAAGCGAGCCATCGGCACCGGCAGGCGAGTCACGGCCTTCCAACTTCGAAAAACACCAGGAGACGTAGTAGATGAAGCATGCCCTTTCCCCCGTCAACCTCGTCGTCACGCCTCTTATTTGCCTTGCCGTCGGCATGCCGGCCGCCCGTGCGCAAAGCAGTGTCACGCTGTACGGCGTCGTCGACGCCGGCATTCTCTATACGAGCAAGAGCGTGAATCCCGCAACCGGGCAGAACGCGGGCCATCAGTTTTCGATGGTGACGGGCGGCATGACGCCGTCGCTGTTCGGCCTGAAAGGCACCGAGGATCTCGGCGGCGGGGTGAAGGCCATTTTCACGCTCGAAAGCGGAATCGATATCGCGAAAGGCAGCTTCACGGATTCGAACGGCAACATGTTCGGCCGGCAGGCGTGGGTGGGGCTCGCCAGTCCATACGGGACGGTGAAGGCCGGCGTGCAGTTCTCGCCGTTCGTGTTGTCGCTCATCTCGACCGATGCGCGCGATGTGTCTTACTTCGGCAGCGGCGTGCCGATCTACGTCGGTAGCGTGTTCGTGACCGGCATCTTCAATTCGAACGCGGTGTCCTATACGAGCCCGACGATCGGCGGGTTCCAGGGCGCCGCGATGCTCGCGCTCGGTGGCGTCGCGGGCGACTTCCAGGCGGGGCGGCAGTATTCGGCGAGCCTCAAATATACGTATGGACCGCTGCTGGTCAGCGCCGCCATGTACAACGGCAACGCGGGCGGCACCGCCGCGTCGACGCCCGTGCCGAGCGCGGTGCCGTTTACCGGGCGCACGATCGGCGCCACGTATCAGTATCGCGACCTGACGGTGAAGGCGTCGTTCGTCGGCTACAAAATTTCCGGGTCGTTCGACAACCGTGTCTACAGCGGCGGCCTGAGCTATCAGATCACGCCCGCCGTGAATGCGGATGCCGGGGTCTGGTATACGAGCGACGGCAACGACACGCGCAACCATTCGATCATGGCTGCGACCGGCGTGACTTACAGCCTGTCGAAGGCGACCCTGCTGTACGGCCAGTTCGGCTTCGTCAACAACCACGGGAAGATGAATACCGGTCTGTCGACGAACGACGCGTTGTTCGGTGCGTCGGGTTCGACGTTCGGCTCGGCAGTCGGCATCCGTCACTTGTTCTGACCGGCACGCGCCGCATTCGCAACGCGGCGCGCAGCGTTCGGGCCGGCTCGGATTCTGCCGTCGACTTCGGCGGACGCTGCACCTGCCCGTTCGGTGCGATGGGCCGCATCCACGTCGGGACTGCGCGTGATGTGCCGCGCACCGCACCGCGTTTTTCCCAATCGCCGCGCCGACTTTCGGCGCGGCGTCCCCTCTCCCTATGTCACGCCGACGCGATGTCGGCGAACGGGCTTTACCCGTTCGTCGTCATTGATCCGGGCCGGCCACTCGGCACGGTGTGCCAGGCGTAGTCGCGGCGCGTGCACGCCGCGCATCTCCCGTTCTCTTCACTGCATCGCGCACGACGGCGCCGGGGCGCGATTCGACACGCATGTCCGACAAGGTCGCATACACACGTGCACCGCATACGGGCAATCCATGTCTCGAGACTACCCGGACGGGTGGCGTGGTGCGTCAAGCAGGCACCTAGACTGATTCCACGATAGACACAACAACAGGAGACGACATGCAATGCCCATTTCTCTCACCGCTGCGTGGTCGCCAGGCCGCACAGCCCGCGCCGCTAGACCTTCCCGCCGGCCCGCCGTCGCGGCGGATTCGCCAGGTCTGACCCGACCCTTCACCCAGCGAGACAGTTCATGACTCACTCATCCGATTTCACGCGCGATGTGCGGTCGGGTTCGGCAAGTGCCGGGCCTGGGCGGCATCGCCTGATCAACATCGACAACGGCGGTACGCTGACCGACATTTGCGTGATGGACCGCGACAAGGTGGTGCGCACGAAGACGCTGACGACGCCGCACGATCTGTCGCAATGTCTGTTCGACGGATTGCGTAAGGCATCCGAAGCAATCTACGGACGCGAGGATCTCGAGGCGCTGCTGCTGTCAACGGCGGCGATCCGCTATTCGACGACGCAGGGTACCAACGCGCTGGTCGAACGCAAGGGGCCGCGGCTCGGCCTGGTGGTCGGCGGCACGCTGACGGCCGATCGGGTTCGCGACGCGGACGGTGCGGCGAGCCTGTTCGACACGGTGATCGGCGAGCGCACGGTTTCGCTGGGCAGCGAGCCGTCCGAAGCGGAGATCGTACGCATCGTCGGCGAGCTCGCGGCGGCGGGCGCGAACCGGCTGGTCGTGGCGATCGGCGGCCCGCGGCGTGCGGAGCTCGAACAGCGGCTGAAGAGCCGGCTGCTGCGCAGTTTTCCGCCGCACCTGCTCGGCGCGCTTCCGATCCTGTATGCGCACGAAGTCGCCGACGATGCCGACGACGTGCGACGCACGTGGACCGCGCTGTTCAACGCGTTCCTGCATCCGGCGATGGAGCGCTTCCTGTACAGCGCCGAGCAGAAGCTGCGCGACGCGCGAGCGCAAAGTCCGTTGCTGGTGTTCCGCAACGACGGCCATGCGGGCCGCGTCGCGAAGACGATCGCGCTGAAGACCTACAGTTCGGGCCCGCGCGGCGGGATGGAAGGCGCGCGCGTGCTGGCCGCGCACTACGGACTGACACACCTGCTGTCGATGGATATCGGCGGCACGACGACCGACATCGGCGTTGTCGACGAACACGGCGTGCGCGCGAACCGGTACGGCAACGTCGAGGGCGTGGCGACATCGTTCGCGTTGTGCGACGTGGTCAGCGCGGGCGTCGGCGGCAGTTCGATTATTCGTGCGGACGGCGACAGGATCGTGGTCGGACCGGAGAGCGTCGGCAGCGCGCCAGGGCCGGCGTGCTTCGGCCTGGGCGGTACCCGGGCGACGATCACCGATGCGTTCGCGCTGGCGGGATTGCTTGATCCGGCGTCGTTCTTCGGCGGCAAGCTGCACCTCGACAAGGCGCGCGCACGGCAGGCCATTCATGCGCATGTCGCCGATCCGATGAAGATGGGTGACAAGGAGGCACTCGCCGCGATGGAAGCCGCGTGGGTGAAGAAGGTTGCCGACAGCCTCGTTGCCTACACGGAAATTCGCGCCGATACGACGCTCGCCGCATTCGGCGGCGCGGGCGCGTTCGTCGCGTGCCGGGTCGCGGATGCGATCGGCGTGAAGCGCGTGTTGATTCCCGGGCTGGCGGCAGTGTTCTCCGCATACGGAATCGGCTTTTCGGATGTGGGCCATGGCTTCTCGGCGCCGCTGGCCGACACGACCGGGGACGCGCTCGCCGCGACGATGGACGTGCTGCTCACGCAAGCATCGCGCGCGATGTTCGGCGAAGGTGCGGCGATCGAAGACTGCCGGCTCGTCTACACGCTCGAGGCTACCGGCGCCGACGGCAAGACGGTCGAACACGCGTTGACGGGCCCGGCGTTGCCGCCGGGCGTCGCGCCGGGCGCCACGCTGTCGGTGACGCTGACCGCGATCAAGCGTATGCCGCAGGCGGTGCTCGACGGCCGGTTCGGCGAGGGTGGCCAGCAGGCAGCGATCGCGCGCGGCACGCGCCTGGTGGTTGTCGATGGCCGCGAAGCCGAGCTGCCGCTGTATCGCGTGGAAGACCAGCCGAAGGGCGTCGCGGTGTATGCGGCCGGCCCGGCCGTGCTCGAGGAGGACTTTTTCACTGGGCGCATCGACGCGGGCTGGCACTTCGAAATCAACTCCACCGGAGACATCCTGCTCAGCAGCGG
>Ga0209566_100444_pt1 | contig 30519 bp, 23 predicted proteins | sample Araplavi_mTSA_r2_2_FD_184287 | JGI IMG/M metagenome (GOLD analysis project Ga0209566, IMG submission 184287) | Arabidopsis root microbial communities from North Carolina, USA - plate scrape CL_Cvi_mTSA_r2 (SPAdes) (version 2) | ecosystem: Host-associated > Plants > Roots > Endosphere | place...
TATGGCACCATAGTTCATCGACCTTCCTCTCCCAGCCATAGTAGCAGTATTGACGGATTCCACCCATTTTCATCATCTGTGGTGCAAGCGCTCGCGCTGCATGGATGGCTAACGGGCAGTTTCGAAAAACAGTGGTTTTGTTGTCCAGTTGGCCTTAGTTAATAATAAATAGCCACGGTTAAAGACAGTGACTTCTTTTAATGGTTATTAGTTATCGCCACCTTTAAGCGAGTCAAAGGCCTAAGAAATCTTAGAACAAAAAAATCCCCCACTATTTGTTAGCTTATAGGGGATATTATTGTTTTATGCAAAATGTGTGTGTTTCGTTTTCCATTGTTCAATTTTGATAACAACCCAGAACGAGTTGATACAAAGAGTGAGGATGCTTAACAACCACCATTTTATCCAGTTTCCAAACAAGCCAATAGCTGTTCCATCGAAGTTGAGTCTATGACCATTAATAACTGTATGGTTAGCTTTCCACCTAAAAATCATTACAAACAGAGTCCGACGGTACAGATCGTCACCAATGCGCCTAAAATGCTTCAACCTATAAGCTGGAATAACCCACCTTCAAAATATGAAGATTGGCTGTTGATACTAAGCCCATTTGATACATTTACAATTAGGTTTATAGCTGATGATTAGGGGCCACAACAATAGTAGCTCATTTTCTGCTTTTTCGTGCTAAAGATCGCCTAAACCTTGCACCAATATATTTTGGATGCAGCTAATATAATTGACCCGCGGTCCGTTGCTGTGGGTCTCTTTTTTACAATTGATTGATTGTTTTGTTAAAATGTGGCCTCAATTTATAAAGTGTTGTCCCCATATTAAAAAGACAATGCTCAACCCATAAATTATGATGGTAAAAAAATGTAAAGGAGATGATTGTAAGTGACCAAAATTAAAGAAATCTTGGTTTACCACCATAGCCATCTGGATATCGGTTATACGCATCCACAACCAGTATTGTGGGAATTACAAAAAAAATTCATCAACCAGGCAGTTGAGCTATGCGAACAGACGGAGAATGAGTCGGAAGTGGGGAGATTTAGATGGACGTGTGAAGCAACGGCTCCCGTCGTCAAATGGTTAGAATCTGCTACACCCGCAGAAATAGAGAAATTTAGTAAATACGTCCGAAACGGCCAAATCTGCTTAACCGCCACTAACTTACATACTTCACCTCTAAGCAGTTCTGAGCAGCTTGCGAGGATGTTTTATCCACTAAACAGCTTGCGTGAACGATATGGAACGAAAATTAATACTGCTATTAATCACGATATTAACGGTCAGCCTTGGTCGTTCGCACAAATCATGTTGGATGCTGGAGTTGAGCTTTATACAACAGGCATTAACATTCATTTTGGCGGGATTCCTTTGCCAAGGCCGTTAGTATTTCGATGGAAGGCGCCGGACGGTCGTGAATTGCTGACGTTTAATGGAGAACATTACTCGATGTTTAACCAATTCAGTGAACTGTGGGAGAAAGATTTGGATAAAATGCAGAAAGGCATTAAAGTGTATTTAGATAGACTTGAAAAAGATGAGTATCCGTACGATTTTGTATATATATCTTCAACCAACTATCCCATGTTCGATAACACACCACCAGATCCGGATCTACTAGAGATGTTGCATCGTTGGAACGCTGCCGAAATCGTTCCGAAAATAAAGATGGCAACTCCTGAAATGCTGCTGGAAAAAATTAAATCGATTCCTGCAGAGGAAATCCCGGTATATGCCGGTGATTGGACCGACTACTGGAATTTCGGTGCTGCTAGTTCCGCTTTCGAAACGAGGCTAAGCCGAAGAACGAGGCAATCATTAAAAGCTGCAGAGTTACTTGCATCGTTCCAAGGGCTGAAGGACGAGTCGGAACGAAAGATTTATCATGAGGCGTGGGATCAATTGAATCTTTATGATGAGCATACGTGGGGGGCTAATGTTTCGATTTCGGCCCCTTATTCTATCATGACTAAAGTTCAATGGATGCATAAAGCCCATACGGCTTATCAATCCAACAGCCTTGCCGGATATTTGCTTGCAAATCAATTGGAGCAGTTAGCTGATAATCCCCTACAGTCTGAGCAGCCCGAAGGAATCATTTTCGTGAATCCAACACATGTTCCACAGCAGGTGGATATTAGACTGCCTGAAGAGTTTACGTATAAAAGTAGACACACGAGAGCAAACCGTTATAAATTCCAGCAATTAAATGAAGATCCGGATTGGTCGGCTCCGTCAATGGGGACGGTGGTGCTCCCGCCTTTCAGTTGGAAGAAAATCCCGATTTCAAATTTATCTCGTACAGTACGACAAATTGATATAACCCCATCTTCGATAGAAAATGATTATTTTTCATTGGAATTTGATTCCGTAACAGGAAGAATCACTGGCTTATTTGACAAAAAGAATAATTGGCACGTACTTAATCCCAAAAGTAATTGGACTTTGTTCCAATTCGTTAATGAACGAATCGATCCGCTTAAGCAGCCTAATAACCGTGTCACTCTATTTCCAAGGGTCGTTGAAAAATGCAATAACAGTATAAGTTGTTGGAACCACGATTGGCCTCCGCTGCGTCTCGTTACAGAGAAACTTCTCGAATGTAAGGTTGATCGCCATGATTCTGGCGCAACGCTTGTATTACGCTGGGATGCTCCAGGTGTGGATTGGCTCGAACAAAAAATTACTCTTTTTGCAGATCATCCTCGCATTGAGCTGTCTGCATCCTTTTACAAAAAAGATGTCTGTGAGCCGGAATCAATTTACTTTGTTTTTCCGCTGAATTTGATGGAGTGGAAATCGAAGTTCGACAGTGCGGGGGCAATCGTTGAATTAGATCATGAGCAGCTCCCAACAGCTTGTAAAGATTGGGTAACAGTAGAACATACCGTATCTGTATTTGATAGGGAAAAGGGGGTTACACTCGCATGTCCCGATGCTCCGCTTGTACAAATCGGAAGCTTTAATTTCGGCAAGGAGCAGTCGATGTTGCCGAAAGACGATGCTCCGCTGCTGCTCGGTTGGGCGGCAAACAATTATTGGGATACTAATTTTAGAGCAAGCCAGCCGGGTGTCATTACAGTAAAATACGAACTGACTTCCTTTAATGAATTCAGTCCAGAACTTGCTCTTCGTGCTGGTATTGATGCCTTTAACCCAGTACAGATGTTCCCCGCCATTGACTGCAAGGATGAAGAAGAGGGGGCGTTCATCGAAATAGACAATCCGTTAACGGCAGTGCTCCATATTAAGCCGGCGGAGTCTAAAGATGGTATCATACTTCGACTTACCAATTTGTCGGAACGGTCTAGCGAAACCGCTAATGTTCGATTGCCGAATTTGGAGATCGTGTCCGCATCTATTACAGATATGCTTGAAAATGATGTAACGCCAATCCCTCTAGAAGCAAATTCGGTGAAAGTCACAATTCCGGCACGGCGCATCATGACCATTCGGTTGTCAACCTTATCATAATTCATGAAGTTGATTGAATTTTTTTCTAAATCTAGCCGGAGGCATGCCCATTTCCGCTGAAAATACGTTGGTAAAATAATGAACGGTATCAAACCCCGTCTGTTCAGAGATTTCCTTAATGGGTAAATCAGTGCTGGTGAGCAGATTGCCTGCCGCCCGCACCTTTTCTTTTCGAACATAACTGGAAAACGATTGCCCAAGCTCGGATACGAACAGCCGAGAGAGGTGGCGTCCTGAAATGTGCAGGTGATCTGCCACGTCATCTAATTTCAAAGGTTGAAACAAGTTGTCCCGGATAAACAGCTTTGCCTGGTAAACAATAGCTGAGGCTATTCCGTTTTTTTGTTTTCCGTGTTGTTCTTCAAGATCATCATTGAAAACGCGTTCAATCCCGTTGAAGACGGCACTGCAAAGCGGAAGGATACTGTCATCAAACAACGGCTGTGGCTCATTAACCAGCATTAGCAGCGCCGTCCAAACGTTCACAATCGGTAATTGCTCAGCTCTGGAAATAAGTGTTCGGCGAGTATTCTGCAGATTGGAAAAGAGGAGTTGACTCTTGGAGTCGGACTCTTCTTTTTTTAATTCAAATCCGATGAAGAGGATGTCCAGTCCGAGATCACTTATAATTTGGTGGATGCGATTTGGCTTGGATAAGAACAATGTATGGGAACTCAGCGAAAAGGTTTCCCCGGAGTCGACATAAGTTCCTTCTCCGTTTAGAACGTAACACACCTCAAAAAATGAGTGCTGATGTGGCTTATTGCTGAGGTGACCTGATTGCGAGCCCCAATAATGTACGAGAAATGAACAATCTTTCCCTTTGACATGTATGGCATTTTGGTTTAACAAGTTCGTTCCGAAATGGAACAGGTTTGTCCATTGCACGATAAAAACCCCCTTTTGTTGTTTGTTGAATATCCGATCTGTCCGAATTTTATAAATCAATGTCCACTTTCTGAAAAGACGAAACGGGATAAGCGGTTTACACTACTATTAATAAGTACAAATGAAACAGCGATTTTATTCAATTGTTTAGGGGAGAAAATATGTTTAACAAATACCCAATTAATTTTGTTAGAAGTACAGAATGTAAAAGTCATCCTTTTTCAGGATACGATCAGGCTTGGCATCAGATTCAAAAGAAATTGAATTCCGAAAACGGTAATCCGCCTTTTCTTGTCGTTGACGGAACACATGGCGTGTCTTTCACTAGGTTCATCGAAAAATTAAAGGAACGATGCAAACGACATAGCTACTCCGTCACTGCGGTTCACACCGACCAGTTCTTGAAAGCTGGAGAGGATTTACGTGCCCATTTCAAGCAAAATATTAGCGATAATCGGGCTTTTGGATCTGTAACGACTGGCAGCATTGAGGATTATTTTGTTAAATCTGCTCAAGAACGTACGCTTGGGCTACTAGACAAATATAGGTTGCGGCAGCTAACGGAAATCCTCGTGTTGTATGGATCTGGAGCACATTGGTTAAGCAGTGGTTCAACAGCTACACGGATGTTTTTGGATATTACAAGAGAAAACCAGCAGCTTTTGTATAAGCAAGGAGTGCACAATTTCGGTTTTGATACCAACGAAGATGATCTTGAAAAATATAAGATCGCTTTATTCGTAGAATGGCCCATCATGGAAGGATACCGCAAAAACGCCTTAATGGAGTTTGATTACTATTTGGATATGAATAATGCTGATCATCCGGTTGGACTTCCCGTTCATGAGCTTCAAGAAGCTGTGAACGACATCTCTTCGCATCCCATTCGTGTTAAACCGTTTTTCTCTCCCGGTGTTTGGGGTGGTCAATATCTAAAAAAGCTAGCTGACTTGCCTTCGGACTGGGTAAATTGCGCTTGGAGCTTTGAACCAATCGCTCCGGAAAACTCTCTCATCATCGGCATGGAAGATGTGTTAATAGAAGTTCCGTTTCTTCTTGTGATGAATTTTGCGTTCCTTCGAATACTCGGAGAGCGCATCGTCTCTCTATTCGGAGATATTTTCCCGATAAGGTTTAACTATTTAGATACGATGGATGGTAGCAATCTTTCTTGCCAGGTTCATCCCAAACAGGCATATATCAGAGAAAAGTTCAATTATCCCCTGGAGCAACAGGAATCCTATTACATCATGAAAAAAAAGGATGGATCGAAAGTATATCTCGGATTGACTGAAAGCTGTATAAAAGAGTCCTTTTTAGATGAGGTTCAAAAATCACAAGAAACCGGAGAACCGATAAATTTTACTGAATATGTGCAGGAATGGGTATGTGAAGAAGGGGATTTATTTCTAATCCCTACTGGAACAGTTCATTGTTCTGGGAAGGACAATTTGGTTTTAGAGATTTCAGCCACAACGTGGTGGTTTACATTTAAGATATATGATTACGTACGCAAAGACTTAGATGGGAAACCAAGGCCGCTCAACATTGATCACGCCGAAGCAAATATCGATTGGTATAAAACGACGAACTGGGTTCAAGAACAACTGATTCCGAAGCCCATGCTGATCAACCAGCAAAACAATAATTCTGAATACGTTCTTGGTAAAAGGGACGATCTGCTATTTTATGTTAACAGAATCCACTTGACTGACAGATGGAGAGATCATACGAACGGGGAACTGATGCTAATTAATTTGGTCGTAGGGGAGCGAGTTTGCATTCAGTCTTTGGATCATCCGGGATTATCACTCGAACTTGGATATGCCGAATCGTTTATTTTGCCAGCTGTATTTGGCGCATTTGAAATTGTCAATCTCGGTGCATCATGTAATCTCATTAAAGCAGGAGTATCTCCGGAATGGCAGGTGGTTGTAAAGGATGAATAAATATGCTTTTGCATTTGACGTTGGAGGGCTTTTTATTAAAGCTGCTGTTCTGCTTGAATCCGGGCATATCATTCCCGGTTCATATGCCATATATCCTTCTCATTCAAAGGGAACTAAAGAGGAGATCGTCGCGCATCTTATCCTGATTCTCAAACAACAGGCAGGATTGATCTTAGATCGCCAATACGAATTTTATGGGGTCGGTTACGCCTTCCCAGGACCATTCGATTATGAGAAAGGAATCTGCTATATCCAGGGACAGGATAAGTTCGAGCACTTGTATGGTGTAAATCTTTGCTCAGAAGTAATGTCGGAATTACGCGCAGATCCGTATTTTTCCTCACGTTTGACTTCAGATTTTCAAATCGTCTTTGAGAATGACGCCAACCTATTTGCTCTTGGTGAATTGTTCTCTGGCAAAGCCTCTTCTTTTAGCAGGTCCATTTGCATGACGATCGGAACTGGCACGGGCTCTGCTTTCATTGATGACGGTAAATTAATTTCCGATCGATCGGATGTTCCGATGAACGGTTGGATTTACAATGAACCATTCGCTGACTCGGTCATTGATGATTACATTTCCAAACGAGGCATTTTGCGCTTGGCTAAAGAACTCGGCATGAACACAGAACATCTCGAGGTAAAAGAGTTGGCTGAAAAAGCATATGGCGGTCACCGTTTAGCCAAACAAGCGTTTCATCGTTTTGGTCAAAATATTGGTAGCATAGTGAATCTTTTTATTGCGTCCTTCAAACCAGAAACCGTGATCATAGGCGGTCAGATTGCGATTAGCAAAGACTTGTTTCTGCAGGGCATATTAGAGGTTTTGACTGACAAGAATGTGCTGATTCAAACGGTAGAAGGCACATCCATGAGCACTTTCGTTGGCGTAGCAAGTTTGCTCCAACGAACATCGCAAAAGAAAAAATTTTTGAATGATGAATGTTAAATAGGTTTCCGTAATAAATATTAAATCAAATACCATAAATGATAAACGATAAATTTATCATTACAATTCGCTCAGATCATTTATTCAGGGGTTGATTTAATAATGAAAACGGATGTCTTTTATAAAATTAAAGTCGAGGATCTTTCCGATCAAGTGTACAAACGTTTAAAGAAAGCAATTACTACAAATGCTTTGGCACCGAAAGAAAGAATTGACATCAATGATTTATCAGAGCAGCTTGGTGTGAGCCGAACTCCAATTAAAGACGCCATATCCCGATTGTCGGTTGAAGGCTTGGTTACGGTACTGCCTAAAAAAGGAACCTATGTAACTCCCTTTACGACGAAAGATATGTCAGAGCTTTTCTCCATTCGGCTCATGCTAGAGGCGGGGTTTTGCCATCACATTATCCATAACGTGACACTGGAAAACTTGAAGGAACTGGAAAACATTATTAGGATTTCCGAACGGGCGTTAGAAGGCAGTCCGGAACATTTCGACTACTTCTTCTACAACGACTTGGACGCCAAGTTTCATGAAGAATTAATGAAAGCCTCTGGCAATGAACGTCTTGTTCAGGTGTATCGTTCCTTAAATTTCCATACGCAAGTCGCCAGATATTACTTTGAGAAATACGAAGAAAAGTTAAAACGAGGACAACAGGAGCATATCAAGATTTTGAAAGCTCTCTCGCAAAAGGATACCGAATCATTCGAACAACACGTGAGAGAACATATTTTAGCAGGTCAGCGCCATGTCCTCCTTTTGGCAGGCAGCATAAATTAGCTTTCACAAAAACTTACTATAATTTGAAAACGTTTAACAAAAAAACAGAGGGGGGTTAGGCTTTCTATTCCAGTAGAGCGCCATGTCTGAGTTCCAAAAATTTTGAGAGGGTATCTAGACTCAAAGGAGGATGTGCGAATTGAAAAAGATCAAAGCAATGAGCACAATAACAGCGGTATCCCTGGCAACCATATTAACATTTACAGGGTGTAGCAGTGGTAACAACAGCGCTTCAAGCATTGGAAATGAAGGGGCTAAGCCTACAGTCAGCGCAACCCCAGTTGTGACAGCGAAAAACGATACCACAGATGCAAAAAAAGGTGCTGTCTCTGTCGATTTCTACATGGATAAGGTCGACTGGGCGGCCAACTTGGATAAGGTTGGAGCATTGGCCGCTCAGAGCGGTGGTGCTGGATTCAAATCGGTAACTTTCTCAGATACGACTTCTTATCAAACAACCATCAAGCAATCGCTCGCTGGCAACAATCCGCCTGACATTTTGAGCTGGTGGTCCGGCTTCCGCATGGAAGATATGGTGAAGTCAGGTGCAATTGCGGATATGACGGACGAGTGGAAAAAATATCAAGCTGAAGGACTAAATCAGGATCTTGCGAAAGCGTTTACTTTTAATGGTAAAATTTACGGCGCTCCGATGTATGTCGCATATTGGAATGTATTTTATAATAAAAAGGTGTTCGATCAGTACGGGTTAAAACCACCGAAAACATGGGATGAGTTCATGAACGTTGTAAAAACTTTGAAGGATAAGGGCGTTACGCCTTTAGCGAACCCCTTCGAAGGTAGATGGCCGTCCTTTATCTGGTTTGAAGAATTCCTCGTTCACTCGAATCCGGACTTATATGAAAAGCTGATGGTTGGAGAAGCTTCCTACACAGATCCGGGCGTCGTAGAAGCGATGAAGCTGTGGAAATCATTCATCGATGCTGGATACTTTGGTAAACCAGGAGATCTCAGCAAGGAACTTCTACCTGATTTTGCGCAAGGTAAAACAGGGATGTACCTAATCGGGCAATGGTTTTCTTCGTCTTTGCTGCAATCTGGGTTAAAAGCTGGAGAAGACTATGATGCGTTTATACTCCCTGCCATTAAAGATGGCGTAGGCAATGTCGCTATTTACGAAACGGCACCAATCATGGTTGCTGACAAAGGGAAACACAAAAATGATGCATTCGCTGCCATTCAAAATTTCTACAAAAAAGACACCCAGCAGCTATGGTCTGAATCCCAAGGCTTTGCTCCACTGCTGCCAGGTGTCCAATCTAAAAACGCAGTGACCGACAAGGTGTTTAACGATATTCAATCTTCCAAGTATCGTCTTGTTCAAAGATATTGGGAGGCAACCCCTCCAGACATTTCTGAATTTGCGGTAGATCAGTTCTCCAAATTTATACTAGACCCAACTAAATATATGGAAGTTTTGCAAACGATCGACGATCATGCGAAAAAGTATTGGGCCTCCCGAAAGTAACAAGTAAACGGAAATGGGAGCGATGATGAGTCGCTCCCCACTAATAAGATAAGGCGGACTGATCTATGAGTATGCAGCCCCAAATAGAACCGTTGCCAAAAAGTGCCTATGTCAACAATTCCAAACTTGTTGTAAGGGGCATCACTCCTTACCTATATTTAATGCCTGCAGTCATCCTTGTTGCTACATTTTTTATCTATTCCGCTATTTTCACTTTCTATGTCAGTTTTACAGAATGGGATGGGATTAATGTACCGAAATTTATCGGTATCAGAAATTACGTCGAGGTTTTCACAGACAAAATATTTATGGGATCAATCTTGAATACGATCATCTGGGTAGCTGCAAGCCTACTATTGCCGGTTGCAATCGGACTCGCCATAGCGGTCGGCATTCAGCACATTCGATGGGGCATTGTGTATAAGAACATTTTTTATTTGCCTTATGCCATTTCCTTAACAACGTCAGGCGTCATCTGGTCCTTTTTGCTATCCTCCCAGGGGATTTCATCCTTCTTCAAGTCAATCGGATGGAACTGGTTGGCATTGGACTGGTTGAGACAGACCCCGCTTAATTCGTTCTCAATGATTGGCACATATACTTGGCAAAGTATGGGAACGAATATGGTTTTATTCTTAGTCGGATTGAATTCGATTCCGAAAGAACCTCTTGAAGCGGCGATATTAGATGGGGCAACGGGATGGAAGCTGTTCCGGTATGTGACCTTTCCACTGTTAAGACCGATAACAAGTGTTGTTGTACTCATGTCATTAGTAAACAGCTTCAAAGTTTTTGACAGCATTTGGATTATGACTCAGGGTGGTCCATATCGTTCCTCTGAAACACTTGCCGTTTCTATGTACCGTGAAGCATTTGTACTTTCCCACTACGGTAAAGGATCCGCGTTCGCAGTCATATTATCAATATTTGTATTGATTCTCTCTTGGGGATATTTACGATCATCTTTAAAGGAAGAGAGGTCCTAGATCAATGCAAAAATTCATCCGTTATCTCACGACAATTCTCATTTCCGTTTTCGCAGTCCTATGGTTAATTCCCTTAGTCGTTGTTATCGTGAATTGTTTAAAGGCCCCTAAGGAATTCGTAAGAAGCCAATTTTGGCAGCTACCAAAGCAAATTGCTTTTTTGGAAAACCTACAGTATGCATGGGTGAAAGCACAACTCGGTGCCAGTTTCTTCAACAGTGTCTTCTATGGAACCGTAGGATCGATCGTCGCGATTGTCATCGGCGCTTTGGCTGCTTTTGCTCTTTCTGCTTTACCAATTAAGGGTAGATTCGTTTGGTTTTTGATCATCTACAGCGGTACAGTTTTTCCATTCCAGATGTACCTAATCCCGCTCTTCAGAATGTTTAATAATTTTAGTATGTATGACACTCGATTTGGTCTTTGTACTTTCTATGCAGCGGTATCAGTTCCTTTTTGTTTATTTGTACTACGCAATTATTTTTCGACCATATCGAAAGAAGTAGTAGAGGCTGCTAGGATGGACGGCAGTTCGGATATTCGGATCTTTGGGCAAATTTATCTCCCCCTTGCGAAATCGCCAATAGCGGTACTATTTCTCTTCCAATTCACTTGGATTTGGAACGATCTCCTATTCGGATTGACACTCAGCAAATCTCCCACTATCAGGCCGGTTATGGCTGGAGTTGCAAGTTTGCAAGGAATATATTCTGGGACCAATATGCCAGCAGTTTTGGTAGCCGTGTTAATTGCTTCAATACCAACGCTTCTTTTGTTCTCGCTCTTGCAGAGAAACTTTATGCAGGGCTTAACTTTAGTAACCAAATAATCAAATGAACAGCCAGGAGGCAGTAAAATGACAGTTCTAAAAAGCGGAGTAAAAATACAGGACAGCCCCAGCTCGATCAAAGTACTTCATTTTTCAGCGGAAAGAACCATATTTTTGGCGCAAAAAGAGGACGGCCTCAAGCAAGTTATTTTTGTCCATGTGGAATTGGGAGAACGAATTTCGCGGGCTGATCTTGTAATTACGAGCCCAAAGGAAACAATCATTCAAAACGTCGGGCGAATTGGTGCCGGCAAGAGCATGATCGAAGTTTACGTTCCTGAGGTGTCCGAACCAACGGATTATCGCATCGTTCTCCGTTGGGATTCCAATGAAATAGGAACATCGGTTAAAGTGACACCTGAAAAACATTGGGTTGCCCATATCATTCATCATTCGCACCTGGATATCGGCTATACGGATACTCAGCCCAATGTTCTCGAATATCATTTAACCTACTTGGATCAAGTACTGGAGCTCATCGACCTATCTTCGGAGGAAGATTTCGAAACCCGCTTTAAATGGATCATTGAGGTTACTTGGCCGCTCAAACATTGGCTGAAGAACCGACCGAAAGCGATGGTTACGAAAATGATCCGCTGCATTCAAGAAGGGCTAATCGAAGTGGCAGGCGGATACATGAGTATGCACACAGAAGCGTACAGTATCGACGAGCTGGCCCGAACGTTTGAAACAGCGCAGCAATTAAGGGACGAGTATCAGTTGCCCATTGATTCCGTTCTGCAAACGGACGTTCCCGGTCATACGAAAGGCTACCTTAAGTGTCTAACGGATATGGGTATTAAATACTTCTGTGTTGCGCACAATTATGCCGGGCGTTCCATTCCGCATTTGCTTCCGGGCGAGAAATTGCAGAGACCTTTTTACTGGCAGCAGGAAGACGGCCAAAAGGTACTGGTATGGTACACGGATTCGCCGCATGGCGTTTATATGGAAGGGAATCGTCTGGGTATAGCCGACAGCTACCAGCAGGCATTCCAGAAATTGCCGGATCTTTTCGAACAGCTAAAAGACGAGGATTTCCCTATTGAAGTTGTCCATTTAAGAGTCCAGGGTGCATATTGGGATAATGCCGGGCCAAGCACGATCCCTGCCGAGGTGGCTAAACAATGGAATGCTAAATGGGCATATCCGAAGCTAATAACGTCCACGAACAGAGAATTTTTCAAGCATATTGAATCATTAAATGTAACTTATCCGACTTTTACGGGAGACTGGAGCGATTGGTGGGCTGATGGCATCGGATCGGCTGCTTACGAAAACGGCTTGAATCGAAAGGCGCATCATATGCTCAGATATGCGGAAACGCTGCATTCGGTTCTCTCCATGAAAGATGAACAGCACGAATATCCAACTGCTGCGCTTGAAGAAGCTTATGAGAACATGGTCTTATTCGATGAGCATACATGGGGAGCAGCCAATCCATGGGACAAATCGTTAAGCCATAATACCTCCGGTCAAATCCAATGGGATATCAAAGGCAGCTTTGCCAGAAATGCGTACATCAAAGCACAGTCGGAATATAAGAGAGCTCAGCACTTACTAATGAATCACTTAGAGTGTGAGTTTAATCTTCCAACGAGTTCTGTGATCGTTACCAATCCGGAGTCGTTTGAGCAAACGGACATCGTGACCGTGTTTGTTCCGTTGGGACTTTGTAATGTTGAAAAGCCGTTGAAGATGATCGATTCGATTTCCCGAGAAGAGGTAGCATATTCCATTGTTCATCAGCTCCAAAGCACACCTAAGCCTAAAGGAGCGTTCATTACTTTCGTAGCGGAACATGTACCGCCAATCGGTTTCCGCACCTATCAGATCGTTGAAGCTAATCATAGAGAAATTGTAAAAGAAACTTCTTCCGACCAAGACCCCTACGTATTGGAAAATGATTATTATTGCCTGAAGTTTAATCCAGAGTCCGGCGGTATTACTAGCATTTTCGATAAAGATATCAATAAAGAATTAATCAATCCCAATTCTCCTTTCCAATTGAATCAATACATCTACGATACCTACACGACAGCCCCCCGATATAACCATCTATCATCCAGAGTTACAGGAACATCAGACACCTTACTAGGCAAACGCAATACCGCACGGCTCGCTAAAGTCAAAAAAGGCAAAAACGACGCAGTTTGCCAATCCATGAAAGTGACTTTGCAGGCGGCAGGCTGCGAATGGGTTGAACAAGAAATTGTTCTATATCACTCGATAAAACGAATTGACATTACGAACCGATTGATGAAAACTGCGACAGAACAGAAGGAAGCCGTCTATATCGCATTCCCATTTCAGGTGGAAGGTGGGAAAATTTGTTACGAGATAACGGGAGATTATGTTTCACCGGAAGATCCTCATGTACCTGGATCTTGCCATTACATGAAAGCCATCCAACACTGGCTGTCGGTAAGTAATTCCGAATTTACGGTGTTTTGGGGAACAGCCGAGGCGCCGCTGATCGAAGTCGGTAACATCCATATCCCCTATACACCATTTGATCCGACACTGCCCTCACATGAACCGCAGACGGTCTACTCTTATGTCCTCAACAATATTTGGGACACTAATTTTCCTAATAACCAAGGTGGGGAAATGGAGTTCCATTACAGTATCACAAGCTGCGAAGGAGATTTCGATCCGGTCAAAGCAGCAAAATTCGGCTCCGGCGTATGTGGCCCATTGTCTGGATTCACGGTACCATATTTCGTAAAAAACGACCAAGGAACGTTCGTTACACTAGATTCCAGAAATATTAAAGTTCTGTCCGTTCGGAAAATAAAGGACGCTCAATATTCGGTTCTGCTCCATGAGATTGGGGGACAAGAAACGACCACCCTGTTGAGAATTCAGGGAGCGCATATTGTGAAAGCTTTTACAGCCAATATTGCCGGCGGGGATAGACAAGAGATCGAATCAATGCTAAACAGCTGCGAGATTACTTTGAAAAGCGGGAGCATTCAAAATATTATCATTGAAATCTAGAATAACGGAGGTAGAATCCATTGCCAAAAATTAAAACATTTTATTTTGTCAACCATTCCCATACCGATATCGGTTTTACTGATTATCAAGACGTATCTTTCCGGCAACACTTGGAGTTTATCGATCAAGCGTTAGATATGTGTGAGGCAACGGAATCCTATCCCGTCGAGGCGCAAGCAAAATGGGTATGCGAAGTAACCGGCATGACAGAACGTTACTTGAACTCCAGATCCTCAGCGCAAGTTGAGCGCTTCCTCAAATGGCATAAAGCCGGTCGAATAGATATTGCCGGCATGCAGTATAACCTGACGCCTTTATTAAATGTAGAACAAATGCATCGAACGCTTTATCCAGTTAAAAGAATGAAAGAACAATACGGCATAGATATCCGGGTAGCTATGAATTGCGACGTGAATGGAGCGAGCTGGATATTTGCAGATTTATTACCGGCCGTAGGGATTGAATTGTTCACCATGGCCGTCAATCCGGTTCGCGGCAGCGTTCCGAAGCCTCGACCTTCCGCTTTTTGGTGGGAAGGGCCTGCAGGCGGGAAAGTCCTTGCTTGGAATGGGTATCACTACTTATTTGGAGGTCTTGCTGGGCTCGGTCATTCTGAGCTAGCGGATAAGTTCGTACCCAGTATTGTCAAGAAGTTAGAAGAGGACGATTCGTATCCATTCGACTTCGTGTATGGGCAGACCACGAACCCGATTCGCGTCGACAATGGCCCGCCTGATGTGCGGTTGTATGACTTTATTAAGAATTGGAATGATGCCGGCAAGAGTCCTCGAATGGAATTGATTACAGTATCTAAGCTCAATCAAATTATAAGGGAACGATATGCGGAGCAACTTAACACGGTTAGAGGGGATTGGTTGGATTGGTGGTCAGACGGCGTAGCTTCAAGCTCATTTGAAACCGGCTTGAACCGTTCGACTCATGAAGTGCTTTATAGCGCCGAACTGATTGGTTCCTGGCTAACTGCGCTTGGTCAAAAAGGCTGGGATGTCCAGAGGCTGATTCAAACTTACGAATCCTCAACATTGTACGATGAACATACGTGGGGGGGCTTCTCTAGTATTGAATCGCCGGATGGTTTATTCTCTCGTTCGCAGTGGAACCGAAAATCCAATTATGCTTATCACTCAGCAGCTGAGGCTCATGATATATTGGCTCGCGCAGCTAGGGCGCTTGCCTCGAAACATGCGCAAATAGAGGATGAAGTCCGTTTTGACCTAGGGCACCTGCCCCCAGAAATCGCGAAGCCGACACCGCAATATAAGGAACTTATGGTCATCAACACGCTACCATATGACCGCGAAGTTATTGTGGAAGAGCCAATTCGCCGAGGAGGTCAGGCTCCGAACGGGATGCTCGAAATGTATATGCCACGCGGCTTAACGTGGGGAATTAAACCGGATGAAGAAGGAAGAAGAGTTTCCGGTAAGGTGCCCGGATTCGGTTATGCGTTCTTCGATGTAACGAATAGCCCTGCGGGCGGCGATCTGTCAGGTGATTCGTTGATGATTGAGAATGCTTATTATCGAATTCGAGTAAATCCGCAAACCGGTGGACTTGACGAATGGTATGATAAAGAGTTTAAGCGTAATTTTGCCGGCACGTATCGTGGATGGCAGCCAGGTCAGTTCGTATATGAATGGGTAGACAGTCCCAAAGATCGAGACGCCATTTTCACGTTGGATTGGTCGAATGAATATTTCGGTGCGGGTGTGCTTGATACACCTTTTAAGCATGAGATCGCAACCGAGGTTCGAATCAGTGAACCTGTGGTCAACACCTATGAAGCAAGCATTACACTAACTATTCTAAGCAAAGGCATTCGCAGCGCTACCTGCACATATGTTCTACCATCTCAGAAAAAGGCATTAGAAGTAAAATGGATGCTCGATAAAGAACATGTGACCAAACCTGAAGCCGTCTTTATCGCATTTCCGTTTAATCTGGGGAATCCAAAATTCAGAGCGGATATTAACGGGATTGCGTTAACTCCGGAAGAGGAGCAACTTCCTGGAACCGTTAGAGACTGGTACCCGATCCAACGATGGGTCAATGTAAACGACGGAGCACATGGTGTCACAATCGTTCCGATGGATGCCCCACTCGTACATTTAGGTGGAATTACAACTGGAAAATGGGCAGAAAAGCTGGAACCAGAATCAGCCACAATTATGTCTTGGGCGCTTAACAATCACTGGATGGTTAATTTTAAAGCGAGTCAAGGTGGCCATATTCCTTTACGGTATCAATTAACAACGCACGCTGGAACCGCAAATGACGCTGATTGTGCCCGTTTTGGCGCTGAATCGGTAACGCCGCCGATCGTTCTCAGAGATTTTGTTCGCTTTGACACTGCCAAATGCAAAGGAAAGTTTCTGGAAGTCACACCTTCCGATTCCTTTTTAATCACCGCTAAACCAGCGGATGACCAAAAAGGAATAATCTTGAGGCTTCAGAATGTGACGGAAAATGAAACGGAATGTAGATTGTCATTGCCTGAATTACAACTTGGCTCTGCTTGCAGCGTTTCACCGATTGAGGAGGACCAGGAAGAACTCGTGATTAAGAATAACTCGATTATTTGCAATGTTGCAGCACGTGCGGTCAAATCCATTCGTTTACAATTCTAAAATTGTCATCATCCAACAATGTGAGTAACCAATCTGGTTATTCACATTGTTGTGAAAGGAGCTTGAAGAGATGATAAGTTCAAATGAATTTGCGAATAAAGTAGCTATCGTCACAGGAGGATCACTTGGCATTGGCAACGCAGCAGCTAGACGGCTGGCTCAGTTGGGAGCAAACGTTGTCATTTGCGGATCACGCGCGCATGTTGTTGAACAAAGCGTAGTCGAACTACGATTGCAAGGATTGAAAGTTAGTGGAATAAAAGCAGATGTTCGACTCGCTGACGAGGTCCGACAATTGATTCAATTTGCAGTTAACACATACGGTGGCGTCGATATATTAGTAAACAGTGCAGGTGTGCAAAGATACGGCGATGTTATTGAAACAAGTGAAGAGACTTGGGACGAAGTCATGGATATTAACGTAAAAGGGATGTTCCTATCTAGTAAATTTGCGATCATCGAAATGAGAAAACGCGGAGGTGGCTCGATCGTGAATGTATCGTCCGTTCAAGCATTCGCGTCGCAAACGGGCGTCGTTGCCTATACGGCAAGCAAAGGAGCAATCAATGCAATGACGCGTGCGATTGCCTTAGATCACGCTGCCGAAAACATTCGAGTCAATGTAATTTGTCCAGCTTCCGTCGACACGCCGATGCTGCGTTGGGCCGCTGATTTATTTAAAGGCAACGAAAAGCAGGAGACACTGATAGTTGATTGGGGTAAAATGCATCCCGTCGGCAGGGTGGGAACAGCGGAGGAAGTCGCGGAGTTAATCGCTTTTTTAAGCAGCGATAAGGCATCCTTTATTACGGGTACGGAAGTGAAAATTGACGGCGGCATGCTCGCCGCGTTGGGTGTTAGACTGCCCGACTGAATAGGAGGCCGCCATTGAAAATATCCGATATTAAAGCAACAACCATTACGGTGCCGCTGGAAAGTCCGCTTCGACACAGCAACGGAGCCCACTGGGGAAGATTTGTGAGAACGATTGTAGAAGTGAAGACAGATGAAGGCATTTCTGGCTTTGGGGAAATGGGAGGCGGTGGTGAAAGCGCTGAATTAGCCTTTGAGGGATTAAAACGTTACTTACTTGGTCACGATCCTTTTCGCCTCGAAGAACTGCGTTACAAAATATGCAATCCAACTGCCAGCCTGTACAATAACCGTACTCAGCTCCATGCGGCTATTGAGTTTGCATGCCTTGATATAATGGGAAAAAAACTTAGTGTGCCTGTGCATCAGCTACTTGGTGGAAAGGTAAGGGATGAAGTCGAGTTCGCCAGCTATTTGTTCTTTAGGTTACCTGATGAGAAGAGTGGTAAGGGCGAGGTACGTACGATTGATCAACTGCTTGAGCACGCTATACAGCTTAAGAATGAGTACGGTTTCCGATCCCACAAACTGAAAGGCGGCGTATTTCACCCGGACTATGAGCTCGAATGCTACAAAGCGCTTGCCTCCATTTTCCCAAATGACAGGTTGCGTTATGATCCCAACGCTGCCTTAAGCGTGGAAGAAGCGATTCGGTTTGGTCAAGCCATCGAGGGGCTGAACAACGATTATTTTGAGGATCCTACTTGGGGCTTAAACGGAATGCGTCGCGTTCGTTCCATGGTCCGTATCCCAACAGCGACGAATACGGTTGTAGTCAATTTTGAACAACTAGCTTCGAATATTTTGGCCCCATCAATCGATGTCATTTTGTTGGACACGACATTTTGGGGCGGTATACGTCCATGTATTAAAGCTGCAGGGGTGTGTGAGACATTCCAATACGGGATTGCCGTGCATTCTTCGGGGGAATTGGGGATTCAGTTAGCTACGATGCTTCATCTCGGCGCAGTGTTGCCGAATCTTTCGTTCGCCGGAGATGCACACTATCATCATCTTCAGAACGATATTATCATCGGCGGCAAGCTAGCTTATCAAGATGGTGCTATTAAAGTACCTGATGGACCCGGCCTTGGCGTCACGGTGGATATGGATAAAGTGAAAGAATACGGTGAACTCTACCGCGAGCTGGGAGGATACCCCTATGATCGTGATCCATCACGACCAGAATGGTTCGCCTTAGTACCCAACCAAAAGTGGGCTAATCCAAAGTACTCTTAATTCAGCTGGAAAAGAGGTAGATTGTATGATTTTAAAGCCGACTTGGGCAGGGAAGGAAGCATTGATTAATTGGAATCAAGCGGAAGTGTATTTTGACGGAACCTTTACGGAGCCTCAGCTTAATCACCCCGAAGGCATTGTATTTGACAAGGAAGGCAACATTTATTGTGGGGGAGAAAAAGGCGAGATTTTTCGAATCGATAAATCAGGTACCGAAATTAAACAAATCGCCTCAACCGACGGCTTTGTACTCGGGCTTGCCTTTGACAACGAGGAGAATTTATATGCGTGCGATCTTAAGCATGCTGCCGTATTCAAGCTTGATCGTGCGACAGGCCAACTAAGTCTTTTCGCCAATGGCGACGCTTCTGGGCGCCGAATCCGAATACCGAATGTACCGGTCGTCGATCATCAAAACCATTGTCTTTATGTATCTGATAGTTACAATTCTGCTAAACCCGGACCTGGAATATGGCGTTTCGATTTAGCTACTAGGAAGGGTGAAATGTGGTACGATGAGCCGCTTACTTTCGCAAATGGAATGGCTTTGGATGCCAAAAATCAGATTCTGTACGTAGCAGAAACGTTCGCTAATCAAATTAGCCAAATTCGAATCGGATCGGATGGCTTGCCAACAGAGAAAGAAGCGATCATTCGTCTGGACGCCCTGCCTGATGGTTTAACTTTAGACAACCGCGGGAATCTTTACATCAGTTGTTATGAACCTTCAATGATCTATCGATGGTCAGAATCGAATGGTCTAGAATTGCTTTACTACGACCCTACCGCTCATACGCTTTGTCATCCAACGAATTGCGCATTTCGCGGCAACGATTTGTTTACATCCAATCTTGGACGTTGGCATATCACGCGAATACCCAATGTCATTTAAAAAGTTTGAGTGAAAGAAGGATGAACGATGTCTTTATATCGCCGCCAACGGAATTATGGTTGCCGCATACATGATCAATATCACTATTTCGGAATGCGTGCGCTCGTGCTTGAGAACGAGAAGCTTCGTATCTCCTTACTCCTCGATAAGGGCAGCGATATTTATGAGTTTTTGTACAAACCGAAGGATATTGATCTGATGTGGCTGACAGAGAATGGGGTACAAAATCCTAACAGCTATTTATCCACCTCTGCGGACCCTATTGCAGCTTTTATTGACTATTACGAAGGTGGTTGGCAAGAGGTCCTCCCAAATGGGGGACCTACATCTTCCTTTTTAGGGGCGCAGTTCGGACAGCATGGAGAAGTGGCCCACATGCCCTGGGATTATGAAATCTTGAAAGATGAACCTAATGAAGTCTCTGTCAAACTAATGATTCGTACGAATAAAATTCCTCTCTTATTAACTAAAACATTAACGATTACATCTGGTAATAACATGCTATCCGTACAGGAAAATTTGGAGAACATTGGAACTTGTAGCCTTAGGTACATGTGGGGACATCATTTGGCTTATGGAAAACCGTTTGCTCAGCCGGGATGCAAAATTGTTTTACCGGAAAGGGTTCAAATCGTTACCGAAGATAGTAATTCCAGTGTTGTTGCTCCTGGACGAATTCAAAGAGGTCTTGTTCATACATGGCCATACGCTAAAGATCGTAACGGGAATCAAGTGGATTTATCTATCCTTCCTGAGAAAAACACACTATCAGATATCGTATATTTGACAGGTTTTGGCAAGATTGGTCAATACGCTTTGGAAAATAAGTCCCTTAATTTAGGGGTTAGGGTACATTGGGATAGCGAACAATTTCCTTATTTATGGTATTGGCAAGAATTTGGGGAAACGAAGGAATATCCGTGGTACGGAAGGCATTACAATATCGGACTGGAGCCATTTACGAGTGCTCCAACACACGGGCTCGCTAAAGCGATCGAGCATGGATCTGCAGCTACGATCGAAGCAGGTGAAATCAAACGTTTCAACTTACAAATCGGTCCTTATGAAATAAGGTAAAAAGGAGGTATCGTAAATGCGTTTGAAAAATAAAATTGTACTGATCACAGGGGCCGGATCTGGAATCGGCAGAAGTTCCGCTCTCTTATTCGCTAGTGAAGGGGCGGTTGTGATCGTTAATGACTCGAATTCTGAAAAGGGCAAAGAAACGGTATCCATGATTGAAGCCTCATCAGGTACTAGCCTATTTCTGCAAGCTGATGTGACGAATCCTAGGTCCGTTGCACTAATGGTTGAAGAAGCACTTTCGAAATTCTGCCGTATCGACGTACTTTTTAATAACGCAGGAATTAGCGGAGTTGGAGCCGTTCATGAAGTGGAGCCGGAAGCCTGGGACAATGTTATAAACGTAAATATACGCGGAGTTTATTTGCCTTGTAAATATGTATTACCTTCTATGATTGAACGCAAATCAGGCACAATTATTAACATGTCATCTTGTATAGCTGAGATCGGACTTGCTCGTAGAGCTTCATATTCTGCATCAAAAGGTGCGATTCTTGCTCTGACGAAATCGATGCAAGTCGATTATGCACCATATAATATAAGGGTAAATGCTTTGCTCCCAGGTACCATTCTCACTCCATTCGTAGAAAATTACCTTAAAACGTCATATGATGATCCCAATAAAGCTATTGAAAGTATTAAAAGTCGGCAATTGAGTGGTGTTTTAGGTACACCAGAGGACGTTGCCCGAGCAGCTTTATTTCTCGCTTCTGATGAATCTAATTTTATGATGGGATCACCACTGTATATTGATGGCGGTACCACCTTCGGCAAAAATGCGTAGGGTAGAAGTGGCTGCCAATTTTTCCTCCTACGACAACCTCTGTTTCCAAACGATCAGGGGCCAGATCTTTGATGACTAATTTTACCTCACTGTCATTGATCAGAATCGGCGATCCCTATTTCACATCATGGATAATTCCTTGATAATCCACCCCGGCCGAAGACTTTTCACCTGCGATCAGTGTAGTGTGAAGAACAAAGGCCTGCCCTTTTTCCAGCTGCACTTCTTCCCCTTCGATGGGACCTAGCCTGATTTTGGGGCCCTGCAGATCGCCGAGAATGCGGATCTTTTTTCCCGCTTCACGGCTTAATTGCCAGAGAAGGCGAATGACCTCCCGATGGGTCCCTTGATCCCCGTGAGACATATTGAGGCGGGCAACGGTCACTCCATGATTGATCAATTCCCATAGAAGAGAAGGGGAACTGCTTGCCGGAGCGATCGTGCATACAATATCAATGCTCAAAATAAGCGGGATCCCGTTGGGGATATCTAAACTCACAATCCCGTCGCAGATATATGATGCAGATAATGCATCAATGCTCTTATCGTATTCCCATGGCAGGAGATAATCACCCGTTTCTGTGGAGAAGATCGATGAATGTGAGGCCGCCCGAGCTTGCCGCGGATGATCCGAGATCCTTAGCAATGCCAGCAAAGTTTTGATTGGCCAAATCTGTTCCGATTTCGAGATACCCAGGAGCCTTCATAAAGATCACGTTTGAGCAAGCCCATGGTTTCACCTTGTGGATGACCAAAGCCATTTTGAATCGGCAAAATCGAGTGGATCCACGTTCGCCATGAAGAGGCCAACGACGATTTAGCCGGCCATTTGTAGGTCATCTACGTTATAGTAGCCGTAGATCTGAAATTTTTACCATTCCCTATCTGTATGGTAGTTGGGTGGCGGAGTGCGCCTAAAAGAAGAACGCCCGAAGGCGTTCTTCTGCAACGGCAGCTGTTTGGCGAAGCAGGAGTTGGACAGGGCTTAATAAGCATAAGCGGACAAGCCGTTGATGTGCGACAAGTAGCGGATGTTGCTTGCTTCCTTCATGATCGTAGCCGGCGTGCCTCTCAGAGGAATGTTGTTGCCGCCGATGATGGCGACGCCGTCTTTGCGGCCTAGACTTCCGAGCGTACCGGATAATACCGGGTTGAAGGCTTCCATCTTACCGCCCTTGAATAGCGCAGCCAGGTTATGACCGACCGTCTCGCCCATTTGCCAGGCAAGCTGAGCCGTCGGCGGATATGGATGAGCGCCTTCGCCCGGAATGACGACGGCGCAGTCCCCGGCCAGGAACACGTCCGGATGAGAGGTGGATTGAAGCGTCTCGGTAACGGAAGCGCGGCCGCGGTTCACTTCAATACCGCAGTTGGCTACGATGGGATGGCCTTGAACGCCGCCCGCCCAGATGATCGTGTTCGCTTCCAACACTCGGCCGTCCTTCAGCGACACTGATCTCTTAGTCGCCTCCGTAATGGCCGCGCCGGATATGATTTCAACGCGGCGCTTCTCGAGGCTCGTGACCGCGCGTTCGATGAGCTCCGGAGGCAGAACCGACAGAATCGTCGGACCTGCATTGACGACATACAGCTTGATGTCGGTGAAGTCGATGCCTTTGGAGCGGCATACTTCCGGTAGACTGTCGGCGAACTCGCCGACCAACTCGACGCCGGTTAAGCCGCCGCCGCCAACGACGATCGTGGCGTCGGCTTTGTTGCCGGATTGCTTGTACGCATCCAGGCGGTCGTAGACGTGAGCGCGAATGCGGTTCGCGTCGTCGACAGATTTCAGCGTGAAGCTATTTTCCTGCAGGCCTGGAATGCCGAAGAATGCCGTCTCGCTCCCGAGAGCGACGACGAGCGCGTCATAAGTGATGGCAGCATCGCCGGCCAGCAATACTTTCTTGTCGTTCGGCTTGATCTCGGAGACAGTATCGATGCGGAGATCGACGTCTTTGAATTTGAGCAGATTATCAAGCGGAAGCGCTACGGCTTTCTCCTTGATGGTGTCGCAGGCGAGGCGGTGAAGCTCGGTGATAATCTGGTGTGTCGGGTAACGGTTTACAAGCGTAATCCGGGCCTCGGCCGGGCTCAGGTCTTGGCGGGCCGTGAGAGCCGCCAATAAGCCGCCGTAACCGCCGCCTAGAATCAGAATATGTTTAGACATGTCCATCCTCCGTTTTTATCCCTCTGTGGATTTGATCAGCGTTGTTGTTGGTTTTCTGCCAAAGCGCCAAAAAAACTAGCGTGAAACGAAGCTTCTTCTGTACATGCGGATCCTTCAGCATCCGAACAATGCCGAACATTCCGATCATGGTCGTGTCGGCTTGCGCGCTATCGTTTGCTTCGATGGCCGGAGCGGCGATTCCTTTTGCCTTCTCCGTGACGGACTTGACGAATTCGCCGATGCCATGCACGAAGTCATTGATCATTACTTTGTCGGTGGCAACGGTCTGCGCAAAATCGTACGCTTTGGTCAGGCAAGTAACCATTTCGGCTAGCTTGGGCATGTTATCTACCAATACGGTAAGGAAATCATGAAATTCCGGTTTCAGCAATTGTTCAAGCACATCTTGCCATTGTGTTCTGCCGCGGCGTTTTGCGTTTTGAGCTCTTCTTGAGCTATTTGCGACATTTATGAGACCCTCCCTTGTAGTCAATTCGTATTCGGTTGCGGTCTCCGTTCCTGACGTACGTATCGATCCGGTCCCGTCGCTCGAGAACTTTGTTTCATTTTTCACAAATCTGTTTGGCAGATACAAAAGATACGATCATGCCCGTAATATCTATGATTAGGGTTTGAATCTTTGCTGGTGGATATACAAGCTCTGACTTTAACACCGTGTTTTTTTTCGTACGGCGCAAGAGCTATAGCACAATACCATATATTATGTGCACTCATGAAGAAGTCCTGAGTTCGAGAGTGCGGTGAAGCCGGGCTTCATTTCGTTAATCTAGCCGCTTAAGGACGAAACACCAGAGGCAATCTAAATGAATAGGTTAAAAATAGCTATGGTAGAAACAACTGGCTTAGTCAACGGAATTTTGGTTAGCCTTGACGCGTTATCTTGAATATTATTTTTCACAAACGAACATATCAAAAATACGACATCGATACTTTGCCGATCATTCTCAATGTGTAATAAGAATATATGTTAGGGAGGGAATGAGGAAAGTCCAGAGCCAAGGAATTTGATAAGAATAAGGTACTATTGAAGGCGATATGGTTATACTGGGAACAAGGTTATGTAAAAACATCCATCTACGATTTCGTCGAGCACATGGGCACTCATCGAAGAAGCTTGTACGATACATTCGGCGATAGGGGTAGTACCAGCGTAGCTGACACCACCCGCAAACATATGGATGATAATGGGAATATATTAATGTATGATCATGTTATCGTTGTCTCGGGTGTAGGATTTGCCATTCATTATTTCGGTGTGGACCAGTGAAATTTACCATCACTATCTCGATTAATCACTTGAACGGTTCCAGTATTCTGATTAATAATCCAAACTTCGTCGTTTAAGATGGCAAAAATCCAGTGGATGAGTTTATTCACGCATGCAATTATTGCTACGTTGAACAGCTTTCCTTCAGCACGTTTCTTATCGTAGTAGGCTCTTAGTTTTGTATTTCTGTTACTTCGAATTCCACATCGTACAGCTTGGTAGAGGGCAGTACGAAGTCTTAAAACCGAAAGGTAATACAACTCGAGCTGAAGCGGTAACAGTTATCTTAAGGGCATTATCTTTTAGAAAATAATCAGGAATTTTAGGCTGTCCTAAAGTCGTAAAATGATTAAGGGATAGCCTATTTATTTTTAACTACTCTATTCTGTTGTTCTCGAATTCATAGTGGCAGGAATTCAGGAAGCCTCACGAAAATAAAGTCATTAGCGACTGTAGTCTTTATATGGATCCTGTTGTACGATATATAAAATAATCCAAATATAAAAGATTAAATCGAAAAACCTTTCATTAGCGGCATGATAAATGAAATGACACCCATTCCAAGTTTCATAAAGCTGCCTATGTTGCTAAACAAACCGCCTGGCCCGCCTGCATTTTTAGCAGCACCTTGACCAAGACCACCCAGTAATCCACCTGTGGATGTCCCTCCAAACAATCCTCCAAGTCCTCCGCCACCAAGAAGCCCAAGCATGTTACCTAAACCACCAAAACTTGATATATGAGCTTTAGATCTAACATTATTCCGTGGAATCTTCTTGTCGCCTTTAAATCCTTGAAGAATAACTTGACTAACCTGCACTTCTTTCAGAACGCCATAATAGACGGTACCGTCCTTGAGTACTACGCATACTGGTGATCCTAGGCTAGCCGTTGCTTGAGCGGCGATTGTGGGCGACGATGCCAATCGTCCTTTCACTCGGCCGTGCTTTCTTGTGAGGCGTTGATAAGTTTTCATGCTGCTCGCACATCCTTTTAATGGTGTCCCTATTCTTGTCATCATATGTTGAGAAGACAAGATCCGAATGTGCTCTTCATAAAATAAATCATTTTCAATTGAACTGCCTTGACGGGGCTTATCTTTTGGGTGTCATTTTTTTTTATTTTACTCATCATAGGAATTTTTTTGCGATTCCGAAGAATCAAGAGCATGATTCTAGATTCTCGCGCACAGCTCGTTCTATCTAAAACCGAATCATTATGGTGTGAATCCATATAGGGGATTTATGTAAGGAGGGATGGTAAAGAATATGAATCAATTTGTAAGGAAATTCTCTTGTGTAGGGGTTACTTTTGGGTAAAAGAAGAGATTTACAAAATTTCTCCAAATCGAAAATTTAAATCGTCACGGATATATTTCAGAAAAAAAGATCCTATGTTTGAAATTGGTATTAATTCTAGTGAAATTGAACTGGGGCAAACGTTGTTTAGTTACTGTAAGTAAAACGTAATTCAGGGTATAAATGAAATTAATTTTCAAAATTGATTGAGCTAATGGGACACATTTGTTCAACAACTACAAAGTGAGGCTACTGCAAAATTGATCGGCAGTCTCATTAAGCTTTAGGGCAGATTAGTGCAGAAATAAGTATACAAGTTTACATTGACAGTCATTATTTGGAAATAGTATACTAAGTCCAATCAAAATAAGGACTAAACGCAATGATTGGGAGTATTAAGGAATAACTATTGCTCAGAGAACTGTCGGTTGGTGCAAGACAGTCAATAAATTCCCCAACTCACCCATGAGCGGTAAGATCGAAAACAAGTAGATCTTAACGGCTGACCTCCGTAATCGGGTCCTAAGATTTCGTTGTCATTTTAATTAAACCAACGAATCAAGAAGAGTGGTACCGCGAAGGTCAAACCTATCGCCTCTTTGTAGGCGATAGGTTTTTTCTATTCTTTTACAAGAAAATATGACTACTTAAGGGAGGAGTTGTGGCAGATGAAGAATGTTATTGATTATTATTCTAGCTTTGACGAATGGGGAAGGTTGGATAGAGAACCATTGGAATTCATTATTAATTTTCATTATATAAGGAAATATCTGCCTTCATTTGGTACTGTGCTGGATAATGGTGCAGGACCAGGTAAATACTCAATTGAATTGGCGAGACTGGGGTATAACGTAACACTTTCTGACATGACTCCTAAGCTAGTTGAAGTGGCTAAACAGAAGGCATCCGAATTAGGACTAACAGGACAATTTAATGGATTTCATGTATTAAATGCAACACATTTAGATGGAGTTCCAAATGAGATATACGATGGTTCTCTGATGTTAGGTCCCTTATATCATTTACAAAAAGAAGAGGAGAGAGTTTCAGCAACTAGAGAGTTGTTTCGTGTGACAAAACGGAATGGCATAGTATTTGTTGCTTTCCAAAGTCGGATGAGAATGGCAATTACATCATTACAGTTCCCTCAATTTTGGAAACCAAATGACAATTTGGATTCAATAAATGAGTTTTATGAAAATGGGATTTTTAATCATAACGATAAAGGTCGATTTACAGGAGCTTATTATTTTAACATTGATGAAATAAAACCTTTTATGGAGAAGATTGGATTTGAAACCATTGATTTAATTGGTTCTTCTAGTGTTGGAGCCATGATGAGTAACGAACAAAAACAGTATTGGGCAGAGCAAGGTGAAGATGAAAAGTTGATGAACTTTCTTATTAGCACTGCAAACGATCCATCCGCATTGGGAGTATCATCCCATCTGTTATATATAGGTAGAAGGAAATAAATGATTTTTTCACTTGGAGATTGTTAAATATACTTGAAAGAGGCGATATGTATGTCTTGCTTCATATGTGACAAACATGCTGGAATTTCTAACCAACCACCTGGTGCGTATATTTATGAAGATGAGCACTTATGACAGATGAGGAAGCCCATGAAAGAACGAATTAACTTTCATGCTCTTTGGTGCAGCGCAGGTTGCATGGATGGCTATTGGGAAACGTTAGTTAAACACTGACAAAGCATCTGGTGCTATAATCCGTTAAAGTAACTAGCAGGATAGTAAAGCAATACTAACGATCATGGATGCGTATAACAATTTTTTGGTTTGTAAACGAGATAAATATGATTCGAAATCATACGAGGAGTGCCGTAGAGGAAGCACTACAACAATGGAGGCTACTCAATAATATATGAGGAAAAAATTAATCATCAGCACTTCAATATTATTTTTTTTAATAGCTTTTCTGCTACTAACTTCATGTCAAACTCATGGTAAATTTGGAAATGGGGAGTACAAAATTAATAATATTAATATTTATAAAGGTACTCCTGCGTGGCAACTAGCATTAGCTGTTAGAGACGAAAAAACGGAAACAATAGAAAAAATAATAAAGAGTCAATCACAGTTGCTAAATTATCAGGAACCTAAGTATGGGGCTACTTTGTTACTATGGGCAGTAGGAATGGAGAAGTATAAATCGGCAGAGACACTATTGAAAAGCGGTGCTGACCCGTATATAGCTTCGAAAATGGGAGGGAGGACGTCACTTTTTGTAGCGGCAGGTTACTCTTGGGTAGATAGTGATGCCAAAAAAGACCCCAAATATATCAAACTCCTACTTAGCTATGGTGCTGATCCAAATAAGAATTATGCTGGTGGGGACGAACATGATCAGGTTACAGATCCAGGCACAAGTCCATTAATGGAGTCAATAGGAAGCGGGATTGAGAAAACAAAAGCATTGGTAGAAGGAGGAGCTGATATTAACTATAAGACTCCTACTGGTAGAACAGCCGCAGTTTTTGCACTTGAAGCAGGGGGACCCAATTCGACCCTGGAAGCTATGGGATATGCACATTATTTAATTGTAGAAAAACAGGCAAAAGTAACTGCCCCATACTCTTTGAGAGGATCAAACTTGGTTTTTTATCCTGTAAATGATTTAAGAACGTGGGTTTATGACTTAAATTCTGAAAAGTATAAAGTGAAAATGGATATTGTACAAGAATTTTCCCGACAGGGTGTAAATTATTGGGATACTAAAATAACTAGCGATGAACTCAGTCAGATTAAAAAATTGTATCCAGATTCATGGGAGGACTACATAAAAAAGTACTAGGGATTGAAATCCATCTTATGGGTGCAGTAATAAGTGCTTTACAGGAGGATGGGTATAATTGAGAATAAAAATATTAATAGGTATTCCGTTACTATTGTCCTTTTTTGTCCTAGCTTACTTTACTCTGCCTTGGCTTTTTATTTTCATAGGTAATCAGTTGGAACCAAATCCTCCACACCCTGAAATCACACATGGAGAGTTTCCATTTCGTTTGGTATATGAAATAAATGGGCAAAGGCAAGTTATTGAAGATACATTGACATGTGATTTTGATCTTTTTGGTACAGATGAAGGGCGTGGAAAATACCGCAAGGTGAGGGAGAGATTAGCAAGCGGTAATGAAATGTTACTCTGCTAATAGTAGATGATACAAAAGAAATAGAATTAGTTCCTGGAAGTGCAGAATACTACATGGGCGGGCTGGTAAGTAAAAATGAATTACTTAATAGTTATCATATAAAACTAATAAATTGGACTCCTAGTCCACCGATCAAGAATAGTTTTAAATAATTATGTAACCCAAGAACAAATCTGCCGACAACCACAACTGTCTAACAGCTCAAACTTTCCTACATAAACAATTGAGAAAAAGCTTGAGAAATCAGGCTTTTTTTTATTTTGTAGGTAAATTTGTGTCATAGAAAAATCCACAAATTTACCTACATTGTAGTCTAGTGACACAAAACTCCCTACTTTCTAGGATCCGAATCCTAACAGGTTGGAGACTCGATAAATGGTGTTACAGCAAGCAGTCGTTAAACTCCCATGAAAATTAAATTCACGAAAAACCCCAAAAAGACAATATTAAAGTAGACCTAGCCAATTGGTTTTTTAAAAATAGGCTGAGCCTGAGAAGAGTTATGAAATTAAAGTAACAAAGATCAAACGAGGCTGAACGAAAATTGAGGCTGGTGCAGCAACCAGAGTAGGATTAATCTCCCATGGTGCTTCCCAAAAGGGAGCGACAATCTGTGATGCACCGTGGTCGTTGGAGTCAGACTAACGGATGGGCTCTATGGCACCATAGTTCATCGACCTTCCTCTCCCAGCCATAGTAGCAGTATTGACGGA
>Ga0209566_100445_pt1 | contig 30484 bp, 25 predicted proteins | sample Araplavi_mTSA_r2_2_FD_184287 | JGI IMG/M metagenome (GOLD analysis project Ga0209566, IMG submission 184287) | Arabidopsis root microbial communities from North Carolina, USA - plate scrape CL_Cvi_mTSA_r2 (SPAdes) (version 2) | ecosystem: Host-associated > Plants > Roots > Endosphere | place...
TGATTGAGCTGATGCGGCAGAGGTACGGGATTAAGGTGTGAGGCGCTGTGGGGGGGGGGCCGGGAAATGCGACGGCGCTCGCGCAGTGAGGTAATGCGCAGCCAATAGCGGAAATGGGCTTCCGCTATTGGTTGCTTTTTAGCCTGCGGAGGCGTGATAGCGGAAGTGATACTCCGCTAAGGTCGTTCCCGCTCGTGCAGCTGATCTTTGCCGCAGTGAATAGCGGAAATGGGCTTCCGCTATTGGTTGCTTTTTAGCCTGCGGAGGCGGGATAGCGGAAGTGGTTTTCCGCTAAAGCCGTTCCCGCTCGTGCAGCTGATCTTTGCCGCAGTGAATAGCGGAAATGGGCTTCCGCTAGTGGTTGCTTTTTAGCCTGCGGAGGCGGGATAGCGGAAGTGGCTTTCCGCTAAGGTCGATCCCGCCCGTGCAGCTGGGCTTTGTTGCAGTGAATAGCGGAAATGAGCTTCCGCTATTTGCTGCTTTTTAGCCTGCGGAGGCGTGATAGCGGAAGTGGTTTTCCGCTAAAGCCGTTCCCGCTCGTGCAGCTGATCTTTGCCGCAGCGAATAGCGGAAATGGGCTTCCGCTATTTGCTGTTTTTTAGCCCGCGGAGGCGTGATAGCGGAAGTGATACTCCGCTAAGGTCGATCCCGTCCGTGCAGCTGGGCTTTGTTGAAGTGAATAGCGGAAGCGTACTTCCGCTATTTGCTGTTTTTTAGCCTGCGGAGGCGGGATAGCGGAAGTGGTTTTCCGCTAAAGCCGTTCCCGCCCGTGCACCTGGGCTTTGCCGCAGCAAATAGCGGAAGCGTACTTCCGCTATTGGTTGAACTAGAGCCCGCGCATCAGAAATAACGGAACTATCGTTCCGTTATTTCCCCGCACGCGCATGCGCCTCCCCTACGCCCGCGCAAAAAAAGCGGAACAGATCGCTCTGTTCCGCTCTCGCGCTCCCAGGCGCGCCTCTTAACCCAAAAAATACGTCAAGGCAGCGTCCAACTCCCCCTGCCAGAACCCCCAAATATGCTTGCCGGGCTTCTCAAGGTAATGAAGCGTGGCTTTTTTGCGTTCCAGCACCGCCATCGTCTCGCGGTTTTCTCTGACAAAATCGAACGTGCCGCGCTCGGTTGTGACATCCGTTTCATCCAGGCCGATAAGCATGTACAGCTCCAGCCAGGAGAGGTCATCCTCCCTTTCTAAGCGCGAGCGTGTCAAGTCGAAAAATGCCCCGGACAAGGATATTACGCGGCAAAAAAGGCTACGATAATCTAAGGCGAGGTGCAGGGAAACCGTTCCTCCCAACGAGTCTCCCGCCAATATGCGCTCCGTGCGGTCGCTGCGTGTCGGATACTTGCTCTCTATATAAGGGAGCAGCTCTTCCGCGAAGAAGCGGCAGTAAGCGTCGTGGCGTGCGCCCTCGGGAGCATACTCCGAGGTGCGAGTCTTTACATCAACATCAACGCCTACGACGATGGCAGGCTCAAGGCCTTCATCGAGAATGCAGCGGGTCAATGTGGTGGCAATGCGCCCGAAATTGAAAAACTGCTCCCCGTCCTGGCAGTAAATGACCGGATAAGAGAGCAACTCGTTATAACCCGGCGGGAGGTAGATGCGAAGGGGGCGGTTCTCACCGAGATGGGAGGAGGCAAGCTCATCTTTCACGATCGTTCTTTTGTAGTAGCGAGAGTCGTCCATTTGGGAAAATCCTCCTTAAAAAAGGTGAGGTGTATTATAGCAGTTTATTAACTTGTTGTTAACTGTATTATACATTTTCGAGAACTGTACTATACAAAAGGGCGAAAAGATCTTAGATTCTTAAAGGAAACTGGTGTACAATTCACAAAAACAGGTTTATAATAATACTATAACAGAAATTCAGTTAGCAGGCATCAAAATCATATATGAGGTGAATAAGGTATGAGTAAGCCACTCGTCAGCCAAGCGAATTATGAAGTTACCACAGAGAAGGTTGAGCCTTTACAGGTTCTGGCTCCAGACGGTACGATCGTCAATCCTGACAAAATGCCTAATTTGAGCGACGATCAATTGAAAGAATTAATGAGAAGAATGGTATTCACACGCGTATGGGACGAAAGAGCAGTAAACCTCGGCCGTCAAGGACGCCTTGGTTTCTACGCACCGGTTTCCGGTCAAGAAGCTTCCATGATCGGTAGTGAATTTGCCTTAAATAAAGATGATTTCATCTGCCCGGGTTACCGTGATATGCCGCAACTGGTATGGCACGGTCTTCCTATGTACCAAGCATTCTTGTATTCCCGCGGTCACCAGCACGGCGGTCAAATTCCTGAAGATGTACACGTGCTTATGCCGCAAATCATCATTGGTGCGCAAATTCTGCACGCGACTGGCGTTGCTATGGCGTTCAAGAAGCGCAATCAGCCGCGCGTTGCTATCACTTATACAGGTGACGGCGGAAGCTCCGAGGGCGATTTCTACGAAGGCATGAACTTCGCGGGCGCATTCAAGCTGCCTGTCATTTACTTTGTACAAAACAACGGCTATGCGATCACAACGCCTTACGCGAAGCAAACAGGCGCGCTTTCCGTTGCTCATAAATCCGTTGCTGCCGGTATCAAAGGCGTGCAAGTCGACGGTATGGACGTTCTTGCAGTTGTTCAAGCAGTTCGTGAAGCTGCCGAAAGAGGCCGCAAAGGCGAAGGCGCTACATTGATCGAAGCATTAACATACCGCTACCGTCCGCACTCCATGGCGGATGATACGACGAAATACCGTACCAAAGACGAAGAGGCTGAGTGGGAGCCAAAAGATCCGCTTACACGTATGCGTATTTTCCTTACGAAGAAAGGTCTTTGGAGCGAAGAGGAAGAAGCTCGCGTGAAGGAAGAAGCGAAAGCAACTGTAGCTGAGCAAATCAAAAAAGCCGAAGAAACCGAGAAAATGACGATTCCTGGCTTGATCGACTCCATGTTTGAAACAACTCCGGCACACCTGGAAGAGCAAAAACAGGCATTTAAATAAGTTCATTTTACGATAACCAGTTTTCTTAGGAGGCACGAAGAAGTCATGGCACAAATGACAATGATTCAAGCGATAAAAGACGCAATGCGCGTCGAACTTGAAAGAGATCCTAACGTAATTTTGTTCGGTGAAGACGTAGGCCACGTCGGCGGCGTATTCCGTGCAACAGAAGGCTTGCAAAAAGAATTCGGAGAAGATCGCGTATTCGATACGCCGCTTGCTGAATCCGCAATCGGTGGACTTGCCGTCGGTATGGGCATACAAGGCTTTCGTCCGATCGCTGAAATTCAGTTCGTAGGTTTTATCTACGAAGCGCTTGACCAGATCTGCGTTCAGGCAGCTCGTATGCGTTACCGTTCCGGCGGTCGCTACAATGCGCCGATCGTATTCCGTACGCCTTTTGGCGGCGGCGTTAAAGCAGCTGAGCTGCACACAGATCCACTGGAAGGTTTGCTCGTGCAAACGCCAGGTATCAAAGTTGTTGTTCCATCCAACCCTTACGATGCCAAAGGCCTGCTCATCTCCGCGATCCGCGATAATGACCCGGTTTTCTTCATGGAGCATCTGAACTTATACCGCGCATTCCGCGCAGAAGTGCCTGAAGGCGAGTACACAGTCGAGCTTGGCAAAGCTAACGTCGTTCGCGAAGGCTCCGATGTAACCATCATTACTTACGGCGCGATGGTTCATACATCTGTTAAAGCTGCTGAAGAACTTGAAAAAGAAGGCGTTAAAGCTGAAGTAATCGACTTGCGTACTTTGCTTCCGCTGGATATCGACACGATCGTCGCATCCGTTAAGAAAACGAACCGTGCGATCGTCGTTCAAGAAGCACAAAAAACTTCTGGTGTAGCCGCAGAAGTTATCGCGCAAATTAATGAAAAAGCGATTCTGCACTTGGAAGCCCCAGTGCTTCGTGTAGCTCCGCCAGATACAATTTACCCGTTCGCGCAAATCGAAGACGCTTGGCTGCCTAGCCCGGCAAGTGTCATCGCAGGCGTCAAGCAAGTACTCGAATTCTAATCCAGTCCAGTCGAAGGTAAGAGGAGGAAGCACACGTGGCATTGTTTGAATACAAGTTCCCAGAGCTTGGTGAAGGCATACATGAAGGCGAGATCGTGAAAATGTTGGTTAAAGCCGGCGATACGGTTACCGACGAAACGATCCTGATGGAAGTTCAGAACGATAAGGCTGTCGTTGAAGTTCCTTGTCCGGTTGAAGGTAAGGTAGTTGACATCAAAGTAAAAGACGGCCAAATTTGCCATGTTGGCGATTTGGTTATGACGATCGAAGTCACAGGCGAACTCCCTGCTGATTCGATCCATACAGGCGGCGGCACAGCCGTAGCTGCGCCACCGGCAGCAGCACCGGCACCAGTTGCAGCGCCTGCAGCTGTGGCAGCACCGGCAGCGGCTCCAGCAGCAGCGCCAGTCGTGGCAGCAGCGCCTACAGCAGCAGCTGGCCACGAAGTGCTTGCGACACCTAGCGTGCGCAAGCTGGCAAGAGAGAAAGGCGTCAACCTCGCAGAGGTGACACCTACAGGCAAACACGGCCGCATCACTCGCGAGGATGTGCTCGGCTTCACAGGAGCTGCTCCTGCGGCAGCTCCGGCAGCAGCACCTGCAGCTGGCGAAGCAGCAGGCGCGGCGGCACCTGCGGCAAGTGCGCAGGTAGTTGCAGTCGGCGATCGCGTTGAAGAGCGCGTTCCGTTCAAAGGAATCCGCAAAGTGATCGCGAACGCGATGGTCAAATCCGTGTACACAGCTCCGCATGTGACATTGATGGACGAAATTGACGTAACGGCTCTGGTTGCGCTGCGTGAACGCACGAAGCCTCTCGCCGAGAAAAAGGGCGTGAAGCTGACCTACCTGCCGTTCATCGTGAAGGCGCTGGTAGCGGCTTGCCGTCAATTCCCGGCTTTGAACGCGATGATCGACGAAGAAAAACAAGAGATCGTCTACAAGAAGTACTACAACATCGGTATTGCTACCGATACAGACAACGGCTTGCTCGTACCTGTCATTCATGATGCAGACCGTAAAAACGTATGGTCGATCGCTGCTTCCATCAAGGACCTGGCTGTTCGCGGACGCGAAGGCAAATTGGCTCCTGCCGAGATGAAAGGCGGAACGATCTCCATCACGAATATCGGTTCTGTCGGCGGTATGTTCTTTACACCGGTTATCAACTTCCCGGAAGTTGCTATCCTGGGTGCAGGCCGCATTACGGAGAAACCAGTGGTGAAAAACGGGGAAATCGTAGCCGCTTCGGTTATGGCCTTGTCCTTGAGCTTTGACCACCGTATCGTGGACGGAGCGACAGCACAAAGCTTCCTGAACTACATCAAGCAGCTTCTGGCTGATCCAGAGCTTCTTGTCTTGGAGGTGTAACAGCATGGTAGTAGGAGATGCTTCTCTAGATATTGACGTGCTGGTGATTGGTGCAGGTCCTGGCGGCTACGTAGCCGCCATCCGCGCCGCTCAACTGGGCAAAAGCGTCTTGATTGTCGATAAATCGGAATGGGGTGGCGTGTGCTTGAACCGCGGCTGTATCCCATCCAAAGCTTTGATCTCTGCAGCTCATACGTATGAACATGCGCAACATGCGGACAGCATGGGGATTTCCGTTGATAACGTGAAGGTTGACTTCGCGAAAGTGCAAGAGTGGAAAAACAACATTGTCAAAAAGCAAACTGGCGGCGTTAGCCAACTGCTGAAAGGCAACAAAATTCAAATGTTCCAGGGCGAAGCGATGTTCATTAACGAACACGAAGCACGTGTGTTCAATGATCAAGAAGCGCCTCGCTACCGCTTCCAGCACTGCATTATCGCGACGGGCTCCCGTCCGATTGAGCTGAAAGCATTCCCTTACGGCGGAAGAATTCTTTCTTCCACGGAAGCTCTGCAGTTGAGTGAAATTCCGAAGAGCATGGTCGTTATCGGCGGCGGCTACATCGGCATCGAGCTGGGTCAAACGTTCGCAAAATTCGGTACGAAAGTAACGGTGCTTGAAGGCTCCGATCACGTTCTGCCAGGCTTTGAGAAAGAAATGACGAAGCTGGTTGCCCGCAACCTGGAGAAAATCGGCGTGGAGGTTCATACGGAAGCGCTGGCTCAATCCCACACCAAAACAGATAACGACGTAACGGTTACATTCACGGTCAAAGGTGAAGAGAAACAAGTTACAGCTGATTACGTATTGGTCACTGTAGGTCGTCGTCCTAACACTGACGGTGAGCTTGGTTTGGATCTGATCAACTTGAAAATGTCGGATCGCGGCATGATCGAAGTGGACAACCAAGGCCGTACAAGCATTCCGCACATTTTTGCGATCGGTGATATCGTGCCAGGTCTTGCTCTTGCACACAAAGCTTCTTATGAAGCGAAAGTGGCTGCAGAAGCGATTGCCGGATTGCCAAGCGTTGTAGACTACAAAGGCATTCCAGCCGTTGTCTTCTCCGATCCGGAGATTGCCAGCGTCGGCTTGAATGAAACAGAAGCCAAAGCCAAAGGCTACAACGTGACGATCGGCAAGTTCCCTTACGCGGCTAACGGCCGTGCGAACTCTTTGAACGCTGGCCAAGGCTTCGTGAAGCTGGTTGGCGACAAAGAAACAGGCTTGCTGCTCGGCGGTCAAGTTGTCGGTCCGGAAGCGTCCAACCTCATCGGCGAGCTTGGTCTTGCGATTGAGATGGCGGCGAATCTGGAAGATATTGCTCTCACGATTCACGCTCACCCAACCTTGACAGAGATGGTGATGGATGCTGCCGAAGGCGCACTCGGTCATCCGATCCATCAGCTTGGGTCAAGCAAATAAGCATAAAACAAAGTCCCATGAGTTCAGCAGAAATGCTGTCCATGGGACTTTTTTTATGCTTTAACCATCGGATTTTTAATCCCACGCGATAGTTTGTCGATCGTTTTCTCCACGCGACCGCTCCGCGTTTCTTCCCGTTTGGCATCGGTGATCCAGCGGACATATTCTTTGCGGTTCGTATAGGACAACGTATCGAAGAAAGCCTGAGCTTCCGGATGCCCCTGAAAGGCGGAAGCGAGATCATCCGGGACGATTACGGTTTTATCGGCGCTCCCGGCTGGTTTGGGTGCTTTGGCAGCAGAGGCGGCAAGCCGTTCACTGCGCGGCGCTTTTACCAGTGTTTTGGGACGGAAGCGCATCGCGGACCAAGTCTCATCAATAGAGACGAGGGAGACGCCTTCGAAGTCCAGATCGGTTACCGTTTGCCACCCGGCGTCGCGGTTGATGTCCGTTTTGATTTTACCGCTGCCTTTCGGATAATTGATCCACAGCATACCTTCGGGAACCACTGCCTCGATGGCCTGGGGGGCCAAGCTTTGCACCTCATTGACATTGTGGACGAACAGTTGGACAAAATCATATGCTTGTGCGCCTTCTTTATGCTGTGTGACTTGAACACCATCCGGCAGCGGTTCAAGCTTCTCCATATAGCCGGCCGGAGCATTCATGACGAGCGCGCGATTGCAGCCGGCAAGGCGCAGTTTTTTTACAAGCTCATTACTCAAGTAAATTCCCTCGCTTTATGAGATATGCTTTAACCTTACCCATTCTTCCTGGCAAAATCAATCATAAACGCCGCGAGCGCCTGACAAGCTTCAACAGGTACGGCATTGTAGGACGAGGCGCGCAGTCCGCCGATGCTTCGATGCCCGGCCAAGCCCTCAAAACTGTTCAAGGCTGCTTCATGGATAAACTTTTTTTCCCATTCGTCACTCTGCATTCGCCATGTTACATTCATGCCAGATCTAAAATTGGTATCTATGATGCCTTGATAGAAGCCTTCGCTTGCGTCAATAACGTCGTACAGCAGCTGGGCTTTACGGGCGTTTTGCTTTTCGAGTTCATCCACGCCGCCTTGCTGCCGCGTCCATTGCAGCACCAGATTCATCATGTAAATCGAGTGAACCGGAGGCGTATTGTAAAGGGAATGGTTCGCCGCGAACGTCGAATACCGCCAAATTTCCGGGATCGTGTTGGAAGCTTGCTCCAGCCACTCTTGGCGGAGAATGACAACGGTAACGCCAGCGGGACCGAGATTTTTTTGCGCCCCGGCGTAGATCATGGAGAAGCGGCTCAGATCCAGCCTGCGGCTTAAAATTTCGCTGGTCGCATCGGCCACAAGCGGTGTTGCCCCGACCTCCGGCACCACCATATAACGCGAACCCTCGATCGTATTGTTCAGGGTGATGTGCACATAGGCAGCGTCAGGGGTTAGGTCATCCGGTGTTACAGCGGGAATGTGGCGCCATCCTTGGACTTTGGAACTTGCAGCCGCATGGGCGCGCCCCAAATAGGAAGCCTCTTTGTAGGCTTTTTCCGCAAAGCTGCCTGTTAGGACATAATTAGCTGTTTGATGGGGCTGAACAAAGTTCGCGGGCAACAGCGCGAATTGCGAGCTGGCGCCGCCGCCCATGAAAAGCACGTGATAATCGCTCGGCAGCCCGAGCAAATTCAGGAGCAGCTGCTCTGTCTCCTCGACCAAGTCTTCGACGAGCCGGCTGCGATGAGACATCTCCATCAGTGCGAGTCCGCTGCCTTGATAATCCACGAACTGCGCTTGCGCTTGTTCGAGCACCTCGAGCGGCATGGCTGCGGGGCCGGGATTGAAATTGTACTTCCGCTTTTGCTGTGTCATTTTGATTTCCTCCCATTTTGTCGGATAAAAAACAAAAAACGCCCTCATCCGATTGGGACGAGGAGCGTCAGCTCGCGGTGCCACCCAATTTGAGCTGCTTCTTAGCGAATGCAACTCCACTTGGTTCCGCGATAACGGGCGGGTCCGGTTAACTTAGAAAGGCTTGTGCCGATCGGCCCTTCTTGGCGAAAACGCCTCCGAGTTGGATGCTCTTCATAGGCATGATCACGTGATTATGTTGTTAGTAGTATAGGCTTGGTATTGAAAAAGGTCAAGGGGTATTTGCCGACGGTTATTAGCCAAGAGCCGGGCAAACTGTAACCTCCTCGGCAGCAGTTGACATTAGTCCCTCTTTTAAGCCTATAATAGCAATAGGTAATATAATTAACGCGTGTTCATAGGAGGAGCGTACATATGAAATACCGTAAATTAGGCAGAACCGGTTTGAAGGTCAGTGAAATCAGCTTAGGCAGTTGGCTGACCTATGGGAACTCAGTGGCAGAGGAGTCTGTTGCCCAGCTGACGCAGCGCGCTTTTGAGCTTGGCGTTAACTTCCTGGATACGGCTAATGTGTATATGAGAGGCGAAGCGGAGATCCTGCTGGGCAAAACGCTGAAAAATTACAATCGCGATGCCTACGTGCTCGCTACCAAAGCTTTTTGGCCAATGGGCGACGGTCCAAATGACCGCGGTTTGTCGCGCAAGCATGTGTTTGAACAAGTGCATGCGAGCCTGAAGCGTCTGCAAACGGATTATGTGGACATTTTTTACTGCCATCGTTATGATAAGGAAACATCTGTCGACGAGACGCTGCGTACGATTGAAGACTTGGTCCGTCAAGGCAAAGTGCTGTACGTCGGCGTAAGCGAGTGGACGGCCGCGCAGATCCAGGAGGGTCTTGCTGTTGCCGACCGCTATATGCTCGATCGTATTGTAGTTCACCAGCCGCAATACAACATGTTCCACAGAGGCATCGAGGCCGAAGTGATCCCGCTGAGCGAGCGCAATGGCATCTCGCAAGTCGTATTCTCACCGCTGGCGCAAGGCGTGCTGACGGGTAAATATCGCAAAGGCCAAGACGTGCCGGCTGGAAGCCGCGCTGCAGATCCGAAATCCAATTCGTTCATCGGCAGATTCCTTGTTGAAGAGCAGTTGGACAAAGTCGAGCAATTGATCGGTGTGGCAAATGAGCTGGGCTTGTCGATGTCGACACTGGCTTTGGCTTGGGTGCTGCGCCAGCCGAACGTAGCCAGCGCACTGGTAGGCGCTACACGCGTGGAGCAGCTTGAAGAGAATGTGAAAGCAGCGGGCGTCGTGCTGCCATCGGATATAGTGCAAAAGATCGAAGAGATTTTGGCATAAGAAGGAAGGGGCTGCCCGTGGGGGCAGCCTTTTTTTTGTGGGCTGCGCAGGAGGTATAGCGGAACTGGTGTTCCGCTAATGGCGGGCGAAGGCAGCGCAGCCGGGGTTTGCAGGGCCAATAGCGTAAGTGTAGTTCCGCTATTGAGGAGATGATGGGCAGCGCGGGAGGTATAGCGGAACTGGTGTTCCGCTATTGGCGGGCGAAGGCAGCGCAGCCGGGGTTTGCAGGGCCAATAGCGGAAGTGTAGTTCCGCTATTGAGGAGATGATGGGCAGCGCGGGAGGCATAGCGGAACTGGTGTTCCGCTAATGGCGGGCGAGAGCTGCGCAGCCGGGGTTTGCAGGGCCAATAGCGGAAGTGTAGTTCCGCTATTGAGGGGATGATGGGCAGCGCGGGAGACATAGCGGAACTGGTGTTCCGCTAATGGCGGGCGAGAGCTGCGCAGCCGGGGTTTGCAGGGGCAATAGCGTAAGTGTAGTTCCGTTATTGAGGAGATGATGGGCTGCGCGGGAGGCATAGCGGAACTGGTGTTCCGCTAATGGCGGGCGAAGGTAGCGCAGCGGGGTTTGCAGTGCCAATAGCGTAAGTGTAGTTCCGCTATTGAGGAGATGATGGGCAGCGCGGGAGACATAGCGGAACTGGTGTTCCGCTATTGGCGGGCGAAGGCTGCGTTAAATTGCCTTGTCATCTTCATGTGAATAGGCATCGAATTCTTTCTCTGGTTTTCCACCTCAGATGTTAGATCCCCTGCCATTGTCAGCAAGTAGATTTACAATAACTCCCATCATGCAGACGCATTCTTTGATACATTTGGGGTGATTTCAGGGAGATTTTAACATAAAGATAAGCCTTTGGTAGTAGGTATTTCGTCGATATTTTCCTTTACATAAATGTTCCGGTTTTGTAAAATAAACCATAGGTAAATTTTTTTAACCAGTGTCAGAAAAAGTGTCACCAAATTACTAAAAGAGATGGTTTTCTTTCGGACTGAACGTTCAGACGCAAGATCAACCGACTTGAAGGGGGACTGTCATCTTGAATTTCAAAATGAATTTGAAGCTTGTTCAACAATTGAAGAATGTGAACTTCAGCTTGACCGCGCTTCGCCATTTACAGTTGCGATCGAAGTTGCTCCTGATGAATGCTATCGCTATTTTATTTTTACTTATCGTAGGTTTGGTAGGATATTTCTATATGGATAAGATGGCAGGCAATTCGACGAGAATGTACGAGGAAAGCTTGCTTTCAGTTAAATGGGGTAATCAGTTAAAAGCCAATTTTAATGACTTCGAGTCTAATTTGCTGGAAATGATGCTGACCGTTGATGTGAAGTATAAAGGCAAGCTGAAAACTCAATTGGATGAAGATATTAAGACCAATAATGATTTGGTCACAAGATTGGGACAAATTCCAATGACGGCTGAAGAAAAAGCAGCCTTTGATGCTTTTGAAGAGCAGAATGCCAAGTACCGCGAAGTCAGCTCGACCGCCATTGAGCATGCTACTCAGAACAACCAGGTTGCATATCAAGTCTATAATACACAGGTATCGCCTCAAGGCAAACAAACGGTGGAAGCCCTTGGTAAACTGGTTGCGCTGAAAGAAGCCGCTGCGGAGCAATTCCAACAATCGAATAAGAGCGATTCTACGGTTTCACACACGGTCATTATCGTGACGATCATTATAGCCATGATTATTTTGACGTTCAACGCATTGACCCTCAACATGATTATTACAACTCCGATTCGCGCTCTCCAAGAGAAAATGGAAAAAGCGGCAAGCGGGGATTTGTCCGTAAAAGGAAATTATCCCTATCGGGATGAGGTCGGTAAATTGACCGGTTCCTTTAATGTCATGACGGAGAGCTTGCGCACACTCGTCTCGCAAATTGCGGATAATGCGCTAACGCTTTCAGCCAGTTCTGAAGAACTGCTTGCCAGCTCGGAGCAAAGCTCGACGGCGGCAAAACAAGTTGCAGACTACAGCTTGCAGTTGGCGCAAGATTTTGAGAAGCAGTTCAGTGGTGTTAATCAAGCGAACGAAGCTGTGCAACAAATGCTGCAAAGCACTAAACAAATTGATACATCTGCACAAGAAGTGGCTACGCTTGTTGGACAAGCGACAGCGGCTGCACAAAACGGGAAGCACTCCGTATTGTCGATCTCCGATCAAATGCGCGAGATTGCCGAAGCTTCGGGTGAAGTCGGTACAGTCGTTGAGGAGCTTGGCAAGAACGCGCATGCGATTGGTAAAATTGTCGGTGTTATTAACGAAATCGCTACACAAACGAATCTGTTGTCCCTCAACGCTGCGATCGAGGCTGCAAGAGCGGGTGAAGCGGGCCGTGGTTTTGCGGTTGTAGCTGGTGAAGTGCGCAAGTTGGCCGAGCAGTCCTCTTCCTCTGCACGTGACATCACGAATCTGGTGGCAACGATTCAAAGACAAATTAATCACGCTGTCGTCTCGATGCAAGCCGGAGCCGGCAAGGTGAAGGAAGGCTTAACGATTTCGGAGCAAGTTCAAGAATCGTTCGTACATATAGAAGAGTCCGTTGAGATGGTGAATGCCAAAGTCGAGGATGTCAATCAATCGATTCATCACTTAGTCGCCGCTAACGTTCGGATTGAAGAAGTGATGGGGGTTGTCAGCGCTGTTTCCGAGACAGGGATCAGTGTGAGTCAGGAAACGGCTGCCGCCAGCCAGGAGCAAATGGCCACCACGGAAGAGATTGAGAATTCCGCCAAATCGTTGGCTGGATTGGCCGAAGAGCTGCAGTTGTCGCTGCAGAAGTTCACTGTTTAACATGCAATTGCCGCTGGGGATTCCAGCGGTTTTTTGTTGTGCTTGTGCTTGTCAACTGCGTCGGCGCGGAATGTGTGTGGAGATTGAATTGGTGCGGATGGGGAGTAGCTATGGGAGCGGGAGTAATAGTAGAAGTAGAAACAGGTGTTGGTGCTCGGCAAGTAGAGTAGATGAATATGTGGACGGGGCGAGCAGAGGCAAGGTAGGCGCTAGGGGTTGCTGTAAGTGGGCAAAATAGGAATACAGAGACAAAGTGCCTGCTCGGGATTGCTATAATTGGGCAAAATCGGACTGCAGACCCATATGTCGGCTGAGCCTTGCTGATGCCGCTTGACAGCTGCACGCGATGCACACTGCCCGCATGCCCCACCGGTGAGCAGCTTAAGCGCCAATAGAAAAGGCCGCCTTTATTTCATCCAATAAAGACAGCCTCGATATGATATTGATCTCTATGAATTTGCATTCATCTTGTGCATGCTATCAAAACAACGAAAGCCCTGCCTCTCTTCCATCCTTGCGGCTCCAATGACCGCGCCAGTGAGAATTGTATACAAACACTTGCTGCCGAAACACGAGACGCTGCCTCGGATTTACCATAAATGAGTTTACTGCAGAACGGGAATACAGATAAAAGGAAAGGGGGTTTCTTTCGTTTCAATATTCAGTCGTGGGGTAAATGAGGTTTGGTTTGAAGTGTTTACTATTATCATGTCAATCAATTTCATATATTATATCCTTAGTAAACTAAAATGTCAACCACATGGCAGTCTCCCATATCTTATAAGCAGACATCTTGGATAAGGCAAGTAAGAATGTCAACATATAACATGCCAGCTGAGCAGCTGTCGAAAGAGAGCTTTTGTCGAATAATGCATAATTTTGATGCAAACGCTCATTTTTTTAAGCGAAATGTGGAATAACTGCACGGTTTGAATTAAAATAAAGAAGAAGAAGCCGAAGAGAAGAGGGCGCAAAATGAGTGAGCATCGGTTTATTTTAACGGCTGAATGGTCAGGCGGACTTCATGGCACGGGGGAGATCCGAACAAGCAGTGTGATGTCCCCGATATCGGTTCCTGCAGGATTAGGCGGCCCGGGACTGGGAACCAATCCGGAGGATTTGCTGTTGGGCGCTGCGGCGACTTGTTACTTAATCACGTTAGGTGCAATCTTGCACAAGCAAGGTATTGAGCAATTGGAGCTGACCTCCGAGATCGTCGTGGATACGGCGCCAGTCATGAAAGTGAAGCAGCTGATCCACCGCCCCCGGATCCAAGCAGGGGCCAATGTCTCGGAAACTCAGCTGGATAAAATAAGAAAAGCGGCAAACCGAGCGGAGCTTACCTGTATGATCAGCAAGGCGATGAGGGGCAATGTGGAAATCAGCGTTGAGCCCGAAATTTGGACAGGGGGCATCCGGCTGTAGATGAATTTGAATAAAAAGGTGTTTATCGGCTTTTTGCTATTCATCATCATCCCTTTATTCGTGCTCGGAACAGTCGTATATACGGTGTCACAACAGCTGATAGAGAAAAAATACGGCGATCTCAACGAAGTTTCGCTGCAAGCGATTTCCCGTAATATTTATTATATGTTTAAGGAAGCGAACTATTTTTCAGATTATTGGATGGTGAAAGAAGGGATTCAGGCCATCTATCGCACGATGGACGGCGTTCAGCCCGATGATAAGGCGCTGAGCTCGTATGATGTCAACACGTTTGACACGCTCTTGCGCAGCTCGATCCTTACGTATTCGCCTGTGCAATCTGTCGTGATTTATAATAACCGGGGCCGTACATTCAGTGCGGGGCGAAGCAGCAGCAGTAATTTTACCCCGTGGGAAGCGCTGCGGGATAGCGCTGTATTCAAGCAAATTGAAACGCTGAACGGAAGGCCGCTGTGGATCGGGCCCGGCGAGTACCAAGAGTTTCAGACCGGGCACCGGGAGTTCTACCAGGCAAGGCTGGTCAAGGACTTCTGGACGATGGACAACCGCGGCTACATGCTGCTGCGTTTTCGATTCAACGAACTCGATCAGATTTTTCGCTCGTTCAATACGAATGAAGAGAATTCCAAGCGCTACTTTCTCGTCAATAAAAGCGGATTGATCTTCTATGACAATAAAACGAGTTTGGAAGGCGCGAATGTGCTGCAGCTTTTGCCGGGAAAGCTGGATTTTCAGCATCCGAACCAGAGCTTCCAAGCCGATTTTCTCAATGAAAAAAGCCTTATTTCCCAGTACCCTCTGGCACTCAATGATATGGGTCTGCAGGACTGGAGCGTTGTGTCCATCACGTCGTGGAAGTATGTCGCCGGCGAAATCGAGACGATCATGAAGTGGGTAGCGGGCATCACGTTCATTTGTCTGTTTTTTGCCCTGGTCTACAATCTCGTCTTCGTCAGACGGATCATTCAGTTCATTCTGCGCATCGTTTCCTCGATGAAAAGGGTGGAACGGGGCGATCTGACGACCCGTGTAGAGGTCAGTGGCAAGGATGAGACGCAAGCACTGGCCAGAGGCTTCAACAGCCTGGTCGTTCGCATTGAAGACTTGCTCGAAGAGGTGAAGCGACAGCAGGACCGCAAAAATAAGGCCGAGCTCATGCTGCTTCAGGCTCAGATTAAGCCGCATTTTTTGTTCAATACACTGGAGTCGATCAATGTGCTGGCGATTCAAAATCAAGGCAAAAAAGTGAGTCAAATGGTGTACAGGCTGGGCAATTTGCTGCGCATCGGGATGGAAGGCAAGGAAGAAATCACGCTTAAGCAAGAGTTGGACTATTTGAAAAGCTATCTGGATATTCAGGAATTCCGCTTCGAGAATCAGTTCACGTATACCATTGAGGCACCTGCGGAGGTGCTCGATTGCTATATCCTGAAGCTGACGCTGCAGCCTTTGGTGGAAAACAGCCTTCAGCATGGTTTTGAACCTATTGCGTATCAAGGAACGATCTCGATTCGTGTGGAAGATGAGGAGACGCGCATCGGAATTTATGTAACGGATAACGGCATTGGCATCAGCAATGAGAAGCTGAGTAAATTTCGCTATAAAACGGAGCTGGAGATCCCGATCCATGAAATCAGGGGTGTGACGGAGGAGCGGCGCGGGCTAGGTGTCAGCAATGTGGCTGACCGGGTCCGGATTCAGTACGGCAGCAGCTATGGGATGTATATTTGCAGCTTGGAAGGGCAAGGCACCACGATGAAAATTGTCATTCCCAAAAACAAGGAGATGAGATCATGAGGTTGAAAGCGATTTTGGCTGATGATGAGCCGAATATTTTGCGCAATTTGCAGCTGGTCATTCCTTGGGATGAGCTTGGGATCGACATTGTAGGCACGGCGAGGAACGGGATTGAGGCGCTGGAGCTGGCGACCCGTCACATGCCTGATCTGGTGATGAGCGATATCCGCATGCCACAGATGGACGGCATCACGTTCGTCGAGAAGCTTCGCGACCGCAATGAGCACTGCGCGGTGCTTATGGTCACGGGCTATCAGGACTTTGATTATGTGCGCACGCTGATGCGTTACGGTGTGAGCGATTATATGTTGAAGCCGATTAATTACGATGAGTTGGAAAGCACCATTCGTGCCTTAGCGGAGCAAATCCGGGTGAAAAAGCAGCAAAAGCAGGAAGAAGAGCTGCGCTGGGACAGGATGCGCAATTTGGCGCTGGAAAAAGTGCTGTTTGATGTCGTGATGAATTATACCGAGATTACCCCAAGATCGCTGCTGCCGATTGATGAATTAGATCTCGAAAGCCTGTCCTATGTGTTTGCGATGATTGACGTGGACGAGTATTCGCAAAAGTCGCTGCAGTGGAGCGAGGAAGAGCGTAAGCTGTGGAATTTTGCAGTGAAGAACGTGCTGCAGGACACGCTCCTCCACGCGGAGCTTCAGTTTACTGTGCTGCAGCTGCGTGAAGGGGAGTGGTGCTTGCTGATCACCAGCGAGTTTGCGGACCCGGCACATTTGACCGAGGTGCTGCAGCAGTTGACTGAGCGCCTGCAGAGCAATGTGCAGAGGAACGTCAAATTCACCATCAGCATCGGGCTGTACCCGCAAGCGGTGCACATTCGCCAACTGCCAGACGTCTATAAGAAACTGCAAAGACTGATGCAATTGAGTTTGGAAAAACAGGAGTCCGTCCTCATCTACAAGGATGTCAAAGAGAGCTCGGATGCCAACATATCGCTGTGGTATTTAGTGGAGGATATTGTGAACGGCTTGAAGCAGTTGAATCGTGAACAGACCGAGGAAGCGCTAGCCCGCCTGAAATCGCTGCTGGAAGGGCTGCCGAACAGCTCATTTGCGCGCGCTTCGCAGATGCTGCATTTTCTCATTCTGCACTTGCTGCGGGAGCTGCGCGAAATGAACGGTATGGACTTGCGCGAAGAAGAGGAAGTGTGGCACAAGCTCGATAAGTGCGAAAGCATCCAGCATCTGCTTCAGGTGATGACGCAGCTGGTTGTCTTAGGCTTGAAAGGCGGGAATAAAAAGAAGAACAGCGAGCTCTTGATGGATGCGGCCAAGGCGTACATCCGCACCCATTACACCAGGGACTTTGGTATTGAGGAGATTGCCGGGACGCTCGGCATCAGCAGGTCCTACTTTAGCTTGCTGTTCAAACAGCACTACGGCGAAACCTTCGTCGAGTATGTGACCAAGCACCGGATGGAGTTGGCCAAATCGATGCTGCTTCACAGTGACAAGAGCATTTCCGACATCGGCAAGGCGGTCGGCTATGCGGAGCGGCGTTATTTTACGAAAGTATTTCAGGAGTTTACTGGGGAAATTCCATCGGAGTACAGGGATAAAAGACGCGAGGCGAGGTAGAGAATTTTCGCCCTGTTTTAGGAATATGTTGGTCTTTAGGCGCGGGTTCTACATATCTATAATGATTTTATGGCCAAAAGGAGACATCCATGATACAAACACGGACACGGATTTCCGCCGCAGGCGCGGTCGTGGTCGTCCTGACGTTGCTGTTAACGGCGTGCAGCAGCCATCCGCAGTCGTCTGGTGACGGTGATGGCATTCGGGTGTCGCCGACTGCACCGGCAGCCAAAGCGAATGAAAAGAATCAACCGGTATCGCTGACGATCCGGCATACGCAGGTGAAAGATACGCAGAAAAAACGTCTGGCGATGCTGCAGGATGTCGTCAAGGCGACGGAGGCGAATGTTCCGGGCTTGACAATTACGCTTGATGGCGTCGAGGATAAAGTCAACCGTTTTGAGAAGCTGCGATCGGAAATGGCTGCAGGGAATCCTCCGGAAATTTTTGACCTGTTCGGCGGTACGGATACTCGGGATTACGTGAAAGCAGATCGGCTGCTCGATCTGACCCCCATCCTGAAAGAGCTTGGCATGATCGATAAATTTTATAGTTTTGATGAGTTTACGGTTAACGGTAAAATTTACGGAATTCCCATGGCGGGATATGTGGAGGGCTTGTACTTTAATAAAAAGATTTTGGCGAATAACGGTCTGAAGCCGCCGCAAACGTGGGATGAACTGCTGACCGAAGCGGAGACGCTGAAGGCGAGGAACATTACGCCGCTGATGCTCGCTGCCAAAGATGCTTGGGTCATCAATATGATGACCAATACGATGTGGGTGCGAACAGCGGGACCTACCGCTGTGGAAGGCTTTTTGGCCGGCACGAAGCGTTGGACGGATCCTGACGTTGTCGATGCCTTTTCCAGGTACAATACGCTTGTGAAGAAGGGTTACCTTCAGGAAGGCAGCCTTGCCCTGTCGTATGCAGAGCAGCAGAACAAGTTCGGCAGCGGGGAAGCTGCTTTCATGTTTGACGGCAGTTGGGCGAACACGCCCTTGCTTGACCCTGAGAAGTCGGTCATTGTGAACGACATGGGTTTTATGAATTTTCCTGCGATGGGCGGGCCGGGAGACGGATATATCAACGGCGGTTGGTCAAATGCTTACGGTTTCTCTAATCGAGTGAGCGAAGCGCAGTTAGCGGCGATCAAGGAATTCATTAAACAAATGTATAATGAACCGATGCAAAAAAGGCAGCTGATGGAAGAAGGCATGCCGCCGGCGATGAAGCTGCAGGATACGAGCGGTGTCAATCCGCTGATCATGGAGATTTTGCAGGTGTTTGATCAGGCCAAAGGGACGTTTCCTGCCTACGATTCCCGTATACAGACAAAGGTGCGAGAGAAGCTGGAGCGGGGCATGCAGGAATTGATCGGCGGCAGGACCGATCCCGCAACGCTGATGGAGGAGCTGCAAGAGCAGCAGGAGGCTTCGAATAAGGAAGAGATGCATGTGAATTAGAGAGGGAAGGTGAAGCTAGGTGTCGATGAACCAAGAATCGCTGACGTTGCGTCAGAAGGTTGGACAAATGTTCGTATGCGGTTTTGAAACCGTAGAGCCTAATGCTGAAATAACGAAGCTCATCGCCGATTACGGGCTGGGCGGTGTCATTTATTTTCGCAGAAATGTGCAGGATGCGCATCAACTGGCGCAATTGTCCGCCGAGCTGCAGCAGCTAAGCCGGCAAAATGGCGGCTTGCCTTTATTTATCGCCGTCGACCAGGAAGGCGGGATGGTGTCACGGATAGAGAAAGGTGCGACCTTGCTGCCGGGCAACATGGCTTTAGGCGCAACCTTTGCACCGCTAGGGGTGTACGCTGGCGCAAAAGTGATGGGCCAAGAGCTGCGGCAGATGGGGATTAATATGAATTTTGCACCATGCCTGGACATCAATAACAACCGGCGCAATCCGGTGATCGGCGTTCGTTCCTACGGGGAAACGGCGGAGCTGGTCGGGAAGATGGGTGTGCACGCAGTGAAAGGGCTTCAGGAGACGGGCGTTATCGCGACAGTCAAGCATTTCCCGGGTCATGGCGATACGGCGGAGGATTCACACCACGATCTGCCCGTCGTGCCGCACAGTATGGAAAGGCTGATGGAGCTCGAGCTGGCTCCGTTCATCCAGGCGATCGAAGGCGGCGTAGATGCGATCATGACTGCGCATGTCGTATTCCAAGCGCTCGAAGCGGGTGGAGTGCCTTCGACGCTGTCTTATCGGATTTTGACCGAGTTGCTGCGCCAACAGCTGGGGTTCGAGGGAATGATCGTAACGGATTGCCTGGAAATGAAAGCCATCTCGGAGGGAATTGGCGTTGCGGAAGGCGCCGTACGGGCGATTGAGGCAGGGGCGGACCTGATTCTGGTCAGCCATACGCTGGAGCGCCAGGTTGCGGCGATTGAAGCCGTTCTGGAAGCTGTTGCGAGCGGAAGAATTCCGGAATCCCGTATCGACGAATCTGCACTGCGCATTATGAAGTACAAGTTTAAGCGCGATATTCAATTTGAGAAGCTGGATCCGGTGCCGCATGGCGACATCTCTACGCCGGAGCATCAGGGGCTGGCGAAAGAGCTCAGCCGCCAAAGCATCACCTTGGTGAAGGACGAATCCGGTAAGGCGTATGATCCCGCGGATCCGACGCTGGTCGTCTGGACGGAGGTGCAGACGGGCACCGAAATCGACGAGGTCGTGGAGCGGGAAGGGACGCTGGGCAGCCAGCTGTCCACGCTATCCGGCAGGCACGTGGAGGAAGTGTACATCGGGCTGTATCCGTCTGAGGCTGACAAGAAGCGGGTGCTGGACGCTTGCGAAGGCAAGAAGCAAGTCGTGATGGTCACCTATAATGCGACTTTTTCGAAAAGGCAGACGGAGCTGGTGCAAATCTTGGCAGCTCTGCCCGAAAAGCATGTCATCGTGGCCGCCGGCCGCAACCCATACGATTTGCTGGAATTCCCGGAAGTCAAGACCTATTATGCTTGTTATGAAAACAGGCCTTTGGCAATGTATTCGCTCGCCCAAGTACTTGTGGGCAAGGAGAAAACCGTCGGCCGATTGCCGATCACCTTATCAGAACAATATCCGCTTGGATGGAGGCAGGACTTATAATGGATCATTTTTATGTAGGTATTGATCTTGGCGGCACCAAAATGCTGGCTGCCATAGTGACAGGCGATGGTGAAATCATCGCTAAAGAAGAAATTCCGACCCTGGCTGAGCAGGGTCAGGAAGCTGTGCTCGATCGGCTGGGCAGCCTGATCGAGCGCTTGCTTGCGGACGTGCCCGGCGGCCGCTCGGGGCTCCGCGGTATCGGCGTCGCCACCGCGGGCACGCTGGATACGGCGAACGGCGTCGTGACGCTCGCCGCGAACCTGGGCTGGCGCGACGTCGCCGTCAGCGCCGTATTGGCGGACCGCTTCGGCTGCGCGGTCCGGCTCGAGAACGACGCCACCGCAGCGGCGGTCGGCGAATGGCTGGCTGGCGCCGGTCAGGGTGCGCCGGACTGCATCTTCGTGACGATCTCCACGGGGATCGGCGGGGGCATTATCTCCGGCGGCCGCTTGGTCGCCGGAGTGAACCATAACGCAGGGGAGCTGGGTCACATTACCATCGATGGGAATGGGCCGGTTTGCCCCTGCGGCAATGTGGGGTGCCTGGAGCTCTATGCATCAGGCACCGCTATTGGCCGCCGCGGCGCGGAGCACGTGCGCCGTGCGGCGGAAGGCGCCGTCCCGCAGGACGGCGCGCTCGTGCGGCTCGCGGGAGGCGACTCGAACCGCGTAGACGCGCGGTTGGTCGCGGCCGCGGCCGCGGAAGGGGATGCCGACGCAAGCGGCATCCTGCGGGAAGCCGGCCGAGCCCTCGGCATCGGGCTCGTGAGCATTCTCCACCTGCTGAACCCGCAGGTGGTCGTACTTGGCGGCGGCGCTTCGCATATCGGCGAGCCGCTCCTCGGACCGATGCGCGAGATCATCGAGCAGCGCTGCTTGCCGGCGATTCGCGGGCCGGTCCAGTTCGTCGCTTCGTCGCTGGGCTCCTCCGCCGGCGCGGTTGGCTCAGCGTTAATGATGTCCAGATCGACCAATTAACTGGAAAAAATTGTGACCGGTCATATGACCACCGTCACTAGACTTATCAACACCTCTTCTGTACTTTAGATAAGGGGCGAAACTTTTTGCACAGTTCTCACGAATGTGAAAAGTCATTGCCCGTGATTTAAAGGAGAAGGGGTGTTTGTTTGATGTCACAACCAACCGGAACTGCCGAAGCGCCGACGATGCGCGCGTTTCTTGCCAATCGCTTCGTGCAGACCATCATGCTGTCGGGCTTGTTTTTACAAATTGGGATTTGGGTCCGCAATTTTGGGGTCCTGCTCTATGTTACTGATATGACCAATAATAATCCGATTTCGGTGTCTTTGATTTCCGTCGCTGAATTTGCGCCGATCTTCATCTTCTCGTTTATTGGCGGGGCTTTCGCTGACCGCTGGAAACCGAAGCTAACGATGGTCTGGTGCGATGTGCTCAGCGCCGTCTCTGTTTTTGCCGTCATGATTACACTGTATTACGGTTCTTGGAAAGCTATTTTCTTTGCGACCTTGGTCTCGTCGATCCTGTCACAATTTTCCCAGCCTTCGGGAATGAAGCTGTTCAAGGTGCATGTTCCTGAATCGCAAATGCAATTGGGGATGTCCATGTATCAGTCCATGTTTGCTATTTTTATGATCATTGGCCCGTTGATGGGCACTTACGTGTATTTTCACTTCGGCATTAAAGTGGCTATTGCAGTGATGGGCGTCTGCTTCCTGCTTTCGGCACTCGTGCTGACATGGCTGCCTGCGGATAAGAAAGAGCCGGCAGGCAATCGCGACACTCATATTTTCCAGGAAATGGGTCAAGGTTTCCGCTATGTACGGAGCAGCAGGCTGCTCGTTCTGCTCGGCGCTTGTTTTGCTGTCGCGGGACTTGCGCTTGGGTTAATTAATCCGCTTGGCCTCTACGTGGTTACAGAAAATCTGGGCTTGCCGAAGGAGAATCTTCAATGGTTCATGGTGGCGAACGGAGCGGCCATGATTATTGGTGGCGGATTGGCGATGGCCTTCTCCAAGCGGATGTCCCCGCAAGCAATGTTGACCCTGGGGATGGCCGTCAGCATCGTGACGATCGCGGGGATGGGCAGCACCCATACGCTGTGGATTGCGCTTGCGGTGCAGTTCCTTATGGGCCTCGTGCTGCCGGCGATTCAAATCGGGATCAGCACAATGATACTGGGGAACACGGATGAAGCTTTCGTGGGCCGGGTGAACGGCATTTTGAACCCGATGTTCATGGGGGCGATGGTGGTCACGATGAGCTTGGCCGGGAAGCTGAAAGATATGTTTCCGCTATCCTCGTTGTACCTGGTCTCGGCTGGACTGTTCGTCATCGGCGTGTTGGTTATGCTGCCTACGCTGAAGATGAAGCCGCAGTCGAAGCCGGAGACTGAGCCGCAGGCACAGGTACAGGCGGAGTAGGGGAGTTTAGGGGTTAGAGCGATTTTTTAAAAGCAATACTTTGGTCGCGTTATGTGCGACTAAAGTATTGCTTTTTTGTAATCTTCCCTTTTGAATCAGGACCTTAGTAATGATGTAAAATTTAGTAATTTGCTATATATTTTTCATATAGTATAATTTTGTAATTTTTACCATTGGATTAAGGGGATTGTTTTACGAAAAATCCGATCCAATGCCTTCCAGCAGACTTGGCAGCGGCTCTGATGTTGAAAATTAGCCGTTTCGGGCGATCAGGTTGTCTATCTCGCATAAAGGAGCTAATTTGGCAACTGAGGAGGTGCATGCGTTTGGAGAAGTGAAGGCTGGGCAACGGCTATCTAGGTTATGCGGGGGACAGGCTGATTGTTGCGGACATGGCTGGGACGTTGGTTGCTGAAAGCACTTCTGATGCTGCTGTTTTGCCAATCGCACAGGGGGAGCAGTTCGTCGGTCAGGGCTTTTGGCTATAGGTGACCGTCTATCTGGCGTATGGGGCATAAACAAAATTCAGTCATATTAGGAGGTATCTAAAAATGTCACTTGTATTTATGACCTTCTTTGAAGATGAAGATGATAAAACGTTCATGGTGAACTTATATCAGCAGTATTATCCCATCATGAATCAAAAAACGTGCAGTATTATCAAGAATCACGCTGTCGTTGAAGACCTTATTCACGATGCTTTTATCCGACTGGTTCCCAAGATTCCTCTTTTACGCTCGCTGTCTCGTTACAAAAGGGTCTCCTACATCGTCAATACGATGAAACATGTTTGCTTAGACTACATTCGCAAACAATCTCGAAGCAATCGCATTACCTATGCCTGCTCTACGGAAGATGTGACGAATCAGATTCCAGATGAGCAGGCAGCAACAGAAGAAGCTTATATCCGCAACGAAGAACAGGAGACTTTGGGGCAGGCGCTGTTCCAATTATCAGAGAGGGACAGAAACTTGCTGTATTTTAAATACAATATGCCTTGGCGAATTTGTGGAACTGGAAGGCAAGCAGTTTTTACGAATAATTAGGAACCTCGAAGAGACCTCATATATTTCGTATGGCGGAGCTTGTGGCACTAACAAAATAAATCATATAGGGTTGTTACATCTCGTCGGCTCAAACGTCTTTATTGATGAAGGGCATACAATTGATGGAGGAATATGATGAGAACGATAAGAAAACATTCAGTTGCGGTTTTTTTGCCGTAACATTGTTATTTCTGACGCCTAACGCAATGGTTCGAGCAAGTCAGGAGGTGTCAGTTGCCTAAGCAGTTAATATTACGCCATTTTTGTAATAGTCACGCGTTTACTAGAGGAGTTTTTGATCAAGTGATTGTCTCAAGACGCTCAGATTATTGTTTAGTCTGGTATCTTGTTTCAATAGATAAAAGAATCGATTTCCAGGTGATCTTCGCAGGAACACTGGAAACCGATCCGACTACACGCGCTACTTACTTGGATACCAATACAAGCAGTCCGGTTCTATTATATACCAAGGATTGCTTTACCCATAGTAAGGAGTAGCCTATTCTCAGAGGGGGGGGGGTTATTGCTTCAAGGGTGATTGAAACGTTTGGATGTAAAAGGATGCAAAAAATAGGAAGCGCTACAAAGTTGTCATTCTATCGAATGCAATTATTTTCGCATGTTAAACTGATAGTCAAACAATGATTTTGAAGTTGAATCTAAATCTAAGTCTCTATAAGGAGGTAGTTAAGATGAAAAAAATTTCAGTAGTATTGCTGTTATTGGTTTTATTTGGAGTACAGACAAATGCAGCCTTTGCGGATACAACTAATCCCCAAAATGATATTACACAAGAAGAGATTAATGCAAGGATGGAAATTGTTCTCGACTATTTAAATGAGCATGCAAATGACGCAGTTCCTGATGGCCAAAGTTCTTTGATTTTTAATATCCCGGTTGATGAGGGTGTTACTGTCACAGCTGAGATTATGAATCAAGAGGTTTCAAGAGCAAGATTATCAGTATCTAGCAATTATTCAATGAATGTCACTGCAAATTCCTCTTATTGGTATGCTTAACACTTACAAATGTGCTAGGTGTTGGAGATAAAACAGTATACACTGTAAATTATTCTACTGGTAGCGAAACTGCTCCTGGATCTAAAATGTATAAGCTTACGGTAACCAGTGTAACGATAACAGGTTCTTCTTCGTTGTACAGTGTAGGAGATAAAGGGACTACTATAGGTACTAACAATTCTACTGCGATCGTTTCTACGGGAGGCTATATTACATACAATCTACTTCTATCGAGTAAAACGATAATCATCGCGCCTGTAGATCTGACCAGTTTTATGAACTCGGGAATAGTAAGGATTGATTATACTTATCAGAATTAATGAATTTCCACGTAGTGGTTTTTAACTTAAGTTAGTTCAAAACAGCAAGCTGTGAGGAATGAGACGCGCCGCGATTAAAAAAAGTTAGTAGGGGGAAATGTTTTGAAGAATAAATCTAAAAAAATAATATTGTTTTCTAGTTTTCCTATTGTAATCATCATTTTAGCGTATGCATGTTTTGGAACTATTGGTGAGGTTACTAGGCCGCCTAAAGCCGAATCATCTGCTGGTGAGATACTACCAAATGGAGAAAGTAAAGCGGTAGATGTTTTTACTCTAGAGCCGGGATTGGTTGAGTGGAGTCATAATAAAGAGGCTGAATTAAAATTATTAATAGCGGCACAAACGAAACTAGACAGCAAAGAGATGCTTGTCAAGGCTGGCCCAATGTCTAACGTGAAAGACGCAGGCATGTATACTGTGGCGTGTGTAGTCGTTCTGCAAACGGAGTTAACTTTTGATGACGATATCATTAATAAAGTGGTAGAAGATATCGTGAGTGCGGTTACACAAGATACGGTGATTGATGCAAAGATTAGTAAAGAGAGTATTGCGATAGAGAATGGAAAGGGTGCCCTACTTTATCCCAAAAATTAATTGTATGAATGCTCCTGATAGAGCCAAGAAACGGCTTGTCCCAAGTGGATTCTGTGCAGAAATGCTTTCGTCTCTCCAATCGAGACGGCAGCTGTTTCCTACACAGCGAATCCCGATGGACAAGCCGTTTTTCGCATCAAACAAACCCCCGTGTTTAACAGGTGTTTCTACTTTCCATGTGTCACAAAAAAGGGACGCCAGCCTCTTTGTAAGCAAGCTTCATCTCCGGTGTAATCGAAGAATCGCTGATAATGCCGGTCGATTCTTGCACTTCACCGATGACGAACAGGGAGCTGCGGCTGAATTTGGAATGGTCTGCGACGAGGTAGGTGTCCATCGACCTTTTCATCATGCAGCGGTTCGTTTCAGCTTCCAGTTCGTTGTAGATCATCATGCCGCGGGTCAGCGAAACGCCGTCGCAGCCCATGAACGTTTTGCGGATGCTGAGATTTTCCAGCGTCGCGTTGGCGAGTGGTCCGGATAGCTCAAATGTTTGCGTACGAATGACGCCGCCTGTCACGATGAGCTGCAGGCCGGGCGTACCGATCAGCTCATAGGCGATATTGACCGCGTTGGTGATAACGGTCAGGTTTTTGAACTGGTGGAGCTTCTTGGCGATGAACGTTGTCGTCGTGCCGCCGGTCAAGCCGATAATGTCGCCGTCTTCAATGAAGCGGAGCGCTTTGTCGGCGATCTCTTTTTTCTCCTCGGTGAACAGGTCCATTTTGTTGAAAAAAGGGACTTCCACTTTTAGGCTTTCCAGCACAGCTCCGCCAAACGTGCGGATACAGCGCTTTTCCTGCTCCAGAATTTCCAGGTCGCGCCTTGCAGTGGCTTCAGACACAGCAAATTGTTGGACGATATCGGTTAAGGCAATGGAGCCTCTATCTTTAATGATTTGCATGATCGCATCTCTGCGCACATCTGTTTTTCCCATGGATCCTCCTAAGGGCTTTGCTATGATTAAGCGGGCATCTTGCGTGAGTTGGAAGCGCTCCGCAGGGAACGCTGCCTGTCCGACCATAAACGGAATAAGAACGCTACTTGTATCTTATCATGCCCATGGATGATCGTCTATCGGGATGCGCAGGACCGGCGCAAATCCAAAAAACACCCCGGCATCAAGGCCAGGGTGCCCAAAGTGAAATGCTGCAAGTTATACCGCTGCTTCCGTCAAATCCAGCCATGCCAGCTCTTGCGCTGTTAACTGCAGCTGTGCGCCTTCATTGCACGACAGCATTTCGGCTTCGCTGCGCGGACCAATCAGTGCGCCGGTCGGGAACGACTGGTTCAGCACGTAGGCCAGCGCGATCTGGATCGTGCTGACGCCCTTCTGCTGGGCCAGCTCTTCGGCGCGGCGCAGGCGCGTCCAGTTCGCGTCGCTGTAGAAGACGCGAACAAGATCCGCGTTCTCGCGGTTGTCCGGCGTGAAGCGGCCGCTGAAGAAGCCGCGGGCTTGCGCGGACCAGGAGAGCAGAGGCAGCTGCGTCTGCTCGTGCCAAGCGAGCGTATCGGCATCAGCCGACACGCAGCCGGCCCAGAACGGTTCGTTGGCTTTCGCGAGGCTGAGGTTCGGGCTGCTGAAACTGAAGCCGATCAGGCCGTGCTGCGCCGCGTAGTCGTTGGCTTCCTGGAGCCGCTGATGCGTCCAGTTCGAGCCGCCGAATGCGCGGATGCGTCCAGCTTCGACGTGCTCATTAAGCGCTTCCACGATCGCTCCGACAGGCACGGACGGGTCGTCGCGATGCAGCGCGTAGAGCTCGATGTAATCCGTGCGCAGCCGCTCCAAGCTGGTGAACAGATCGCTGCGGATCGCTGCGGCGTTCACACGCGGGCCGTTCGCATCATGATGCGCGCCTTTGGTGAAGATGTTGACCGATTCGCGGTTGCGGTTCTGATCCAGCCAAATGCCAAGCGCTTGCTCGCTTTCGCCGCCGCAATAAATGTGGGCTGTGTCGATGGTATTACCGCCGATCGCCAAATAATGGCCGAGAATTTCGCTGACTTCCTCGCCGTTATTCAATTTGAAGAAGTCCGAGCCCATAATGAGCTGGGAAACCGGCTTGTCGAGTCCTTGAATGCGGATATGCTTCAACGTGATCCCATCCTTTGTATATGAATTAATGGCTGATTAGCCTTGAATAACAACGCGTGCGCGCTCGCTGGCGGACTGCAGGCAAGCGTCGATGACTTTCATGTTGCGAATCGCATCACTCGGAGCAAAACGCAGTGCTTTCTCGCCCCATGCCGCATAAGCCATGTCATCAGCTTGCAGCGCATATTGATTCACATAAGGCACCTGTTCCTCACGGCGCCCGTCGCCGGTGATGACATAGAACAGCCCGTCTTCTTCGGTTCTCGCGACAAAAGCGGAAGGTACTTCAATCCGCCCCGTAGTTCCAAGTACTTCCAGCGTGTTGCGGAAGTTCGCCCACATGCCGCAGTCGAAGGTCAGCGCAACATTGTCGCTGAATTCAACAAGGCCGGACATCATCATATCGACGTTATCGTGATCCGGCGAGAACAAGGCATGCGTCGTCACCGCTTCCGGTTCACGGCCCAGCAGCAGGCGTGCCACGCTGATCGGATAACAGCCGACATCATACATCGAGCCGCCGCCCCAAGCCTTCACGAAGCGGACATTCTTGCTGTCACCCGGATTATTGAAGGTGAAGGTGCTGTGGATGCCGCGAACGTCGCCGATTTCACCGGATGCAATGATCGCCTGAATCCGTTCATAGCGCGGATGGTGGCGGTACATGAACGCCTCGGCGAACTGCACGCCGGCCTCTTCGCAAGCGGCAACCATTTCTTCCACTTCGGCAGTGTTCAGCGCAGCCGGCTTCTCGCAGAGCACATGCTTGCCTGCTTGAGCCGCACGGATGGTCCATTCCTTATGTAAATGATTGGGCAGCGGAATGTACACAGCATCGATATCCGGATCGTCCAGCAGTTCTTCATAGCTGCCATATGCAGTGGGAATATCCAGTTTGGCTGCAGTCTCCTGCGACTTCTGCAAATCACGGCTGGCAATAGCCGCAACGACGCCTGTTTGCGATTGCTGTATTCCTGGTATGCAAGAGCGGATTGCAATGCCTGCACAGCCCAAAATGCCCCAGCGAAGCTTCGTCATTTTGTCATCATCTCTCCCTGTATAATTGATGTGTTTTGCGTTATATTGTCATTATAAAATCAGTTTATTAAAATGAATATAACAATATTTTGCGTCGGATATCGGAATATTGTCATCAGGATCATGGGGGTGCACGATGCGCAGACAAGTGATGCTGCCGATGCTGCAGCAGTCGTCCTATTTTATTTTTCCGGAATCTGTAGGCTGGTATCGGGAGGATCCGGATCATGACGTCGATCGGGCGGAAGGGTTATGGACAAGCTACAGCCTGCATTTCATCGTAGGTGGAAAAGGGTATTTGGAGCATGAGGGGACGCTGCATACCCTGCAAAAAGGAGATGCGTTTCTCTACATTCCATATCAGCAGCAAAAATATTACAGCAGCGAGGACGATCCATGGGACGTGCGCTGGGTGCACTTTTACGGTGACCATCTGAAGGAGTTTTTGTTGGAAAAAGGTTTTCTGCGCCTTTTATGGACGCTGAAACGATGGGGCGAGCTGGAGGCGGCCTTTCATGAGCTGCTCTTGGAGGCGGAGACGAATAACATTTTAAGGACGACCCATTTATCGACACTCACGTATATGATTTTGAGCGAATTTATGAGCTATGCGGCGCCTTTGACCGGGAACCGGGGCAAGGAGTCGATCGAGCGCATCCTGGCTCTGCTCCCCTCCATGCAACAAAAAGCTTGCTTGCCGTTCGTGCTGGAGGAGTGGGCCGAGCAGGCGGGGGTCAGTTCGTACTATTTTTGCAAATTGTTTCGCAAGGCCATGTCGATGACCCCGCTTTCTTTCATCACGTTGTGCCGCATTCAATTCGCCAAGCAGCGATTGATTGAAAAAGAAAGTTGGCCGATCAAGGAGATCGCCCAAGAAGCGGGTTACGCCAGTGCCAGCTACTTTAACCAGCGCTTTCATGAGCATGAAGGCATGACCCCGAGCGAATTTCGCAGCTTGTACGTCAAAGGCTCACTGTGAATAGCGCGAGCGGATCGGTTCACCGTCCCATTGCAGCTCAGTTGCGGCTCTGCGGGCTTTGACCTCAGGTTCTTCCAGCAGAAGAAAAAAGTTTTTGGTCGGCAGCTCGCCCAGCTGATGCTTGGTCGACAGCAGATTCAGATAGGGGCGCATATCGTCAAGCTGGCCGGACATATTGCCACCTTGTTGGGAGAACGCATAGAGCACACT